>Ga0213828_1003379_pt1 | contig 10560 bp, 8 predicted proteins | sample MC6MC0897MG_FD_180664 | JGI IMG/M metagenome (GOLD analysis project Ga0213828, IMG submission 180664) | Enriched soil aggregate microbial communities from Iowa State University, Ames, United States - MC6-MC0897-MG | ecosystem: Environmental > Terrestrial > Soil > Unclassified | place: USA: Iowa...
TTCAGCTATTGTTATGGATTTAGAAACAAAGGAAATAATCTATTCTAAAAATATCGATGAAAAGAAACAACCAGCCAGTATTACTAAGCTGATGACCGCTTTACTATTAGCTGAAAATAAGAGTAAAACCGATTTACTTACTTATCCAGCTGCAGCTTTAAAGGAAGCTCCATATTCTTATGGACTTAATGTTCACCCAGTAACTCCTGGTGATACATTTACTGCTAAAGATGCTATGGACATACTACTTCTTTATTCAGGTAATGATATTGCTTATATGATAGCTGAAAATGTTGGTGGAACTAAGGATAAATTCATTGACATGATGAATGAAAAAGCTAAAGCCTTAGGTATGACTAATACTAATTTTGTAACGCCTAATGGCCTTGATGATAATACTGATGATCACTATACAACAGCATACGATTTAGCCTTATTGTTAGATGCAGTTTACAGTAATGAGTGGATTAGAGAAACTATGTCTAAAAAAGAATCAGAAGTAAAATCAACGAATGGACCTTCATCAGTAGTTGAAAATAGAAATAAACTTATAGGTGTAGATGGAAATATTGGTGGAAAAACTGGTTATACAGAAAAGTCTGGAAGATGCCTAGCAGCTTTATATCAAAGAAATGGACATACTGTTGCAACCGTTGTATTAGGTTCAGAGTATAATTTTCCAGTAGACACTCAAGTATTTGAAGATACTAAAAACCTAGCTAACTATGGCTTTAATGCACAAAAAGAAATTTTTAAAGCTAAGGGCTCTCAAGTCTCAGAAGTTACTATGGAGTATAACATTTTACCTCTTATAGGACCTAAAAAAGCAATTAAAATTCCAGTTACTATTCATGAGGATATTTCATTATATCCTACAGATTTAGAGCCAGAATTTACTTCTCAGCCAGGGAAGATAAATATATGGACATTAAGTAAAGATAAATCAATTGGTAAAGCAACTGTTGCTGTAAAGGGATATGAAAAACAATATGATATATATTCTGGAATATCCAATATGGATATAATTAAAAGCAATATTCTTTATTATTTATTAGCGCTATTAGTATTAATAATATTAGCAGCTTTAGTAACACTAGTAGTTTCTAAAATAAATAAAAAGCGTAAAAAGAAAAGAAGACGTATATATAAATAATTTTAAAGATTCCCTATAGTTAATATTAACATAGGGAATCTTTTTTTATATAAATATGATTTATTGTATATATAGTATATTTTTCCAAATGATATATTGCTTATATATTTATTTCTTTAATTTTTATGGATTATAATAAGTTTAATATAAATTTAAAATTTTAGTTTTACATTTTATAATTGTCAATTATGACAATTATACTTATGATTATTTTTTTAATTTTTTAATTTTTTAAATAATATATTTTTCATGATAAGTAGGTATACTACTAAATTAATTCAATAAGATCTTCTATCTTATCTATAATGAAATCAGGATTATGTGTTTTTATTTTTTCTACATTTAAGGCTGTATAATTTACTAGGCAAGTTTTAGAACCTGCATTTTTCCCACATAAGATATCATTATGGCTATCCCCTACCATTATAGTTTCTTCAGGCTTAACCTTCAAAACTTCACAAGCTTTTAACACTGGTTCACCATCTGGTTTATGTTTCTTACTATCTTCCGGAGTAATTATTACATCGAAATATTTCTCTAAGTCGAAACAATTAAGCCCTCTTAAAGCTGTACCTCTTCTTTTAGATGTAACAATTGCTAATTTAAATCCTTTGTTTTTTAACTTTAATAGTCCTTCTTCCACGTGATCATAGGACTTTATATATTTATCATGGCTTTCAAGGGAATATCTTATGTATTCATCAACTAATTCCTCTGCTCTCTCCTTAGCATAGTGATCCATTACATCTTTAAGAGGGATGCCAAAGGATTCTACGATCTCTTCCTTTCTTATATTTAATCCTAAATAATTATTTAATACATAATTAAAGGAAGTTAAAATCAATTCATTGGTATCTATTATAGTACCATCTAAGTCAAATAGTATTGCTTTAATCATATCTTTTGCTCCTTATTTATAAGTAATTTTAGTGGTATGTACCACTTTGAATAACTAAATCCATTATTGTCTCTATAAGCACCATTTATATCCTTAACCATTACTGTAGCTCTTTTATTAATATTACTAATTATTCCTTCATATAATATGCTCTTATATTTAAATTGAACAACTTGTCCTTTAACAAATGAACTGTTAATGGTTTTATTTAAGGTGTCTTCCTTCTTTAATATTTCATGATAGCTACTTTTATGCCCAAATAAATTAAACGCTATAGTCTTAAATCTTTCATCTTTACAATTAGAGTTCCCATACTTGCTAAATTCTATAACGTGACATATCTCATGCTCTAAAATGAGCATAAGAGCTTCCAAGGTATCTATAGCTTTTATTCCACATACAATTTTACTTCTATTATCTTCTATAAATCTTTCCATGACTCTATTACTTATTCTAATCTCATAGCTATGTTCTCTTCCTCTTTTGGAAAAAATAGTTTTTCCACCACTTGTAGTCATTCTATTAGATATGGATACTTTAATACCTTCTGGTATAGTTTTTACTAAATATCCTCTTAAAACATAATAATCGTATATATCTATTAAATTAGCAATGTTTTTCAAAGTTAATAGATATATAGAGTTAAGCATATTAATTTTATGTCTTATGCAAAAATCTTTCTTTATAAAACTTCTCATATTTTCTTTATCATTTATGTTAATTGTAGAGTCATTCATTAAGTATGTACTACCTTCCTTAAATAAATTTTATTTATCAAAAATGTTGAGCATGCACTTTAATACTATTGCATGCTCAACATTGATTTAATATTTAGATCATTTTGAGACAGTCCAGTTTTATTATTTTATTGATTTATATATAAGCCTACTTAATTGGTCTTTCTCTTTTGAGTCTTCTATACTTCTTAATATTTGCTCATTAATCTTACTTATATCAATATTTAGTCTATTAATAAGATTTTCTAAGGAATTTATTGCATTTAAAAGTCTTATCTTTTTATTATCTTTAACTATTACCTTATCTGCAAAAGACCTAAAAGCAAGATATGTCAAGATTAGAACATCTTTATTATCTACAAATTCCTCATAATTTTCCACAAGATATACTACAGCTTTGGTTAGCAGGTTTTTATATATTTCTATGCCTTCACCGTGGATAGTAAAAGCCACTATACTTCTACCAGTATATATAACCTTATCTAATTTATCATCTTCTACAGATTTACCAAAGGCACCACTAGCTAATTGTTGTGTTGCTAGAATACGTAAGAATTCTGATTTATCTATGCCCTCATCATTTAAATTATCTAATTCTAATTCATCTAGACTTTGGCTATAATAGAATTTTGGAGATATTATATTTGTATCACCCTTGTTGAAATCTATGTTAACTGGTAAGAATTTTCTCATAACTCCACCTAGTACAGGTTCATAAATTTCTTCTATTAGAATAAAGGAAGTTTCATCACTTATAATTCCAATGTCAGTAGATAACTCTATTATCTTATTTTTCATAGATTCATGAACTTCTCCACGTTCATATACAACTCTATTTTCTAATGATTCTATTCTCTTTTTATACCAAACCTTTTCAATTAAATTAGCATTAACTTCTAAGTCTAATTTAGTTAGAACTATTCTTCGTTGTATTCTTCTATCTCCAACCATACCATTAAGAGTAACGATACCTTCTAGCTCTCCATCTACCTTAGCAAATATTGAAAATGGTTCTCCATCATACATATATTCTATAGTTCTAGGGTAAGTTTTCTCAACTTTCATTCCACCCCAATCAATTTGAATATCTGTTATTTGTAAGCCTCTTATTCTATTAAATTGATTTAAGATTACATCCTCAATTCTAATACTTCTATTAATAAATTCTGCTTTTCCAAAAGTAATTCTTGCTATTTTGTTTATAAAGTAAGTATTAACAGATGCATCTATTCCAAAAGGGAAAATTCTACTTCCTACACAAGTTTTTTCTATATAATCAAGGATATCTTTCTCATCATCAACTACATCATCAGTAAACAAAATAATATTATTTTCTTCACCTTTATCCTCATTTAAAAAGGCATATTTTATTCCATCAAATATATTAGCATCATTTTCACAAGATAACTTATCTATCCACTTAGATGCTTCCTTTAGATTCTCCTCATTAAACTCAACTCTTCTACTTTCAGAAAATTGCTTTAATGTGTCACCCATGGCAACTATGTTAAAAGTATCACCTTTATATAAATTTCTAAGACATAAGTGTAAAGCTGTTTTAGCCTCTTTTAACTTATCTCCCTCCATAGATTCAGATATATCTATAAGGAATATATAGTTTCCATTTTTTTCTTCTACATCCTCTTCAATTTCAGGAAGGAATCTTAAATATACAATTCCATTATCTTCACTATAATTTTCATATATAATTCCACTAGTTTCACTTGAAATTTCCTCTAAGTAAATTGTCATAGCATTATCAAGGAGTTGATTCTCATCTTCAAGAGTTATCTTGTATAAATTGCTTTCATCATCCTCTTCTTCTACTTCTATTTTATGGGTATTACAAGAAAATTTAGCACTTTCAAAAGTTTCTACTAGTAGATTTAAAGATAACTTATAGTTTTCTTGTTGATTCTTACATTCAGTATATGGGTTTTCTGGAAGCACAATCTTAGGTATGATTAATTTTAACTTGGAATGTTCATATACAAGCTCTTCAATATAGGAAATTTTTACAACTACAGTTTCACCTTTTAAAATTGTTCCAATGGACATCTTAAAATAATTTTTATTTAGTTCTTCTAATAAAAGTTTGCTTCCTGAATCTTCTCCAATATTCTCATATATCTTCTCTATTCCTCTTTTATCTTCTACTTTACCTTTTATAACTCTTCCACCTATATTAGTTTCAAAACCTGATATAACAGCAGTATCTGGTATAGGGAATGTATATATACCCTTCACATCATTTTCACCTATATTTTCATAAACATGGCTTATTGTAAATTCAACAAACTCTCCGCAAATATTACCTTCTATATCTACCTTTTTTAATGATATTTCTCCATTAGAAATATCATTCTGCAACTTTTCATATTCCATAACCTCACTCCTTTTCTTACATATACCTATAAATTATTTTATACTAGAGAACTTCTTTTATTACTCTTAAAGCATTTTTATATAATATTTTTTCTATATTATCCTCATGATATCCTTCTTTTTGTAATGCTATTATAAGTTTATCTATTTCTCCCATATTACTAATTTCTAAATTTTTAGGATTTATTCCATCAAAATCACTACCAAGGGATATTACATCTATACCACCTACATTATAAATATGATTTATATGATTAACCATGTCTTTAACAGCACTTTTACTTCCCCCTTCTATTAAGAAAGATTTTTCAAAGTTAATTCCAGTTACACCACCCTTTTCACTAAGAGTTCTAATCATATCATCAGTTAAATTTCTTCTGTGATTACATATAGATCTGCTGTTCGAATGAGATGCTACAAAAGGTTTCTTACTATATCTTGCCACATCATAGAAACCTCCATCGGATAGGTGGGAAACGTCAATAATCATACCTAACATATTCATTTCTTCAATGGTTTCTAACCCAAAGGTTTTTAACCCCTTATTTCTAAACTCTTCTTTACAGTTTGGATAACCTATGCTATTTTCATAATTCCAGGTTAAAGTCATAAGTCTTACTCCTAGATCATAAAAATTTCTTAAATTCTTAAGAGAGCCTTCTATAGCTTCCCCTTCCTCTATGGTTAAGAAAGCTGATATTTTATCCTCCTCCTTATTTACTACTAAATCCTCATAATTTTTTGCAACACTTATTTCATGATTATTTTTTTCTAACTCTTCATAAAATTTATTTAACATATCCATAGCTCTATTAAATGCCTTAGGATGATCATTAAGATCAATAAATAAGGCAAAAAACTGTGCTAATGAATTCCCTTTTATTAGTTTCTCTATATCAATAGCTAAATTATTTTTCTTTAATTCTATATCTTTATTATCTATTAAATGACCAATCGTATCACAATGTAAATCAATTATACTCATATTACTTCCCCCTTAATTCTCAAACTATATCTGTATTAAATTATCAAAACTTCAGTTAATTATTACCCTAAAATATATAATATAAATACTAAAAATCTATATCTACTATATTATAAATTCACCTTCTTTATTTATATATCCTTCTTTTTCATCTATTATAACCTTACATATTCCATTATAAAAGTTATCTACTTCATCAAATTTAGGTTCTATTATTACATTACCTTTTAAATCTACAAAGCCCCACTTTTCATTAATTTCTACGGAAAATACACCTTCACTATACTCAAGGACATTATCATACTCTATAGGTATTATTATGTTTCCTATTCTATCTATAAATCCATATTTATCTTCTATGGAAACCGCTGCATATTCAGTATTAAAATTATCTGCCCAGTTGTATTTTCTTTCAATTACAAACTCACCATTTTTATTAATATATCCCCATATACTATCTATAGATACAGCTGCAAGACCATTAAGAAATTCATTTGTAAAATCAAAGTTTCCTTCTATTTTTATATTAAAACTTTCATCCGCATACATATTTTTTCCATTTAAACCTACATTAGCCAAACCTTCATTAAAATTGTTAGCATATTCATATATAAAACCACTAATGCACTGGCCTTCTATATTTATATATCCATAGTTATCACCTTTTCTAACTATAGCTAAACCATTTTCTTCAAATTCATTAGCTTCATCAAAGGTTGGAGATATAATCATCTTTCCATCTTTATTAATATATCCCCACTTTCCTAATACTTTTACTGCTGCAAGTCCTTCAGTAAATCCTTTTCCTTCTTCATATTTTATTGGTATTATCTCATTACCAGTTAAACCTATATATCCATATTTATGGTTTAACTCTACTAAAGCCATACCTTCATTAAAATAATTTATATCATGATACTTAGGATTTATTATGAAATCTCCTTCTCTATTTACAAAACCACATAATCCATCTACCTCTACAAAGCCCATCTCATCCTCAAATTCATCGGCAAAATCAAAAATAAAAGGAATTATAGTTTTTCCATTTTCATCTATATAACCATATTTTTCATCTAATTCAACGGGATACATTTTCATAATCTTTTTCTCCTTTGCTTATTTAGTATATGAATATTATACCATTTATACGAATAAAAAGTCTTATATTATCCTAATTGAAGATAAACTTTTCTATAGATTTAACTATTTAGCCATTATTATTTCACACCTTATATATTATTAATACAATCTCTATTTAATTATACAATTGTTAGTAATTATAATTTATATTATAATTAAAAAGGTGTAATAATAAATGTAGAAATTTCTACACAATATAAAGGAGTGTTAAATATATGAAAAATTGTATAGTAGCTCAATCTGGTGGTCCTACTTCTGTAATAAATGCCAGTGCTATGGGAGTATTTAAAGCAAATGAAGAACTACACTATTTTGACAATGTATATGCAGGAATTAACGGTATTGAAGGAATTTTAAATGAAAATATAATAAATCTTTCTGATATTGACAGTGAAGTTATTGATAGATTAATTTATACCCCATCTTCAGGACTTGGGTCTTGCAGATACAAATTAAAAACCTATGAAGATAATAAAGAAGAATACATAAAACTTTTTGATATTTTTAAGAAGCATGAAATTGATACTTTCTTCTATATTGGTGGAAATGATTCAATGGATACAGTTCATAAACTTAGTAACTATGCAAAGGAACATAATCTTCCTGTAAAATTCTTTGGAGTTCCTAAAACCATAGATAATGATCTTCCAGTAATGGACCATACTCCTGGCTTTGGAAGTGCTGCTAAATTTATCTCAACTATAGCTCTAGAAAACAAACTAGATTCTAGTGTTTATACTACAAAGAATGTATTTGTTATTGAAGCTATGGGCCGTGATACAGGATGGCTTGCTGCTAGTTCTTGTATTGCTACATTAAATGGAGAGCCAGTAGTAGATTTAATTTATCTTCCAGAGGTTTCCTTTGATCAAGATAAGTTTTTAAAAGATGTATCTAAAAAATTAGAAGAAAAAAATTCTGTAGTTATAGTAGTTTCTGAAGGAATAAGAACAGCTAATGGTACTTTCCTTGGTGAAATGGGTGGTACTGGTTTAGACAAATTTGGCCACGCTCAATTAGGTGGAGTATGTAGTTACATTAAAAATGTAATTATTGAAAATGGAGTTTGTAAAAAAGTAAGAGCTATAGAACTTTCAACTATGCAACGTTGTGCGATGCACTTTGCTTCTCAAACTGATATTGATGAAGCATTTAACTGTGGCTTTGCTGCATTAAAATACTCTGCTGAAGGTGAAAGTGGTTATATGATAGGTATTAAGAGAGTTTCTAATGCTCCATATAAATCAGAAACCTTTGCTGTACACACTTCTGAAGTAGCAAACTCTATAAAATATTTTCCTAAGGAATGGATCAATAAAGAAGGTAACAATGTAACTAAAGAAGCCTATGAATATACATTACCTTTAATTATGGGAGAACCAAAAATTCAATATGAAAATGGTCTTCCAAAATATGCTTTCATAACAAAATAGTATTACAAAGTATAAATAATTAATTTTACCTATAATGAAAGGAGTGGTTTCTATTAAAAAACCACTCCTTTTATAAATTAAATTTTCGCCATTTTTTCAATGGCAGAAAGAGCCTCTTTATCTGCAATAACAGTTAAATTAGGATGTAATTGTAATATAGAAGCAGGAACTTTTGGTGTAACTGTTCCAAAAAGAGCTTCATACAAAATGTCCGCCTTACTAATTCCATTTACTACCAAAATAATTCGCTTTGACTGCATAATAGCCTTTATTCCCATAGTAATAGCATCCTTAGGCACTTCTTCAATACTATTAAAGAATCTTGAATTGGCATCAATAGTACTTTTATTTAACTTAACCTTATGAGTGGTCTTATCAAAGACTTCTCCCGGCTCATTAAACCCTATATGTCCATTATGACCTATACCTAAAAGCTGAAGGTCGATACCTCCAGAATCTGAAATCAATCTATCATATCTACTACACTCTAAATCAATGTTGGAAGCCAGTCCATTAGGTATATTAATATTTTTTGAGGTCATATTAATATGTTTAAATAAATTCTCCTTCATATAATAATGATAACTTTGATTATGGTCTGGTGACAAACCATAGTATTCATCTAGATTTATACTATGTACCTTTGAAAAATCTAGTTCTCTATCATTGTATTTATCAATTAACTGCTTATATACTCCTAAGGGAGTGGAACCAGTGGCAAGTCCTAATACAGAGTTTGGGTAAAGTATAACTTGAGCAGAAATTATATTGGCAGCTTTTCTACTCATACTTTCATAATCGTCTGCTTTAATAATATTCATTTTTATTCCTCCTCTGTCCTTAAGTTCAATTACAAATAGGTTGTATATTCCCCTTAAGTTAAATTTAGTATTTAATAGAATATATATTCTATTATAACATATATTACATGAGAAGATTTATTTTCTTAAAATATTCCAATAAAAAAGAGTGGAGAATAATTGCATTCACTTTCCTATCAACTACCTTCATAAATAGCTAATAGGAAAAAATGTTTAAAATCCACTCTCTTATATTTTAGAGAAAGTTTATGAAATTAACCTTGTTAGTGGTGGTAGTTCACTAATCTATGTATTATACTAAGATGAGCTATAAATTTAAGCTAATGAATTTATTATTGCTATTACTCATGTTATCTTAGTTACCTGCTGTCTCTGTATTATCTTTTTTATCCTCAGCTACTTAATTAGGATAAAATTCTTTTTCTCCAGCTTTAACAGTAATTATATTATTAGCTACTGTTATAACAAAAGTTCCATCCTGAGATTGTGGTATTGGAAGTTTACCATCAAAATATTCATTAGCTATCTCCGTTATATCGCTTTCTTCAATAGGTCCTGAAGCATTTATATCTCCTTCTATTATCTCTGTTTTAACTGCCACAGCTATTGAGTTAGCATTTGAAACATCGGTCTTTTCTTTAGCTTCATCCACCTTAGATACCATTGTTGGTGCTACAGCTAATGCTAATACACCTATTATTCCTAAAACTACTAGTAACTCAATTAATGTAAATCCCTTTTTCTTAGCTTTACTATTTTTCTTATTCACATTACTCCTCCTTTCATTTTTATATTCACAACACTTGTGTTAATTACACAATTACATAAACTATATTATCCATAACATACAATTTTATACATATAATTTTTATTTTTTTCTATTAATTTCAATATGTTTTCTTCAATCGAGTAGGAGGAAAATAATTATTTTATTTTCCGTCCTCTCACACCACCGTGCGTACCGTTCGGTACACGGCGGTTCAATAGAATTACCTATATCTTAAATAA
>Ga0213828_1003380_pt1 | contig 10553 bp, 10 predicted proteins | sample MC6MC0897MG_FD_180664 | JGI IMG/M metagenome (GOLD analysis project Ga0213828, IMG submission 180664) | Enriched soil aggregate microbial communities from Iowa State University, Ames, United States - MC6-MC0897-MG | ecosystem: Environmental > Terrestrial > Soil > Unclassified | place: USA: Iowa...
GGCAACGTGGTCATCGAAAAAGGCCTGAACGAAGGCGAGACCCAGGCGCTGGTGGCCAGCGTGGTCTGGCACCGCTTCCAGATGCCGGCCTATCACCTGATCGCCGCCGATGGCGACGGTGTGACCCTGGTCAACATCGGCGTCGGCCCGTCCAACGCCAAGAACATCACCGACCACCTGGCCGTGCTGCGCCCGCATTGCTGGCTGATGATCGGCCACTGTGGCGGCCTGCGTCAGTCGCAGACCATCGGCGATTACGTGCTGGCCCACGCCTACATGCGCCGCGACGGCATTCTTGATCGAGTGGTGCCGCCGAACATTCCTATCCCGGCCCTGGCCGAGGTGCAGATGGCGTTGCAGGAAGCAGCGGCGCAAGTCACCGGCGAGCGCGGCGACGAGCTGAAAAAACGCCTGCGCACCGGCACCGTGCTGACCTACGACGACCGCAACTGGGAGCTGCGCTGGGCCCAGGAACGGCCGCTGATCAACCTCTCGCGGGCGGTGGCGGTCGACATGGAAAGCGGCACCATCGCCGCCCAGGGTTATCGCCTGCGGGTGCCTTACGGGACCTTGCTCTGCGTGTCGGACAAACCCCTGCACAGCGAGATCAAGCTGCCAGGTTCGGCCAATGCGTTCTACAACCGCGCGGTCAGCCAGCACTTGAAAATCGGCATCGCGGCGCTGGATCTGCTGCGTACCGAGCTCAATTCGTTGCACTCGCGTAAACTGCGCAGCTTCGATGAGCCGCCGTTCCGCTGAGGATCCATGCCCCTGCCACCCCGTTCCAAGCCGCGCCGCACCCCAGCGCCGCGGCCTGCCGGCCCCCGCCGGCCGGCCAAGGCGCCACCGGCCGAGCCGCGCCTGGTGCTGTTCAACAAGCCGTTCGACGTACTGACCCAGTTCAGTGACGGCGACGGCCGCGCCACCCTCAAGGATTTCATCGATGTCCCCGGGATCTATCCCGCCGGGCGCCTGGACCGCGACAGCGAAGGCTTGCTGTTGCTGACCAACGACGGTCGCCTGCAAGCGCGGATTGCCGACCCCAAGCACAAGCTGGCCAAGACCTATTGGGTCCAGGTTGAAGGTGAGCCCAGCGAGGAGCAGTTGCAGCGCTTGCGCCAGGGCGTCGAGCTCAATGACGGCATGACCTTGCCAGCCGAGGCGCGGCTGTTGGCCGAGCCGCAGTTGTGGCCACGCGAGCCGCCGGTGCGCTTTCGCAAGAGTGTGCCGACGGCCTGGCTGGAGCTGGTGATTCGTGAAGGGCGCAACCGTCAGGTGCGGCGCATGACCGCTGCGGTCGGCTTGCCGACTTTGCGTCTGGTGCGGGTGAAGATCGGCGACTGGACGTTGGACGGGTTGGATCAGGGCTGCTGGCGCGACGCACCGCCCAAGCTGTAGATGAGCAGGGCGTGTGCGTCAGACGCCCTCGATCATTCCCACCACCACGCTCTTGATGATGAACGCGAGCACGCCCAGGCCGAGCACGAAGAACAGGATCAGCGTGCCGAAGCGGCCTGCCTTGGATTTTTTCGCCAGGTCCCAGACGATGAATCCCATGAAACCGATGAGAATGGTCACCAGGATGATCATCATCCATTCTTCGAATTTTTCAGGATCCATCTGTGCGCTCCAGGCAGGCTCAAGCGGCGGAGTATACGCCCGGGCCCCTCAGCTGTTAACGCAGGTGGGTCAATGGCAGCTCGGTGCTGGCCAGAACCTGGTTGAGCACAAAGCTGGAACGCACGCTGGTAACGCCTTCGATGCGGGTCAGACTGCCCAGTAGCAGTTTCTGGTAATGGTCCATGTCCGGCACCACCACTTTGAGTTGATAGTCGGCATCCATGCCGGTCACCAGGCTGCACTCGAGCACCTGCGGCAGGCTGCGCACGGCGGCTTCAAACGTCTCGAAACGCTCAGGGGTATGCCGGTCCATGCCGATCAAAACATAGGCGGTCAGGCTCAAGCCGAGCTTCTTGCGGTCCAGCAGTGCAACCTGGCGCGAGATGTAGCCGTCGTCTTCCAGTTGCTTGACCCGACGCGAGCACGGCGAGGGCGACAGGCCGATGCGCTCGGCCAGTTCCTGGTTGGAGATGCGCGCATCGCGCTGCAATTCGGCAAGGATGCTCAGGTCGTAGCGGTCGAGCTTGCTCATGAAAGGGGCCTTTTCTGTTCGGATTGCGGCGAATTATCAATCCAGGGTTAAAAATTGCGCAAGTGCTATTTATCTGAGCAATCTTCGCAATCCTGTGCCGGGCTCTGGCCGGTATCTTTATCAACAGAATCACTGCCCGGACATCAGTCCACGGCGACCGGCCCAGGAGGCCGCTCGCGGCCCGCGATCAACACGATCAGCCGGCCCCCGGGCTACGCTCTGTCTACCAGACGGGGTGAGGTGAGCCGGCGCCACAAGTGCCGAGCACGGACGACAATTGCAAAGGGAGGCCACTTGGCCTCCCTTTTTTATGGCTGGATTTTCATCTGCCCACGCATGCTGCGCGGTAAACTGGCGGCAGTTGCGGTTTTACTTGTCGAGAGGAATACCATGAGGTCGCGCGGCTGGCAGTTGGCAGGGGTAGGTGTGCTGGCAATGGCTATCAGCGCCGCAGTGCAGGCGCAAGGGCCTGGCGATGGCCGTGGGCCACAAGACCCGAATGGCGGCGGTAGTTCCGGCTCGTCATTGAATTCTCGGGATGAAGTACGCCAGACCGAGCAACCCCGTCAGGGTTATTACCAGGACATCCCGCGCCGTGGCCCCGACAATCGCCATTGGCAGGCGGGCGGCCCCGGTCAGCGCCCCGGTGACAACTGGTCAGGTCGCCCCGATGGTCACGGCAACGGTTGGGGGCCAGGCCCGCAGTACCACCCCGGGCAGGCGATCGACCGCTTCCCTGAGCAGCACTGGAAAGTGCCTTATCGCGGCCGCGATTATTTCTACTCCGGTGGCTACTGGTATCAGCCGCAGGGACCGCGCTACGTAGTGGTGCGCCCACCTTACGGCGTGCGCGTCGGCTACCTGCCGCCATATGCGCGAGAAGTCTGGCGCGGCGGTGCGCTGTTCTTTCTGGTCGCTGACACCTACTACCAATACCTGGCCGACAGTCGCGAGTACGTGGTGGTGAATCCACCGGTCAGCCAGCCTGTGCCACCGTTGCAGGCCAACAGTGGTTATGACGTGGTTGCTTACCCAAGCTACGGGCAAAACCAACAGCAGCAGGATCAGGACCGCTATCAGTGCCATCGCTGGGCTGTCGAGCAGTCCGGCTTCGATCCGGCCCAGGCCAGCTATGCGCCCGCGGCAAATGTCGCCGACCTGTATCGGCGCTCGCTTGGGGCTTGCCTTAGTGGGCGTGGGTACAGCATCAACTGATAGCGCTCGTTTCTGATTTTTTGTCTGATTCGAGTATGTCGCGGGCTGCTTTGCAGCCCTTTCGCGACACAAGGCCGCTCCTACAGTTGACCGCGCAAGCCAGGCGTTACGCGGTCCCTGTAGGAGCGGCCTTGTGTCGCGAAAGGGGCGCAGAGCGCCCCCCGGCTTCCTGACTGCCATCACAGCGGGTCGGCATGCACCATCACATCCGCCTGCGGATAGCGCTCGCGGATCACTGCCGAGGCTTGCACGCACAGCTCATGGGCATCATGCAGTGACAACGTGCCGGGCAGCTCAAGGTGCAGTTGCACAAACCAGTAGCTGCCGGACACGCGCGTACGCAGATCATGCGCGCCGAGCACCCCGGGGATGGCCGTGACCAGCGCCAGCATCTGCTCGGCCACATCGCCGGGCAGCTCCTTGTCCATCAGGATCGCCGTACTTTCCCGAGCAATCTGCACTGCACTCCAGAGGATATACAAGGCAATGCCCAGGCCGAACAGCGCGTCCAGCTGCGGCCAGCCATAACCGGCCAGCAGCAACGCCAGCAGGATGCTGCCGTTGAGCAACAGGTCGGAGCGGTAATGCAGGGAATCGGCACGCACTGCGGTCGAGCCGGTGGCCTTGATCACTTTGCGCTGCAGCGCCAGCAGGGCCACGGTCAGCACCAGCGATAACACCATCACACCGATACCGGCCGCCGTATCACCCAGCGGCTGCGGTGATTGCAGGCGACTCACCGCCTGCACCCCGATCAGCACCGCACTGGCGCCGATGAACAGGGCCTGGGCCATGCCGGCCAGCGCTTCGGCCTTGCCATGGCCAAAGCGGTGATCGTCGTCGGCCGGGCGCAGGGCGTAGTGCACTGCCAGCAAGTTGAGCAGCGAGGCCACCGCATCCAGCGCCGAGTCGGTCAGCCCGGCCAGCAGGCTGACCGAGTCGCTCAGCCACCAGGCAATCGCCTTGCTCACCACCAGAATGCAGGCCACAGCCAGCGAAGCGCGAGTGGCCAGGCGGAGCAAGCGTTGCTGTTCGGCAGTGGGCGTCATGCGTTGAGCATCCTGCGAAGTGTCAGGCGGCCGGGATCAGGCCGTAGCTGGCCAACTGCTCGACGCTGCCGCGGTGCTGGATCAGCCGCGGGTCGTTGAGCGGCAGGCGCTGGCCCAGCTCGCTTTCGAGAATAGCCTGCAGCTTGCTGTTGTCGATGCTGCCATCGGCATTCACCGCCGGCTTGAGCTTGGCCGGGTCGACCTGGGCGGTGGTGCCGCCGGGGTAGTAGATCGCGCCAGTGGCAAAGTCGACACCAAAGGCGATCAAGCCCGGGATCACGTAGAACAGAATGCCGATGGCATCGAGGGCGACGATCACCGGGTCGACCTTGCCTTCGATCTGGCCACGGCGATCTGGATAGAACAACGTGCCGCAGGCCGTCAGCTGAGTCAGCAGGGTGGCAACCAGGGCGCCACCGATGACGCGGGAATGAATGCGCATGTAAATCTCCGATGGAAAATCGCAACGAAACAGGCCAGCGGCCTGCTGCCGATAGTATGACCTATCGGGCCTCGCCCGGTTCGCCGTTATACTCGGCGCCTCGTTCGAGGACCACCATGATTTCATTACCAATCGATGCCGTACTGCCCGCCCTGCGCCAGGCGCTCAGCGCGCGCCACGAAGCCGTGCTGGAAGCGCCGCCCGGCGCCGGCAAGACCACCCGCGTGCCGCTGGCCCTGCTCGACGAGCCGTGGCTGGCCGGCCAGCGCATCATCATGCTCGAGCCACGCCGCCTGGCCGCACGGGCCGCAGCCGAGCGGCTCGCCAGCGAGCTGGGCGAGCAGGTCGGGGAAACGGTCGGCTATCGGATTCGGCTGGACAGCAAGGTCGGGCCGAACACCCGCATCGAAGTGGTCACCGAAGGCATCCTGACCCGCCGGCTGCAGTCGGACCCGGCGCTGGAAGGTGTAGGCCTGCTGATTTTCGACGAGTTCCACGAGCGCTCACTGGACGCCGATCTGGCGCTGGCGCTGACCCTCAACGGGCGGGCGCTGCTGCGCGACGAGCCAGCGCTGAAAATCCTCTTGATGTCGGCAACCCTCGAAGGCGAGCGCTTGGCGCGCCTGCTCGACGACGCCCCGGTGGTCAGCAGCCAGGGCCGCATGCACCCGGTAACGATCCAGTGGGGCCGGCCGATGCAGCCGGGTGAGTTCGTCGAGCCGCGGGTGGTCGACTGCGTGCTGCAGGCGCTGGCCGATCAAAGCGGCAGCCTGCTGGTGTTTCTGCCCGGCCAGGCCGAGATCCGCCGAGTCCATCAAAGCTTGCAGGAAGCCGTCGGCGAGCGCTCCGACATCATCCTCTGCCCGCTGCACGGCGAGCTTGACCTGAACGCCCAGCGTGCTGCCATCGAGCCGCCTGCCAGCGGCCAGCGCAAGGTGGTGCTGGCGACCAACATTGCCGAAACCAGCCTGACCATCGATGGCGTGCGGGTGGTGATCGACGCCGGCCTGGCGCGGGTGCCGCGGTTTGACCCGGGCAGCGGCATGACCCGCCTCGACACTCAACGCATCTCCCGCGCCAGCGCCACCCAGCGCGCTGGGCGGGCAGGGCGGCTGGAGCCGGGCGTGTGCTACCGGCTGTGGTCCGAAGCGCAGCATGAACAATTGGCCGCCCACGGTACCGCAGAAATTCTCCAGGCCGACCTGGCCGGGCTGGCGCTGCAATTGGCGCGCTGGGGCGTGGGCCCGGACCAGTTGAGCTGGCTCGACCAGCCGCCTGCCGCTGCCTACGCCCAGTCGCAAGACCTGCTGGCCCGGCTTGGCGCCTTCAAACCGGCCAGCCGCAGCAACCTGAGTAGTCATGGCCAGGCCATGGCCGAACTGCCCGCGCATCCACGGATCGCCCATCTGTTGCTGCGCGGTCAGCAACTGGGCCTGAGCGAAATGGCCTGTGACGTCGCCGCGCTGCTGGGCGAGCGTGACATCCAGCGCGGTGGCGGCGCTGATCTGCACAGCCGGCTGGCACTGCTCAGCGGCCAGAGCAAAGCAGTGCGCGGTGCGCAAGGCGGCGTGCAGCGTGCCCGCCAGTTGGCGCGCCAATACCGCGGTCTGCTGCGTGGCAGCGCGCAGACGCCGGTCGTCGACCCGCAGCATCCACGCTGGCTCGGTGCACTGCTGGCGCTGGCGTATCCAGACCGCGTCGCCCAACAGCGCCGTGCAGGCAGTGCCGAGTACCGTCTGGCCAATGGTCGCGCAGCGTTGTTTGCCGAGGTCGATGGGCTGATGAAGTGCCCGTGGCTGGTGATTGCCGACCTCGGCAGCCGCCAGGGCCAGCGTGAAGAACGGATCTATCTGGCTGCCGAGTTCGACCCTGAGTTGTTCGACGGCGTGCTCGCCGAACAGGTGCAAACCCTCGACCTGCTCGACTGGGATGAGCGCGAGCAGGTCCTGCGCGCCGAGCGCCAGCGCAAGGTCGGTGAGCTGGTGCTGAGCCGTGAAGCCCTGCCGGGGCTCAACGATGAAGCCCGCGCGCAGGCGCTGCTCGGGCTGGTCCGACGCAAGAGTCTGGCCTTGTTGCCGTGGACCCCGGAGCTGCGCCAGTGGCAAGCGCGGGTGGCTCTGCTGCGCCAGCTTGATATGGCGCAGAACGGCGCCAGCGACTGGCCCGATCTGTCTGACCAGGCCCTGCTCGACAGCCTCGAAGATTGGTTACAGCCGTATCTGGGCAAAGTCTCGCGGCTCAGCCATTTCGCCCAACTGGATCTGTCGTCGATCCTGCGCAATCTGCTGCCCTGGCCGCTGCCGCAGCGGCTGGAAGAGTGGGCGCCGCAGCATCTGGATGTGCCTTCCGGCTCGAGCATCCGCCTCGACTACAGCGAGACACCGCCGATTCTGGCGGTGCGCCTGCAAGAGCTGTTCGGTCTGGCCGACACCCCACGCATCGCCCAGGGCCGCCAGCAGGTCAAGCTGCACCTGCTGTCGCCGGCACGCCGGCCAGTGCAGGTGACCCAGGACCTGGCCAACTTTTGGCGCATGACTTATGCCGAGGTGAAGAAAGACCTTAAAGGCCGTTATCCCAAGCACTACTGGCCTGATGATCCGCTGATCGCGCAGGCCACCGCGCGGGTCAAACCGCGAGGGACCTGAGCAGTGAGGGCTAGCTGATTTTTTGCAGGAGGAAGGTGGCGATCTCACTTTCGCTGACATTCAGGTAGTTGAACCGGCCAGGTTGGTGATGGGGAGTGTCTTCCAAGGTACCGACTCTGTGTCCGAGGTGGTCGCGCAGATGACACAGCAGGCCTTCGTCGGTCTCTTGCAGGGGTTCAATTTTCCAGTAATCGGTCACCTCTGCGATCCAGTAGAAGCCCAGATAGCCGCTCGTGCTGACTCCCAGTCTGCGCGGTACCTGCGGGCCGGGGACTTGCTTGCTCCGGCCAGGGATGTGCAAGTGATAGTGCAAGCGGTTGTCTTCCATGGAGTGGTAGTCGAAGGAGATGATCAATGAAGGTTCATTGCCCCCCGTTTGCAGCCAGTCGTTTTCTGGGCTCACGCCCCAAGAGAACTTATCGTTCGGCTGGCTCAGCCGCAGTGGCGTATTTCGACCCTCTTCATGCAGATACAGCCTGGCGCGAAATGAATTGGCGTATGTATCGATGATGCTTGGGTTCATGGAGTGTGCCTCGCAGTGCCTAGGGTATGGGCCGCACGGTTCCGGGCGGCGTTACACCTTAGGTTGCGAGCTCAGCTCAACGGAGGCTGAAGCCTTTCCTGGCTTTGCTCATTCACCCCGTGCCGGGCGCTGCGGCCCAGGCATGGCGAGGTCGGCGCGTACGGGCAGGTGATCGGATATCTGCTCGGTGCCGTTGCCCAGCACATAGGCCTGCAAGCGCAGCAGGCGCGGGCTATGGAAGATGAAGTCGACACTGCGATCGGGCCCGCTGAGGGCCGGGTCGTTGGGGAAGTGGGTCAGCCACAGTGCCCGCTCGGCGCCGCTGGCTTCAGCATTGCTGGGGATCATCGGGTACTTGTCCCAGAGCAGGTGCAGGTCGCTGTCCGGGGCGTAGCTGCCACGCTGGGCAGGCGGCAGGCGGCGATACTGGCCTAGCGGCAACTGCTTGAAGTCGCCGCCGAGCAGCCACGGCGTACCCTGGCTTTCGAGGCGGTCGACGACCTTGCTGACGTGGTTCATCTGCCGCCTTTGCAGGTCGCTGCCGGCGCGGTAGGGCGACAGCTGGGTGTTGAGCACCGCCAGCCGGCTGCCGTCGCTCAACGGCAGATAGCTGACCTGCAACGCCGGTTGCTGCTCGAGCAGCCGGCTCAGCGGGCCGCTCACGTCATTGGGCAGTTGCAGGCGCTCGGCCTTGGCGATCGAGTAGCGACTGAGGGTAGCCAGGGTGCGGCCCACGCTGCCGAAGATATGCCGGTCGGGGACAAAGCCAGCCTGCCACTGATAGCTCTGCACGCTGCACGGGTAGAGGTCGGCCAGACGCTCGTGGAGCAGGCCGAGCTGGTCCTGGTAATCGCTGGCCTTGGCGTCTTTGTCCAGCTCCTGCAGCAGTACCACATCAGGCTGCTCGGCACGGATCACCCGCGCAACCTCATCGAGGGTGAACGCCAGGTCTTCCGCGGTGGCGCGGGTATCGCTGCCCTGGCCCTGGTCGTTCCAGAACACATAGCGCTTGCCGGCCAGGTGCTGCACGTTCCAGCTCATCACTTTCAGCGGCTGGCCGGCTTGCAAGAGTGGCGCCGGGTTCTGACAGGCGACTGGCAGCGCCTCACGCGGGGCAGGTTGCCAGCCCAGATGGTTGGCCAGCAACCAAAGCAAGGCCAGCGCCAGGAAAATCAACAACAGGACGTTGCGCAGTAGTCGGATCATCGGCTCGGCTTGTCGGTGCGAATGGCGCCAGCATACCCAAGGTGGTGGCGCCGTGTCAGCGTGGCTCAGGCGCCAGCATTGGCCTCAAGCAGCATGAAGATGCGGAACAGCACCACGCTGCTGAACAACTGCAGCAGCCCACTGAGGCTGTCCATGGCCAATTGCACGCCACCGGCGGGGTCGGGGAAGGCCATCAGCAACAGGCCGTCGAGCAACCATGCCGGTGCCAGCGAAACGAACACGCAGACCAGAATGCGCATGAAATGGCCGGTGGTCATCCGCGCGCTTTCGCGCATGGCCTGCATCAACGGCATGCCGCGCAGCACCAGCAGGTACTCGGCAAACACCAGGTTGATCATGATCCAGATGCCGGGAAACACGAACAGTGCCAGGCCGGCCATGATCAACAAGGTGCTGATCATGATCAGCAAGGCCAGCGGCGGCCACAGCTGCACGGCGCGGGCGAACAGATCGCGCTTGGCGATGTGCTGGTCTTGGCTGCGGGTGTCCAGGTAGAGGATCAGCGCCGCACTGTACAGCGGGTACAGCAGCAGGCTGACAAGCATGCCGTAGACCGGCGAGGCGCTGTCGCCGAGCTGGCGATAGAGCAGTTGGGTGGCCAGTGCCTCGAGCACGATCAACGGCAGGCAGAGCTGGACGATGCTCGCCAGGTGGCGGCGGAAAAAGTACAGGGAGTCGCGCAGAACGCTCAGCGGATTCATCAGTCAACATCGCATGGCAGTAATAGCAGGGGCGTAACTTTAGCCCACTCCGGCCCTTGCTGAAAAAAGTTTCACCCGTGCGCCGATTGAATCCCGCGCCGCCACCCCCCATCTTTGACGCATCCGATGTCCCGCCCAGCGCGTGAGGTAAGCATGAATACCGAAGAACAATCGCTGATCGATGGCCTGTTTGGCCGTATCAAGCAAGCCGAAGACCCCAACCAGCCGCGCGATGCCCAGGCCCAGGCCTGCATCGAAGCGCACCTGCGCACGCAACCGGCGGCGCCGTACTACATGGCCCAGGCGATTCTGGTGCAGGAGGCTGCGCTCAAGCAGCTGGATGAAAAGAACAAGCAGCTGGAGGCCGAGCTGAAGCAGGCCCGCGCCCAGGTCGATGCGACCCGCAGCAGCAACACCAACAGCGGTGGCTTCCTGTCGAGCATCTTTGGTGCTGGTAGCCGCAGCCCTGATCCGCAGCCGCAGCGCCCGGCAGCACCGACAAGCGCCGGCGGTGGCTGGCGTGACCCTGCGCCTGCTGCGTACAACGCGCCAGCACCAGCCCAGCAACCGCAGCAGCAATCGGCGTTCAACGCCGCGCC
>Ga0213828_1003381_pt1 | contig 10551 bp, 7 predicted proteins | sample MC6MC0897MG_FD_180664 | JGI IMG/M metagenome (GOLD analysis project Ga0213828, IMG submission 180664) | Enriched soil aggregate microbial communities from Iowa State University, Ames, United States - MC6-MC0897-MG | ecosystem: Environmental > Terrestrial > Soil > Unclassified | place: USA: Iowa...
TTCTTTTAATTTTTCAACGATGACTTTACCACGTTCGTATGCAAAGTCACGGTGTACGATAAAGCTTAGTGCATCGACTTGTTCCGCGTTTAATAAAATATCCATCTTCACAAGTTTGGAAGGTTGGTAGCCGATAAGTTCATAGTCGAACGAAGCGTAGCCCTTCGTATTCGATTTTAAATAGTCGAAGAAATCATAAACAATTTCTGATAATGGCATTTCATATATAATACTCACACGTGATGTATCGATATAATCCATTGTCATGAAATTACCACGCTTCAATTGACATAGCTCCATAACAGCTCCTACATAATCGTTTGGTACCATAATTGTTGCTTTTACATATGGCTCTTCTACGCGATCAATTTTTTGAGGATCTGGCATAAATGAAGGATTATCAACGTTTATTGATGTACCATCCGTCATATGCACATGATAAATAACGGAAGGTGCTGTTGTAATTAAGTCAATGTTAAATTCACGCTCAATACGCTCTTGAATGATTTCCATATGGAGAAGCCCTAAGAAGCCACAACGGAAACCGAAGCCAAGTGCTTGAGATGTTTCTGGTTCATATTGTAATGCAGAGTCATTCAGCTCTAGTTTTTCTAATGCTTCACGTAAATCATTATATTTAGCTGTATCAATCGGGTATAAACCACAATAAACCATTGGATTTAAACGACGATAACCGGCTAATGGTTCAGCTGCTGGACGACTGGCAAATGTAACAGTATCCCCCACTCGAGTATCGCCCACATTTTTAATGGATGCTGTTAAATATCCTACATCACCAACTGTTAATTCAGTCTGTGGTACAACCTTTGGTGTATGTACCCCAACTTCAACTACTTCAAATTCTGCTCCTGTCGCCATCATACGAATCTTATCACCAGCTTTGACCGTACCGTTGACAACTCGAATAGAAATAATAACACCTTTGTATGCATCATAAACTGAGTCAAATATAAGAGCTTGTAGCGGTGCTTCTGGATCACCTGTTGGTGCAGGTACCTTTTCTACAATCTGCTCTAAAATATCCTCAATACCGATTCCTGCTTTGGCAGAAGCTAATACCGCTTCAGATGCATCTAAACCGATTACATCTTCCACTTCTTGACGTACGCGTTCTGGATCTGCTGCTGGTAAATCGATTTTATTGATTACTGGTAATATTTCCAAATCGTTATCAAGCGCTAAATAAACATTTGCTAATGTTTGTGCTTCAATACCTTGCGCTGCGTCCACAACTAAAATGGCACCCTCGCAAGCAGCTAAACTTCGTGATACCTCATATGTGAAATCGACGTGTCCTGGTGTGTCGATTAAATGGAATGTATACACTTCGCCATCTTTTGCTTCGTACTTTAATTGAACTGCATTTAATTTAATGGTAATGCCTCGCTCACGCTCTAGATCCATTGAGTCGAGTAGCTGTGCTTTCATTTCACGAGATGTTAAAGATTTCGTTTGCTCTAAAATACGGTCAGCAAGCGTTGATTTCCCGTGGTCAATATGTGCAATAATAGAGAAATTTCGTATATTCTCTTGTCGTTTTAAACGTGCTTCTCGGTTCATCTTTTCCACTCCTAATTAAACTATAATGAATTATACTATGAAAGATACGCAAAGTACAACAGCAACAAGACGAGAAAGCCTATAATATCAATACTTTTAAGTGATTTTGCCGTTTTTATATTTTGCAAGATAAGGTGCATAAAAGCATGGATTTGGGGCTAAAGGGGTCTAGATTGGGGCCAATAAAATACGGCGAGCATGTGTGCAGGAATGAGTGAGATAGATTGATGCTAATATTTTTCAATCTTTTTTATTTTAGTTAGTTCATTTAATAGATGTTATATGCACCCCTTAATATAGAAATAAAAATTAAATTTACCTATTTTAAACATTGAAATACATATCCAATGATACCCATATTTATAAAGAAAATAATTTAGGTAGTCAGATAGCAATTATACACTAGTACCTAGTATATCTCGTAATCCAAAATAAATAAAAAAGAGTAGCGAAAATAAAAAAGACCAGGCTCAAATTAATTGAATACCTGGTAAATAATAAGAAGTTCTTCTAAAATATCTTATTAGCATTTTATTGGTATATAAATAAGTCACCTTCATTAACTACATGTCAGTGACATCAATAAAAAATTTAATATCATTATATATTTTTGAACTTAGTGTGAAAAAAAATTGATCATTCATTAAGATTTTTTCTCTTTGAATATTTACCATCTTCAGAGTTGAATATATACACATGTTCTCTTGTGTATATATAGTACATTCCTAATTGTCCCTTTATTTCATTTTCTTTAGACAAATCAATTTCTTCAGATGTTTCCTTAATTATTATTTCTTTAGCTTCTAAATAAGTAAAATTAGGTAGATTATAAAAAATAATAAAGCTTATTAAGACTAGCCCTATAGGATAAATCATTAATAAAAGATTTGATATTTTATTAATAACTTTATCCTTACTAATTATAAAAACTACTAGAAGTAATAGACTAACTAATAAATTAGGTAACCAAGTGCTTGTATATTTAACAGTAAATTCATATTCATTACCGATAATAAAAATTGTTATTGATATACAAACATGGATTGCCGCTAGTGCTATCAGTATTATTTTTTTCATTATAGCACCTCACACCATTTAAATGTTACATGGAAAAAATACTTTTACCAAGCCCATGTAAATTCTTGTCTTGATGGTTCATGTCCTCTTAGATAAACAAGATAATTATATTGTTTGATAGCCTATTCTATCAATATACTATGAATTCCATGTTGAAAGATCCTAAGTGTTATTGTAAAATCCCATATTTATTTTTTATTCGATCTAGTTTTTCTCTAATCGGTTTGGCAAGTAAGAGTAGAAAAATCACATTAGAAATTGCATAAATGATCATAAAGGGGACGGCGGAGGTCAGTGCCAGTGCATAAGCCTCCCAGCTGAAAACACCATACATGGATATTGTTCCCCAAATGTCCATACCAAATGAAAAGAAGATACCTGCAAAAATACCAAATACAATAAGGGGAATTTTTTTATGCATCATACCCGTTTTTCCTAATAAACCAGCGATAAAACCTATCATTCCCCACATAAACATTTGAAACGGTGTCCAAGGACCTTGTCCAAAAAACATATTTGAAACTAATGCAGACATTGCCCCTGTTAAAAATCCTGCTTCTGCACCAAGTGAAAACCCTGTAATAGCTGTAATAGCTGCCACAGGCTTAAAGCCAGGTGTCACAACAAATAGAGCACGACCTGCTACTGAAATAGCTGACATCACAGCTATCACTAAAATTTCTCGTGGCTGTGGATTCCTACGCTCAAATGAAAGAAGGAATGGGATACACGCTAAAATCATAATTACAATTGAGATAAAATAATATTTTCGATCAGCAAATATTGTCATACCCATATATAAAGTAAGTGGAATTAAGACTAGGATGACAATGAGTGACATAATTAATCGGATGATTCTTTGCATAAAGTTACTACATCCTCACATGTAATGGCATTGCTTAATAGATCTCTTGATATTCGATGTGCAGCAGTTGTATAAAAATTGTTTCCACTATAAAATGCTCGCGGCTCTCCCTCAGATACGATACTACCATCGAAAAACAGGGCACATCTATTACTGTATTGTGCAGAAAATTCAATATCATGTGTCACCATAATAATTGTCATACCTTTAGCTTGTAAATCTTTTAAAATTCCTGCGAGTTCTTCCTTTGCATGTGCATCAAGACCCTTTGTCGGTTCATCTAACAGCAAAATTTTAGGTTCTATTAATAAAAGCTTTGCGAGTGCTAGCTTTTGCTGCTCACCACCACTTAAATCATACGGATGACGATTTAATAAATGAGTTAAATTAAACAATTGAACAGTTTCTTGGATTTTTGCTTCTGACATCTTATGTAAATGAGCCATGTCATCTAGCTCTTGGTGCACCGTTTTTTGTACAAATAATGTTTTTGGATTCTGTGGTAATAATGTTAAATATTGTTGATACAATTGTTTATTACTGTAGCTTTTTATTGCCTTATTGAATAAAAATACCTTGCCATGATAAGGCTTTTGTAACCCAGATAAAATAGCAAGAACTGTGGATTTTCCAGTGCCATTTCCCCCGATTATCGTTACAAATTCCTGTTTCTTCACCTGCAGATTAAAATGATGGACTATATCCAAGCCGTTTTTTTCATAACGAAAAGCAATATCCTTTGCCTCTAATATAATATCTGTATCAATTTTGGATGTTCTAGGTAGTGTGTTTGATGATGTAAAGTTATATTGCTGATTACTAAGCCAGCGTTGTCCCTCACGAATAGTAAGAGGAATAGGCCCATTACCGTTCAGTAGGTGGAAAATCTTCGTAGCTGTTGGTAGCGCTGTAATCATGGCATGATTTGCTGGTAAAGCCTTTAATATTTCCTTAGGCAGACCATCAAATAAAATACTGCCCTCATCCATAATTAGTACACGATCTGCGAGGGTAAGCACTTCCTCAAGACGATGTTCAATTAAAATAATTGTAATACCTAATTCTTTATTTAAACGATGAAGTGTTTGAATAAACTCCAATGCTGCTATTGGATCTAATTGCGATGTTGGCTCATCTAACAACAATAATTTGGGCTGCATCACCATAATAGATGCTAAGTTTAATAATTGCTTTTGTCCGCCAGACAGCTCGGTTGTTTTATGATGAAACCATTTTTGAATGCCGAAGAAATTGGCCATTTCGGCTACTCTGCGTCGAATTGTTGGTGCATCTATCCCTAAGCTTTCTAACCCAAAAGCAAGTTCATGCCATACTTTATCTGTAACAATTTGGTTATCTGGGTTTTGAAATACATAACCAATATCTGCTGCAGCAACTTCAGCATCTAGTTGCTCCAAGTCACAGTCTTTGTAGAAAATAGTACCTGTCATCGTTCCATGTGGGCGCAATTCTCGTTTGAAATGGCGCAGCAATGTACTTTTCCCACAGCCCGATTGCCCTATTAGAACAATAAATTCGCCTTGATGAATAGTAAGATTCATATTTTTTAATATTGGATTTGTTTCATTAGGATAAGTAAAGCTTACATTGTTGATTTTAACGATCGCCATTTTAATGCCCCCCTAATTTCGATTGCTAATGGAATAGAGAGTAGAATGAAATAGCTACTATAAAATAAAATGCTTACGATATCCCATTTAATCGCTCCGAAAGTTGGATAAAAATAAAATGTTGTTGTGCCAATAAAACTTGCAGCTAAATTGCTAAGAAAAAGCAATATAATGATTGCCAAAACGTAGCCGTCCCGGCGCTCAAAAATAAAGAGTGAAAAGGCAGTTCGCTTTTTGACACCGTAGCCACGAGCTTTCATAGAATCAGCTGTATCAATGGCATTATCTAATGCCCAAGTAATCAAAATTGATAAAATACGCACTATACATTTGATACGATGCCATAATGAGCCAGCTGTATAATCCATGCCAATTCCCTTTTGTGCTTGAACGATTTGCGCTAGCTGATGCTTAAAGCGCGGAACTAAACGTAATGAAATCGACAATGTTAGCGATAAAGCTGGCGACACTTTTCCAAACAAATAAATAAATTTATCTGATGTCATCACGACATTATAGCAGCTAAACCATAGCATAATAGCTACAATCATTGTGGCTATTGCGATTCCATACATAATTGCCTCTACAGTAAGCGCATTACCATTTATATAAAGCAATACAATCTGCCCATTATGACTAATCATTGGGTTAATAATCGCCATTAAGAAAAACAGAGGTACATATAGCTTCCAGTCTTTTAAAAAAGGCTGTCTTCGTAAAGCTGTATTTAAGCTTATCGCTGAAAAAATGGTAATAGCTAAATAGATTGGATGCATAAAAAACATGGATAAGCCGATAGCAGCGACAAAAAAAGAAAAAAGTACAATAGGATGATACGTTTCAAATGCCTTCATTAGTTACCATCCCAATCATGTCCTAAGTCGCGACCTAAATCGACAGTATAGTTCCATTCAATGATATCGCCATCTTTTAATACATATTGGCTACATCCGTAATTTGGATAAACCCCATTTACTTTATACATCCAACCACTTAATTCACCAGCACTAAATTCATACAAATGATTAATACCCTCTACATAAACACTGTTATAAATATTTTCGTTGGCTCCTTGATATTCCATTTGAATTTTATGCTCCTTCGTTGCACGCTGTAGCACATCCCAAACTGTATCTTTCTCTGACAACAGCTCGTATTTTGTTGGCTTTAGAATAATCCCGTTCTTTGGTACATATTTCTCGCTTTGTAAGGAAGGGTCTAACTTATTCCAATGCTTTAGTAATGTATCAACACGTATCGCTATTGTTACAGTACGTTTTTGCGGTGCTGGCTGTTGCTGCTTTTCTATTTTAGAAGTAACTGTATTCGTTTTTTGTTTATCATTAGCTGGTTTTGGACTTGGTGATTTTGTGACTTCTTGCTTCTTCTCATCTTCTTGTTCTGGTTTTTGCTTTACTTCATTTGTTTCTTGCTGTGCTTTTTGCCCTGCTATTGTTTGTTGGAGCCCTTTGTCATTTCCCTTGAATAGTGCGTTGTCATCTACCTCAGGCTCCTGTAATTTCTGCTTTTCCTCGGCAGATTCACTTTCTACTGATGGATTTTGTTCTTGTTCAGAAGTAGGATGGGGGTTAACGCTTCGTTCCTGCTCCTGCATCTGCTCGAATTTTTCAACTGTTTGAATATTACATGCTATTAAAAATATTGCTAGCAGTGATATTCGTAAGAAGTGTAAACCTTTTCTCATATTATTCTTCAATTACCTTTAAGAAGTTGACATACATTTTAGCTGCATGTGCGCGTGTAATAAAATTAGTAGGATTAAACAAACCATTTGAGCCCTGGGCAATATCAAAATCATATAAGAAAGTGATTGCTTGCTGAGAATTCTTTGTTAGCTTCGCAATATCATTCAGGGGTGCAATATTTTTTGGTATATAAGGCTTACCTGTTTTATGTGTAAAGGCATTAGCTAGCATAACAGCTAGTTCCTCACGTGAAATTGATGAGGAGGGTGAAAATTTATTGGATTTTTCTACTAATATATTGGCATCGTAAGCAGCAGCAATTTCTTGTTTTGTTTCCTCTTTATATGAGTCAATGTCCGTAAAAGGTGCATTTCCTGAACTTGTTAAATGAAGAGCGCGCACTAAAATCGATACAGCCTGTACACGAGTTAAATTGTTATTTGGCTTAAAAGTATTGTCCTCATAGCCCTTTAGTAATCCTTTAGCTACTGCAGCTTCGATATCAGCCTTTGCCCAATGAGATTGTGTATCCTTAAAGCTCACTTTAGCAGGAGAAACTGTAGGTTGATTTGGCTGAGCTGGTGTTGATGGATTATTATTTGGCTTTTTATCAGAAGTATCATATAGCTTTGTTTTGCCTGCAAGCAGTCTGTTATACGCTACTAATGTATAAGAAGCCTGCTCTGTTGCCATGCCGTTAGCTACAGATTCAGTTAATACATGCTTGAAGCCACCATCTTTTGCATTATAGAAGGTGAAAAAGCTTTCAAATAACTTATTAAAACGCTGATCTTTGTTGGCATCAATATTCAAGCTAGCAAGTGCTGTAATAATTTGTGCAACACTTTCTAAGTTTGTTGTTCCCCAGCTCTGATAGCTACCATTAGCTCCTTGCAAGTTTTCTAATGTATCAAGTGCTTTATTAATAGATGCCTTAACATCCGTTCTATCTTTATAAGTTGAAAGAGCTTGAATAGCCATTGCTGTCATATCTGGATCGGCTTTCGCTCCCGTTAAATTCCATCCACCGTCAGGCAATTGCTTTGCTAGTATGTGCTGAATAAGCTTTTCGCGTGTCGTTGTGGCAGTTTTAGGAAGCTCGAAGCCCCATGTATCTAAAGCAATTAATGCGAAATAAGCACCATTCGGCCCTTGCCATACTATATTGTCAAAGTCACTTAATTTTTCAACTATATTGTAGCCACCTACATTTGTAGGGTCTTTTCCGATAGCAGTAAGCGCAATAATTAAACGGGAATATTCAGTATATTTACGTTTGTGTAATTCACCTTTTACTGATTGTACATGCTTTACGACATTATCATAATATTTATCGTAATAGTCTTTCGAAACATTATATTCACCACGTGCAAGGGCAATAATAAACCACTCATCACCAAAAGAAGGGTTTGGTGCTTTATTTACGATAAACTGCCCTGTTGTCTGATACGCCTCTGCCGTTGATACCTGCTGTGCAGAAACTGGAACCGCAATAAGCAACAGCGCAAGTAGCATGATCAGCAATGATAATCTTTGTTTCATTTGAACAACCTCCATTCTATAAAAAGGGACTAACCCAAAAGCGTAAGCGTTTAGGTTAGTACGGATGATTACATAATGTCTGCGATATTTAACGTACGTTTTAGAATCTTCGCTGTTTGCCCTCGTGTTAACGAAGCACCTGGATCAAATGAGCCATCCGGTTTTCCTGTCATAATATCCAGACTATTTAATAGCTTGATATAAGGTAAGTACTCAGCACTAATTTTGTTAGAATCATTGTAATGAACCTCTCCCTTTGCTTTCACATCGGCATTTAGATATTCTAAGATTCGTGCCATAAATGCTGCGCCTTGCTGACGTGTAATTGGTGCCTCCGGATTAAATGTTGAAGCCGTTGTACCCTTCGTAATACCTGCTTCGTACAGAGCTTGGATATCCGTTGCATACCATTTGCCGTCAGTATCACTAAATGGATTTTCTCCTGTTGCTTGTAATCCAAGTGCACGGCTAATTAATACTGCAAATTGTCCACGGGTAATTGGTTTATTTGGCTCAAATGTTTCTGGAGTTGTGCCTTGAATGACAGAACGGCTCGCTAAAAACTCGATTTCTTCTTTGTTTGCTAAATGTGCAATATCATTAAATGTGACTGTTCTTTCAGTTACTATAAATGTGCCACTTCCTTTTAAGAACAGAACTATTTTGCCGTTCACAATTTTATGTGGTACTGGCTTGTATTCACCACCAACAAGCTGTAGAACAACAGTGTTAGATTTTACTTCGAAAGCAGCTAAAGTAACCTTTAAGTAATCTTGTTTTATTGAAAGTGGTTTTAATCTACCGTTAGTAGCTTCTATGGCAAAGCTAACAGTAAATTGGTTGCCTTCAGCATGTGTTGTCATAGAGGCAATAATTTTTTCATTTTTTGCAAGTTCAATGTCTGATAGAGCAGATATTGAAATGTCTATTTGGTTGCCTTTTTCATCTTGAACCACAATTGTTTTACTTTGATTTTTAAGATGTTTTTGAATATCATCAAGTGTCAATGCTATCTCTGCTTTATCATTTTTAGAATTTACTTCGTTTTCTTCGATCACTTTATTGTCTTTATTTTCTTCCTTGTCCGTTTTTTCTTTTTCTTCTTCCTTATTTTTTTCATCTAAGATGTCTTTGCCCTTTTCAGGTGTTTTCTCTACATCTTCAACATAACCGCCAATATCTTTTCCTAAGTCAAGCGTGTAAATCCATTCAACGGTGTCGTTTGGAGACAATGTGTAATTCGCCGCTGAAAATGAAGGGAATACGCCATTTACACGGTACATCCAACCGCTTAAAGGGCCACGATCAAATTCATAAACACCTGCAATTCCGTCAATATATGTTCCGTATTCTGTTTGACGATAGCTTAATGCTACACCATTTTCAGCAGCTACTCTTTGCAAAACATCAAAAACGGTTTCACCAGTAAATAATTTTGTTGTTGTTGTTTTTAATGGTACTTCAGAAGATGAAATTTGAATGGAAAATGTTGTATAGCCAATTTCCTCTTTTTCAGCAGGAACGGATGGCTGATTACCATTGTTACCAGGAGAGGAAGGCTCATCATCATCACTACCATCCTCGCCACCAGGCTTAGTCGGCTTGTTTTTCGTGTCTGACATATTATAGAGCGGTGTTTGTCCGCTTAAAAGACGGTTGTAAGCTGCTAGAGTATAGCCAACTTGAACTGTCGCCATACCATCTGCTTTTGTTTGGCTTTGAACATGTTTAAAGCCACCGTCACCAGAGCTAAATGTCATAATATTAGCAATCACTTTATCGAATCGTTTATCTTTATTTGCATCAATGCCTAAGCTAGCAAGTGCTGTTATAACTTGGGCAGCGCTTTCAGCAGCTTCTGGGCTGCCCGCTGTCGAAATATAGCCACCTTTAGCGGTTTGGATAGCTACTAATTGAGCGATTGAGCGATCAGTTACAGCCTTTACTTGTGGATTACTTTGATATGGTGCTAATGCTTGAAGTACCATCCCTATCATATCAGGATCAGGATCAGTACCGCTCCATGCAAATCCGCCACCATTTTTTATTTCCTTTGATAAAATATTTTGAATTAGTTTATCACGTGTTGTTGTCGCAGTTTTAGGTAATTCAAATCCCCAAGTATCCAGTGCAATTAATGAAAAGATAG
>Ga0213828_1003386_pt1 | contig 10534 bp, 8 predicted proteins | sample MC6MC0897MG_FD_180664 | JGI IMG/M metagenome (GOLD analysis project Ga0213828, IMG submission 180664) | Enriched soil aggregate microbial communities from Iowa State University, Ames, United States - MC6-MC0897-MG | ecosystem: Environmental > Terrestrial > Soil > Unclassified | place: USA: Iowa...
ACACAGCTGCCACCCTTCCGTTTGACAGCGGTTTGCGGCAGCCCTTAAGGCACTGAGAGGGTTTATGCTGAAAATAGTCCCTGATCCACCCCACCACGTTCTTTCCTTGGAAGACACCTTGATCCAAGCCACGGATTACGCACTATGTGCGGAGACGGTCGTGCATCAAGCCATGCTACTGCAGCCCAAATCGCCAGCGTCGATTTTGATGATGACCTCGATGCATGAGCTGGAAACGCTGCGAGCTTTGCTTGAATCCGCAATAGCCCAAGTGCAGATGCCCACTGAACCTGGGACTTCGCACTGAAGGCTAATTGATGTGTCGCCCAGGCACCCACACGCCTGCAAGCCGAGCTACCACATGGATCTGAACCCTGTCGCAGATCGTGAAGCCTATGCAGCATTTGTGGCAACTGGCTTGCCGGCGAGAGGCCAGCCCAGGCACTAGAGATTTCGGGGAGATGACCAATGTCCACAGAAGAAACCAGATTTACCGTCGGCAAAACCACCTTCTATCAAGGTGAAAACCAGACCCATCCGCTATTTCGCATCGAAGCCGGCATACCTTGCCAGAGCGCCCGTGAACAGGCATCGGAATTGATGGGCTATGCACGGGATATGACCTTGGATGGCTTAATGGAAGGCAAACCTCAGTTGATCTGGGCCTCCCACTACCTTTGTGCTTTGGCCAAGGCACTGATGGATGATGCCGAGCTGGGTATGATGCGCTGAAATTCGATCCAATAACCTGTGGCGCCTTCAAAAAGAAAAACTTCTACTTTTTGAAGGCAAACCAAAGTCACTTAAACAACGCATACTAAATTAGTTCGACTACGATAAGCATGATAATAAAACTGCATCCACCTCACTCCATCAAAAAAACTGAAAATCAAATCGGAAGAGTTTGGCCCGCTGGTGTAGTTTCAGCCTCAAGCTCCTGCGCGCGATGAGCCACAACCCCAAACACAACAGATGCAATCTTGTTCGCCAAGAGCGGTGGCACAGCATTGCCAACCTGATGAAATTGCTTTGTCCTATTCCCTTGGAAGAAATAGTTATCTGGGAATGTTTGAAGCCTCGCAGCCTCTCTGACCGTCAAGCTACGGCACTGTGTCGAATCATAATGAATAAAATAATGCCCGTCCTTAGAGATATGACTAGTGACCGTAGTTGCCGGCAGACCTTCGAGCTGCACTCTGAAACGATCGCTAAACTTCCCGGTCTCCCAGTTTTTGTGGGCAGGGGCCAATCCCGATAGTTTAAAATCGAGATGACCTTTTGGCGAGACCTTGTATGCGCGCGCATAAACACTCGCAAACATATACCTTCTCAAGTCGGACGGCATATGGCCACGTGCATCATGATTTAGCCAGCAGAATAATTTATCATCTCGGTACCAACTATCCAACTCATCGATACCGGTACACCCATCATCTCTGTTACGAGGAACTCGAAGTGCTCCAACACTGTGAGTTGGAGAAAAAATATTATCCCAAACTATTTTCATTTCCGCTGCAAGTTTAGGATCAGCTGCAGAGTCAACATCAGCCATCAGCCCATCTAGCTGATCCAAGACCACTTTATACCAAGTTTCATCATCATCTTCCAGCTTGGTTAAACGACTACGCAGCTTCGGAAGATCATCAATCACTTGCTTAGTAGCCACTTGTTCAACGAACGGAATTGGCCAAAAGTCAGGGATCCTCCCTTGCTCATCTAAAGCGATACCCACTAAAATCACACGGTGTCGAGCCTGAGGTATACCATGATTCTCAGCCTTGATAACAAATTTGCGAGCATCGACAGCGGATACATCTTCGTCAGGTCCAAATGATTCCGGACTCACTAACGAGCAGATTCGATACTTATTGCCCGGACGGGTATCGCCAAGCGCCCTATGAGGATCCGTGAGATCCTGAAGAATCTGAGTAAATATTCCCTTACCACCGACCTTGGAAGACAAAATACCCTTAACATTCTCCATTACAAATACTGTAGGCTGGCGCTCCTTGATAATCCTAAGGTACTCTTTGTAAAGAAAATGCCGATGATCATTTTCTGCATTATAATTGGCTTTGCCTTGGTTTCGTGATCTACCAACGAGGGAGTACGCTTGGCAGGGAGGCCCCCCAATTAATACCCAAGGCCTTTTTTGATCAAGCTTTTTATCAAGTATTTTATCAAGTTCTTCATCGCCAGCACTCGAACCAAGCGTAATACATCTCGCTTCAGCGTCAGCTTCAAGCCACTGGCTCTCGCTTGCTTTGCTGTATGGGCTGCTACTAAGACCATTGCAAAAATTGTAATAATCTGGAAGGCAGGCTGGGTTTTTCAGCTTCAAGAGCCTATAGAAAGCTCTTAGCTTAAGGGTTTCACGAGCCACTGGGTCCATTTCAGCAGAAACCACGATTTCAAACCGTTGTCCATTACCAGACGAAGCAAAGCCCTCACCTAAGCCACCCGGCCCGGCAAAGAGGTCAACGATCTGGATTGGCTTCGAAACCTCAGGTGCGCATTCGATAGCAGGGGTTCGCTCTAACGGTAAATTCATTTGGGATTCAGTCATGGACATCGTCAGTAAAGAAGTCAGGTCTCGCATGATGGGCGCCATCCGTGGTAGCAACACAACCCCGGAAATGAAAATTCGAAAACTGCTGCACAAGCAAGGCTTCCGGTTCAGACTACATCCCAAGGATCTTCCTGGGCGACCGGACGTGGTTCTACCACGCTATAACCTTTGCATTTTCGTTCACGGCTGTTTCTGGCATAGGCATTCCGGGTGCCGATACGCCACTACGCCCAAGACCCGCTCCGAATTCTGGCAAGCGAAATTCGACCAAAACGTAAGCCGAGACCTCCAAAATAGGGCGAGACTCCTTGACCTGGGCTGGCGAGTTTTCGAGCTTTGGGAGTGCGGAATCCGCAGACCGGCGGCGGAAATGGACTGGCTGCCTCACGCAATACAAGATTGTAATCAAAAACACATCTCATGGCCTACCTTTCCTGCTACCTAAAGCAACAATCCTCCGAAATTGCAAATCATAAAAATCCTAGATAGTCAAATAAAAATAGATTTAGCGTCAGCAGTTCGGTCGGTTCGCATCACGGAAAGCCTCATCAAGTACACCCTCCAAAACATCAGGCGGCAGCCCATCCAGAAATCTAATTTCATTCTTTGCGCGGATTTTTAGTATAGCCCGCCGGGTTAGAGCCTCCATAGATCCACGACCATAAACTAAGGAGGCACGAAGCCAAGCCTCTGCTAGGGCGGTAGCAATGACGGGATTACTTGCAATACCGGGACGCTCCACGACTTGCAAGAATGCGTCTTCAGAAAGCTCATTTAATAGCCCCCACCGGTTATCACTACGAGCGCCTCGGTCAAATAACATTCCTCTCATCCAGAGACGCTGAAAGGTATTCCGGACACCACCAAGATACCGCTCTACACCCTCTCCAAATCTCCAGTAAACAATATCAGGCATGACGACAATCGACAAAAAAGCCCATACATCATCCCTTAAAGATTCTCCGCTTGATAAAAAATCTTTTTCAATTAAACAAACTGCAACCTGAAAATCAAAAGTTGAAAAATCTGCCCGCAACGACTTTTTTCGAGCTTCACATTTTTCTTTGATTTTAAGAATATCCAGCCGTAGCTCAACTAATTTTTTTGTAGCTATCGGGCTTCCACCAGTAGGCGCGAATCTCGTGGTTCTTGGAAGCTTATCTGCACTGAACCCTTTCCATGCTCGTGGCCCCTCCTGTAGAAACGTTTCAAGTAATTGTTCTGCTGCCGGAGCAGTCAACCTTGGCATTAACGTAATCATTCACCCTCTCCAAGGTCTGCAAGCGCCACTAACGTGGCACGAAAAATCCCAGGCCTATTATCAAAAACAGACCTTATAAATTTATAATCTTTTCCAGGCCAAGCTTTTCTGAGCCATGAAGCGGCCTGGGATGCTAAAGAGCCAGGTTCAGCTGAGTTGAATAAGTCTCCAACCTCGGGATCAATAATAAGACGTTCACATATCTGCCCCATTATATCAGCCATAAGCATACGCAAGGTCATGGAATCTTCCGACTCCACACGACTAATGAGATCACTATGTTCCGCGCTAAGATAAAGTCGTAGCGCGCCATGAAAATCACGAGACCATTCACGTGGAGACCAATGCAAATACCAGGGCGCAAAAGACGACATCGCTTCACCCGCTAACGAACTGATATCCGCAATCTCAATCGGAAATCTAGGCTCTTCGCCTTCCAACCTACTACGAACTCGATCTGACCAAAGCAGGTCACCTATTCGACTGGGAGAAAGCACTGAACCGCACTGCATCGGAGTCGCCAACACAACCTTAGTGCTTACATCCATTACCGAAGAAAGCAGGTCACCTGCCACTTCAAACTCAAAATCTACAACCCAAGAATCTTTGCAAATTAACTTTGAGTGCTGTTCAACTATAAAGCGAGGCAGACGCCCTTGCCCAGTGCCCAATGTTACTAAAATCAAAATCTCTGACTCAGAGATATCAAACTTCAAGTCATCAGAAGCAATTGCCGCATCTATTCTAATTTCGCGACGCAGGCGAACCACGGATTCAGGATCCCAGTTCTGCAAATACTCGCCCAATGGAGACCACGCAACTCTATCTAGAGACACCCACCATGTCGATGGAGTAATAGCAAACTCTGACAAAGTCAGAAACGGAAACGCAACACGCTTCACCGCTTAGTCTCCACAATTACATCCGCACTCGCAACTACGGCACAATCATGCGGCATCATAACTCGAATTTCGTAAAAGCCGTCCTCGCCCTTAATATTTAGACGACTACCACTTGCAAACTTATCACCTTCCATAGAGGAAATAGAAAGCACAATAGGATCTGGCAACCCACCGCCCGCTTCCACTGCGCGCCCACCATCCACAGCGACGGAGGCACTCGCTATCAGCACATCGGCACTTCGCTTCGCGTCCTGCCGCACCTCTGTCCTAAACACCGCTACAGTTCCAGACTTTACGGACTCTAACCGAACAAATTGGGGGCTACTGGCACGAGCATGTGTGACTAATTTTCTGCCACCTGTCTTATTGTTTCGAGTTCTACCAGCGCCATCACCGCTGACACCCTCTAAGGCGGCCCCAAGCCGACCTGACAACTTCGCCAATGGAGGGCCAGCCTGCGTTTTCGGCTTACTCGTAATTGAGCTCAAACCTACTTCAGAAGCAATCCTTCGCAGATCCCGAAGCGCAACATTCACAAGTGTCTTAGCAACGCCCTTTTCTAGGTTCTCTGGAATCCAGTCATCATGCGCAGGAGGCTCTGCCTCGGCAAAAGCTGACTCAACCTCTTCATCGTCATTTACAACAAAAACACCGCCCCACTCTAGCCGATCATCCGGTAGCGCAGTACCCATTAGATACTTTACGACTAAACCTACTGGGCGCATTAACGCAATATGTTGGGACACTGCCGGAATCAAACTGTTAAGAGCAACATGACCACGCCTTTTCCCTCTCAATCCCTTTTCAATAGCAAGCATCCCAACCTTTACATTTGACTTAGTCGCAGAAAGCTCAATAATATTATTGCCATTTCCGGACCTAACAGAGTTCATCGCCTTACAGAACAGGTCTAACGGCGCAAATGTTTCCGGCGAGGGGATTTCAAATAGCTGGCCTTCAACTTCAAGCCGCAAATCAAACTTAAGAGAAGCCGGCGTACTACGCATCATGCGTGGCCAAAAATTCCAAAGGATCGCTTCTGAAATTCTTCCCGCAAAGGACTGAAGTTCTTCATCCTCTAAGATTACATCAAGAATCATGATAGAGGTACCTGTGCGATCACCCTCCCTTTCTGGCATTCCTAACGCTGCCGCGAGCTCCTGCGCTTCCTCACCTGTCACCGGGTCTACCACCCCATCCTCTGGGTCAGCCACCCCCCACCAGTGGCGGCCAGTGAAACGTCGTGACATCGCACCAGCAGCTACTTCAAATGAAGGACCAACATGACACCCAATTAAACGCCTCCCCTCTGGTCCAGACTCGTGGGGCAAAGTATCCACGATAATTGTACTGCAATGACTAGCTTTATATAAGGCAACCTTTCCAAAACCATAAGTTCCACCGCCACGCGCAGTATTCCTCGCCACCCCTATATTTCGGAGAAAATTTATAAACTGCGTATTAGATGTACCTAAAGGCACACGATCTGATCGAGTTGGCCCCCCCAATCCTATTGTGTGAAAGTCACATATTTCCATAACGACTAGCCTATCCTTTGCTAGCGTTTCCTTTAAGAGCGCGTTAGATTTCCCACCCACAGGTAACGCAGCGAGCGCTTTTTCCCCAAGGACAGAACGCTGCTCTTTGGTCAAATGTCGGACTCGTATTTGAATTGCAGGCCCAACACCAAGCTTCGCTGCATCCGCTACGTTTTGCAGCGACTCACGGATCAATGTTTGCAGCGGATCGAGGGTGGGAGCACCGAGAAGGCGCCTTATATTATCTCCGATATTTCCGGTTGACCCATACGGCTCCGAAAAAAGTTTTAGATTTAATGGCATTCACTAAGCCCTATTTCGATAGCTCTGTAAGCTTCGTCAGACTGCAAGAAGTCAGTAGCGAAGGATAAGTCGACCGAATATTTAACTGAAAACAATCCTGCGGGTTTTACTCCTCCACGCAGCATCGCCGAGGTAAGTTTTGGAAAGCCATCCCTTACCTCATAAAGTGACTCGGCATTAAGACGAAAGGACCTAGCATTCCACCTTACGTTCTGGAAATCATCGCACCCAATGGAACACAGGACTTTGCGCAACCCGATTGGGTCGTCCGCTTTGCCAAGCGCACTGCCAGCCAAACCTGCTATACTGAGAACTCCACCTGGAACAGCTTCGAACTCCATTTTTAGAAGATAAAGAGCGCCTCGTGATGGCGCTTCAAGCTGCTCAAGTCCATTGATTATAATGTCTGACTTCCCGACCTGATCCGTGGACTTGACTTCAAGTGAAATAGCAGAGTTACGAAAGTCATGCCTATCTCCGCTCGGTCCCCGCCATGCCTTCCAACCTGAGGACGATTGATCAAGTAGTCTATTAAGCACAAGTAACTCCCCAACCAAGCCAACAACCGCCTTCGGGTCAACCTCCAGCTCATCAACCTGACTCAAAAGAGAGCGAAAGTCAATTATCGTGGACTCAATCGCTTGAAGGCAGCTATCACCCCGCTCAACCCTAGCGATAATCTCATCAACAAACTCGCCGAACACAGAACCAAGGGTCTCCGAAAGGCAAGTCATATCTGCAAAGCTGACTGACCGCCCTTCTAAGAAAAAATGTGATTCAGTCAAAGAAATTGAGCTCGGCACCGAGACACTTGACGCAACTTCTCTACGAGCCAAGGGCAGCAAAATACGAGGCTCCCCCGAAGGGCCAAGCGCAAGGCGCAGCCGTCCGGCTGACGATCTCACGCTCAGTGGCATTGTACGAATACCGAAAGAATCAGCAGGGCTATCGCTAATACGAAGCATAGCCCAAACGTTTTTTGATGACATATTAGAGCTCGTCAAACTCCTGCCGCCTGTAATTGCGCAGCTTCTTCAGAGGCAATTTCTTCAATATCCTCAGCCGAAAGAGATCGAAGCTCAACTGATACGAAACTGCCGCTTTCAGCGACTGACCCAGGGAACACAATACCATAAGCCAATACATCCATTGCCGCATTCAATGGCTTCCTAATAGTACCTGGTTGAGCAGGATTCGACACAGGATCAAGAACATACAAAAGCAATAGCGGGACATCACCAAGCTTTTCGCGCCGCGCAGCCTTTAGCTCCTCCCAGCCACCATCAAGCGAAATTTCGTGATCGCAATCATAAGCGACATCATTTTTCGACATAAGAGCTTTGATGTCTGCATCACCACTACCGTCAAGCCTAGAGCGCTTGACCATTGTTACATTACCAGCACTCCCCAATGACTCGAAGGAGCGCCCCCCATTCTTAGACTGGACAATTGCAACATTCCATTCGTTTAATCGAACCTTATCACTCAAAACAAATGGAATCAGCATCTCGCGACTCAAGTCAGCATGGGTAATATGAGGCTCGTACTTCTCTAAGAATCGCTGAATTGATGACCTAGGCACATTGCGCCAGATATGCCTATCAGTCTTGGCTGCATTTTCATCTTTAAGGCCAAGCGCGTCAGCGCGACTAACCAACTCAGCCGCTGCCCCCCAGTTAACGCGAAGCTTATCGAGATTTGTGTGCTCAAATCGAAAGGTCTGCCTGTGAGTACCCCAGTAGCTCACTGCACATTGTCGAGCAGCGCGCATTTTTGCAGCAGCCGTGATAGCCATACCTGGAATCGAGCGGATCCGAACCGCTATGTCCATTGGAGTTAGCTCTCGAATACGGTATTGCTCAATATCACTGCGAATTTCTCGCTCAATGGATGCCAACTCTCTAAATCTAACTTTTAAAGCTTCGGGCATCCAGATTCGAGGCAGGTCCTCATATCCTGGCCTATACCCAAACCATCGCCCCATTTGTAGCAACGTATCATATTGATCCGCTGTACGTAGGAAGAAACTTACGGTCAAGCCCTCAAGGGTCAGACCCCGTGCGAGAATTGAGCCACCAACAACAATGTAGGTTTTCGCATCGCCTGTATAGTCGATCCGATCGTCACTACCACCATTCTCAATCGGAAATTCCAGCGCAGCCAAAACACTTGGCAAAACCTCAAGAATGCGCTCTATGCCAACAGGCATCTCAGAGCAAATATCATGCGGAAGCTTGCCCTGCTCCTGCTGCCAAACAGCCTCAAACTCCTTATAGATTGAACTAGTAGTATCTAGTATTGCTTTACTGTTCACTTCTACCCACCCTTCAATCAGAGCTGAAACACGCTCATGAGCGGTAACATAGGCAGAAGTATGAACAAGCATCGTCATGTGCTTTAAGTGGCCACGAACACGTCGCACCGCACAACAAGCCAGGAAATATAGGATTGACTGTTTAAGACTATCAGTCATTAATGGCTGAAAGCTCTCTCTTTCTTTTCTAGAGCGGGGCTGAAGAGAGGGAATTTCATTGACCCCAATTTCCCGGATCATATCTAGCCCCTCTTCTTCCGGAAGGACATTTTCAGGATCTACTGGCACCTTACCAAAGAGCCGCTCCGTGCCAAAATATGATGCAGGCAATGGTAACGCGGTAATGAAATCCCGTGGATAAAGGTCATCCAAAACCTGACCTTCCTGACGATAAGGGTCAATCAAAACGTTAGCAAACGGCGTAGCTGTATAGCCCACATAACTAACCGCTGGCAGAAGGGAAACAATCTCCCGAATTCGCTCATTGATAACGGTTGTTTCGAACTCACCACGAGCAGAATTTACACTCGCTTGATCGCACTCATCATCAATAATCAAGACCCGCAGCCTAGCCAGCACAGCAGGCATGGTGCGCTCTATGGCTAACTTCAATTCGCCAAGCGGAGAAACGTTTTTCTTAATCACAGCCAACTGAGCTTTATCTGTATGAGACAGAAACCCACCTTGAGGTGGGGCTCTAAAGTCTCGATCAAGCTCATTAGGGGTGAGAACTTGCCAATTTAAAGGATTTCGAGTAATTAAATCCTCGAAAAACCTCAATTGAGTTTGGTACCGGAGAGCATTAGTAAGCCCTGCAAGGACTATCACAGTGTTATAGCCAGCATCTAGTGCTTTAGCAATAGTCGCGGTCATATTTGCGGTCTTACCAGATTGTACGTAGCCCAAGACCAGGCCACGACAGGAGAACTGCGGCATCTTCGGATCTTCGAGCAGTGAAACAACCTCACTAGACGCTAGATTAATTCCCTCCACGTCGTTTTTATTCCACCCCTTCCCAGTGAGCAGGTATCCGCGAACCGCCGGCCAATGAAAATCAGAAGGTTTAGGTCCAAAGTACCACTGCGGTCGCTTGGCTATAACAGAGTATCGATCAAGGATCTGGATTTGCTCAAATTGCTTGACTATGAGCGCTTTGGCTTCTTCAATTTCAGCTGCCAGAGAGATTGCCAAACCTGGACTTAGGGTGTCCAACTCTTGGCAGACTGAATCTACCGCAGAGTCAAGATCCGGAAATCTAGGCATCGCTTGTGAAATCCGTTCGTACAATTTGTCGACTTGCGGTCCTGGCATGATAGCTCCGTGATATTGCACTTGAGGTTCACGCAATGTACATCCGACAGCCGAAGGGCGCAAATCATCCGAGATAGCCATGAGATCAGAAATCTGGCCGTTGTCCGGATAGCACCCATGCCTCAAGGTCAACCAAAGAGCTTTGAGTGGCGCTAATCAAAGGCAAAAAAAAACCAGCCACCTCTCGATGACTGGTTTTTTTGGAGTATTTTGGTCGGGACGGAGTGATTCGAACACTCGACCCCTTGCACCCCATGCAAGTGCGCTACCGGGCTGCGCTACGCCCCGACTACATTCTCATAACCTCTGGGAACGTTGAAGAATGTACCCTAACCC
>Ga0213828_1003393_pt1 | contig 10516 bp, 11 predicted proteins | sample MC6MC0897MG_FD_180664 | JGI IMG/M metagenome (GOLD analysis project Ga0213828, IMG submission 180664) | Enriched soil aggregate microbial communities from Iowa State University, Ames, United States - MC6-MC0897-MG | ecosystem: Environmental > Terrestrial > Soil > Unclassified | place: USA: Iowa...
GACTGAAACGGCTTCCATACATTTCGCATACGTACCGAGAAGCTCCCTGGTCAGGTGGCGGTAGGTGCTAGCAGCATAAGGGCAAATGCCGGTCAGTGCAGGCCCCCGCCAGCAAAATGCCGTGGCGGGGACGTGTCCGGTGCAGGTCGTGTCGCGATCAGGCCTGCGCCGCCAGCGCGGCGGCGCGGGCAACCTAGCCGATGGCGGGCTGGGCTGTACCGCCCAGTACCTGCACAGGCGACTCGAATATCGGCGAGAAGAATGTCATGTCATCGATGCTGCCACTGTATTGGCGCTGTAGATTCAAGTAACAATGCGCGCCAATGCGGGCCATGCGGGCCACGCTGGAATTGGCACAGATCGTGGTTAGCCTACCCACGCTGGCACCCTCACGAATGGCCACATTCGCTTCGAGCGTGACGAAATCACCCAGCACCACGTTCTCGCTGAGCACCACGTTCGGCCGTAGCACGCAGTAGGCGCCCACCTGGGCATTGGCACCGACCACGCAGCCGGCCTGGATGATCACGTTGTCGCCCAGCTGGGCCGTGGGGTCTATATCGGCCCTGGGCGATACGACCGAGGCTGGCTCGTAACCCAACGCCCGCACGCGCTCCTGCAACGCGCGACGCACATCGTTGATATAGAACTCGTTGACCGCCACGCACACCTGCCACTCACGCGGGTCGAAGCGCTCAAGGCCGCTGAGGTCGAAGTGGTAGTAATCGGTAGACGGTATCGACAGGATCTCCACCTGCCGTCCAGCCCAGGCCTGGCAGGCCATGGCATAGATACCCTGCAGCGAGCTGTCTGGCCCGAGCACCAGCAAGGATTTCATCAGACGGTTTCTCCCAGCGCTTGCATATACCATTTGCCTACGGCCGCCAGCGGCGCCTCATGGTCACCCATCATGCCCACCGTGGCTGCGCTTTTCAGCGCTTTCTGCAATTCGATCAGCAGCACCGTGTCCTCATCGATGACGCGCTTCTCGGCATGGTGAATACCCCACAGCAGATGAGGCTGGGGCGGCGTCTCGGGCTTGAGCTTGGAGGTGAACACCCAAGAATGGTATTCGATGGTATCGGGGGAAATCGGCACATATTGCTGCAAGTAGAAGTGCTCGCCATGAATCGAACCGAAGTTGACGTTGGGGAACAGGTTGCACGCAAAGAACGCACCTATGTCACACGGGGCTTCCAGCAAGGGGGTGAACCAGCGAGGCGCATACGGCATCGCCGAACGTCCCAGGAACGAGATTTGATCCAGGCGCACTTCGCCCGCCTTGCCGGCAGGCGGCGCTTCCCCTACCGCGTCCTTCACATCGCTGCTTGCCGCGCGGGCACCGGCCTCGTCGCCGAACAACAGCGAGACGTTCTTCTCTGCGCGGGCCATGACCCCGTCGGCGGTGTAATTGATCAACGGCGCCAATGTTTGCGGGTGAACGAACTGGGCATGGTTCCAATCGAGAATGTTCTCGAAGTTCAGCTTCCAGTTGTACGCATTGACGAACCGCGCATAGGACACGTGGGGGGCAAAATGCGCCGAACTGCGGGTCATCACATCGATAATCTGCGGCGAAAACTGCTCGGTGATGGGCAAAGGATCATCGGCTAAATTGACGAACACGAAGTTGCCGACCACCTCGATGGCAAAAGGATGCAACCTGGCGCCATCCTTATCGGCCTTACACATGCCATAGATGCCGGCATTGGGTATGCCACGCAGCGCGCCGTCCTTGCGGTAACCCCAACCGTGGTAAGGGCAGACCATCTTGCGCACACCCTGCGGCGCGGTCTGAATAGGCATGCCGCGATGCGCGCAGGCATTGCGAAATGCCCGCAACTCGCCGCCAACGTTCTGCACCAGCACAGGCGTACCGCTGAAGTTACGGGTGATGAAGCTGTCTTCGGCATCCAGTTGCTGAGTCAATCCGGCCAGCAACCACAGCTTGCCGAAGATGTCCCTCTGCTCTCGGTCGAACCACGCCTGCTCGGTGTAGCAGGCTGGCGGCAGCACTGGCTTGATCATGCACGCGCCTCTGCATAGAGGATGCTGTCGTAGTAGTAGTAGGAATGATGACGCAGGCGCAGCTCATAACCTGGCGCCAAATCGTCGAGCAACGCCACGATGTCCAGCAGGTCGTTGGCATAGTGATAACCGGTCACCGCCAGGCGCGGACGATGCCGCGCGATCAGCTGGCGCGCACCACGCAACACACTGGTTTCGTGGCCTTCCACATCCATTTTGATGAACGTTGCGTAATCGACGACTTCATCCAACGGGACGGCCTGAATCTCGACGTTACCGCCTTGGTCGATGCGGCTGCCCATTGTACCGGTCTGAGCGAACTTCAACGTCGAGCGATGTTCGGACAGCGCCATGTTGTAGGCATTGAAGTTATCCAGCTGCGCGAAGTAACCGCGCTGCAATGCCGAGAAGTTGGCAATGTCGGGCTCGAACGCATGAATGGCCTGGTACTGCCAACGCGTGGCGGTGAGGAACTTGCCAATCGTGGTTCCCACGTGAGCGCCGACATCCACCAGCACTTCCTTGTCGGACAGCTTGAACGTATCGACCTCACCTGCGGCGTATGGCGCGAAGTACTCGTTTTCCAGGCTGCACAACACCGGCAGCACCGCCTTGCGGTCGTAGGTCAGGCGCAGCTTGATCAGCGCCCCCAGCGTCTGCACGCTGAGCGGGTCGGCCAAACGCTTGGCAAGCGCGGTGTAGCCGTCGAGCTGTTGAAGGGTTGCCTCACGCATGACCGCGGCTGTTTGGTAGATCACCGGCAGGCCAAGGTAGTCCAGCACCGGAATGACATCCAGCTCCTGCACCCCGGCACGTGCCGACGCCTGGCTGAAATAGCCGGCGGCGAACACCGAATTGCCCAGGTTGATGGCAAGCGCACCCGGGTGCTGACGGGCATCGTCGATGAAGCCCTGAGTGCTCAGTACCGGCCAGTCAGCGAAGCCTTCCCTACGGCCAGCGAGGCCATCATCGATGCAGAACACCTGGGCACCCTGCCCACTCAGACGGCGCGCAATGATCACTGCAAAACTGGCACCCAGAAAGGAAGTAGGCCCCAGCAGGTAGACACGCTTGGCGCGTTCGATCACCTGAATGTGGTGGCCTTCGAAAGCGCTACCAGCCAATGACATGATGTCCGCTTCAAAGCGAGCGAAGGCCTGTTCACGATTCACGCTTGATCCTCATTTTGTAAAAATTACCCGCGCCGGGTTACCGAACACGGTGACGCCAGCCGGCACGTCGTTTACCACCACCGAGCCGATACCGATGGTGGCGCCGTCCCCTACGCTGACATCCTTGGCGATGGTGGCACGCGGGTGAATACTGACGCCACGGCCAACCCGCACGCCGCCGGCCATGAACGTCATGGCACCGATCATCGCGTGATCGCCGATCGTTACGTCATGACCTAGCACAACGTATGTGTCGATGAACACACAGCGTCCAATGTCGCTGTCTACCGAAACCACAGCCCCTGGCGTCAGAAAAGAGCCCGGGCCAATCTGCGTCCGCGCGCCGACAAACGCCTGCCGGCTGTAGCAGGCTAATTCCGCCCCTTGCGCCAGCAGGGGCTCCAGCAGCTTTTCACGCCAGACAGGGTCGCCCACAGCAGGCATGAACACATCACCAGGCTGCACCACGTAGTCCAATGGGCTGCCCAGCACCGGGGCCAGGATATCGCTTGGTAGTTGGACGTCAGTGCGCGTATCTAGAAAGCCGGCAATAACATGCGTCTGGCCGAATGTGGCATCTGTAGCAAGCACGTTGTACACCACCCTACCCAAACCACCGGCGCCGACGATTATCAGGTTGCGCATGGGTTACTCCACCGTATGTCCGCCGTCCAGCACCAGGGTTTGGCCGGTGATCCAGCGGCTGGCAGTCGACAGGAAGAAAATTGCCGCATTGGCAACATCTTCCGGCTGGCCGATACCCAACGGATACCGCGCAGCCGTATTCTCCAGGCCGCCAGTCGTGCTCTGCATCGCATCGAGCATCGGCGTCTGTACAAAGCCTGGAGCCAAACAGTTGACGCGTACTTTGCGCGGACCAAGCTCAATGGCCAGGCTACGTGCCAAACCTTCGACAGCGGCTTTCGACGCTGAATAGGCACCTACTCCGCGTACACCGATATGGGCAGAAATTGACGAAATGAACACGATCGAGCCGCCGTTGCAGACTGCCTGGCGTGCCAGCAGATAACGCATCAGTAGCATGGGCGCGATCACGTTGGTCTGCATCTGATGCTCAATGTGCTCGCGGCTGGCCATACGAAGGGGCGACAGCGCCGCGACACCGGCGCTGTGCACCACCCCATGGACTTTGCCCACTGAACGACTCAGCTCATCGACCTCGGCCTCGTTGTTAAGGTCTGCAGCCAGCACACGGTGCGGGGCCCCGCCCAGCTCGCCCAGCACAGCCTGCAACCGCTCGGGGTTGCGCCCGCTGAGGATCACTGTGGCACCAGCTGCCGCGCAGCTTATGGCTATCTGCCGACCTATGCCGGACGAAGCGCCTGTCACCAGGATCACCTGCTCGCCCAGGGCAAAAGCGTTCAACGCATTGTTGGTGGTCACCACGGGTCAGGCCTCGATCAGCTCAGGGAACTTAGCCCCGCGGATATCAGCCAGGCAGGTCCCCCAGGACAGGCCGATACCAAAGCCGCACAGCAGCACGCGGTTACCGCGCTTTTCTAGCGCCTCGCGAATGCATGCTGTCATGGTCACAGGCAACGATGCACCGCTGGTGTTGCCAAAGTAACGCAGCGTGCTCGGTACTTTTTCGACCGGCAGTTCCAACTTGCGACGGATGGTTTCATTGATCATGCGGTTGGCTTGGTGGAAGATGAAATAGTCCACCTGATCAATCGGCGCCTTTGCGTAGTCAAGCAGCTGCTGTACCGCCGGCGGTACCCGCTGAGTGGAAAAACTCAGCACTGCTGGCCCATCGAGCACCAAGTCGATACCACGGCGCCAGTGATCGTGCTCACCATTGCGAAACGGCATCAGGTGCTGGATGCCGACGGGTTCGCGGTGCCCGCCTACAGGCAGCATGATCGCTTTATGGCCGCTACCATCGCTGTTCAGGTCGAAGTACATGGGTGGCGCGTCTGCGTCGAATTCCAATGCAGTGGCGGTGCCGGCGTCCGAGAACAACGGGTCATCCAGGCTGCCGGCTTTGTCGCCGACCAACAACAGGCCTTTGGTGACCGCACCGCTGGCGATCATCGAACCCAACAGGTGCAAGCCAAACGGGTAGGCGGAACAGCCCAGGTTGACGTCGAAGGCAATGGTGCTGGTCGGCAGCCCGAGACGGTCCTGCAAAATGATTGCTGTCGAGGGCGCCAGGTAGTCCGGGGTCTGGGTCACGACGATCAGCGCATCGATTTCGTCGCGCTGCCAATCCAGGGTATGCAGGAGTTTCTCGGTGGCCTCGAAAGCCAGGTCCGAGAAACACTGCCAAGTCTGTGCCAGACGGCGGGTTTCGATACCGATATTGCGCACCAGACGCTCACGTTCAGCACGGATCTGCGGCTTGCAATCAATCAGGTTGGAAACGACACGTTTGGGTACACAGGTTGCCATCCCGGCAAAACGCACATGGCTGAGCGTAGACATACCCATTTTCGCTTACCCCACCAGCTCGTAGAGATCGCCCACGGTGACCGCTTTTTCCAGGTAGTCGCCGGTGATGGTTTTCTTGTACTCGAGGTCGAACATGACAATGACGCCCAAGGCCGCGAGCGAGTCCCACTCGGGCAGGTCACGCAACACGGACTCCAGGCTTACCTCTACAGGCTCCTGAAAGTCGGTGGCATTAAGAAAGTTCTCGATGAATTGCTGCTGGCTCATGGCAAAAGTCTCATTAGTAATTACGTTCAGGCGACGGTACGACGCAAAGCATTGGTGCGAATGATCTGCGCCACCCTCTTTATGTCGGCCTGCTGCAGGTCGGGGTAGATCGGCAAGCAGATCACCTGGGCTGCCGTTTGGCGAGCCACTGGCACAGGGAACGTGCGAACCGCGTCCTTGTAGATGGCAAGGTCGGTCAGCACGGGATAGAAGTAACGGCGCGCGTAGATCCCCTGGGCTTTCAGCGCCTCATATAGGGCATCGCGCGCGAGCGGATAACGCTCGTTGACCAAGATGGGAAAGTACGAAAAATTGGCCGAATAGTTCACCGCTTCAGGCCGACAGGAAATGCCATCGATATCGGCGAGCAACTCGCGGTAAAGCAAGTCAATTTCCTGTCGACGCGCCAGCGCCCGCTCCACATGCTGCAGCTGAACCAAGCCAAAGGCGGCATTTATTTCGCTCATTTTTCCGTTAATACCCACCGTCTCGACAGTAATTTCGTCGATGAAGCCAAAATTGCGCAACTGGTCGACATGGCGCTTGGTAGCTTCGTTGGGGCTGATGATGGCGCCGCCCTCGAAAGTGTTAAACACTTTCGTGGCATGCAGGCTCAGCACGCTCAGGTCGCCATGACGCAGGATGCTGCCCCCTTCGTCCTGCACACCGAACGCATGCGCTGCATCGTAGAGCACCTTCAAGCCGTACTTGTCAGCGATGGCCTTGATGGCCTCGACGTCGCACGGGCGACCGTAACAATGCACGGGCATGATCGCGGTGGTCTTTTCAGTGATCGCCGCTTCGATCCTTGCCGGGTTGATATTGAACGTGTGGGGGTCGATGTCGACGAACACCGGGGTGAGCCGATTCCATACCAGCGAATGGGCAGTGGCGACAAACGTGTAGGGCGTAGTGATGACCTCGTCCTGGATACCCAACGCCTTCAAGGCCGTGATTAATGCGGTCGTGCCGTTGTTGAACAGCGACAAAAACGGCACACCGAGGAACCGCGCCAAAGCCTGCTCCAACTGTTCGTGGAACGGGCCATTATTGGACAAGCGGCCGCTGGCCCAGATCTGCTCTAGATAAGGCAGGAACTCTTGCAGAGGCGGCAGCAGTGGTCGGGTTACCGGAATCATCTGTTCAATACTTTCCTGTAGCGGCGCTACGCTAGAGGGCATCTACACCCCCACACCGACCAAAAATGGCCGACTCATCTCGCCGCGCGTCATTAAGTCGACGTGCCGGGCGAACATTTGGGCTTGAGCAATAATCAGGCCAAAATCCCACCAACAATCCCCGCAGCATTACCCTGCCGATCCGCCTGATCAAAGATGCGACTTGCCGTGGCGATGAACTCGTCGTTTAATTCCTGCCTTCGAATGTAGGGCTTTTCTTACAAAGGCAATTCGGACACCCTTTCCCAGATCTCAGGTAGTTTCATGCGGTTCGAAAAGATCCTGTGCATTGCTGACCCTTTGCGCAAAATCCGGGCATTTCCTGAAGGTTTCTTCGACCTGATGCGTGAGCCGATCGCACAGGGCGCCGGGTTTGATATCGGCCACCCTGCTGGCGGGCCACAGCCGCACTCGATGTCCGCAGGTTTTTGCCTGGAGCGTTTTCGTCAGCTGAGCACACTGGGTAGCGGCGACTGCAAGGACGACTGGGCGGCAACCTACTTCAAACTGCCCGACCAGGCGCTGGAGTATTTTCTTGCCCACATCCCCGCCAACAGCCTGTTGCTGTGCTTCGAAATGCCGGCCTGGCTCAAGGACGCCTGCAGCGCCCGCGCCATTGCTTATCTCGACGTGCGGGTTTCACCGCTGCGCTTTGCCCGCGACCTGTACATTGCCCTGCGTACCAACGTCGAGCCGCTGTACCAGCGCCTGAGCGATACCGCTTTGAGCAACGAGGAGCTGCGCCTGGAAGCCGGCGCCCTGGCGGCCAACGTGCGCATGCATCGCCGCCGGTATGAAGAGGTCGGCCAGCCTGGCCCCTCACTGGGACGCAGCCTGGTGTTCATCGGTCAGGCGCCCTACGACGCCTCGCTGCTTACCCCTTCCGGCGTACCGCTGCGCTGCGAACAACTGATCGAGCAATTGCTACAACGCCTGGATGGGCGACGTTTGCTGCATAAACCCCACCCGTTGTCGATGGAGTTTGGCGTAACCGAGCGGCAGACACTCGAAAGGCTGACCGGCCTGCCCGTCGCCACCTGCCACCTGAACGCCTATCAGTTGCTCACCTGCGATGACGATGTAGAGTTGATCGGCCTGTCATCTGGCCTCCTTCAAGAGGCCGCCTGGTTTGGCCGAGCGGCGCACACCCTGTTCCGCCCCTACGTGCCCTTGGCCACGCCTGGGGTCATGGACCTGGAGTACTTCCAGCAAGTGCACTTCGCCAACTGGTGTTCGCCTGGGTTCTGGCATCGCCTATTAGCGCCGCAACGCACGCCCCCACTGCTGGACAAGCTGCCCGGCTTGCCGCTGCATTATGGGCGGGAAACCCTCGACCAGTGGTGGGATTACGCCAAGGTACTGACCTGGCAACGCGCCCTGCCCAATGAAATGTTTTTGCGCGCCGGTGGGCAACAACTGCGCAACGAACTGAGCCAGTTGCAGTGCACAGTCGAACAGATGAGCGCCACAGTCGACGACAACTGAGCCGGCATGCCGTAATAATGGGGTCGTTTTGCGGCCCTTGTAGAAGCGGCCTTGTGTCGCGATGGGTTGCGCAGCAGCCCCAAAATCTGCGCGCTAGCATAAATCGCCGGAGCCGCTGCGCGCGCCATCGCGACACAAGGCCGCTCCTACAAGTCAGTAATCCGCCGGCGCCCCGTGGCCTTAACTGATCGGCAGCAGCTCCAACGACAGTCGAGCAGCTTGATCACCGTCCAGGTACCAGCAGGTCATGCCCGGATGCTGGGCTTGCAGTTGCCCAAGGAAGGCTGGCAGCGCATCGCTGGCCTCCAGGTAATGCACCCGGCCGGTGCGCCGCGCACCCCACACCGATGCACCGGGCAGCGTGCGCCACGCCAGTACCCGCTGTGTTGCGTAAAGCGCCCGGGTTACCAGCGCGCAGGCCGTTTCGTCGACCGACTCGATCACCAGCAAACGTGCCTTCGGCGGGCTGTACAGGGCCCATACATGGAGCAGTACGGCAATCTCCTGCGCGGTAAACCCATGCCAGAGGAACCAACCCATGTCCCAGTCATAGCTCGGCGCATCAGGCACGGTAAAACAGGGCACTTCAGCCAGCCCCAGCGCCAGCGAACTGGCCAGGCGATGAGCGCCATTCAGGATCAGGCCCGGTCCACTCAGCGGAATAGCCCCACGCGCTTGGTACCCGTCGCTTGCCAGCGAATCGATCAGCGCGCGGAAATCCCGCTCGTAGGCGTCGACGGTTTGCTTGAGCGGGTTTCCCGGCTCACGACCACCGGTTCGCAGTTCGATATGCCGGCGATAGAGGGCTTGCGCATCGACCGACAGCGGCAGGTCAAGGGCAGTTTGCAGGTGATCACGCGCGTACAGCACCTTGACCGCAAGATCGAGGCGATTTACCCCCCACAAGCTATGCGGTGGCACCCAGCGCAATGAGGCGGCATTGACCGACGCCTCATGGTAGTCAAGCGGTGTGCCAGGGCAGGCCTCGACGCTGCCCTGCAACCGCTCGCTCACGGGGCAGGCGGGGTTGTGGCGACTTTACGCAGCACACAGAACCCACGCTCGATGACACCGTCATCCTTGAGGGTGGTCTGGTACTCCAGGGCGAAGCCACAGTCGAGAATGGTTTGTACGTGGGTGTAGAAGTCCTGGTCATTGGTCTCCAACCGGTTGCTTTCCAGCGCCAGCAAGCCATTTTCGTTGAGCAAACCGTGCAACACGCGCCCGTATTCAGCGATAGGCAAACCGATCCATACATGGACAGCGAACGAGCACACCACATCGAAGGTTTGCCCTTGGTTGTGGCGGATGAACTCGTCGAACGCCATCGCCAGAAACTCACAGTTGTCGACCTCCCGTTGCGCTGCCAGGGTGGCGGCAATCTCGATCAACAGTGGGTTGTTGTCGAAGCCCACGTAGCGCTCGATGGTGTCGGACAATGCCATGCCGATAAGGCCGATATTGCAGCCGATATCAAGCACCGAGGCCGCCTCGGGCATCCAACGCTCGGCCTGATAGCGGTACAGACGGAACTGCGTGGGCCGCTGACCGGGAATGCCCCACTCCTCATGTGCCTGGTACAGATCACCGCGCCCGAACTGCTGCGGCTGGGTCTTGAACCGGGTAATGACCTCTTGCTTGCAAGCTTCCCATTCAGCGCTCATTCAAACCTTGCTCCAGCCGTTCAGTCACGAAAAATGGCGCGCAGAGTATCACATTCAATCTGCCGAAAGCGGGGCCGCCTGGCGCTGTTTGAGGGTTACTGCGACAACGTCAAGCCATTGGCCGGCAAGGGCAGCGCAGTCTTGTACCGCACCTGCTTCAAGGCAAAACTCGAGCGAATATTGGCCACCCCCGGCAACCGCGTCAGGTAATCGAGAAACCGCTCCAGCGCCTGGATGCTCGGCAGCAGTACCCGCAACAGGTAATCCGGGTCCCCGGTCATCAGGTAGCACTCCATCACCTCGGGCCGCT
>Ga0213828_1003400_pt1 | contig 10499 bp, 10 predicted proteins | sample MC6MC0897MG_FD_180664 | JGI IMG/M metagenome (GOLD analysis project Ga0213828, IMG submission 180664) | Enriched soil aggregate microbial communities from Iowa State University, Ames, United States - MC6-MC0897-MG | ecosystem: Environmental > Terrestrial > Soil > Unclassified | place: USA: Iowa...
CGCCTTCTGCGCCAGACCTCCCCAGTGGTTTTCGCCAACGCCCCAACCATTCAGCACCACCTGATCACCCACCTTATAGTCGGGGTGGGAACTGGCTTCCACGGTGCCCGCCAGGTCGATCCCCGGCACCATCGGAAATTTGCGCACCACCGGGCTGCTGCCGGTAATCGCCAGACCGTCCTTGAAGTTCAGGGTGCTATACGCGACGGCCACGGTGACATCGCCTTCGGGCAATTGCTCTTCGTTGACCTGTTGCAGGTTGGCGCGATAACCGCTGTCGTCTTTGTCGATCACAATGGCGTTGAACATGACTGCCTCGCATGACTGTTTTCAAAATGTCGTGCCTTGAAATACCACATCGCAACACCCTGCCACATTCGACTTTGCGCCAATCGCCGAATCCGGCGGGTATTTCCATGGCGGGCGGCTATGCTTTTTCGACGGTCGTGCTTTTGCCGTTATTCCTTTAGAAATAGGCCTGTCGATGGAGCTGACAATGTCTTACCCGCGCTCGTGCTTCGTGCTGTTGATGCTCTTTCTGCTGGCGTTCGGCAGCGCCTCGGCGGCACCGGCCACCGAGGCCCCGATCGAGCCGACCTGGCCACAAGTCATCAGCAGCGGCAAAGCGAAACTGACCGTATATCAGCCGCAACTCGACAGTTGGGACGGCTACACCCTCAATGCCCGCGCAGCCGTTGAAGCCACCGGCGCGGATGGCAAATCCACCTTTGGCATTGTGCAATTCAGTGCGCATACGCTGGTCGACAAGGCCACGCGCTGGGTCGCGCTGGATCAGTACAAAATCATCAAGGCCGATTTCCCGGCTGATGCCAGTCAAGCCACCACGTGGCTCGCGGCTTTGCAGAAAGACGCCGAAAACCGCAAGAAAACCATCTCGCTGGATCAACTCGAAGCGGCCGTCGGCGTACTGTCAGCCGAGCAGAAAGCTGACAGCGCGCCGCTGGAAAACACACCACCGACGATCATCAGTTCCGACGTCCCCGCCCTGCTCGTCTATATCGATGGCGACGCGGCCTACCGGCCGGTAGACGGCACGGCGCTGCAACGGGTGATCAACACTCGCCCGCTGTTGTTGAAAGACGCGCAGGGCAAACATTACCTGCACGTCTTCGATGGCTGGGTGGTCGCCGACCAGCTCGATGGTGCCTACACGCGCCTGGCCTCACCGTCGACGGAACTGGAGAAAGCCAAGCAGACCGCCATTCAGAGCCGGCAAGTTGATCTGCTGACCGGGCAAAGCGACCCGAAAGACAAGGTCCCCAGCCTGGCCAAACCACCACAACCGAAAATTTTCATCGCCACCACTCCCACCGAATTGCTGGTCACCGATGGCGCAGCGCAGTGGTCACCGATTCAAGGCACAGGCTTGCTGTATGTCACCAATACCACCGGGCACATCTTCAAGGAGATCGGTGACCAGAACAGCTATGTGCTGATCTCCGGCCGCTGGTTCCGCGCCACTGACATGAATGGCCCGTGGACGTTTACCCCGGCAGACAAACTGCCGGCAGATTTCGCCAACATCCCCGACGACAGCCCGAAAGAAAACATCAAGGCGTCGGTCGCCGGCACCCCGCAAGCCAAAGAAGCGGCTATCGCCGCGACAATTCCACAGACCTCGGCGATCAAGAAAAGCGCGGTAAAAATGACCGCGCCGCAGTTCGATGGCGAGCCGCAACTCAAAGCCATCAACAGCACGACGTTGCAATACGTGGTCAACAGCGCAACGCCCATCATCCGCGTCGACAACAACAGTTGGTACGCCGTGGAAAACGGTATCTGGTTCACCGCCACCAGCGTGAGCGGCCCTTGGCTTGTCGCCAGTTCCGTGCCGGCGGTGATCTATTCGATCCCGCCGAGCTCGCCCATGCACTACCTCACCTACGTCAAAGTCTACGAGTCCAGCGGCGATACCGTGGTCGTCGGCTACACGCCCGGTTATCAGGGTTCGAATCTGGATCCGGCCACGGGCGTCGTGGTCTATGGCACCGGTTATCCCTACACACCCTGGGTGGGCAGCGTCTGGTATGGCCCGCCGGTGACTTACGGGTTTGGCGTCGCCATTCGCTATACACCGTGGACGGGCTGGACCTTCGGTTTCGGTTTTGGCTGGAGCTGGGGCGGCAGCACTGTCGCCATGGGTTGGGGCTGGGGCGCCTACCCGTGGTGGGGCAATTACGGCTGGGGATACTCCTGGGGCCCACACCTGTACCCAGCGCCGTTGGCCTGGGGCGGCGCCGCTTACGGGTATCGCGGTGGCGCGGTGGCCTGGGGTCCCGGTGGCTGGGCGGGCACTACCGGCAACATCTATCACCAATGGGGTGACCGGGCCACGGTCAGCCGCTATGGCGCTGGCTACAACGCCTGGACCGGTAATCGCTGGGCCGGTCAGGTTGGTTCTTCCTATAACTCACGCACTGGCGTCGCGGCTGCCGGTCAACGCGGGGCCGTGCATAACGTCTACACCGGAAATTACGCGGCTGGGCTCAGCGGCGTGGCCGTCGGACCGAACGGTGGCGCCATTGCCGGTGAGCGCGTCACCGCCGGCAATGCGCGCAACGGCACCCAGGTCACTGCCAATCGTGGCGCCGTGTACAACCCCAACACTGGCAACACCACACAGTATGGTGGCGTTCGCGGGCGCAATGGCGGCGCTGCACGCGTGGGTGACAACGTTTACGCGGGTCACGATGGCAACGTGTACAAAAAAACCGATAACGGCTGGCAACCAATGGTCAAGGGTGGCGCGACCCGGAATGCACCGGTCAATAACAATGCCCAGTTGCAGAATCTCAACCGTGAATCCGCCGCACGCAACTTCGGCAACCAGCGCACCAACAACTTTCACAACTCCTCACAATTGATGAATCGCTCGTTTGGCGGTGGTGGTGGCGGACTTCATCGACGCTGAAAAACTGCACGGGTTGTTCTGAATTTCGAACTGGCTGCGGATCCGCTTTTGCTGTTAAAAACCGGTTCTGCCGTCCCTGCCCGCTACCTCGTTCGGAGAACATCTTTCATGAGCCAATGGCCAGACACCCGCATACTTGATCTGCTCGGCATTGAACTGCCAATCATCCAGGGCCCGATGGCCGGTGCGACGAATTCGTCCATGGTCATCGCCGTGTGCAATGCCGGTGGTCTGGGGTCGATGCCGGCGGCGATGCTGAGCATCGAGCAATTACGCGAAGAGCTGAAAACCATTCGCCAGCACACCAACAAGCCCTTCAACGTGAACTTCTTCTGCCATCAGCCGCCGGCAGCCGATGAGCAACGTGCACGTGACTGGAAGCATCTGCTGGAGCCTTATTACCGCGAACTGGGTGCCGATTTCGCTGCGCCGACGCCGGTGTCGAACCGCGCGCCGTTCGATGCGGCAGCCTGTGAGGTGCTGGAAGAATTTCGGCCGCAGGTGGTGAGTTTCCATTTCGGTCTGCCAGAGAAATCCCTGCTCGATCGGGTCAAGGCAACCGGAGCAAAAATTCTCTCCTCGGCCACCACTGTCGATGAAGCGATCTGGCTGGAACAGCACGGCTGCGACGCGATCATCGCCATGGGTTACGAGGCCGGCGGCCATCGCGGCATGTTTCTCAGTGATGACCTGAGCAGTCAGGTCGGCACGTTTGCCTTGGTGCCTCAGATAGTCGATGCGGTGACAGTGCCGGTGATTGCTGCCGGGGCTATTGCCGATGCACGCGGCGTGGCGGCGGCGCTTGTATTGGGCGCATCGGCGGTTCAGGTCGGCACGGCCTATTTGTTCACGCCGGAAGCCAAAGTCAGCGCCGCTCACCACAAAGCGTTGCGCACCGCCAAGGAAAGCGAAACCGCGGTCACCAATATTTTCACCGGACGGCCGGCGCGGGGCATTCTCAACCGCGTCATGCGTGAGCTGGGGCCGATGTCTTCGAAAGCACCGGCGTTTCCCTTGGCCGGTGGGGCGCTGATGCCATTGCGGGCAATCAACGAGGCAGAATTTGCCAACCTCTGGGCCGGTCAGGCATTCACCCTGGGCAAAGACATGGGCAGCGCTGAACTGACCCGGCAACTGGCTGAAGGTGCACTGGCAAAACTCACTGGTCATTGAGCTGCGCAGTGTGAGGATTCAGGCGTCCTCACACGGGTTTCAACCAACACTTCCTGTTTGGCGGCATTTCGCTATATATTCCGCTATATAGCGAATTAACCCCCCTGCATGGGCGCAGTCCACTTCCAACAATAGCTGCGCTCTGCACTCGCCAATAACGGAGCTGTTACATGACCATTCGTGCCCCACGTTTTGCCCCTGCCTGCGTGGCCTCCTTGCTCGCGGTCTTCGCCGTCGGCGCTGTTCAGGCTGATGAAGTTCAGGTAGCGGTTGCGGCCAACTTCACCGCGCCGATCCAGGCCATCGCCGCCGATTTCGAAAAAGACACCGGGCACAAGCTGGTTGCAGCCTACGGCGCCACCGGCCAGTTCTACACCCAGATCAAAAACGGCGCACCGTTCGAAGTGTTCCTCTCCGCTGACGACACCACCCCGGAAAAGCTCGAGAAAGAAGGCGACACCGTCAAGGGCTCGCGCTTCACGTACGCCGTCGGCACACTTGCGTTGTGGTCGGCGAAAGAGGGTTATGTGGATGACAAAGGCGAGGTGCTGAAAAAGAACGAGTACCAGCACCTGTCCATCGCCAATCCGAAAGCCGCACCCTATGGCCTGGCCGCCACGCAAGTGCTGGAAAAACTCAAACTGACCGAGGCGACAAAAGCCAAGATCGTTGAAGGTCAGAACATCACCCAGGCTTACCAATTCGTCTCGACCGGTAACGCCGAACTGGGCTTCGTGGCCCTGTCGCAGATCTACAAGGACGGCAAAGTCAGCAGCGGTTCGGCATGGATCGTCCCTGCTGATATGCACGACCCGATCAAGCAAGACGCTGTCATTCTCAACAAAGGCAAAGACAACCCCGCCGCCAAGGCGCTGGTTGAATACCTCAAAGGCCCGAAAGCCGCTGCGGTGATCAAGTCCTACGGATACCAGCTGTAAATGTCGCTGACGAGTGCCGATTTCGCGGCGATCTGGCTGACCCTGCAACTGGCGTCCCTGACCACCGCGATTCTGCTGGTTGTCGGCACGCCGATTGCCCTGTGGTTGTCGCGCACCCGCTCGTGGTTGCGCGGCCCGATCGGGGCAATTGTCGCCCTGCCCCTCGTGCTGCCACCGACCGTGATCGGTTTCTATCTATTGTTGATGATGGGCCCGCACGGTTTTCTCGGCCAATTCACCCAATGGCTGGGTCTGGGCACCCTGACCTTCAGTTTCACGGGCCTGGTGATCGGTTCGGTGATCTATTCCATGCCGTTCGTGGTGCAACCGTTGCAAAACGCGTTCTCGGCGATCGGCACCCGCCCATTGGAAGTCGCCGCGACCTTGCGCGCCAATCCGTGGGACACTTTTTTCAGCGTGATTGTGCCGCTGGCGCGCCCCGGCTTTATCACTGCGGCGATCCTCGGCTTCGCGCATACCGTTGGTGAATTCGGCGTGGTGCTGATGATCGGCGGCAACATTCCCGACAAGACCCGCGTGGTTTCCGTGCAAATCTACGATCACGTCGAAGCAATGGAATACGCACAGGCTCATTGGCTGGCCGGGGCGATGCTGGTGTTCTCGTTTCTGGTGTTGCTGGCGCTGTACTCCAGCCGCAAGACCCGCGCAGGTTGGAGCTGACCAATGATTGTTGTACGTCTGAAACGGGTCTATGCGGACTTCGGCCTCGATGTCGACCTGAACTTGCCCGGCCGTGGCGTGACCGCGCTTTACGGGCATTCCGGCTCGGGCAAAACCACCTGCCTGCGCTGTATCGCCGGGCTTGAACGCGCTGAACATGGCTTCGTGCAGATCAACGACGAAGTCTGGCAGGACAGCGACAACGGCATTTTCGTCCCGCCACACAAACGTGCGCTCGGCTATGTGTTTCAAGAAGCCAGCCTGTTCCCCCACCTATCAGTGCTGGCCAATCTGCAATTCGGCCTCAAGCGTATCGCCCGATCCCAACGTAGGGTAGACATGGCGCAGGCCACTGAACTCTTGGGTATCGGTCATTTGCTCGAACGTCATCCGCAGCATTTGTCGGGAGGCGAACGCCAGAGGGTCGGTATCGCCCGTGCGTTACTGACCAGCCCGAAACTGCTGTTGATGGACGAGCCACTGGCCGCTCTCGACAGCCAGCGCAAAAGTGAAATCCTGCCGTACCTGCAACGGTTGCATGACGAGCTGGACATTCCAGTCTTGTACGTCAGTCATGCGCAGGACGAAGTCGCGCGGCTGGCCGACCATCTGGTGTTGCTCAGCGAAGGTAAGGCGCTGGCCAGCGGCCCGATCGGTGAAACTCTCGCGCGTCTCGACCTGCCGATGGCGATGGGCGATGACGCTGGCGTGATCATTGAGGGCCAGGTCAGCGCTTACGACGCGGACTACCAATTACTGAGCCTGCAATTGCCGGCCACCGAGATGAGCATTCGCGTCACTCACGCGCCAATTGCATTGGGTCAGCCCCTACGCTGCAAAGTGCACGCCCGGGACATCAGCCTGAGCCTGCAGAGCAGCGAGTTCAGCAGCATTCTCAATCGACTGCCGGTCACGGTGGTCAGCGAGCAATCAGCAGACAATGCCGCCCACGTGCTGATTCGTCTCGACGCCGGCGGTACTCCATTGGTCGCACGCATCACGCGCTACTCCAGAGACCAATTGGGCGTGCATCCGGGCCAGCATTTATGGGCGCAGATCAAAGCGGTCGCGGTCCTCGCCTAAATCATTCTGCACCACGGCAACGGCGTGCGGTCAATCGCTTTACAGACCGCCGCGCCATTAAAGGAAACTGCCATGCCCGACACCGTGCTGACTGCCGACCTGCCATCCGACCTGCATTACGTCGACGACATCCAGCCCGGTATCACCCGCAAGAAACTGCGCGGCAAGTTCTGCTACTTCGAGCCGTCAGGCCAGCGCATCACCGACACCGACGAAATCAAACGCATCAATGCTCTCGCGGTACCGCCGGCCTACATCGATGTGTGGATCTGCCCCGATCCGCAAGGTCATTTGCAAGCCACCGGCCGTGATGCCCGTGGCCGCAAGCAATATCGTTATCACGCTCGCTGGCGCGAAGTGCGCGATGCCGATAAATATTCGCGGCTGCGCGAGTTCGGTCTGGCCTTGCCAAAACTGCGCAAGCAACTGGAAGCGTTGTTGGCCGCGCCCGGCTTCAGTCGCGACAAGGTCATGGCCACCGTAATCACTCTGCTTGATGCGACGCTGATTCGGGTCGGCAACACGCAATACGCCCGCGACAACCGCTCCTACGGCCTGACCACCCTGCGCAGCCGGCATGTCGAAGTCAACGGCAGTGCGATCCTGTTCCAGTTTCGCGGCAAGAGCGGCATCGAACACCAGATTACCGTCAAGGATCGACGGCTGGCGCGCATCATCAAGCGTTGTCTGGAGATTCCCGGGCAGAACCTGTTTCAGTATCTGGACGAAAACGGTGAGCGGCACACCGTCAGTTCTTCCGACGTCAATGCGTACCTGCAAACCCTGACCGGCGCCGACTTCACCGCCAAGGACTATCGCACCTGGGCTGGCAGCGCCCTGGCGTTGGCGGTATTGCGCGAACTCAAGCATGAATCCGAGACCGAGGCCAAACGGCATGTGGTGGAGATGGTGAAAAATGTCTCCAGGCAGTTGGGTAACACCCCGGCGGTGTGTCGCAAGTGCTATATCCACCCGGCGGTGGTGGAGAATTTCATGCTCGGCACCCTCGCCGAATTACCGCGTCCCCGCGTGCGCAAAGGCCTGCGCGCCGAAGAAGTGGCTTTGGCAATGTTTCTTGAACGCATGAGCGACATCACCACCGCGCCTTGATCGACAATTTATCACCCAGCAGCAGCCCAGGACCGGCAGCTCACTAGCGTCGAAGATTCGTTCCCGTTGACCAACGTCTGGATTGATCGGTGCGCTGAGAATAGCGTCGGCAACCGACGAGTTGACCTGTGTATTTTTTGCACGATTGCCGGGGGCTTCTATAGTTGATCTGACACGAATCAGCTGCGGTGACGCCATGGAAGACATTTTCGTTGTGAAGCGTTGCAACAAGATCATCATTCATGGTCGACGCGCCGGAGACAGCCAGCATGATCCCGCCGAAGCCCTGAATTGGTTTCGCATCTGCGACACCCGCACCAACGGCTTCATCGGCGATGGCTACGACGTTGAAGAGGACGCACGACGTGAATGCAAACGCCTCAACGCAGCCAGTTCCCCAAAAGCGGTCCGCGAATCGTCCGGCTGATGCCGATCATAAGCGGGTCTATACTGAAACCAGCTGAAGGAGCAGCGCCCCACGGTAGAAGGCTCGCAACACGCGGGCTTTTTGCTGCAGCTCAGGTTTCATAGAACGGAGGTGTTTCATGTCCGAAAAAGAGTCCATCACTACCCTCCTCACCCTGCTCGACGCCCGTCAGGCACGCCTCGCGGCCGCTTGCAAAGAGATCGCCGACTGGGTCGACCACCAAGGCGGGCATCCGACCGCCCTGCGCATCCGTGACCGGCTGAACGATATAGAGAAGGATGCTCCGCTGATTCGCAATACGCTGTCGGCGCTCAAGCCTGTCGATCGGCCACTGCCTCGGTTCAGATGACAGCGACCTCGCCAAGGTCTCAGGAATTCGCCTCAGAAGCGGTGACACACAGGTCACCGCGCATTTGCCTGTCCGAGATTTTTAATTTCTTCCCAGGATTGCGCTTTTTCACATAACGATCACATCTGCGCGTCTACAGTGGAATCACTCCTTTGCAAAACACTCTTCTCACCCGCCCGCATGCGGGTGTTTTTTTGCCTGCGCCGCATTGCCGAACGGCACAGGACGTGAGTTGTCAAAAGCAATACACGTCGCAAAGGAGACAGTTCATGGTTATCCATTTCAACGTTGACGGGCATCTGGCCTGTGGTCACAAAGGCAAACAACTGTCGGCAAGCCGAGAACTCAATCGTGTGAAATGCCGCAGTTGCCGCAATACCGATGCCTTCAAACAGGCACGAAAAGACCAGCGCAACGCAGCCCGCAGAATGGCCCGCCAGGCCAAAGCCACGCATGGCGAAGCAAGCTGGCGCACAGAATGGGTCGAGCGGCTGACAGCAATGGCCGGACTTCAACGCTTGCCTCGGGGTTTTAGCGGGCAGACTTTCGTTTAGCCCTGCATAAAAAAAGGCAAAAAAAAGGCCTGCATGAGAAAACTCATGCAGGCCTTTGATATTCATGGTGCCCGAAGCCGGAATCGAACCGGCACGCCCTTACGAGCGGGGGATTTTAAGTCCCATGCGTCTACCAGTTTCGCCATTCGGGCGGTAGCGCGGTGTTGCTGCTTCCTGCTGCACAGTCGCGACCCTGACAGGATCCAACCTAGAACAGCAGAGCGGGAAATATATACATCACTTCCCGGCGAAGCAAGTTTGCAATGGCCGTATTTCAAGACTAAATCTTGCAGCGCAGTGCAAATAAAAAAGCTCCGTAAATCATGGATCTACGGAGCTTGTTTATAGTGGAGGCCGAGGTCGGAATCGAACCGGCGTAGGTGGATTTGCAATCCACTGCATAACCATTTTGCTACTCGGCCTCAGAACATTTGTTATCAGTAGCACAACAACAAATGTGTTTTAAACTTGGAGCGGGAAACGAGACTCGAACTCGCGACCCCGACCTTGGCAAGGTCGTGCTCTACCAACTGAGCTATTCCCGCTTGGTGATGCGCATTCTATAGAATTAAGAAGCTCCGTCAACCCCTTGATTCAAAAAAGTTTTATTTCTTTTCAACATCGGTCTTCAGGTGCGGCCAGGCAGCGCGAAGGTATTGAACCATCGACCACAACGTCAGGCCGGCAGAGACCATCAGCAAGGCGTAACCCAGGATAACCCAGAAGCTGAAGTCCTTTGGATTGGCCAACAGGATCACCAGCGCGAGCATTTGCGCGGCGGTTTTCCATTTACCGAGATTCGAAACGGCTACATGGGCACGGGCGCCGAGTTCGGCCATCCATTCACGCAGTGCCGAAACGACGATCTCGCGACCAATGATGACGGCCGCAGGCAAAGTCAGCCACAGATTGCCGTGCTCCTGCACCAGCAGCACCAGTGCCACGGCAACCATGAGTTTGTCGGCCACCGGATCTAGAAACGCACCGAACGGAGTGCTTTGTTCGAGGCGGCGCGCCAGGTAGCCGTCCAGCCAATCAGTCGCTGCCGCAAAGGCAAACACCGAGGCGGAGGCCATGTAACTCCACTGATAAGGCAGATAGAACAGCAAAATGAAGATCGGAATGAGCAGAACGCGTAGAACGGTAATCAGATTAGGGATATTCATCGGCACAACTGGCTACGAGGTGAGGGGGCATTCTACTCGCTGTGCAGATTTGCATAAATCAACTCTGCGAGCTTTTTACTGATCCC
>Ga0213828_1003402_pt1 | contig 10497 bp, 10 predicted proteins | sample MC6MC0897MG_FD_180664 | JGI IMG/M metagenome (GOLD analysis project Ga0213828, IMG submission 180664) | Enriched soil aggregate microbial communities from Iowa State University, Ames, United States - MC6-MC0897-MG | ecosystem: Environmental > Terrestrial > Soil > Unclassified | place: USA: Iowa...
CTATTATATGCGCAAGAGTTACTTGTTTACCAGGAACAAACTCCTGTATAATCCTTTGCTTATCGTCACTCATATACTCACCTTACCTTTGCATTTAGAGACAATATCTAAAAACAATATTTAATATAAAATATTAGTATTAGTATTACCTGTGTTTTAACAACTATTCTTAAATAAATCTATAATTTATAAAAAATAATAAAGGCTCCTCGAAAACATAAATATTTTCAAGAAGCCCCTTTGCTTAAAACCATTACACTACTTTGTGTATATTTCGATTATATATTCAAAATTTTATACTGTCAACCCATTTTTTAATGTTATTCTTTAATTTTTCCGATAATTTCAATAACATTAAGAGGAGTTGGTATTTTAGGGTTAGTTGCAGTACATGCATCTAATAATGCACTGTTTGCAATTTCTTCTTTAAGTTTTTCTAATTCTTCCATAGATACACCACAAGCTTTTAAAGTCATAGGCATCTTCATTTCCTTTTGTAATTTTTTAATTTCATTTACAAGGCTTCTAACTCCTGCTCTAGCATTACTACAAGGTAATCCCAATAATTTTGCTATATTTGCATATTTAATAGCCGCTCTGGAAAACTCATTATTCTCATATCCTACTATGTCAGCATTAAATTCAACTATATAAGGTAATAATAAAGAGTTAGTTCTTCCGTGAGGCACATGGAATTTTCCTCCTAAAACATGGGCAATACCATGGTTTAATCCAAGAGAAGCTGAATTGAAGGCAATTCCTGCAAGACATGATGCGTTATGCATTTTTTCTCTTGCTTCTAAATCTTCACCATCGTTATACGCTCTTAAAAGATATTTGAAAGATAGCATAAGTGCTTTTTCAGATAAAGCATCAGAAAAATCAGATGCATTTGTAGATACATATGCCTCAAGAGCATGAGTAATTACGTCCATACCAGTATCTGCAGTAATTGATCCAGGTACACTTTTTACTAGTTCAGGATCTAAAATAGCTACATCTGGTAATAGATCATCTGAAACTAAAGGATACTTTGTTCCCTTAGATTTATCTGTTATTACTGAGAAAGATGTTACCTCTGAACCTGTACCACTTGTAGTTGGAATAGCTATAAACTCCATATCAGTAACAGGTGTAATTTTTTTTGCAAAATCCATTATAGCTTTAGCTGCATCTATTGAGGAACCTCCACCTAATGCAACTAATACTTCTGGTTGAACTTTTTGCAGTTCTTCTATACCTTGAACTATAAGCTCTATAGGTGGATCTGGAACTATATCACTAAATATGGCTATGCTAGCACTTTTTAATTTTTCTGTGATCTTATTAATCATTCCTGACTTCACCATGAAAGGATCTGTAACTATAAAAACTTTTTTATTTCCTACGTCCTCTAACCTTTCTAAAGCTCCTTGACCAAAATAAATCTGAGTCTTAATTTTAAAATTGTTCATTATAAACTCCTTTCAAGACTATTCTATTTATAATATAGTCTTTAAAATTAATTAACTATTTATACGGTAAGTTTACTAAAAGATAAATCTTTATTAAATTCACCCTAAAAATAAACACAAAAAGCTCCATAGGAATAATCCTATGGAGCTTCACTGCTCTTTAAGTACTTCATTGTACATATTTTCAATATACTATTTTAAAAATTAAAAGTCAATGAATATCTATTTAATTAAAATATGAAATCTTCATTGATCTAATTTTACATTTAAACCATTATATTATTTCTTACCCTTCTCTTATTTCTACAATATTTTTATTTATATTAACATAAATAAAAAAATATTATAGTTTCAATACTTTTTCTGATAAATTTCCTCTAAATTTGCTATTAAATATCATCTTTTTTCAACACATTATACGTTTACATATGGCTATTTTTAAAATATAATATTTGTATAACATGCTAACTCTTTATATTTAGGAGGACAAAATGAAAAATCAATCTTACCATACTACTATAAAAAATAATATTATAACTTTATATCCAAAGGAATCTAAAAATAATGTTTGGTATATAGCTTCTTTGTGCTTTCTCATTGCTTTTATGATATTTCATTTATGCTTTTCGAATTTCTTAAATTTAGATGGAAAATTTCCTTTAGTATGGATTGTATTATTCAGTCTTACTTTAATTATAACCATTACTAACTTTAATGAGTTCCATTCTTCTAATTATATTATTGCTAGTTATATTATGACCATTCCCATGATTTTAAATTATTTTTTATTTAAGTTATACGTGTATATACCTAGTCAAATAATTCTCATATTATCTATGAGTTTGACTATAATTTATGGAGCTACAAAAGAATTTCATACTAAAAAACATCTAAGAGTTATTATGGTGATTTTGTCTATATGTGTTTTCTTTTTAATTGATTATTATATATATTCTCAAAGAATTATAAAAGATTCTAACCTTAATCTTACAATAAAAAAATCTATAGGTATGGATTTCTATTCTTTAAATTCATTAGATAAAAATAGTCTATTAAATATAAATACCCTTAAAATAAAAGATGTATCTAATCTAGAGGGCTTAGAATATATTGAAAATTTAAACGCACTAGATATAATTGATGATGGATTAATTTTAGATTATTCACCTATTACTAAGTTAGATAATTTAAAAACTTTAAGTATATATAGATGTAACTTAAATGTTTTAAGTGAAGTAGATCTATTAGAGGAAGCAGAGACTTTTCAACTTATGTACCCTAAAACTGATTCTATAAATAGTCTGCCACTATTCCCAAATGTAAAAAATTTAACTATTAATTTTAGCGGTAATTTTGCACTGTCAACTTTAAAAAATTTCCCTAGTGTAGAGGAATTTTCTCTTTGCCTAGAAGGTCCTTTAGTTGTAGATGGAATAGAAGTTATAGATAATCTAAAAACCTTGAATCTATCTTATGTTTACATGTCAGATTATTCCAAACTTTTCGATATACCTACACTGAAAACTATTAGTTTAAAGAATTGTTATATAGTTAATTTAGAGGATTTCATAAAACAAGCTGAAGCTAAGGGTATTAAAGTCATTATGTAGTTTTACATAATGACTTTAATACCTTCATTGATTTCATCTAACTTACCTCTCACTGTTGGATAAGAAATTCCTAATGCCTTCTCTACATCTTTTATATTTCCTCTATATTGTAAAAAGATTTCTAAAAACCTTAATTGATCATCATTTAACATTTCAAATTTAGAAAAAGTAAAACTATTCTCAATTACAGTACTACATTCATCACACTCATGTTTTAGTAATATATAAAACAATTTATTATAAAATTTTCATTAAAAACTCTATAATAAATATCCAAAGAACTACTAACATAAATCTTTTTAAATTGGTAATCATAATTATTGATAAATTTAATACATTTATTAATGTATAATCAATAAATATTGTATACAAATTATAAAAAAATTTAATATTCAGTAAATTGATTGAATAATTTTCAAATTAATGGTACAATAATAATTAAAATATATGATGTAAAAGTGAGAGGGAGTGAATTTTTATGATGGTAAAACTTACTGTAAGAAGCATTATGAATTTAGGACTATGGGGTAGACTTTGTGAATATAAAGGGTGGGATAAACTTATAGTTAGAGAAGGTTTAATCTCTCTTGATAGTGAAGTGGAATTTGATGATGAATTTTTAAAGAAAGATGTTGTACCAATAGAGAAATTAAATGTATTCTTATTCAATGTGGATACTGAAGATGCTAGATACTGTGGAACATTATTAGCAAGAGACTTAGAAGATGCAAAAATTAGAGTTGGCATGATCCACAATGTAACTAAGATTACAACTATTCAAGAAATCACTAAGGAACAGCTTTATAATATGAAAAATAAACATATGGTTCTTGTAAGAATACCACTTTAATCTATAAGTGCTAATAAAATAAATTAATCCCCAGTTAAGTTGAGAACACTCAACTTAACTGGGGATTTTTTAAACTATAATTTAAATCTCTTTAAACTGTACATTATGTGCATAATGAAGTACTAGATCTCTTTGTACTTCTATTACAGATGTATTAATATTTTCTCCATCAACGCTTAAAGTTACATCACTATGGTCTCCATATCTTTTTAGAAATTTATCCATATCTGAACGTTTAATACTAATTGGCAAAATATCTCCATTACTTTTTAGTATTATTCCCATGGTTCTTCCTTCATTTCTAAATTTTCTTCCTTTAATTTTCAAATCCCTTAAACTAGCATCTATTATCATAGTAACCCCTCCATATTTACTTAAGTATAATTTTATATATTATATTTAAGTTTATGGAATAATATTACTCTAAATTAAATATTACATATTAATTTGCAGTTCTACTGGACAATGGTCTGAACCTAATACTTCTGTATGTATCTTAGCTGAAACTAAACTATCCTTTAATCTTTCAGAAGTGCAGAAATAATCAATTCTCCATCCTGCATTTTTCTCTCTAGCTTTGAATCTATAGGACCACCAAGAATATGTTCCCTCTAAATCTGGATAAAAATTTCTAAAGGTATCTATAAACCCAGAATTTAATAATTCAGTGAATTTATTTCTCTCTTCATCAGTAAATCCTGCATTTCTTCTATTATTTTTAGGATTTTTAAGATCTATCTCCCTATGAGCCACATTTAAATCTCCACAAACTATCACTGGTTTACTTTCATCTAACTTTTTAAGATGTTTTCTAAATTCATCTTCCCAAACCATTCTATAATCAAGCCTCTCTAACTCCGACTTAGAATTTGGGGTATATACTGTTACAAGATAAAAATTTTCAAACTCTAAAGTTATTACTCTACCTTCTTTATCATGTTCTTCTATTCCAATTCCATAGGATACATTCATAGGCTCTACCTTTGTAAATATAGCAGTTCCTGAATATCCTTTTTTCTCAGCATAATTCCAGTATTGATGATATCCTTCTAAAGCAAGTTCTATCTGCCCACCTTGAACTTTACTTTCTTGAATACAAAACATATCTGCATCTACTTCTTTAAAAAAATCTAAAAATCCTTTTTGAACACAAGCCCTAATACCATTAACATTCCACGAAATCAACTTCATATATACTACCTCTTTTCCAAAATAAATTTTAAGTTATAATAACTTATAACTTAAAACTTATTTTATTATTAGCTATAGCTTATCACTATAAGTTTAATGTGATTCTATTACCTTACTAATTATTGTAACATATAGTATATATTTATTTACACTACTATGGAGTATATTGTCTACTCATTGTTTCAACTATATTATTTTTCATATCCACTTTACATAGTAAAGCTCTTTCTGCTGAGATATCCTTATTATACTTATCTATATGCTTTTTAAAAGTATCATAATTAACTTTTTGAAAATCAATCTTATTATCATCTGGGTTTACTTCATAGGCTAATAAGTTTATAGCTACATCCTTAGATACTTCATAAACCTTTGCTTCAGCTACAGAATTTCTAGTATAATAGTCATCATAAACTATATAAGTTCCATCTTCTTCTTTTATAGCTTTATTATCCTTTTTAGCTTCTGCTAAGGCTTCTTCTCCAGTATAAAATTCTACTTCATCAAATAATATATAGACAGTGCCATTATCTGTATAAATATCTTTTACAATTCCAAACTTACTATCATATATATCTTCTTTTGTGTTTTCTTTTATATTCGCTTTTACATTTAAAGTAACATAAACATTTCGTCCATATTCCTTTGTTATCCCATTATATGAGTAATGTCCAGGTTTATTGGATATATCGTGGTTTTCCTTTTCCCAAAGTACATAATCCTTAACTTTATTATTATCCACAGTTATATCCACTTCTTCTGGCAAGACAAATGAACCATTATCTTCATATATTTCATAAGATAGCTCTACAGTTTCCATTTTATCTCTTATACTAGTAAGCACTTTCTCCATATTCTCTGTATCAACCTTATTTTCAATTGCTAATTTAATAATATAGTAAGCATCATCATATCTATTTTTATTTAAATATTGATCCTTTATATCCATATAAATCTGCTTGTCATTCTTACCTTTTGTTATTGCAGCTTCATAAGATTTTCTAGCTTCTTTGTAATTTTTTTCTTCTAAAAATTTATTTCCTTCTTTTATATACTTTTCTATCTCATTTTCTTCAACTTGAATATCTTTGGCTACATTTTCAGATAAAACAATCTCTTTATCTTTATTTTTGCATCCTCCAATTATCACTGTACTAGTGACTATAACAAAAGCTACAGAACATAATAGAAATTTATTTATTTTCATTTTCAAGCACCCCTTACTTAATAACTTTAATATAAGTATATGATTAAATTTTTAACAACTATAGTAAAGTTATTTCCAAGTTATTAACAAGGTTATTTTATACTTAATGGCATTTCTACTCTTACAGTAATCTTTTCTCTATTTATAATATCTATAGAACCTCTGTGATCTTTTATAATTTCACTGCATAGGTATAATCCGAGTCCTCTGCTTTCAGATTCTGAAAACTTATTAGATTTTATAAAAGGTTCAAAAATATGATCATATATTTCCTTAGGAATAATTCCTGACATACTCTCTACTTCTAGAATATATTTCTTTTCCTCTACTTTCCCATTTATATAAAGAGACTCTTGTGATTTAGAATACTTTATACCATTGTCAATTAAATTTATAATAAGTTCCCTAATCCTGTTACACTGTGCTGATACTATACCACTTTCTAAATTATTTATAATTTCCATAGAGTATTTTTGAGCTTTTATACTCATGTCATCACTTATCTCATCTATAAGTTTATCTATTCTAATATCCTTAAATTCTTCTGTATTATAAGATAATCCCTTGGATATTTCTATTAGCTCTATAATTAAATGATGTAATCTTTCACTTTCTAGATATATTCTTTCTATAGCTCTCTTCTTGAAAGCCTCATCCTTAACCATTCCATCATTTATCATCTCTGCATATCCTGAAATAGCAGTTAACGGGGTCTTCATTTCATGAGTCACATTATCAAAAAAAGCTTTTCTACTTTTCTCTAATTTCTCTACCTTTTGCTTTTCTTCTTTTATTGTATTTATTTGTTCTTTTATTTTTTCTTTCATACTATTAAATTCTCTTGACAATATAGCTATTTCATCATTTCCATGAGCATCTATATAAAAACTATAGTCTCCTTGTCCAACTTTTTTTACGCCTTCTGTCAATGTTATTATAGGCTTAGTAACTTTAGTTATTATGAAAAAGCATAAGCTAAATATAAAGAATAATATGATGACTTCTACAACAGTTATAAATAAAAGCATCCTATTATTTTCACCATAAACCTCGCTATAATCTTTTATAATACTAAGTGCCCCTAGATTATCTTCATTTACAAAAATAGGATAGGACAGAATTCCATAGAGTTTTTTATCTTCATATTTAAGATTAACAATAGCAGCTCCAGATTCAGCATTTTTATTTCCACTATCTAATATTTCCCTAAAAGATTCATCTACGTTCTCACTTAATATCTTACCGTCTGTATCACTTATTTCTACAGTGCACTGGAAATTAGATGATATATATCTCTTTAAGTAATTGCTTTCTTTAACTAAGCTATCTTTTTCATACTCTAAATCTGTAGCTAGCAGTCTATATTTTATAGCTTCTCTAGTACTATACATAATTTCATTTAGTGAATTCCCTATGGATGTCTCCATTCTAATAATTAATATATGCCTTATGGATAAATTCAATATTACTCCAAAAGTTATAATTATAGATATTATAGAAAATATAAATTTTACTCTTATATTCATCTTATTACCTCATCACATATCCTACCCCAAATACTGTATCTATAAGAGATCTCTCATTTTCATTATCTAATTTACTTCGAATTCTTCTTACATGAACATCTACAGTTCTGATATCTCCATCATAATCAAATCCCCAAACTTTATTAAGAAGTTCTTCTCTTGAAAATACTCTATTCCTATTCTTTACTAAGAATTCAAACAAATCATATTCCTGTGGTTTCAATCTAACTTCTTCTTCATCCTTTAATACAATTCTACTATCTATATTTATTTTTATATGGTTTGAAACTTCTAAAAATTCACTTTCACTCTTCACTTTGTACTTTTCTACACATCTCAGAGCAGTTTTAACCCTTGCAAGGACTTCCTTTATATGAAATGGCTTAGTTATATAGTCATCAGCTCCTAGCTCTAACCCTAAAATTTTATCTACTATATCATTTCTTGCAGTTAATATAACAATAGGAATTAAATACTTACTATTAATTTCTTTACATAGCTCAAAACCACTTTCATCTGGTAAATTTAAATCTAACAAAGCTAAATCAGGCTTAAAATTTTTTACTAATTCTCTGCCTTCCTTAGCCGTAAATCCACATCTTACACTATATCCTTCACTTTTTAATGCAGTATATAATATATCACTTATAGATATTTCATCTTCTACTATTAAAATCTTTATATCCATATCCCTCTCCCAAATTAAAAACCATCCATTAATTATAATATTCAGCTTCATATTATATATGGCAAATATATGAAATAACTGTCTTAAAATAAAAAATCCCCATCTATATTAGATAGGGATTAAAACTATATTCTTTGTACACTTTCTCTTACTACTAATTCAGATGTATACCTATACTCTGATTGTTCTCTTGGTTGTCGTAAAATTATAGATATCAACTCTTCAGTAGCCTTTCTAGTCATTCCTTCTATAGGTTGTTTAAAAGTTGTAAGAGCTGGCGTTATAATTTCAGAAAAAACTAAATCATCAATGCCTATTACAGATAAGTCATCTGGTATGGATATCTTAAGCTTATTAGCAACTTTATAAACTCCATAAGCAATAACATCAGAACAAGCTACTATAGCTGTAACCTTATTCCTACAGTTTAAAAGTTTCTCAGCTCCCTTAATACCAGTTTCTACATCATGCATAGAGGAGTATGTCCACTGCTCATCTATTTCTAATTCATAATCTTTCATAGCTTGTCTATATCCTTGCATGCCGTCGCCTGAATTTATTAACCATTGTGTTCCATTAATGCATCCAATATTCTTATGACCTAATTCAATAAGGTGTCTAGTTGCTTCATAACCATCATTAAAACTGTCTAGATACACATTGCAAACGTCTTCACTACTACTAATGTTCCGATGAATGGCTACCATAGGATACTTAATTCTTAATAGATCTTCAAATTGCCAACTCTCTTTTATTAAACTAGGTGCGATTATCATACCATCTACACAATGCTCTCTCATTAGATTAATATACTTATGTTCATTTTCTGCACTATTATATGTACTACAAACTAATATACTATATCCATGCTCCTCTGCTGTTTCCTCAATCCCCCTAATTATTCGCGAAAAATAAAAACTAGAAATATCTGGCAAAATTACCCCTATAAGCTTAGTTTCTCCATTAACCAGGCTCCTAGCCATGGCATTAGGTTTATAGTCAAGCTCCTTAATTAAATTAAGTATTCTTTGTTTTGTCTCCTCTGTAGTTTTCGCTGTCTTACCATTAATAACATTAGAAACCGTAGTTGCCGACACTTGGGCAATCTTAGCAATGTCCTTTATTGTAACCCCCATACAGATTCCTCCTACTTTATGTCATTTATTAAGTTATAAATATATTATATATGATACTCTATTAAACTACAATAGACCATATGCTCCCCAATATTTATCAAAGTAAGCACATGGTCTATATTAACTTTATATCTAATATTTAATGCTATCTCTTGTATTCAATGTGTTTAACCTTAAAATGACAAGGACAACTTCTATTTATTATAGTATTTGCCATGTATGACCTAACCTTTAAATAGAAAAATAGTGTAGCACAAAGAAGCATTACAAATCCATATAAATAATTATATCTATACCCTAAATTATTTAAAATAGTCCCACCAACAAAATTTCCTATAGCTATTGAGAACCCATTGGATAACATCTTTACTGCTGCAAATATATCTCTATGATCTATGGCTATATTACTCATCATCAAGCTATCTAAAGAGGAAATTATGAGACCAACAGATACACCTCTAATAACTAAGAAAAATATAAATAATTCACTATTAGAAACCATTGTCAATATAAAGCAACTAACAATAGCAATTACAAATATAGTTAAATTAAATTTCTTTACCCCAATTTTTTCTATAAGTCTAGGCATTAGAATAAGCCCAACCATACTCAAAATAGTTAATGAAAAGGTTATATAAGATATTATATTATTCTCTAAATTGAAGTAATTCTTTAATATTAAATTATTATAAGGTCCTACACCACTAAATCCTAAGGTGTTAATAAATAGAAGCATAGAAAAAAGTCTAATTTGCTTATCAGACTTTATGCATTTTATTGATTCCCTCATGCTTTTCTTTACTTCTTCATTATCTACTGCATTAGTTATATCCTT
>Ga0213828_1003404_pt1 | contig 10495 bp, 10 predicted proteins | sample MC6MC0897MG_FD_180664 | JGI IMG/M metagenome (GOLD analysis project Ga0213828, IMG submission 180664) | Enriched soil aggregate microbial communities from Iowa State University, Ames, United States - MC6-MC0897-MG | ecosystem: Environmental > Terrestrial > Soil > Unclassified | place: USA: Iowa...
ATGATAAGTTGGTTTTTTCCATATAATATCCATATATTTATTCTATATAATTAAAGAGTTATGCCTGGAAACATGAAATTCTTTTCGACCTCATTATAACCAAAAGATTTATATAGATTTATTGCACATTTATTCAATTCCCATACCTCAAGTTTTGTTTTATTTAAATTTTTTGACAAAAAATAATTAAATATATAATTAACTATAATTTTTGATATTCCTTTTCCACGTGCTTCTGATAAAACATATAAAGTTTCAATATAGCCGTAACCATTCTTTTCAAAAATTGTGCAACCACCCTGTATCTTGCCATCAACTAAAAAATATAGGTTTTTAAAATGTTTTTCCTTACTTTGTTCTAAAAGTGCATCTACATCTAGTGGTGATATAAAGATTTCATCATATATTGCACTATACTCCATAAGCTCCTTCTGTGAATTTAAATTTATCTCAATTACTTCCATTCCTTCAGTGAATGTATATTTAAAGTCTTCTTTAATAGGTGCTTCCATAATGATACTGTAGTTTTCTTCAAAACCATTTTTAACATAAAAATCAAGCTTATCATTGTTATATTCAAATCCAGAATATATTCTCGCTTTTAAGTCTGGCCTGTCCATACGAAGCTCTTTAGCCCTTAGGAATACCTTATCAAATAATTTTTGTTTAACTTCATCCATCAATAACTTGTCTAAATCAAATTCTATATCGATAGCTATAAATATAATGTATGGTGTTTCATAGATCTGATGATAATTTATATTTGGATATGCATAAGCACTTCCTGAATAGCTTCCATCATCACTAAAGGCTAAAAAAATATTTTCTTTACTATTACCATACTGATCTTCTTTTGGATTTTTTATTTCAATCTTCATTTTATCTCCCCATTCTATATCTTCTACTTCCATCTTCTTTAAAATCATAATGTATTCCATGAAGCATATTCATTTTAGAATATTCTAAAAACTCATTAATCTTAAGATGAGTTCCATCCCCCAAATTTTATCGCAAAATTCTGATATTTCTTTGTACAACGCATTATCTATTAATGTCGTCAAAAAATCCACTCCGAAAAATTTAAATTCACCTTGTTTAACTATTCTATAATTAATTTTGCATTTTTCTTTAATTGACATTTAAAATGAGAGTTTTGGAAATGACTTAAGTCTTATTGTGCTTTGCTTTGTCCGTACAACTACTTTTTATCCTTTATATTTTTTAACCAGTTATATGAATCTTTGACTTCCTCATCATTAGTATAAAGTATTAGTTATTCCTTTTATAACAGTTTCTTAGGCTTCTTCGTTATAAACATTCCGCTAGATTTAGGTATATCAATACTTCCTTCTCTTAAAATTATATCTTCCAAATACCTGTAAAAGTCCTTTATTCTGCTTTCCGTCATTATATCCTGTATGTTTACGTGTCCCTCTAAAGACAGCACATAATCTGCTAACGGTTTTGCTTCTGTTATATGGAGAGAGTCTTCATATACTACAATTTCAACAGAATCAAAATGCTTAGATAACTGTTTTGCTCCATTTTCTATACCAAATTCCTTTGCAATAGAAAAGGATGCATAATCAAGTTGAGAATCAAAATTTCTCACTAAAGCTTTTAAGCCCTTCATATTATAAAGACTATTGGTAGTAGCATAAAAAGTTCCATCAGATTTAAGTATACGAGCAATCTCACTGATTGCTAAATCTCTATTTTGAACATGGTAAAGCATATGATTTGCAATGGCACAATCAAAGGAGCTATCTTCATATTCAATATTTTGTATATCCATAGTAGAATAATCAATTACTTCATCAATCCCTAAAAGGTTATCCTTTGTTGATTTTAACATACCTTCAGATAAATCTGTGAGAATCACCTGGATATCCTTTGGTATCCTATTTCTATTATTAGCCCATATGCTTCCATTCCCGCAGCCAAATTCAATAACTCTATCATTAGGCTTAAACTTATATTGATCAAATACCCAATTAAACCATCCATACTTATTTGTACTGAAACCACAATGTAAAGCTTGTCTAGCATTTAAATTCTTATCTGAATTATACTGCACTCTAACTATATCTCTGTCATTTGCTCTAGACACATAATCACTCCATTCCTATCATTCAACATTAAAACCTGACCTTTGTCATTATAGCCTGTCTTATTATTCCACCCCTTTTCATTAGGTATATATAAACAAATTACACCATACTTTTACTTTTGTTTCATATAATCACATTCCCGAAGGATCTCCTACCCATAAATATCACTGTATATTAATACCTAATTATATATTAACAACGTGATTCCATATTAGAGTATATAAATATCAGCATTTACTTCTAGTTTTTATCTAAGAATTCTTTCATCAATTCTTCTAACAAAGCTGTACGTATAACTATCAAAATACTTTTCCCAAAATCTTAACGCAGTTGGATTAATTGTTTCAAAATCCACACCTAATCGATTTATCCCATCCTTCTTTAGTGTTTCAATAACAACAGAAAGTAAACTCTGAATTATATTTTCCCCACGATAGTTTTCTTTCAAATATGCCCCACAAATATGCAAATAGTCTGGTTCTTCAGTAATAAATGTTTCTCCATCATTCGTAACTTCTAAATATCCTATTATTTCTGATTTATCCTTGGCAATAAAGAAACGTGATTGCCTATTATAGCATTTCTCATTAAACTCCTCTTCTGAAAGCTCTTCATTCAGAAAATACGTAGGGCTCTTTCTCATATGCCTTACTAAACTATTGCTTAATGATAGCAAACAACCTGCTTTACTATAATGTATTTCCTCATAAGAGTATTCTGTGTTAATTTCAACATTAAGCGGCTTGTTAATATTTCTGATTCCATCGCCGCACCTTATGCCAAATCCATTCATTGTCAAAGATTTCATAACTTGAGCATCATGGCTATATAGACAAATTGCATAGCTTAAAATTTCTTCCTTAATCATTTCTTCTGATACATATTGAAAAAGAAGTGAAGCTATTTTACCTCTATTTTCTCCGCTATAAGTATTTGCAAATAATGGAGAAAATGAACCTTTAACATTACCAAAATGGCCATTTACACTTCTCCCAAAACTTAAATACCCTAATACTTTTCCTCTTTCAACAGCTACCAGTCCGTGCTTATTCTTAAAAATATCACTCAATAAATCAGTAAGTACATCTTTATAATACTTCTCATATAAGGCTTCAATATGTTTCTGCTCCATATTGTATTGTGCTTGCGCAAGCCTAACTGCATCTTCTAAATACTTTTCATTTAACTTTTCAAATATCATTTTCTTACACCTCTTTATAATTTATAATTTTCCATTTCTATATGAAGCTAAGCCAAATTTGGGTATAAAAATACCCTGAAACAGTTAAATTAAACTACTCCAAGGTTAATAAATTCATCTTCATAATATGATTCATAGCTTAAACATTGATAATATCTCTATGAAACAAGATCACATTTAATAATTTTCATCTGGAATAGCTGCATATATAATTTAATAAAAATCTATTATTCTTCTTAGTCATACACAACCACTCCTTCCAAAATTATTATTGTAAATATACCATATATGGATTATAAATACAATCATAAAATATAATTTGTTAGAATTTAACATGAATAAGAACATTGATATTCCAGTCGAAGTCAGTCATATCAAGTGTTTAAGAGAAAGTCTCCGTTATTTATGGTAGTCTAGTATGAAAGTCTCCACAGACTTTCCCCCCTCACAGATTTCGTACGTACCCCAACTAAGTTCTTTGTGGCACTTTATTAGCATTTCTCTATTCAGATAATGATATAAAGATGTATATCTTTCTTTAGGATTTTTCTTAGCAATTTCTGCTCTACTACCTAACTGCCAACGCTTAAAATAATTAGTTACCTATTTATCTCCATGACTCGCTACTAAATGATTTGACTTAATCTTTCCAGAATGAATTTCCACAATTTAAATAACTATATTTCTTTGCAAAATCAGTTTCTTGACATTAGAAAAAAGAAAGGGTATAATTACCCAGGGTAATAGTTACTGAGGGTAACTAATTTATTTTTTTGGAGGTATTGAAATGCAAGGATTATTTCAACGTTTTTTTTCGTTATATAGGCCACTTGTAAGTAAGATGAATGAGTTACTAGGTGAATATGATCTTTCTTACTCTTTATGGCAAGTTATTTATTATTTAAAAAACAAAGGGCCATCTTCCCTTGTAGATATTGCTAATTACTATAATATAGAAAAGCCAAGTGTTACTAGGAGAGTTAATAGTTTGGAGGCGAAACTGATAGTTAGAGCGATATCAAGTAAGGATAAGCGTGAAAAAATCATTGAGTTAACGGAAATTGGAGAAGAACTTTACAAGGTGTGCCGTAAAAGAATAACCAAATTGGAACATGATGTGATGAAAGATATTACTGAAAATGAACAAATCATCATGTTTGAAACACTTCCTAAAATGAAAGCAAATATTACAAATGAGGAGAGATAAAAATGGATAAACCCAAATTATGGACAAAGAATTTCTTGATTGTTTCCACGGCAAACTTTTTTCTTTATTTTACATTTTACTTATTGATGGTGACCATAACCATATTTGCAACAGAAAAATTTCATGCTTCGCCTAGTGAAGCAGGTTTAGCATCTGGCATATTTGTTATAGGACTACTTATTTCACGTATTTTTTCCGGGCGATATATTGATCAAATTGGATGGAAGAAAACGCTTTATATTGGATTTATTCTCTTTTTAATTACTACATGTTTATATGTTTTAGTAAATAGTATGGGATTTCTTTTGATCATTCGTTTCTTGAATGGCGCTGCGATGGGGATTGCTTCTACAGCAACAGGAACAATTGTGGCAAAAATTATTCCAAATGAACGTCGTGGGGAAGGCACTGGTTATTATGCATTAAGTCTTACTGTTGCTGCGTCTATTGGACCTTTTTTAGGTATGTTTATTACTCAGCATGCAACCTTTTACATGAATTTCATCGTCTGTATTATTTTCTTAGCCTTTAGTTTTATTGCCGTATTTTTTATAAAAATTCCGAAATTAAAATTTACAAAAGAAGAATTGAAAAAAAAGAAAGGTTTATCTTTACACAATTTCTTTGAAGTAAAAGCTATTCCAATTTCAATCATTGCTTGCATAATCGCTCTTGGTTATTCAAGTATTCTTACTTTCATTACTACCTATGCTAAGGAAATTAATTTAGTTTATGTGAGCAGTTTTTTCTTTATTGTTTATGCGGTATTCGTTTTAGTTTCAAGACCTTTTACTGGTCGATGGTTTGATGAAAAAGGTGAAAATTTTGTTATGTATCCAGCTATCTTATTGTTTGCTATGGCTTTGTTTCTTCTTAGCCAAACTCATAACGGTTTCTCGCTTTTATTAGCTGGTGCCCTATTAGGTCTTGGATACGGTACCGCTTCTTCTAGTGTTCAAGCAATTGCGGTGAAAGCTTCGCCAAAGCATCGTATAGGATTAGCAACTTCTACAAACTTTATCTTTCAAGATTTAGGCGTAGGCATTGGACCATTCCTATTAGGTTATTTTGTTCCTTTAATAGGTTATCGTGGATTATATATGATGATGGCAGTAGTGGTATTGGTTTGTCTTTTATTATATTATTTGTTGCATGGCAGAAAAGCAATGTATGTAAATGAAGATATTGAATCAAAGTCAGCCTAAATAGTTGAGGGCCTTTATCGGTTGCCTAAGTAACTAGAATTGTATACTATAGGGTGTTAGTAGCACCCTATTTTTATTTTCTCTATTCAGATAATGATATAAAGATGTAAATCTCTCTTTGGGATTTTTCTTAGCAATTTCTGCTCTACTATCTAACTGTCAACGTTTAAAATAATCAGTTACCTATTTATCTCCATGACTCGCTACTAAATGATTTGACTTAATCTTTTCAGAATGGATTTCCACCATTTAAATTGCACAACCTTACTCAGCCGCACCGGTTCACCGTAACTATTATAGTGTAGGAATTTTCTAAATTATACCTATGTTAGTGGTTGTAAGTTATAACCATAGAATTTATTTTAATTATATTAATTAAAACAACAAAGATAATAAAATTAAAAGCTGTCTCTATAAGGGGCAGCTTTTTTGTGCAAAGAACAATATAGAAATATTCTTTATATTTTCTAGTATATACCAATGAATTATAATAAATATATCTTAAAATGCATGCCTTTAGTAATATATTAGCAATCATATAGCTATTATTAAATGATATGCACATAAGGGGGAATTTAAAGTGAAAAACATTGAGAAATGGGAAGAAGGAAAAGAACAATACCTTTTAAATAATGGATTTAAGCTTGTAAGAGCTAATGAAGCTGAGTTTGGCATACATTATGCCATATATGTAGGTGTAGATGAGGAGTTTACATATAGTTGGGACAAATTATCACATGATACAGACGGGGATGATTGCCATAGATTTTGGATTTTCAAGGATAATAAAAGAGTTGGTGGAGTAGTAATAGAGCCAAATTATTTAGCACAAATATTTGTAGAATCACCATATACAGTAGATAAATTTTCAATAATCCGTGAACTAGATAATGCATTATTACAATGGTCAGATAAGAATAAAAAAATCTTTTTATATATGATACATCCAAGAGATGTTCATTATTATAATATGCTTGGATATAGGAGACGTTTTGTTAGAAGAATGATGATTCGTCCAACAGAGATATTTGATGATATTCAGTGGAGGGACGATTTGATTATTAAAACACCTACAATTGAGGATGCTGTTGAGGTGGGAAAAGTATTACATGAATCATATAAAGGTAGCATCCATTATGAAGAATTTTCTAACAACACCCTAGAAGATGAAATCGAATACTCTAAGATGTTTTTAGAAAGATATATTGCTACAAATAGTTTACAGGCTTCTACATTAGTTTATGACAGAAATACTAATGAATTAATAGGTGTATGTTTAGCAGGAAAAAATGAAGAGGATATCCATGAGTTCTCTATGATTAACCAAATAGGAGTAAAGCCAGCTTATAGAGGACATGGTATTGCTGAGAACATGATAAAGAGGGCATTAACTGTTTTAAAAGGCATATCCCCAGCAACAAAGTTAGATGTAACAGTTGGTAATGCTGCGGAAGCGTTATATTATAAAATGGGATTTTTCCCTGGAGTACAAAGTGTTGCTTTGTATAATAAACTTGAGTAGGGTTTATTTAAGAAGCTAGTTTTAGTTCGTCTAGTATTATTTCTATAGGAATTTAGTAATTTTATTTGGCATACTGGTAACCTCCTGTGTTTTTAATTGTGTGGTAACTTTTGTATATCACAGAACCTATCAGTACGCCATATTTATTGGAGGGTAATATTACCAATTGTGCTTTTTATCTTGCAGAATTAAAGTTACTATTTTAGTACTGCTCATTCATAGTATCTTTGATTATTTTTTCTATTTATTCTTTTGTGGTAAAAATACCATTATCCTTGTACCTATTCCCTCTCTACTTAAAACACTAAAATATCCTTTATGGTTATCAATAATCCATTTTGCTATAGATAATCCAAGACCTGTTCCACCATCTTTTCTAACTCTTGCCGTATCAGCTCTAAAGAAACGCTCAAATAGATGAGGTATATCTCTTTCATTGATCCCTATTCCATTATCCTGAATAGAAAAATAAGCTTCTCCCTTATCATTTCTCCCTACTCTAAGTATTATAACTTCTCCTTTATCTGTATATTTAGCTGAATTTTCAATTAATATTCTAGCTGTCTGCTTGAGTAGACCTATATCACCATAAGCACTTATACTTTCTGAATTAATATAGCTATATATATGGTTTTTATCTATCATCTTAGACTCTTCTAAAACTTCATTCATCATATCATTAAGTAAAAATTCCGTCATAGTAAGCTGAGTTTTTCCATTAATACCCCTAGCCAAGAATAATAACTGCTCTACTAGATTTTTCATATTTTCAGATTCAGCTTTTATTGCTGTAATGGATTCTTCTAATACGCTCTCATCATTTTTTCCCCAACGATCTAGCATATTTGCATAGCCTTGAATCACAGAAATAGGAGTTCTAAGTTCATGTGATGCATCTGAAACGAATCTTGCTTGCTGCCTATAAGAATCTCTCATTCTACCTAAAAGTTTATTTATTGCATCCTCTAACCCTTGAAGCTCACTATCACCGATGTGTATTCTTTCATCAGATGTTACAGGGCTGATTTTAGATATAGCATCCTCAAGGCTATGAAATTTTTCCTCATCAAAATACATATTACTAAGTCTACTTGCTGTTTCTGCTATTTCATTAAGTGGTTTCAAAACCTTTCTAATTTTTGTTGTACCAAAGATTATTTCTTCTAATAAAAATATTCCTTCTACTATTCCTAAAACTGTAATTATTTTTCTAAGATTATATAAAAAAGTGCTAGCTTCCTTAACCATAGTCTTTCCATTATTCCAAACAACTGTATAGCTTGATGTTTCTATAGGATAAAAGTTAAATGACCTTTGTGCATTTTTTACTAATTCCCCATAGAAGTTCTTTTCAGATTCAATACACCAAAGACCAACTAAGATAAGTATCAAACATATATCAATTACAAGAAATTTAAAAAATAAATTTCTTACAGAAATAGAATTAATCTTTATTGCAATAGACGTAACATTTTTAGATTTATTATTTTTACTCATCTTTTATGACGTATCCTACACCACGTACTGTAGTTATTATTTTAACCTTAAAGGTATCATCAATTTTTGTTCTTAAATATCTTACATAAACATCTATTACGTTTGTTTCTCCAAAAAAATCATAGCCACATACTTTTTCTATAAGTACATCTCTAGTTAGTACTATATTTTTATTTTCCATTAATATTTGTAGCAAAGTAAACTCTCTATTAGTTAATTCAATTTCTGTACCATCATACATTACTTTATATCTCATTTTATCTAAAGTTAATAAACCACAGCTTATTACATCTTCATCTTTTTTTACTGTAACTACTCTCTTTTTAAGAGCTGTTCTTATTCTTGCAAGTAATTCTTCTATTGCAAATGGCTTTGTTATATAATCATCTGCTCCTGCATCAAGTCCTGATACCTTATCCATAACAGCATCTCTTGCAGTAAGCATTATAACAGGCACATCGGAACTTTTTCTTAGTCTTCTTAATACTTCAAGCCCATTAATTTCAGGAAGCATAACATCAAGAATAACCAAATCAGCCTCTCCCCTCTCTGCAATTTCAAGACCTGTCCTACCGTTATTTGCTTTTATTACTTTATACCCCTCATGCATTAACTCTAGCTCTATAAATCTTGCTATTTTTTCTTCATCTTCAACAATTAAAATCTTAATCATTAATTAAACCCCTTTTTAAATTTTTCTTTTATAATTTGGGCATTCTTTGATATTTCACTAAATACCTTATTTACCTTATCCGTATTAACACTTTTAGCCAATACTAAAAATTCTATGTCAAAGAATAGTCCAACAATCATTAGAGGTATGATTATCCAGAATGTAAAGAATAAAAGTAGTATTAATACGGTAAGTGGAAGCTTTAAAAGCACTCTACCTCTTCTTCTTATTTCAACGAATATATTATTACAAGTATCTATAGCTTTACATATAGCTTCAAAAATTCCATCAAAGTTATTTCTACTTTTAGAATTGTTACTATCTCTATCTTCTTTAATATTAACTACTTCTTTCTGATTAGTGTAACTTTCTTTATATTCATTGGTATAAAATATGCTAACAGAAGGCTTTCTCACTCTTCCATGCTCTTCTAAATACAACATGGCATCTAGTATATCCCAATTACTATTTTCTAAAGCACTCTTAGCTTCTTCATAACTTATATTAGTTTTATCTCGTAATGTATCTACAAGTTTAATCTTCTCCATAAATAATCCTCCATATCTATGGCATAAATAAAATTAATTACTTTAATTCTACCCTTAACTATTAAATTATACCATTTCCCCTAATATTTCTATAGGATAAAAATAAAGAGACCTTGAATATTTTCCAAAACCTCTTTGTTAAATCTATATATTATTTTTCGTATCCTTCTTTAAAATCCTTTTTAATAGTATCTGCTGATTTTGATACCTCTTCAAAAATGTTATTTACTCCATCATAATTAACATTAGAACCTGATATTGAATATTTATATCCGCAGAATAATCCAACAATTAATAAAACTATGCTTGGCACTGATAAGAATATTAATAAAAGTAAGGATATTGTTAATGATATTCTTATTGGTTTTTCATTTTCTTTTCTAACCTCAAAGAAATGATTGTTTCCTTTTTTTATGACCTTTCCCACAAACTTAAATATTCTTCCTATAACTTCTCCAATACCACCAAATTTATCATCATGCTTTTTATTGTCTTCTTTTTTCTCTTGCTCTTCTTCCTTTGCTTCGATTA
>Ga0213828_1003410_pt1 | contig 10469 bp, 8 predicted proteins | sample MC6MC0897MG_FD_180664 | JGI IMG/M metagenome (GOLD analysis project Ga0213828, IMG submission 180664) | Enriched soil aggregate microbial communities from Iowa State University, Ames, United States - MC6-MC0897-MG | ecosystem: Environmental > Terrestrial > Soil > Unclassified | place: USA: Iowa...
TACTCCCATATTTCTTAACTGTTTTCCTCCCCCTTCATAGCCATAACTATCTAGAACTCTCCCTTTATAACATCTAGAAACTATTACTACTGCCACACCTTTATTTATAGCTTTTCCTACAGAGTCAGCCATTAATGGTGGAATATTACCTCTCCCCATAGCTTCTATAACTAATCCCTTAGCTCCTTGACTAACACAATAATCTATAAGGGTTCCATCCATTCCTGCACAGGACTTAATAAGCTGAACATTGTTTTCTATTACATCAGTATTTATATATTCCTTTGTAGTGCTTTCTCTATAAAACCTTACTTCATTACTGTCAACAATACCTATAGGTCCAAATTCTGGACTTTGAAAAGTATTAAGGTGCATAGAGTGAGACTTTGTAACCTCACTGGCACAATTTAGCTCATTGTTTAAACATACAATTACTCCACGATTTCTTGATTCTTTAGATGTAGCCGTACAAATTGATGCTGCTAAATTAGCAGGTCCATCGTATCCAAGCTCAGAACTATTTCTCATAGAACCTGTAACTACTACTGGTTTTTCACTATTTATAGTGAGCTGTAAAAAGTATGCTGTTTCCTCTAGGGTATCTGTTCCATGGGTAACTACTATACCATCTACATCTTCTCTTCCTAAAAAATTCTTAACATAATTTGATAATTCCAGCATTATATCTGGAGTCATATGTGGACTTGGAAGACTAGAAAATGTATATGATTCTACTTCGGCATAAGATTCAATACCTGTTACCATGGACATTATTTCTTCACCTGTTAAATTAGGTACTGCTGCTTTTATTTTCTCATCAACCTTCATAGATATAGTTCCGCCATTAAATATTACTACAACTTTACTCATGCTTTATGTACCTCCTAAATATTTATTATTTACAATCCCAAATAAAAGATCATTACACTTAACTTGCTTAAATTCAATTTTAATTATATATCTTTCTCAAGTGTATTGTAAATATGCCCTATATATTATAAATATTCTCAATGAAATCTTTTACATAATTAAATATATTACAATGACGGTATTTATACAATAAAAAATATAGTTTTGAAATTAATATTAATTTCAAAACTATATTTTTGAATTTGAAGAAAACGCTTTATCATTCATTAGATAATTATGCAGATAAGTCCACCATTTCCCTCATTAATAATTTTTTGAAGTGTTTTCTGAAGTTTAATTTGAACATCCTCAGGCATTTTGTAAAGTTTATTTTGAAGCCCTTCTTTAACCAGTTCTTCTAAAGACTTGCCAAACATGTTACTTTGCCAAATTTGAGATGGATCATTTTCAAATTGCTCCAGAATCGATTTATAGAACTCTTCACTTTGCTTTTCACTACCCATTATTGGTTGAATTTCCGTTTCAATATCAGCTTTAATTAAATGTAGTGATGGAGCTGAAGCTTTTAGTTTAACTCCATATTGATTGCCTTTTTTAACAATCTCAGGCTCTTCTAACTTCATTTCAGTAAGTTGTGGTGCAACTAGTCCATAGCCTGTTTCATTAACTTCCTTCAACGCTTCCTCAACCTTATCATATTCTATTTTGGCCTTGTAGAAATTCTCCATAATGTTTAATAAGTCATTTTCATTTTTTATATCAGTATTACAAATCTCTCCAAGAATTTTATAGAATAATTCATGTTTTGGATTAATATCCACACAGGAAGTACCTTCTCCCATATTCATTTCTTTAACTTTTATGTCTGATAAGAATTCAATTCCCTTAAAGGCATCAAGACATCTCTTAACATCTCTAACTTTATAGATATCTTTACACATGGCTTTTAGAATAGTCATTATGTTTACCTTTAACCAATGAGATGAATTTAAACTCTCCATCCACTGAGGCATATCAATATTTATTTCTTTTATTGGGAACTCTCTTAATACTGTATCAAATATTTCTGTAATTTCCTTATTTCCTATATTCATTACATCCATAACTTTTACAGGTACATCATACTTTTCTTCTTGTTCCCTTTGTAGTTCTTTGCTCTCCTCTGAATTAGGATTTACAGTGTTCAGAATGATTATAAATGGCTTATTTATCTCTTTAAGCTCCTTTATAACTCTCTCCTCAGCATCTACATAATCCTCCCTATCTAAGCCTGTAATACTTCCGTCTGTAGTTACAACTATGCCTATTGTAGAGTGATCTGTTATTACCTTCTTAGTTCCTATTTCTGCTGCTTGCTCAAATGGAATTTCATAATCATGCCATGGAGTAGAAACCATTTTAGGTGCATCAGCCTCTGTATAGCCTAATGCATTCTTTACTATATATCCAACACAGTCAACCATTCTAACTTTAAATTTCACTCCATCTTCAAACTGGATTTCTACAGCCTCATTAGGAACAAATTTAGGTTCTGTAGTATGAATAGATTTTCCTGATCCACTCTGTGGCAATTCATCTTTTGCTCTGTCCTTCTTATGAGGATTTTCTATGTTCGGTATAACCATTAGTTCCATGAACTTTTTAATAAAAGTAGATTTACCTGTTCTAACTGGTCCTACTACCCCTACATATATATCCCCCTGAGTTCTTTCTGCTATATCTTTATATATATCAAAATTTTCCAAGGCTACCCTCCCGCAACTACATATTAACATTATATATATATTGATATAAAATTCATATTATGCCTTAATAAAATAAAAAAAGTTCTCCTTTTTATAAAAGGAAAACTTTTAATACTTGATACAGTTTTAAATTAAACTATTCACTTTTAGCATAATCAAGTAATTCTTCTAGGGTTAAGCCCTTATCGTGACAAAGTTTACTGATAGTTTTATTTCCAACATATCTATAATGCCATGGCTCATATTTATAGCCAGTTATATCTTCTTTAGTCTTGGTATACCTTAAGATAAAACCATACTTATACGCATTTTCTAAAGCCCAAGCACCTTCTTTGGTATTTTCAAAGGACTGATTTAATTCAAAAGCCATATCACTGCTGGTAATATCGATGGCTAATCCAAGTTGATGTTCGCTTTCACCAGGCTTTGCAACATATTCACTATGATTACTATCTTTATTTTGAATCTCCTCATTGTAAATATATACCTGAGACTCATATCCCCTAAATCCATTACTTAAAAATAAATTCATCCCCTCTACTTGAGCATCATAAAACATCTTCTCTAAATCCTTAACCATAGCCGCACTAACTAAGTTTTTTTCATTGATTCTTTCAGATACTAAGCTGATATTAGGAATAACTAAATTATCTGGCATATAATCCTTAGAAAGTAGATTTCCTTTATTTACCAATGTATATAATCCGGTTGTATCACTATTAATAATCTTTTTTATTTCATCTATCTCTTCTTTTGTTAAGGTAGAGCTAACCGTAGAATCACTTAAATCAGGTACTTCTTCTAAACTGCCATATTCATTGACACTACTGCCCCTAGAAGGTGTTGTTTTTCCTGCATTATAATTAGAAGTTTCACTCTCATAATCATTGTTTAATATATTAGCTACATCAAGGACTTTTGAATCTTCCTTTAGTACAAGTCCAATCATTATACCCACTAAAAATAATAAACCTATAATTATTGTAGTCCCCTTATTAAACCCTGATTTCTTTTTATAGAAAATATCCTGCTTTTTATAAAATGCATTTTTTCTCTTTTGATAGCTTTTATTATTCAACATACGTTTTTGTTAGCCTCCTACCTTTATTTTCAATATTTCATTGAAAATAAACTTGATTCTCATTTATCTAATTTACATCATTATATCAAATATTAATCTATTCTCAAAATAAAATATTTTAATTAAATAAATGTTTATAATTTAATGCTTTCATCTTTATATTTTCTTCCCATTAATTCTATTACACACTCTTTAGCATTCTTCCCATTAAAAAGAAGTTCATACAACGCAGTGGTTATTGGCATATCTACACCCGTTTTAGATTTTAATTCGTAAAAGGCTTTAACAGCCTCAATTCCCTCTATAACCATGCCTATCTCTTTTATAGCTTCTTCCATTGTTTTTCCATTTCCAATTAAAATTCCTGCTCTTCTATTTCTACTATGCATACTTGTACAAGTAACTATTAAGTCACCCATTCCTGTAAGCCCATAGAATGTCTCTGCTTTTCCTGAAAGCTTAGTTCCAACCCTTATTATTTCACTCATTCCTCTAGTCATTAGAGCTGCCTTTGTATTATCTCCATATCCAATACCATCTGAAATACCAGCAGCAAGAGCAATTATATTTTTAAACGCTCCGCCTATTTCAACTCCAATTAGATCATTATTCGTATAAACTCTAAATGTATTATTACTGAATATATCTTGGATTTTTTTTGCAGCTTCCATATCCTTTGATGCTACAGTTACTGTAGTAGGTATATCCCTTGCCACTTCTTCTGCATGACTAGGACCTGATAGCACTACTATAGGATGATCCTTTATTTCATCTTCAATTATTTCTGACATTCTTTTTAATGTATGATTTTCTATTCCCTTAGCTACAGTTACAATTATTTCATCACCTTTAAGAAAAGGTTCTACTTTTTTCGAAGTCTCTCTAATAGCCTTTGAAGGTACTGAAAGAACTATTATGTTACTATTCTTTATAGTTTCTTCAAGATCATCATAGGCAGTAACTTTTTCTGGTATGGTAATTCCCTTAAGATACTTTGTATTTTCTCTTTCTATATTAATATCATTAACTGTGCTTTCACTATGGCACCATACAGAACATTCTAATCCTTTCTTAGAAAGTAATACAGCTAAAGCGGTACCAAAGCTTCCTCCTCCTATAAATGAAATCTTATTCACCATATCCCTGCTTTCTTAAATTATATATTTAATTCTATAAAATAAAGAGAATAAATATTATATTATTTATTCTCTTTATTTATATTAATTCCTTCATAATTTACTGAAAATACATTTGCATTAAGAATAAAAATATTTTACTAATCTTCTTTTCTCTTTCTAAATATAATTTTTATTCCAGTACCTTTAAAATCAAAACTTTCCCTTAGCTTATTCTGTAAATATCTCTCATAAGAGAAATGTAATAAGGCCGGGTCATTCACAAAAAATATAAATGTAGGCGGTTTTATATCAACTTGAGTTACATAGTAAATCTTAAGTCTTCTTAATGCCACTACTGGTGGTTCATTCATAAGTACAGCCTTACTTACCACATCATTTAATACTCCTGTAGCTATCCTCTTAGTATAATTATCATAGCACTCTTTAGCTACATTTAGAACTTTATTTACTCTTTGACCTGTTAAAGCAGATATAAATAGATAATTAGCATATGGCATAAAAGATAACCCTCTACCAATTCTAGTTTTAAAATCATTCATAGTCTTATCATCTTTTTCAATCAAATCCCATTTATTAACTATTACAACTATAGCTTTATTAAGTTCATGAGCATATCCTATAATCTTTTCATCTTGATCACTTAGCTCTTCTGTAGCATCAAGAATCAATATACACACATCTGCTCTCTCTATGGCTGTAAGAGTTCTTATAACACTATATCTTTCTATTTCTTCTTTAATCTTACTTTTTCTTCTCAATCCTGCAGTATCTATTAATATAAATTTACCCTCTTCAGTTTCTAATTTACTATCAATAGCATCCCTTGTGGTACCTGGAATATTACTTACTATATTTCTATTTTCACCTAATAACTTATTTATAAGTGATGACTTTCCAACATTAGGCTTACCGACCATGGCAATTTTTATGTAATCTTCATCCTCTTCACTGCTTCCTAGTTCATCAAAATGAGCCACTACTTCATCTAACATATCTCCAAGACCAAGTCCTTGAGTAGATGAAATAGTTACAGGATTACCTATACCTAAGTTATAAAACTCATAGGCATTATCTTCTAATTCTCTTCTATCAATTTTATTTACTACTAGTGTTATTGGTTTTCCTGATTTTCTAAGCATTTGTGCTACTTCATAATCTGCTGGATGAAGACCGGCTTTACCATCTACTATAAATATAATTACATCTGCAGTTTCTATAGCAATATTTGCTTGCCTTCTCATTTGAACCATTATAATATCTTCATTTTCTGGCTCAATTCCACCAGTATCAATAATTGTAAAGTTATGTCTTAGCCATTCAGCCTCTGCATAAATTCTATCTCTTGTAACTCCTGGTGTATCTTCTACTATAGCTATTCTCTTTCCTGCTAGTTTATTAAAAAGTGTAGACTTTCCTACATTTGGTCTTCCAACAATAGCAACTACTGGTTTTCCCATATTAATCCTCCCTTAAATGTTCATTTATTATAGTTATTAAATCATCTCCTGTGAAATCACAAATAATAACTTTTCTATTTAGTTCTCTAGATAAATCTTCCACAGTATAATCATCTAATAGTATGGCTTCATCTGAATTAGAAAGTTCATATCCTTTTCTAAGTACGTTATCAGGTATTATTATATAATCGCCAACTTCTCTTTCTTTAAGTGTGTTTATTATATCTATTCCTGTTAAAAGCCCTGTTACTGTAATAGTCTCTCCAAAAAACTTATTTGGTATCTTCTCTACGTTAATATTTATATTATTATTTAACCTTTGAATTTTATCTTTTATATGTACTATTTCAGGATAAACTAAAGCCCCTGTTACAAAGGTAAAAGATCCCACTCCATCTTTCTTTAAATCTGGAAGTGTAGTATCTATGGTATCCTTTAATAGAGTTACCATTCCTACACCATCTTCAATTTGCTCAAATCCTTGGTAATGCTCAGAGTCTGGTAATGGTTCCCCTGATACTATATAAAATTCATCTGACAATCTAACAAAGGGTGTTCCACTTTCTTCATAGTACTTTTCTTGTAGCACTTTAACTAAATTAATTTGTTCTAAAGAAGTTTCTTGTGTAAATAAATTTAACTTCTTTAATCCTTCTCTATGCTTAGTTATCCCTAATGGTACTACTGCTACACTATTAACATTAGGATAAAGCCTATATAAATCTTCTATAGTGCTAACTAATTCTTCTCCATCATTAATTCCTGGACAGCAAACAATTTGGGTGTTCATCTTTATTCCCGCTGCTGCTAACCTCTTAAGTATATCATATATTTTACCTGCAAATCTATTGTTGAGCATTCTAACTCTAAGTTCTGGATTTGTAGTATGTACAGATACATTTATTGGACTTATCTTATATTTTATTATTCTTTCTATATCCTCTTCTTTCATATTAGTTAAAGTTAAAAAATTTCCTTGTAGAAAGGATAATCTAGAGTCATCATCTTTAAAATATAAAGTTTCTCTCATTCCTTTAGGCAACTGGTCTATAAAACAAAAAACACAGTCATTATGACATGTCATAGGTTTATCAATAATTCCTTCTCTAAATACTATCCCTAAATCTTCATCATAATCCTTCTCTATTTCAATTTCCCAGATCTCTCCATTTTGCTTTTCTATTTCTAAAAGTAAAATCTCATCAGTAATAAGAAATTTATAGTCTATTATATCTTTAACATCATTTTCATTTATCCTTAGAAGTCTATCTCCAACTTCAATATCTACTTCTTCTGCAATAGATCCTGGGATAATCTTACTTATTTCATTTTTCATACTTGTATCTCCTTCATTTATATAGCATGATTATACCACTATTATGTTATATTATCTTAATTATATTCCCTAGTCAATGCACCTCATTAAGATTACATGAAAGCTTCCACTTTTTCAACAAAAATTCAATTTAATTTTGAAGTAAATAAAAAAGCTGACTACATATAGCCAACTTATAATTTAAAAGGGAATTACAATTAATTTAATTTTAATCTTTCTCCACACTCTAAGTACACAGTCCATTCACAAATGTTAGTAGCATGATCTGCCATACGCTCTAAGAATTTGCAGACAAAGAGAAACTGGCTAGCTTGATTTATAGTAGTTGGATCCTTTCTCATTACTATAAGTAATTCAGCAAATATATTCTTATATAATTTATCTACTTCATCATCCTTTTTACTTACTTCATGTGCTCCACTTATATCTCTATTTATATATACCTCTAAAGAATCTTTAATCATCCCCTCTACAATTTTAGCCATTTTAGGTATATCTATAAGTTCCTTAATATAGTTTTCTCCAATAAGCTTTTTTGCTATCTTAGCTATATCTACAGCATGGTCTCCCATTCTTTCTAAATCTGTTATAATTTTAGTAGCTATGAATATTCTTCTTAAATCACCAGCCAGTGGTTGTTCTGTAGCCATAAGCTTTATGCACTTATCCTCTATTTCTTCTTCAAACTTATCTACGATATCATCTTTTTCAATTACTTTATCAGTTAAAGCTTCATCCTGTTCCTTTAGTGCATTAATACTATCTTCTATTTGTTTAGCTACTACCTCACCCATGGACATTAAATCTTCATGAAGTTGTTGTAATTTAAGATCAAAACTATTCCTTGTCATATCCTTCACCTACACTTTACAAATTTTAATTTTTTAATTTCTACATATTTTATAGTATGATTAACCAAATCTTCCTGTTATATAATCTTCTGTTCTTTTATCCTTCGGCATATGGAACATCTCCTCAGTTTTTCCATACTCAACAATTTCTCCATTTAAGAAGAAGGCGGTTTTATCTGATATACGTCCAGCTTGTTGCATATTATGAGTTACTATTACTATTGTATATTTTTCTTTAAGTACATCCATAAGTTCCTCTACCTTAGAAGTTGATATTGGGTCTAGGGCAGAAGTTGGTTCGTCCATTAGTATAACCTCTGGTTCAACAGCTATAGTCCTGGCAATACACAGTCTTTGCTGTTGACCTCCCGACAATCCCATAGCACTTTTTTTCAGTCTATCCTTTACCTCTTTCCAAAGAGCTGCTCCTTGAAGAGATTTTTCTACAATTTCGTCTAGCTTCTTTTTATCCTTTATTCCATGAATTCTAGGTCCATAGGCAATATTATCGTAGATAGACATTGGAAATGGATTTGGTTTTTGAAATACCATTCCTATTCTTTTTCTTAACTCTATTTCATTTAACTCTTTATATATATTTTTATCTTCAAAAAGAACTTGACCTTCTATTTTCACGTCATCAATTAAATCATTCATTCTATTTAACGTTCTAAGAAAGGTTGATTTTCCACATCCTGATGGCCCTATTAAAGCTGTAACACTATTCTTATCTATTTCTATATTTATATTTTTAAGAGCATGATTTGTTCCATAGAACAGATTAAGATCTTTTACAGAAATTATTGACATATTATTTCCCCCTAGTTATATTCTAGTAATTAAAATTTTTCCTTATTTATTGTTTTAGTAATCCCCTTAGCTATTAAGCTTAAAGCTAATATTATAAATATCAATATTACTCCAATTGCAGATGCAAGTTCTATATTACCTGCTTCCTTCGTAACTAAATAAGCATGAACAGTAAGAGTTCTACCACTAGATAAAAGATTTTTGGGCATAGAAGCCACAGTTCCAGCTGTTAAAAGAATTGCTGCTGACTCTCCTATAATTCTTCCTATGGATAATATTACTCCTGATAAAATTCCTGGCATCGCACTAGGAACTATTATTTTGTATAGTACTTCAAATTTAGTTGAACCTAAAGCTACTGCACCCTCTCTATAGCTTTGAGGAACTGTCTTTAAGGCTTCTTCTGTGGTTCTTATAATTACAGGTAGTACAATAATAGCTAATGTTAATGAACCTGATAAAATTGAAAATTGTAATTTAAGAGTAGATACAAAAAATACTGTTCCAAACAATCCATATATTATGGATGGTATACCTGCAAGGCTTTCTGTTGCAAACCTAATTAATTTAACTCCTCTTCCTTGCTTTGCATACTCTTGTAGATATATAGCTCCACAAATACCTATGGGAATTGATATCAATAAGGATACTATTACTGTGAGTAAAGTAGTAACAATCATTGGAAATATGCCGCCACCACTTGTAGGAGAATAATCTCCAAAAATAAAGTTAAAATCTATAAGCTTAAATCCTTTTTTAAATATATATCCGACTATAGTTACAATAATTAGAACTGTAATAGCTGCAGATAACCATAGAATAATTTTTAGTATATTATCTTTTACTTTTCTCATATTAATTACCTGCCTTTTTTGCTATTTGGGCTATTACAAAATTTAATAGTAAAATAAAGGAAAATAGAATTACTCCCGTTGCAAAAAGCATTTCTTGATGAGTTCCAAAGGCATAACCCATTTCCAAAGCTATATTTGTTGTAAGGGGTCTTACACTATCTGTTACACTAGTTGGTATTATAGGGCTATTCCCAGCAACAAGTATAACTGCCATAGTTTCTCCTATAGCTCTTCCCATTCCTAAGACTATAGCTGTTAAAATTCCAGACTTAGCCGCGGGTAAAATCACCTTAAATATAGTTTCAATTTGAGATGCCCCTAAAGCT
>Ga0213828_1003417_pt1 | contig 10459 bp, 10 predicted proteins | sample MC6MC0897MG_FD_180664 | JGI IMG/M metagenome (GOLD analysis project Ga0213828, IMG submission 180664) | Enriched soil aggregate microbial communities from Iowa State University, Ames, United States - MC6-MC0897-MG | ecosystem: Environmental > Terrestrial > Soil > Unclassified | place: USA: Iowa...
AAAATATGCCTGATGGATTCCATTCAGTTATCGCTCAAGGCGGAACAAATGTTTCAGGCGGGCAAAAACAGCGTTTGTCGATTGCACGGGCACTTGTTAGAAAACCGGAAATCTATATTTTTGATGATAGTTTTTCAGCACTTGATTTTAAAACAGACGCTAAGCTCCGTGCTGCTTTAAAAGAAGAAACAGCAGACTCAACGATGCTAATCGTTGCTCAGCGTGTAAGTACGATTATGGATGCAGATCAAATTATTGTCTTAGATAATGGCGAAATAGCCGGAATTGGAAAACATAAAGAATTAATGGAAACTAGTAAGGTATATCGCGAGATTGTCATGTCACAGCTGTCAGAGGAGGAAATTGCATGAGTAACGATTCCAATCATCAAGGACAGAGGGGCAAAGGAGGAAGACCTGGACCAGGCGGGGGATTCGGTCCTATGGGCATGGGGATGCCAGTCCAAAAAGCAAAAAATTTCAAAGGAACGCTTAAGCGGCTAATAGGGTACTTAAAACCTTATAAATTACAACTGTTATCTGTATTAATTACAGCCATCATCAGTACTGTGTTTGCGATTGTCAGCCCGAAAATAATGGGTAAGGCAACGACCAAATTATTTAAAGGATTGATGATGAAAATAGAAGGTGTCCCTGGGGCAAAAATAGATTTTGACTATATCGGACAAATAATTCTACTTTTAATAGGACTGTATATTATTAGTGCGATTTTTGCTTATATTCAACAATATATTATGGCAGGGGTAGCACAAAAAACAGTTTATAATCTTCGAAAAGAAGTAGATGAGAAGCTTAACAGGCTGCCGTTAAAATACTTCGATTCACGGACCCATGGTGAAATTCTCAGCCGGGCTGTAAATGATGTCGATAATATCAGTTCAACCCTGCAGCAAAGTTTAACCCAGCTGATCACATCAGTGGTTACATTACTCGGTGTCATTGTGATGATGCTTTCGATTAGTCCATTAATGACATTGATCGTTGTCTTGACACTACCACTAAGCTTTGTTGCGATTACGAAAATTGCAAAAAAATCACAAACCTATTTTAAGGGACAGCAAAAATCTCTTGGTCAGCTAAATGGGCATGTGGAGGAAATGTATACTGGTCATAAAGTAATCAAAGTGTTTGGCCGAGAGCAAAAATCAATTGAAAAATTCGAAGAAACCAATGAAGCCCTTTATCAATCAGGCTGGAAGGCGCAATTTATGTCAGGAATGATCATGCCCTTAATGTCGTTTATCAATAACATCGGATATGTGCTTGTATCAGTCGTTGGCGGCCTTCTAGTAACAAAAAAGGCAATAGAAATTGGTGATATTCAAGCATTTATTCAGTATGCTAGACAATTTAGCCAGCCGATTACTCAAACGGCTAATATTGCAAATGTCATCCAATCTACGATAGCAAGTGCTGAGCGTGTGTTTGAAATTTTAGATGAGACAGAAGAAGTCCCTGAAGCGGTTGCAGCTAAAGAAATTATTGCTCCTAAAGGGGATGTTAAGTTTGAAGATGTTTCTTTCAGTTATAATGAAAATGAACCGTTAATTGATGATATGAATATTGACGTGAAACAAGGACAGCGAGTTGCCATCGTCGGACCAACTGGTGCCGGTAAAACAACACTGATTAATTTATTGATGCGTTTCTATGAAATTAATTCTGGGAAAATTTTAATTGATGGAATAGATACTCGGGATTTAAAAAGAGAGCAGCTGCGCGGTTTGTTCGGTATGGTGCTCCAGGACACATGGCTGTTCAATAGTACGATACGCGATAATATCGCGTATGGTAGAGAGGGAGCAACAGATGAGGAAATTGTGGCAGCGGCAAAGGCAGCCAACGCTGATCACTTTATTCGCACACTTCCTGAAGGCTATGACACGATACTAAATGAGGAAGCCTCTAATATATCACAAGGTCAAAAGCAATTATTAACGATTGCTCGGGCGATTCTTGCTAATCCGGCCATCTTAATTCTTGATGAAGCAACGAGCAGCGTCGACACCCGGACAGAAGTACAGATTCAAAAGGCAATGGATCATTTAATGAAAGGGCGTACTAGTTTTGTGATTGCGCACCGGCTATCAACAATTCGGGACGCTGATCTCATCCTTGTTATGAATCATGGTACTGTGATTGAAAAAGGAACTCATGAAGAATTACTAGAAGAAGGCGGCTTTTATGCAGATTTGTATAATAGTCAGTTTACATTTAATCAGAAAAATGCAGGATAATAAGTGGCATTTAGGGAGCTTTTTGGCTTTCTAAATGCTTTTTTTGTAACTTTTCAAACAGTTTTTCGTATAAAATATTATTATAGAAGATTCTGGTATAAGAGCGTTTTGATGAGGGGAGATGATTACTTTGAGATTTTACTCGAAAAAAGGAATAATCACTGGTGTCCTTTTATGGGGCACTGTTGCCCTTTTAATCGGTTCTTTTCTTTTTTTACCTGGTGGTCCGGAAGGGAAGGGGGAGATCATTACTGCAGTACTAGTATGTGGATTAACAAGTTCATTTATCATGTGGTTATGGTTTGGGACGTATTATGAAATAAATGGGAATCAATTACAAGTGGTAGGAGGGCCATTTCGGTGGAAGATTGACATCATGACTATGAAAAGTATAAGAAAAACTCGAAATCCATTATCAAGTCCGGCTTTGTCGTTAAACCGTTTAGAAATACACCATGGCAAGTGGGGCACGGTCATGATTTCTCCTAAAAATGAAGAAGAGTTTTGCGAGACTTTAAGAAAAATAAATTCAAAAATTGATTTCAATATTAATTAAAATTTATTCCGTCTCATTATCTTAAGTATACTTAGGAATTGAGACATTTTTAATTTTGTTACCATAATAATATTATGTAAACTGATAAAAAGAACAAATGAAACTGCCATAAGTGACAGCTATAATAATTTATTCCATTTGTTCTTTTGGCATATCCATCTTATCAACTGCAATTTTTAGATCATCATTCTTTATGTGAGTGTAGATCATTGTCGTTTGTATCGATGAATGACCCAGCTGCCGACGTAATTTTGGAACATCGTTAATTTCTGCGTGGTATCTGGTAGCAAACGAATGTCTCAGTTTATGCACGGATAAAGATGGTTTGCCAAATGCCGTTGCGTATTTTTCAATTAGTTTTTCAACGGATCTCGCAGTAAGCCTCCGTGATTTTCCTTTCGGTCCCATAGAAGCTGAAATAAATAATGCTTTATTTGTCTTTTCTACCTGATACTTAGCTGTTCTAATTGATAGGTATTCTTTTAGATCTGCCATTGCAACCTGGCTAAAATAAACGAATTGTTCTTTATTTCCTTTTCTAATGACTCTGACACAATACTTACTAAAATCGATATCATCTAACTCAATGCCAACTAACTCCGAGAGACGCAGTCCAGATCCAAGGATTAACGAAACAATCGCTGTATCTCGTTCCTTATTTAGCTGATAAAAGTTACTGATTTTTTTATTATCCTTGTTTAATTCACCGTATTCATTGGCAACAAATAAGCGGAATTTCTCATACTCATCCCCAAGTAAGATTTTGCCTTCCATTTTATTTGCTTTCGTTTCCATGCTATCTTTTACTTCATTAAATTCAATCTTTGCCATTACATTACGATTAATATATGGCTTTAAATCAGGTGTTTCTGCAATATTTTGCAGGTAATTAAACAGCGATTTTAACGCAGATAACTTTCGATTTACAGTTAGTTCTTTATTATTTAATTGATAGTGAAGATAGTTTAAAAAATTTTCAACCTCTAAAACCGTCATGATCTCCAAGCGATCCAACGGGATTTCCTTAATGCTGCCGTTCCATAACTGTTCACTAATCATCCAATTGAAAAAAATCTTATAATCGTGACAGTAATTAAACAGTGAAGCCGTAGAAAGTTTTCTTAATTTATGATTGATATATTCTTCAACATACCAGGGTAATTCATGAAGTAAGGCTTGCAGCTTTTTAAAATTAGTTTGTTTTTCCTGATTTACCATGATAACACCTCACTTCTATTTTATCCCACCAACATTATTACGTCAAATTTATATTTTACGTAATAATGTTTTCTAGTTAACATAAACTTCACTTATTAATTTGTAAATTTGTACAAAGACATAAAAGTCTAAACCATTTGGACAAGAAATTCTATACTCTCTCCTCTTATTGTTTATGAGACAAAAAAGTATAAACAAAGAAGTAAGCAAACGGTACAATCAAAACGTGAAAGAATTGATTTCATTTATTGCTTAGTTCCAGCTTCTACCTCTATAATGTAATTCCACAATTATCAAAATATTTATACCACATAAAAAAATTACTCCCTTACTATGATTTATTTGCAAATGAAAGCCCTTTTTCTTTAAGAGCTTCACTCAATATTCTCACCGCTTTCGGTCCAACACCATGTAACTTCAATATTTCTGATTCTGTAACTTGTGTGAATTGATTTTGACTTTTAATCCAGGCTGGAATGAAAAAGCCGAAAATCTCGAATCGTTTACAGACATTCGGGAACTACAAAAACAACTGAAAGCAAAAGGAATTACAATGCTATCTGAAGCAGATGAATCAAGTGAAGGACCGGCGTTTTTTACAATTGAAGACCCAGACGGTAATCAAATTCTTGTAGATCAACACAGATAAAAAAGGAAATGACAGTACAAGGAAATACATACAACATATTAACTTATATAGTGCGTATTAAGAAGAGAAAAATAACTCAGCTCACGGTGAACTAAGTTATTTTTCTCTTCTTTATATTTATACCTGCTGCAAGGATGGTGCCTGTCACCCGATTTTTAGAAAAAATTCTGGGTCGTAATATGCGCGGCTGAATTGATAAATTGCAATTAAGAAAAAGGCGACTGTAAAGGAGTAGGACCTCCAAATTTGGAAGTCCTAATGAATTATTTGACTATAGCGATGTATATTTAGCAAGTGCTGTGCCAAATGAGCTGCTGGCCAGCCCCTTGCCAGTTGGGATATTGGAGTGTATCTCAAGATGTCCGCCTTCCTTTCTGCCAAATCGTTTGAGTAACAATTCTCCTCCCCTCTTGGCTTTTGTTTTTGAATCTACTACTCTAATTTCGGAAATGGACGGGTCTGGGGTAAAGCAAGCCTCACTTCTTAAACTTGGGATTGGCAGAGTAATTAAATAAGGACGGTCACCGCTGACCCCTTGTACAAGTTCTCCAAACGTTCCATGACAGCTTCCTTTACCAAGTTTCATTTTTAATCTCCTATCCGACTATTTCATTCCCAGTTCAACCACGAAGATGATTACCGCCGTGTCCATATTTTTGAATGCAGGCCATTAGAACTCAATTCCCTTCACAGCAGGAATTCCTTCATTATAATAATGCTTTACAGGGTTCATTTCCGTTACTAAATCAGCGCAAGCGATAATTTCCTCATGTGCAGACCGTCCAGTAATCACAAGATGCATTCCCTTAGGACGGTGCTGGATTAAATCAAGGACTTCCTTCAATGGAAGGATATCCTCAATCGGAAATTTTTCGATTGCCAGGGCATTATTCAATTCATCTAAAATCACAACATCATAACCGCCAAAAAGCACCTTTTCTTTCGTAAAAGCCCACGCTGATTTTAAGGCCGCCCTATGTTCCTCCGGTGTTTTGGTCCAGGTAAAGCCCACTCCCGTTTGAACGATTTCAATCCCTAATTTTTCGAAGGTGATTTTTTCCCCATAGGTTCGTTCGGGAGATTTAATAAATTGAATCATGAGCACACGTTTCCCCCGTCCTGCTGCGCGAATAGCGAGCCCTAGGGCAGCGGTTGTTTTTCCTTTTCCATCGCCGGTATAAACTAACGTAAGACCGCGCTTGGATTGGTTTTCTGCCAATTCTTCCATCCGATTCACTCCTCGTTACAGCCAAACTGTTTTTTCTTCAAACGATGTCCGAGCCGTCGCTTTGGCTTTTTTTAAGGCTTCAACATCGGGATAGCCAATAAACAGGTTTCCGATTATTTTCTTGTTTTCAGGTACTCCGATAAACTCATACATCCGGTCGTCCCGGACAAGACCGACACCCCTTGTCCGCCACACCAGCCCTAAGCCTAATTCCTTTGCGGCAAGCCACATCGAATGAATTGCGCAGCAGACAGCATATTCATTATCGATAGAGGCCTCTTCATCCCCTGGTACGATATCGGCTGTCACGACAATATGAACAGGTGTCGTTATCAGCACCTTTAAGGAGCTTTCGATCAGATGGGGTTTCGTTGGAAAGCGCTCCTGCAAATAGTCAATTGCCAACGCCTCATACCGTTTTTTGGCTTCGCCTTTTATCACATAAAAGCCCCATGGTTCACGCATCCGGTCATTTGGAGCCCATGTTGCTGCTTCTAATAAGGTTTTAATTTTTTCGTCTTCGACCTCTCGTTGAGCATAATCGCGAATCGCTCTTCTATTTTTGATCTCCGCTATAATCGACATTTTACTCCCTCCCTATTCCGACGCCTAGTTTTACTTCCCCTTCTTGAAACCATTGTAATTTTTCCCGTACGCCAACCACATTGCCCACAAGGACAATCGCTGGATGAGTGATGCCAGCTTGAAGTGTCCGTTCTTCGATATTTTTTAAACTGCCTGTAACTGTCTTCTGCCTGGCCGTTGTCCCCCATTGGATAATCGCTGCTTTCGTATTAGGGCTTTTACCGTTCTCTATTAACCTAGTACATATATAGTTTAAATTCCCAATCCCCATATAAAAGGCGATCGTATCGATCCCTTGAGCGAGAGCCGGCCAATTCAATTCATCTTGTTCCTTTTCCCCCCGGCTATGGCCTGTTACAATGGCAAAGGAGGAAGCATAATCCCTGTGTGTAACGGGAATTCCAGCATATGCTGGCGCAGCGATCCCTGATGTGATCCCCGGCACGATTTCATAGTGTATGCCATTTGCTGCGAGTATTTCCGCTTCTTCGCCTACACGGCCAAAGATACATGGATCGCCCCCTTTTAATCTGGTGACGATTTTTCCTTCGGTTGCTTTTTCGATTAAAAGTTCATGAATTTGCTCTTGAATGATGTGATGCTTTCCTGGCTGTTTGCCGGAAAAAATCAACTCTGCCTCAGGTTTTGCGTATTTTAGCAGTTCATTATTCACTAAGCGGTCAAATAAAATGACATCCGCCTGCTGGATGCACTCCACCCCATAAACAGTGATCAGCTTGGGATCTCCTGGTCCGGCACCGACAAGATACACTTTTCCTTTTGTCATGATGAGCCTCCTTTAAGATACTCTATTAAAATAATTGCCAATAAAACATAGCCATTTACTTTAGCATTAATGTGGCAGCCTATAAGATTGGGAAGGCAATCGCTGCTACGCATCCTTCCCTAAATGCAAATTCAACCTTTTGCCCCATTTCATAATCTAGAGGCTGAATCATCGTTTTTAGACCATTCATTGGGAAATCCCCGGAATTCCTTCATTTTTTGTTCAATCAACTCAAGTTTTACGTGCGCCCTTACATGATCGGCTAAACGATCAAATGCTTCTTCACGCAATTGGTTAAAAGATACACGCTGATCAATCGGCTCTAAGCCTTTTGCTTGGCGAAGCTGATTCAACAGCTCCTTACGAAATTCATCATTATGAAAAATCCCGTGAAAGTACGTGCCAATGATTTTTTCATCTGCGATTTTACAGCCATCTGATCGGCCTTGTGTTTCAATTAGCCCCTTGGATTCTTCCGTCTTCTTCGTTTCTCCCATATGAATCTCATAACCTGATACGTTGAAATGTTTACCGTAAAGACTTAAGAGCCCGTTTGATAATTCGGTCGTTTTGTCTTTTGTAATCGTCGTACGGATAGGCAGTAAGCAAAGACCTTCGATTTCTTGGTGATTTGACTCTATTGCAAACGGGTCCTCGATTTTTTCGCAGAGCATTTGATAGCCGCCGCAGATCCCAAATAGCACAGATTGGTTCTTTTTCTGTAATTCCACTATTTTCTGCGCAATACCGCTTTTTCTTAAAAAAAGCAAATCTTCAATGGTATTCTTGCTTCCTGGAAGAATCACTAAATCTGGATTGTGTAATTGATCCGCTCTTGTAATAAACCGGACATGGCAATCAGTTTCGGCAAAAAAGGGATCCACATCAGTAAAATTGGAAATTTTAGGATACTGAACCACCGTAATATCGAGTTCTTTTTCGGTATTTTGTACAGATGTATATTGATTTAAAATAACTGAATCCTCGGCATCGATATTTAAATTCTCCAAATAAGGAATCACACCGAGAACTGGTTTACCTGTATATTCCTCAAACCACGTTAATCCAGGTTCCAGGAGACGAATATCGCCGCGGAATTTATTGATGATGACGCCAATGACACGGGCACGGGCCTCAGGCTCCATTAGCTGAAGGGTTCCTACTAAACTGGCAAAAACTCCGCCTTTTTCGATATCCCCAATCAAAATCACAGGAGCGCCCGCCATTCTTGCTACCCGCATATTGACGATTTCCCTGTCACTCAAATTAATCTCGGCCGGACTCCCTGCCCCTTCAATGAGAATGCGTTCATAATTTTCCGACAAAACAGAAAGCGATCCTTGAATGAGCTCTAGACCTGTTTGAAAGAATTCTCTTCGGTATGCACCGGCTTCCATGTTTTTGTACGGTTTACCATGGACCACAATTTGTGATTGGTTATCCCTGTTCGGCTTTAGCAGAATCGGATTCATATCGGTTGTCGCCTGAATGCCTGCCGCTTCGGCCTGGACCCCCTGCGCTCTTCCTATTTCTTTCCCGTCCACTGTGATATAGGAGTTTAACGCCATATTTTGTGATTTAAAAGGAACCGTTTTATGTCCGTCCTGGGCGAAAATACGGCAAAAGGCCGTCACGACGACACTTTTGCCTACATCCGAATTGGTGCCTTGAAACATAAGCGGAAGAGCCTTAGCCATTTTCTTTGTACTCCTTACATTTCTTGATCCAATTTTCGACCAATTCAGGGCACGAGCCAAAATGAAAATGGGTATAACCAGCGATTAAATTTCCATTCCGATATCCCTCTTGTTTATAGCCCCGCATTCCTTTTGTTTGGTAGGCAGGCTGAAATTTTGTTCGTGGATGAAAGGTAGAATAGTGGAATTCATGGCCTCTTGCTCTCAAATCTCCCTCTAACAGGAAATTCCCTTCTTCTGCTGTGATTTCACGATATCCTAAGGCAGCGAGCTTTGGCTGCATTTTCACCTTACCAGGAATAATGCCGACCATTTCGTAGTTTTTTTCATCGGTTGTTTCAAGCGATTCCGTTAAATACATAAACCCGCCGCATTCCGCCAAGGTTGGCAGCCCTTTTTCAATCGCCGATCGAATCGAATTTTTTACCTCTTTATTTTCGGCCAGCTCTTGGGCAAATTCTTCCGGAAAGCCCCCGCCAATATATAAGCCATCCACACCTTCTGGCAATGTCTCGCCCTTTAAAGGCGAAAACTCGACCAGCTCTGATCCGGCAGCTTCCAGCATTTCCAGGTTTTCCTGATAATAAAAGTTAAAGGCCGCATCGCTTGCCACAGCCATTCGTACTTCTGCCTGCTGCCTTCTCTTAAACTGCGATTCTTTTACCTTAAGAGGTGACACTTTAGCCTGCTCATATAAAGATTCGACATCGATGGTTTCCAGGACTATATCTCCTAGCCGGTCAAAAAACGGATTTAATTCGCCCCGTTCGACGGAGGGAATTAACCCTAGATGCCGTTCCGGAATCGTTAGCTCCTCATCCCTTTTGAGAAACCCGAGGACGGGGATGCCGCACTCTTGTTCAATCGCTGTTTGGACGATTTTAAAATGTCCTTCGCTACCAACCCGGTTGGCGATCACCCCGACAATATTGGCTTCCTTGAGAAACTCCTGAAATCCCTTGACAATGGCGGCAGCGCTCCGGGCCATGCTCGCACAATTAACTACGAGTACCACAGGGCTTTCCGTAATAAGACTGATTTCAGCTGTAGAGCCGGAATTATTCATCGGATTTTTTCCGTCGAAAAACCCCATTACGCCTTCGATGATGGAAATATCCGCGCCCTCACTCCCGCGGATGACAATCTCTTTGACCAGCTCGTGGTTTAGCATCCAGCTGTCAAGGTTTCTCGATATTCTGCCGGTGACCGCCGTATGGTAGGTCGGGTCAATATAATCCGGACCGCATTTAAATCCCTGAACGGTATATCCTTTTTTCCTCAGCGCCGACATCAGCCCGATCGTCAAGGTCGTTTTTCCAACACCGCTTCCTGTTCCTGCTATTACAAGTCTGCGACTTGCCATCCCTTTTCACCTCCTGTGTCAATAGGGAATGACCGCTACTGAAATGGTCACATTTCCTGATTTCTTTTTAGTTAACGCTAATGTTTCCGCTCCGCTGTACAACAATGCGGCCGGCTCAC
>Ga0213828_1003419_pt1 | contig 10452 bp, 5 predicted proteins | sample MC6MC0897MG_FD_180664 | JGI IMG/M metagenome (GOLD analysis project Ga0213828, IMG submission 180664) | Enriched soil aggregate microbial communities from Iowa State University, Ames, United States - MC6-MC0897-MG | ecosystem: Environmental > Terrestrial > Soil > Unclassified | place: USA: Iowa...
AGTGGCCAGCCGCTACGTGGTCGAACCCGTGGCCCGCAAGGCGATCGGCGGCCTGGTCGGCAACCCGGTCGACCTCACCACGGGCCGCAAGCTGATCCCCGATGAAATCGACTTCAGCCTGCCGGGCCTGATGCCGATCGAGTGGTCGCGCTTCTACGCCAGCGACCTCACGGTCGACAGCGTACTCGGCCGCGGCTGGGTGCTGCCATGGGAGCAGAGCCTGCGCCGCCAGGGTGCATTCATCTACCTCACCGACAACCAAGGCCGCGAAGTCCCGTTCGTGACCCTGCAACCGGGCGAACGAATCTACAACCCGCATGAGCAGGTGTACCTGGTGTGCACCGAGGGTGGCCATTACATCCTGCAGACCCTCGACAACCTGTTCTTCTACTTCGGCGAAGTGCCCGACACCAACACCGAAGTGCCGCTGCAACGCATCGAGAACGCCCTCGGCCACTTCCTGCACTTCACGCGCACATCCGACGGCACGCTGACCGACATCAGCGCCACCGGCGGCACCCGCGTGCACCTGCACTACGAGAACCCGCTGGGTCGCCTGACCGACATCAAGCGCGTGGTCAACAATGAGGCGGTCGAAACGCTCACCCAGTACCGCTACGACGAACACGGCCAGCTGAGCGCGGTGATCAACCGCAACGGCGACACCGTGCGCAGCTTCAGTTACGCCGACGGCCTGATGGTGACCCACAGCAACGCCCTGGGCCTGGGCTGCCACTACCGTTGGCAAACCCTGGGCGACAAGCCGCGCGTGGTCGAACACTGGACCAGCGACGGCGAGCATTACCACTTCCGCTACGACCTCGACAGCCGCACCAGCTGGGCCACCGACGTGCTCGGCCGTGAGCTGCAAGTGCAGTACAACGCCGACCACCGCGTGGTCGCCAGCCGCGACTACGGTGGCGAACGCTATGCCATCGAACTGGACGAGCAGGGCAACATGGTCGGCCTTGACCTGCCAGACGGCAACCGGCTCGCCTTCAAGTACGATGAATACGCCCGCCTGCTGGAAGAAACCGATCCACTGGGGCGCAAGATCCAGTACGAGTACCACCACCTGACCACGCTGGTGACCAAAGTCAGCTACCCGGATGGCAGCACCTGGCAGGCGCGCTACGACGACAAGGGCAACCTGCTCGCCGAAATCGATGCCCTCGGCCAGATGACCGAGTACCTGAACAGCGATGACGGCCTGCCGCACACCATCATTGATGCGACCTACAAGTCCAAGTACCTGTGGTGGAACACCCTGGCCCAGGTCGAGCGTTATCAGGACTGCTCGGGCAAGAGCACGTACTACCGCTATGACGAGCGCCAGCACCTGGTCGCGGTAACGGACGCGCTGAACCAGACCACCACGCTGGAACGCAAGCCCGACGGCGAAGTGCAGCGCATCAGCCACCCGGACGGCACCACCGAAACCTTCACCTACAACGTCTACGGCCAGGTACTCAGCCACACCGACGGCAAGGGCCAGACCACCCGCCTGATGCGCACGGCCCGCGGCCTGCCGAGCAGCCGCCAGGATGCCAAGGGCCAGCGGGTTCGCTACGAGTACGACAAGGCCATTCGCCTGACCGCGCTGGTCAACGAGAACAACGCCACGTACAGCTTTGCCTATGACGTGTCGGACCGGCTGAGCGAAGAAGTGCGGGTGGATAACCTGACCCGGCGTTTCAGCTACAACGTCGGTGGCCATCTCACGCGACTGGATGAGATTGGCTATGGCGAAAATGCCGAACGGCCGGAGCGCCATACGCTCTTTGAGCGTGATGCCATTGGCCGTTTGGTTGCCAAACTGAATAGCGACGCACAACAGCGATTCACCTATGACGACAGTGACCGGTTGCTGAGCATCGAGCGGCAACCGACCGGTATTGGCAAGCAACTCGGGGTGACCGAGGAAAAACTGGAGTACACCTATGATCTGTTGGGCCGGCTGACCAAAGAGATCACACCCGCTGGCACCTTGGGCTATGAGTACGACCCACTCAGCAACCTGACCACGCTAACGTTACCGGATGGGCGCAAGGTCAATCACCTGTACTACGGCAGCGGCCACCTGCACCAGTTGAACCTGGACGGGCTGGTGATCAGCGACATGGAGCGTGACGACCTGCACCGCGAGGTTTACCGCACGCAGGGCAAGCTCACCAGCTGCTTCGGTTATGACGCCATGGGGCGCAAGGCCTGGCAGTTTGCGTCAACCTTGTCGGCTGACAAGCTCTCGCAGGTGCATAACACTGGCGTGAATACCTCGCTGCTGGTGGAGCATGCGTACAACCCGATTCACCGCCGTTACCAGTACGACCCGGCCGGTGAACTGGTGCGCACCCTCGACAAGCTGCGTGGCGAGATCAAGTACGAATATGAAGCCAACGGCCAGTTGCGTAGCCGTGATACCGGCTCGCTGGTAGGCAGTGAGGAGTTCCGCTACGACCCGGCAGCCAACCGCCTGGACTTCAATGCGCGGCAATTCGACAAGGTCAAGGACAACCGGATCAAACAGTGGCGGGACCAGGAGTACCGCTACGATCCGTGGGGCAACCTGATCGAGAAGCGCTCTGGGCACAGCAAGCTGCAGAGCTTTAGCTATGACTGCGAGAACCGGCTGGTGCGGGCTGAGACGTTGGTCAATGGCAAGCTGGAAAGCCGAGGCGAGTACCGGTACGACAGCCTTGGGCGGCGGGTGGCCAAGCAGGCGGAAATCAACGGCGAACTCGAACAGAAGCGCTTCCTCTGGCAGGGGCTGAGGATGCTGCGGGAGGAAACGCCTGGACAGAACATCCTGTACCTGTACGAGCCGGGAAGCTATGCGCCGTTGGCGCGGGTTGATCGGGTTGAAGGGGAAGGGCAGAAGGTCTATTACTTCCATACGGATCAGATTGGTACGCCGTTGGAGCTGACGGATAGCGAGGGTGAGATTGTTTGGCAGGCAACGTATCGCTCGTGGGGGGCGGTAGAGCAACTGCCCGTTAGTAAGGTTGAGCAGAATCTACGTTTCCAAGGGCAATACTTTGATCGCGAAACAGGGCTGCATTATAGTCTATTCAGATATTATGATCCTGAGACAGGGCGATTTATTACGCAGGATCCGATTAGCCTCCAAGGCGGGTATAATCTTTATGAGTATGCACCAAATGCGTTGACCTGGATTGATCCATTAGGCTTGTGCAAAAGCGCCGCAAGTGGTGAGAAGGGACGATCAAAGGCGATGCACGATTTAGAGCGTAACGGCTTTAAGATCGTTGCCGAAGAAGTTACCATGAAGGTTAATGGAAGTAGGGTTAGAGCGGATTTCGTTGCTAGAGATGCTCAGGGGAATTTGCATGTGTTCGAAGTAAAGCATGGCGCAGGTTCGCTTACTAAAAACCAAAAAGCCGCAGGTGTATTTGACATGAACAATCCTGCAAATACTACGCAACACCTTGGGGGTGGGACTATTAAGCCATCCAACGGTACTGCGGCTAAGCTGAAAGTTGATACTAAAAGTGCGCGCGGCAAATTGCTTGGTGGTAAAGGAGCCGTGCATGATGCGATATTTAACGTCCTTAAATATGGGTGAATTATGGGTTCAGAGAATCGGTTGTATTTTGAAGCTGCTTTGCTTAAAGAGCTAAAGGTCGTTGCCTCAAGGTTTGATGGCGTGATGGCCGTAAAGAATAAATTAAAATTTAAGTATAATAAAAAAAATGTGGCTGAACTTTTCTTGGACCACCTCGCGCGCGTAGATTCTTATGTGCTTGCCGGGATAGTTTCTGGGGGGGAGCTTTTTGAGTGTGCGTCAAAATTCAGCCCTCCTTACAAAAGTAATTTATTTAATGATGGCTGTTTTTCTTTCATTTCGTCAGGTGAGCACAGTAAGCGGTTTAGTGGCGGGGGGGATGGGGCTATAAAAACACCCCCTCCTGCTCTGGCGGATGAGGTTTGTAGTCATATTCGGATTGTTCTGGAGGAGTTTTATGTTCCCAAAATGCTAGCTGCTATCGTGCCAACTGATAGGACTATAAGTGATGTTGTTTTGTCTCCAGATGAATATTCATATCCTGCTGTATTGATACATTGTGCTGCTAAGTTGAGGGGCGTGGCTGGGGATGATGTTAAAATAAAAGAAGCGATGACCTCAAAGAAAATTGTAAAGGACAAGGCCTACGATGTTCCGCTGCTCGACGGACTCCTGTAATGCTTTTGTGGCGGATGTTTTGAAGTGTGCTGGTTACGTATTCAGCCGCTAATGCACTTGATAGTTGTTCTTTAAAAACTGGCTATTCACGGCTGAAGCGTATGTTTCAGTCGATGCGAGAGGGGCAAATTTTTGCGAGTTATCTTCACAATTCTCCACCTGCAAGATCTGTATTCACTCGACATGCCCTCAATTGCTGTTACAGGAAACACAACCTGCCCTACTCTTTCCTCTATGCGACCTACAAGTCCAAGTACCTGTGGTAGAACACCCTGGCCCAGGTCGAGCGCTACCAGGACTGCTCGGGCAAGAGTACGTACTACCGCTATGACGAGCGCCAGCACCTGGTCGCGGTAACGGACGCGCTGAACCAGACCACCACGCTGGAACGCAAGCCCGACGGCGAAGTGCAGCGCATCAGCCACCCGGACGGCACCACGGAAACCTTCACCTACAACGTCTACGGCCAGGTACTCAGCCACACCGACGGCAAGGGCCAGACCACCCGCCTGATGCGCACGGCCCGCGGCCTGCCGAGCAGCCGCCAGGATGCCAAGGGCCAGCGGGTTCGCTACGAGTACGACAAGGCCATTCGCCTGACCGCGCTGGTCAACGAGAACAACGCCACGTACAGCTTTGCCTACGACGTGTCGGACCGGCTTAGCGAAGAAGTACGGGTGGATAACCTGACCCGGCGCTTCAGCTACAAAGTCGGTGGCCATCTCACACGAGTGGATGAGATTGGCTATGGCGAAAATGCCGAGCGGCCCGAGCGCCATACGCTGTTCGAGCGTGATGCCATTGGCCGCCTGATCGCCAAACTGAATAGCGACGCACAACAGCGATTCACCTATGACGACGGTGACCGGTTGCTGAGCATCGAGCGGCAACCGACCGGGATCGGCAAGCAGCTTGGGATCACGGAAGAAAAGCTTGAGTACGCCTACGATCTGCTCGGTCGGCTGACCAAAGAAATCAGCTCTGACGGCACGCTCGGCTATGAGTACGACCCACTCAGCAACCTGACCACGCTAACGTTACCGGATGGGCGCAAGGTCAATCACCTGTACTACGGCAGCGGCCACCTGCACCAGTTGAACCTGGACGGGCTGGTGATCAGCGACATGGAGCGTGACGACCTGCACCGCGAGGTGTACCGCACGCAGGGCAAGCTCACCAGCTGCTTCGGTTATGACGCCATGGGGCGCAAGGCCTGGCAGTTTGCGTCAACCTTGTCGGCTGACAAGCTCTCGCAGGTGCATAACACTGGCGTGAATACGTCGCTGCTGGTGGAGCATGCGTACAACCCGATCCACCGCTGTTACCAGTACGACCCGGCCGGTGAACTGGTGCGCACCCTCGACAAGCTGCGTGGTGAGATCAAGTACAAATAGAAGCCAACGGCCAGTTGCGTAGCCGTGATACCGGCTCGCTGGTAGGCAGTGCGCTATCTGCCCGCGAACAAGAGGGATGCTGAACAGGCCGAATCAGCATGACTGCGGCTGCTGCTAGATTAGATGATCCAATCGAGCACTCCAGCGCTTTAGGTGGATTGCTTGCTGGCTTAGCAATTGGTGCAGGCGCGGTACTCATAGGTATTGCCGTTATCGGGAGCGGCGGGCTTGGGGCTGTAGCGCTAGCCGCGATGGTTGGCGCGGGAGCAGCTACTGGCGCTGGAATCGGTCAACCGATTGGTAGCCTATCTTTCGCTTGGGTGGTGCTCTTCTTGGGGGTGGTATTGGTGGCGAAGGTGGGAAAGCTCTCGATGCGCGATATGAGTTTAAGTCTCAGGGATTTGGCTCTAACCTTGGTAACGTCAAGCTTGTAAACAACCGGTTCTCCCTCCGAAGTCTGATAAAGTTTCACCAGATCTATATGGTGAGCTAAGGAGTAAGACTCCCAGTGCTGCAATTCGAAAAGCTGTGAATCAAGATGTTACTCTTCCCATGAAAGACCCCGCGCTTCCCGGGCTTGAGGTTACGAAGCCTCTCCATGCGGATCACATTGTTCCCATGAAGAAAATTACTGAGATGTAGGGCCTTTCCCGGTTGACTTTCGAGGATCAAGTAAAGGTGCTAAACTAGGAGCCGAACTTCTAAGGATTGAGTGAAGTGGCAAATACTTCAAAAGGGGCAAAGTATTTCACCGAGTGGGAGCTGTACAAGAAGGGGATGTTTCTGTTGATCCGGCGTTTCGTTCTGCCATGTAGATAAGGCCGCTAAATTGGAGCCGGAATTACAGCAATATATCAATGATTTGCTTTTGGGGTATTGAGGTGACATGAGGATGAATTGGTCTGATTCTTTAAGGCTGCGTATTACAAGCGAGCTAAAGGGTTATGATGTGTATTTTTCAGTTGACGATGTTCCTCTTGAAGTCGACTTTCCCAAGCAGTGGCTTGGGTTTGGTTTTTTAGATAGTGAAAAAAAACATATTCCTGTGGAGTGGGCTGGTTTTTCTGAGTTTTTGCCTTGGGTAAGCGCGTGGCTCGACAAATGTGTGTTAGGAACTGTTTTGGCAGTGAGTGATAGGCCGTATCTCATGTATGTATATGGCGAGGGTGGTGATTTGTATTTCTATATGGGGGGGGCTCCGCTAGGCGTTGAAGGGTCAGATCTCGATAGTTATCCCAGCCTTCCTGCGAGCTTCAGGCAGTTCTATTCAAGATTGCATAATGGCTTTGGGTTTTATGTTGGTTGTACTATGGGGCCATCAAGGTTGGAAGATTTTGTTCTAATCAAGGATTTGTGCGATGAAGATTATCCGACGCTTCCTGATATGCTAGGAGTTTTTTCTAGCGGGGCTGGTGATTATTTGGCTTTGGGTGATGGCCCATTCAAAGGCGAGGCTTTTATCTGGTGGCATGAAAAGCCAGAAAGTCCCACAGAAGGAATCGATTTATGGAATGTGATGGACTCATGGATGTCAATTTTTTTGGAGAACTCTGACTCTAACGAGCCTTGTTAGGTATGAATTTTTGCGAGAGTATTGAATACAGGCAGTGCATGCCGTAAGCCAGCGAGCCCGGCCAAGTGGCCTTGCGCGAAACTTTCAGGCTAGGTGATGATTCGAAGACTATTTCTCGGCTAGCAGTTTCCAGTCGATTTCGTATTCGCGACCTGATCGCCATAGGGCATGAGGGCGAGACGATGAATGAGGTTGGTATGTTCTCTAAAGGTGACTTATTGCAGTCCTTTGCTTGCGTGGATGAATACGCCGGTTGCTATTTTTTTTCAGCACAAGCTTCCGGAAGTAGTTTATGAATATTGTTTGAAAAGTGCAGATAGGAAAGACCTGCTGGTTATATCTGAGGGCGTAAGTGACAGGGCGTTTTCTGTGGGGGTTGTTGAGTTTTGATAATCCAAGGACTGAAACCGGCACCGATTCAGCCGAATACATAGGGAAGTCTCGATCGTCCGTGGGTAATGTTTCCGGCCATCAAGTCTGAGAGTTATTTGTGGCATGTTGATGGGGTTAGTGTGAATGGCCGATCACCACTAACAGGAAATTGAAGCCATGCAAACCCACCAACAAGCCCCAGTACACACAGGCAATGATGCCCTGCTGCGGGCATACACGCCCTATGGTTACCACGCGGTTCGGGGCAGGCCTTTGTTGGCCTTTGCCGGCGAGGCTGTTGCGCAAGCGCCGCACTTTTATCTGCTGGGTAATGGCAAACGTGGCTATCACACCGTGCAAATGCGCTTTCTCAGCCCCGATGCATTCAGCCCGTTTGGTCGGGGAGGCCTCAATGCATACGCCTATTGCACGGGTGACCCCATCAACCATGTCGACCGCGATGGCCATTCGCCCACACGTGCAGTCGGGCAGGCCACCGGACTTGTATGGGGAACGGTGGGGATGCTCTCGTCGCTGAACAAGGCATCCAAAGCAATAGTCAAACGTTCGATTGCCAAGGCTGAAGGGCGGCCAATACCGAGGGAATTTGATGACTCGAGCCGTACCAACAATGCGATGATATTCATTGGTGGGCTGGCCGGTACCGTGATCAAGGCACCCGGGGCGGCGCTCGCTCTTTCAGCGCCCTTTGAGTCAATAGGGGCGGAACTGGTGGCTGGGGCTGGGATAGGGGCTGCGTCTCTTGCGGGGGTGGGCAAAATCAGGCAACTGTTGACCGATATGAGGTCGACCTATCATCAAGCCAGGTTGAATAGACTGCCCTTCGGTAGGTTGGCCATTGAGTCCATCAAGGAAGCTACGGGGTGGAGCCGAATACGCGGCCAGGAGTCGGCCATCCTCGAGCCGTTGCCAGAAAAAGTATTATTGGTTCGCCTGCCTGCCGGCAGGGGATGAACAGTCTGGCAAACGGTGCCAGGTCGCCTCGATGCTTTCGGTTCCACGGTGTGAAACCAGATTCGATTGTGCTTCATCTCTCCTCGCGCTTATCTGTCAGCCAAGCACGACCTGCCTTACCCGTCGTGACCTCAAGGCGAACAACAAGAACGGGAAACCACCCGCGCGAGGAGACTCTACATGTCCCGACATCAGCACATCCTGGCCTGGCTGAACGATGTGGCCAGCGACCTGCACGCGATCCGTCACGATATCCACGCCCACCCGGAACTGGGTTTTGAAGAAAGCCGCACCTCGGCGCTGGTCGCCCGGCTGCTCGAGGCGTGGGGCTATGAAGTGCACACCGGCATCGGCAAGACCGGTGTGGTCGGTGTGCTGCGTAATGGCAGCAGTACACGCCGGCTGGGCTTGCGCGCCGACATGGACGCGCTGCCCATCCACGAAGCAACGGGCGCGGCCTACAGCAGCCAGCACCAAGGTTGCATGCACGCCTGCGGCCATGACGGGCACACCACCATGCTGCTGGGTGCTGCGCGCTACCTGGCGGCAACCCGGCAGTTCGACGGCACGCTGACGCTGATCTTCCAGCCGGCCGAGGAGGGCCAGGGCGGTGCCGAGGCGATGCTGGCCGACGGCCTGCTGGAACGCTTCCCCTGCGATGCGCTGTTCGGCATGCACAACATGCCCGGGCTGCCGGCCGGGCATCTTGGTTTTCGCGAGGGGCCGATGATGGCCTCGCAAGACCTGCTCACGGTGACCCTCGACGGGGTGGGCGGCCATGGCTCGATGCCGCACCTGACCGTAGACCCGCTGGTGGCAGCGGCCAGTGTGGTGATGGCGCTGCAAACCGTGGTGGCGCGCAACATCGATGCGCAGGAGGCTGCGGTGGTCACCGTCGGCGCGTTGCAGGCCGGCGAAGCGGCCAACGTGATTCCGCAACAGGCGCTGCTACGGCTTAGCCTGCGCGCATTGAACGCCGAGGTGCGGGCGCAGACCCTGGAGCGGGTGCGCGCGATCATCGTCAGCCAGGCCGAAAGCTTTGGTTGCCGTGCCAGCATCGAGCACCGCCCGGCCTACCCGGTGCTGGTCAACCATGCCGCAGAAAACGCCTTCGCCACGCAGGTGGGGGTGGAGTTGCTGGGTGCCGAGGCGGTGGATGGCAACACCCGCAAGCTGATGGGCAGCGAGGACTTCGCCTGGATGCTGCAGCGCTGCCCGGGCGCCTACCTGTTCATCGGCAATGGTGTATCGCGGCCGATGGTGCATAACCCGGCCTACGACTTCAACGACGACATCCTGCTGACCGGTGCCGCCTACTGGGGCGCGCTGGCAGAGCGCTGGCTCGCGCCCGCCTGAACTGCCTTTTTGACGACTGCCGCTGGAACCCGGGCGCGACCGCGCCTGGGCGATCACCCAATCATTGTGTGGAGTGTTCCCTATGCAGACTTCGAGCACCGGCGTGTCGCGTACCCGGCAAGTGGTCGCCGCCGTTATCGGCAACGCCCTGGAGTGGTACGACTTTATTGTTTACGGCTTTCTGGCCAGCGTCATTGCCCGGCAGTTTTTTCCGTCGGATGACGAGTACGCCTCTCTGCTGATGGCCCTGGCCACTTTTGGGGTCGGCTTTTTCATGCGACCGGTGGGTGGCGTGTTGCTGGGCATGTATTCCGATCGCAAGGGCCGCAAGGCGGCCATGCAGATGATCATCCGCCTGATGACCGTGTCGATCGCCATGATCGCCTTTGCCCCCGACTACCTGGCCATCGGCATGGCCGCGCCGCTGCTGATCGTGGTGGCGCGCATGCTGCAGGGCTTTGCCACCGGTGGCGAGTACGCCAGCGCCACGGCGTTTCTGGTAGAAAGCGCGCCGGCCCACCGCAAGGGCCTGTATGGCTCGTGGCAATTGGTAGGGCAGTGCCTGGCGGTGTTTTCCGGGG
>Ga0213828_1003429_pt1 | contig 10433 bp, 10 predicted proteins | sample MC6MC0897MG_FD_180664 | JGI IMG/M metagenome (GOLD analysis project Ga0213828, IMG submission 180664) | Enriched soil aggregate microbial communities from Iowa State University, Ames, United States - MC6-MC0897-MG | ecosystem: Environmental > Terrestrial > Soil > Unclassified | place: USA: Iowa...
TTCACCGCGGGACAGCGCTTCTTTTACCAGCTCATCGACGCTCAGGTCGGTGTACACGGTGTTGTTGGCTTGCGTCATGAGATACCCCATCCGGCCCGAGGCCGAGTGCTCCAAACGTTTTGTAGTGGTCCGAAAAAAACGACTACAGCGAAAAAAGTGGCCGGATTATGCCAGAAAAGCCCAAAAAAAGTAGACCCCTCCTGTCAGAACTGCGGTTTATCGCAGAACGACAGGAGAATCCACTGCAATTAAACGTTTCAGTGACGTGTTTCTGCTGCGCCGCTTGTACCGCCGCCAGCAAACAATTGCGTAACGTCGGTCGCATCAAACAGATAACGCTGATTGCAGAACTGGCAATCGACCTCGATTTGGCCACCATGCTCGACTACCAGCTGCTGAGCGTCTTCCTGACCGAGACTGACCAAGGCATTGCCTGAACGTTCCCGGGAGCAGCTGCAGCGGAACTGCAACGGCTGCAGGTCGAACAGGCGCACAGCCTCTTCGTGGTACAGGCGATGGAGCATGGTTTCGTTGTCCAGGCCCAGTAATTCCTCGGCTTTGACAGTGTTCGCCAAAGCCTTGACGTGGTTCCAGCTCTCATCGCGCTCATCGCTGTCTTTCTGACGGTCGGCAGGCAACTGCTGCACCAGCAAGCCACGGGCACGCGAGCCGTCGGCAGCCAGGGTGATGGTGGTGTTGATCTGCTGCGACATGACGAAGTAGTTGGTGAAGCACTCCGACAGGTCCTTGCCGTGCAGGTCGACCATCCCCTGGTAGCGCTGACCGTTGATCGGGTCGACGGTCAAGGCCAGCACGCCGTCTGGCATCACGTCGGTGAGGGTTGCATCGGCGGCAATCTGGTCCGCCTCATAACGGGCCAGGCCACGGATGTCATGCTCGCTGGAGCATTCGATCATCAGCAACGGCACTGGGCCTTCAGAGCGCGCCTGCAGGATCAACAGGCCGTCGAACTTGAGGGTGCCCACCAGTAGCGCGGCGGCGGCCATCAACTCACCGAGCAGGAGCGCGACCGGCTGCGGGTAGGGGTGCTTGGCCAGCACTTCGGCATAACTGCGCTCCAGCCCGACCATCTCGCCACGCACGTCGCGGTCGTCGAACAGGAAACGTTGAGTGAAATCGGTAGCAGGGAGGTCGCTCATAAGGTTCTGGCTATCTGGAAAAATAATGTCCACATATTAACAGGCCTGGTACGGCCCACGCATGAGGCGCTCCCTGTCTCATCCTCTTACAACAGCACAGATCAGTCGAAGCTGCCGTGCAGCTGGTGAATCTGCCGGCGCTGTTTCTTGTTGGGCCGACCATCGGTCGTCATCCCCAGGGCGCCATCCTTGCGCTGCTGCGCGGCCTGCTCGCGGCGGCGGATGCTCTCTTCGGTTTCGCCATACAGCAGCTGCGCCTCAGGCGCGCCACGGCGTACCACCGACAGCGCCTTGACGACGATGGTGCGCTCGTCAAAGCCGGTACGCAGGACGAACTCGTCGCCCACCCGTGGCTCCTTGCCGGGCTTGCAGCGCTCGCCGCGGCAGTGCACCTTGCCGCTTTCGATGGCCGCCTTGGCCAGGGCGCGGGTCTTGTAGAACCGCGCGGCCCACAGCCATTTGTCCAGGCGTACCTTGTCGTCTTCTTCCGACTTTTGTGCCATCTCTTTACCTCGAATTCTGTCTTTAACCGAACTGTACTACCGTCACTGACGGATGCAAAAATTCTGCGCGGTGCTTAAAGTTCACCACCTTATCCCCAGGGTGTGATTAGTGAAGACATTTGACCATCTGAGTGTGATCGGCCTGCGCGAGTGGGTGGCGCTGCCCGAGCTCGGGCTGGCCGGCCTGCGCGCCAAGATCGACACCGGCGCCAGCACCTCGAGCCTGCACGCCACCGATGTCGAGCCGTTTGAACGCGACGGTGAGCAGTGGGTCCGATTTACCGCACACCTCGGCTCCGTGGTGCAGCTGCGCCATCGCCGCTGTGAAGCCCCGCTGGTGACCATGAAAAGCATCAAGAGCTCCAACGGCCATGCCCAGGTCCGCTATGTGATCCGCACGCCGCTGGCGCTGGGAGACCGGGTCTGGGAGGTCGAATTCACCCTGGCCTGTCGCAAGGCCATGCGCTACCGCTTGCTGCTCGGTTCCAAGGCATTGATCCACGGCCAACTGGTGGTGGACCCAAGCTCGAAATACGTTCAGGAAAAACCGGCCTTTCCGGTCAACCCTCTCCCTGTCACAGGTGCTGCATGAAGATCGCTGTGCTGTCGCGGAACCCGCGTCTGTATTCCACCCGCCGCCTGGTTGAAGCCGGTACCCAGCGTGGCCACGAGATGGTTGTGATCGATACCCTGCGTGCCTACATGAACATCGCCAGCCACAAGCCGCAGATCCACTACCGTGGGCGGCCTCTGGAGGGCTTTGATGCGGTGATCCCGCGGATCGGCGCGTCCGTTACCTTCTATGGCTGCGCAGTGCTGCGCCAGTTCGAGATGATGGGCGTGAATCCGCTCAACGAATCGGTGGCAATCGCCCGCTCGCGGGACAAGCTGCGCTCGTTGCAACTGCTGTCGCGGCGCGGTATCGGCTTGCCGATTACCGGCTTTGCCCACTCGCCGGACGATATCCCCGACCTGATCCAGATGGTCAACGGCGCGCCCCTGGTAATCAAAGTACTGGAAGGCACCCAGGGCATTGGCGTGGTGCTGTGCGAGACCACCCAGGCCGCCGAATCGGTGATCGAGGCGTTCATGGGCCTGAAGCAGAACATCATGGTTCAGGAATACATCAAGGAAGCCGGCGGCGCCGATATCCGCTGCTTCGTGGTTGGCGACAAGGTAATTGCCTCGATGAAGCGTCAGGCCAAGCCGGGTGAATTCCGTTCCAACCTGCATCGTGGCGGCGTTGCCAGCCTGATCAAGATCACCCCGGAAGAGCGCATCACCGCCATTCGCGCGGCGAAGGTCATGGGTTTGAGCGTGGCCGGCGTCGACATCCTGCGCTCCAACCACGGCCCACTGGTGATGGAGGTCAACTCATCGCCAGGCCTGGAAGGCATCGAGGTCACCACCAGCAAGGACGTTGCCGGGATGATCATCGAGCACCTGGAGAAGAACGGCGGGCCGAATCAAACCCGCACCAAGGGTAAGGGCTGACATTGTCGGGGCCGCTGAGCGGCCCCGGCAATCACACTGCGTTGCGCGGTAGCAGCAAGCCCAACGGCAAACGCACCCGCGCTTCAATGCCGCCGCCAGAGCGATTACGCAACTCGACATTGCCGCCATGCTGCGCCGCAATCCGTTTGACGATGGCCAGGCCCAGCCCCGTGCCCTTGCCACCGCGCGCACGGTCGCCCCGGATGAACGGGTTGAAGATGGTTTCCAGCTCCGACTCGTCGATCCCCGCGCCGCGGTCGAGCACGCTCAACACCACATACGGCGCGCTGTCGTCGCCCGATACATAAGCCGCTACTTCAACGCCCTGCCCCGCATGGTGCAAGGCATTGCCGATCAGGTTGCCGAGCATACGCTTGAGCGAAACACGGCGCAGCGGGAACGGCGGAATAGGCTCCAGGCACAACCGCACGCGTTCTTCCGGCTGGTTGTACGGCGCAACCACCTCACGCACCAGGTCGGAGAAGTCGATTTCTTCCAACGGCTCGTCACGGCCATCACGGATAAACGCCAGAAACTGATCGAGAATCGCGTCCATGTCTTCGATGTCGCGGACCATGTCGTCGGTCAGGTCGTTGTCGTTGTCCATCAGTGACAGCGACAGGCGCAAGCGCGTCAGCGGCGTGCGCAGGTCATGCGAAACCCCCGCCAGCATCAGCTCACGCTCGCGCCCGGCCTGTTCGACGTCTTCAGCCATCTGGTTGAACGAACGGTACACCTCGGCCATCTCGCTTGGCGTGTCGCTGACCGGCAAGCGCACACTGCGCCCCTGGCCAAGCTGACGGGCGGCAAACACCAGGCGCTTGAGCGGCTGGTTGAGCTGACGGACGAAGATCCACGCCGACGCTGTCGACAGCAAACCAATGGCCAGGAACCAGCCGAGTACGTTCCAGATTTTTTGCCCGCGCAACGGGTGCGGGTACAGCGGCACCTTCAGCCAGCCCGGGCCCAGGCTCGGCGCATTGACCCACAGCGCCGGCGGCGCATGCACGCGCAGGCGCACTTCGGTGTCCTCGCCCAGCTCGGCCTGCATCTGCCGCTGATAAATTTCGCTGTACGGCCAGTGCTGTTCGCCTTCCGGCACGCCGGCACCGGTTACCCGGATCAGGCCGGCCGCTTCGGCGATCTTCTCGCGGTTTTCTTCATCGGCTGCCCAATAGGCGCGCAAGGTCAGGGCCACGCCATGGCTGTACTGACGGTCGACCAGCACGTCTTCGTTCATCAGCAGGTAGACCAGGGTCAGCGCCTTGGAGAACAGCACGACGATAAGCACCAGCCACAGGGTGCGGGCGAAGAAGCTTTGCGGGAACCAAACAGGGGTTTTCATCGAGGACATCTACTGCAGAACAGGCGCGAGCAGAGCCCGCCAGATTGCCGGCTGGCCACAGACGCAAACAGGGCGGCCCGTTCGGGTCGCCCTGCAGCGTAGTGGCAAGCCTGCAGACTCATTTGCCGGAGTTTCCGTCCGGCACGAACACGTAGCCCACGCCCCAGACCGTCTGGATATAGCGCGGCTTGGACGGGTCCGGTTCAATCATGCGGCGCAAGCGCGAGATCTGCACATCGATGGAGCGCTCCAGCGCATCCCACTCGCGGCCACGGGCCAGGTTCATCAGCTTGTCGCGGGTGAGCGGCTCGCGGGCGTGCATGACCAGCGCCTTGAGCACGGCGAATTCGCCGGTGGTGAGCATGTGCACTTCATTGCCACGCTTGAGCTCGCGGGTGGCCAGCGACAGCTCGTAGTCACCGAAGGTCACGGTCTCGTCTTCGCTGCCAGGCGCACCAGGCACCGGCGCCGACTGGCGGCGCAGCACGGCCTTGACCCGCGCCATCAGCTCGTCGGGGTTGAACGGCTTGGCCAGGTAATCGTCGGCGCCCAGTTCCAGGCCCTTGATCCGGCTCAACTCGTCGCCCTTGGCGGTAAGCATGATGATCGGGATCTGGTTGTTCGCTGCGCGCAGGCGGCGGCAGGCAGACAAGCCATCTTCGCCAGGCAGCATCAGGTCGAGTACAACCAGGTTGAACACCTCACGGGCCAGCAGCCGGTCCATCTGTTCGACATTGGGTACTGCCCGGGTGCGGTAGCCCTTGCTGGTGAAAAAACGCTCCAGCAGGCTGCTGAGCCCCGGATCGTCGTCGACGATGAGAATCTTGTCACCTTCAACTGTGTTAGGCGTGCTGGTCATCAATAACTCCTCTGAGATCGCTGCGCATTATGGCGTAGCCATTGCAGCGCGTGCCGTGTGCATTGTTAGCAGATTTTTCCCCGGGCGCCACTTCCACGCGGCCGCCGATGGCGCGGCGCTATCACCGCAAGCCCGGCGCGATGGGTATAATGCGCGCCTTTCACCCAGCGCCGCCGGGCACGAATGCCCACCTGCGGCCTCCAGTATTCACATATTGTCAGGTGGTTTTCATGGACAGCATCAACAGCCGTATTGCCGCAGAACTCGGCGTTCGCCCGCAACAGGTCGAGGCGGCCGTGGCCCTGTTGGACGAAGGCTCGACGGTGCCCTTCATCGCCCGTTACCGCAAGGAAGTCACCGGCAGCCTCGACGACACCCAGCTGCGCCACCTGGATGAGCGCCTGCGCTACCTGCGTGAGCTGGATGACCGTCGCGCGAGCATCCTTGCCAGCATCGACGAGCAAGGCAAGCTGACCCCGGAGCTGGCCCGCGAGATCAAGCTGGCCGACACCAAGACCCGCCTCGAAGACCTGTACCTGCCGTACAAGCAAAAGCGCCGCACCAAAGGCCAGATCGCCCTCGAAGCCGGCCTCGGCGAGCTGGCCGACGGCCTGTTCAACGACCCGCAACTGACCCCGGAAAGCGAAGCCGCGCGCTTCGTTGACGCCGACAAGGGCGTAGCCGACGTCAAGGCCGCGCTGGAAGGCGCCAAGTACATCCTCATGGAGCGCTTCGCCGAAGACGCCGGCCTGCTGGAAAAACTGCGCAACTTCCTCAAGCAGGAAGCCGTACTCAGTGCCCGCCTGGTACCGGGCAAGGAAGAGGAAGGCGCCAAGTTCCGCGATTACTTCGCCCATGACGAGCTGCTGCGCAGCGCGCCGTCGCACCGTGCGCTGGCAATCTTCCGTGGCCGCAACGAAGGCGTACTCAGCGCCGCGCTTAAAGTCGGCGAAGAGCTGCCGGGCACCCTGCACCCGTGCGAGCTGATGATCGGCCAGCACTTCGGCGTGGAAAACCGCGCCCGCCCGGCCGACAAATGGCTCGGCGAAGTGGTGCGCTGGACCTGGAAGGTCAAGCTCTACACCCACCTTGAAACCGACCTGTTCGGCGAGCTGCGTGAAGCCGCCGAGAGCGAAGCGATCAACGTCTTCGCGCATAACCTGCACGACCTGCTGCTCGCCGCCCCGGCAGGCCCGCGCACGACGTTGGGCCTGGACCCGGGCCTGCGTACCGGCTGCAAGGTTGCCGTGGTGGATGCCACCGGCAAACTGCTCGACACCGCCACGGTCTACCCGCACGTGCCGCGCAACGACTGGGACCGCACCATCGCCGTGCTGGCCGCACTGTGCGCCAAGCATTCGGTGGAGCTGATCGCGATCGGAAACGGCACCGCCAGCCGCGAAACCGACAAGCTTGCCGCTGAACTGATCAAAAAATACCCAGCATTGAAGATGACCAAGGTGATGGTCTCCGAAGCCGGCGCTTCGGTGTACTCCGCCTCGGAGTTGGCAGCACGCGAGTTCCCGGACCTGGACGTATCGATCCGTGGCGCGGTGTCGATTGCCCGACGCCTGCAGGACCCGCTCGCCGAGCTGGTCAAGATCGACCCGAAGTCGATCGGCGTCGGCCAGTACCAGCATGATGTCTCCCAGTTGAAGCTGGCCCGCGGCCTGGACGCGGTAGTGGAAGACTGCGTGAACGCCGTTGGCGTCGACGTCAACACCGCCTCGGTGGCGCTGCTGACGCGCATCTCTGGGCTGAACGCGACCCTGGCGCAGAATATCGTTGCCCACCGCGACGCCAATGGCCCCTTCGCCACCCGCGCTGCACTGAAAAAGGTCAGCCGCCTCGGCGAAAAAACCTTCGAACAGGCCGCCGGCTTCCTCCGTGTGATGAACGGCGACAACCCGCTGGACGGCTCCGCCGTGCACCCGGAAGCCTACCCGCTGGTGCAGCGGATTGCCGCCGGCACCGACCGCGACATCCGCTCGCTGATCGGCGACAGCGCCTTCCTCAAGCGCCTCGACCCGAAAAACTTCACCGACGAGACCTTCGGCCTGCCGACCGTCACCGACATCCTGCAAGAGCTGGACAAGCCCGGCCGTGACCCGCGCCCGGAGTTCAAGACCGCCTCGTTCCAGGACGGCGTCGAAGAGCTCAAGGACCTTGAGCCTGGGATGATCCTCGAAGGTGTGGTCACCAACGTCACCAACTTCGGTGCCTTCGTCGATATCGGCGTGCATCAGGATGGCCTGGTGCACATCTCGTCGCTGTCGGAGAAGTTCATCAAGGACCCGCGTGAAGCGGTCAAGGCCGGCGATGTGGTCAAGGTCAAGGTGATGGAGGTGGATATCCCGCGCAAACGTATCGCCCTGTCGATGCGCATGGGCGACACCCCGGGCGAGAAGGTCGAAGGCAACCGCGGTGGTGGCCGGGCCAATGGCGGCAACCGCCCGCAGCAGCCAGCGCGCCCGCGTGAAACTGCCACGGCCGCGCCAGCCAACAACGCCATGGCCTCGCTGTTCGCCAACGCCAAGCAGTTGAAGAAGAAATGACCAACCTGCCCAGCGAATACGTCGAAAGCGCCTTCAGCCAGTTGCTTGGCTGCCGCCTGCAGCGCCTTGAAGAGGGTGTTGCGACGGTGGCCCTGACACTGACGCCACAGCTGCGTAATCGCGGCCAGAAGCTGCACGGCGGGGCGATCTTCAGCCTGGTCGACATCGCCATGGGCCTGGCCTGCTCGGCCAGCCATGGCTTTGACCAGCAAAGCGTGACCATCGAATGCAAGATCAACTACATGCGCGCCGTCAGCGACGGCGAGGTGCTATGCACCGCGCGCGTGCTGCACGCGGGCCGGCGCACACTGGTGGTCGACGCCGACGTAGTCCAAGACGACAAGCTGGTTGCGAAAGCTCAGGGAACCTTCGCGGTTCTCTAGCTCACAAAGCGCTATCTGCGGTATTTTCGGCAGTGTGATGGCACTGCCGAAACCGCGTAACCAGGCGACAACGCCAGTTCCTTTGTCCCTACCCTTGTAGACCGTTATTTCTACCCCCATATTGGGGCGACTGACGCGTGAAGGAATACATCTTGAGCGAACTCCTCAACAGCCGCCTGAGCCTGCTCAGTGCCAATCTCCCCTTGCTCAAGCAGTGCCTGCACGGTATTGAGCGCGAATGCCTGCGCGTGACCGATCAAGGTCGCCTGGCCCAGACCCCGCATCCCGAGGCCCTGGGATCGGCGCTGACCAACGAGCAGATCACCACCGATTATTCAGAATCGCTGCTGGAGTTCATTACTCCGGCCCTGGCCGACCCGGCAGCGGTGCTGGATAACCTCGAAGAGGTGCATCGCTTCGTCCAGTCCAAGCTGGGTAACGAATACCTGTGGAGCCCGTCGATGCCCTGTGCATTGCCGGCCGAAGAGGATATTCCGATCGGCTATTACGGCACCTCCAATATCGGCCAGCTCAAGTATGTCTACCGCAAAGGCCTGGCCCTGCGTTACGGCCGTACCATGCAGTGCATTGCCGGTATTCACTACAACTTCTCGCTGCCCGAGGCCCTGTGGCCTCTGCTGCGCGAAAAGGAAGGCGGCGCCGATAGCGACCGTGACTTCCAGTCGGCGGCTTACATCGCCCTGATTCGTAACTTCCGCCGCTACAGCTGGCTGCTGATGTACCTGTTCGGCGCTTCTCCGGCGCTGGATGCAGGCTTCATGCGTGGCCGTGCGCACCAGCTCGAACAGCTCGACCCCGACACCCTGTACCTGCCCTACGCGACCAGCCTGCGCATGAGCGACCTGGGTTACCAGAGCAACGCCCAGGCCGGCCTGACGCCGTGCTACAACGACCTCGCCAGCTACACCGACAGCCTGCGCAAGGCGGTCGGCACGCCGTACCCGCCATACGTCGAGATCGGTACGCACAAGGATGGCGAGTGGGTTCAGCTCAACACCAATATCCTGCAGATCGAAAACGAGTACTACTCGAACATCCGCCCCAAGCGCGTGACCTACACCGGCGAGCGGCCGATCCAGGCGCTGGCCTCGCGCGGCGTGCAGTACGTCGAAGTGCGCTGCCTGGACATCAACCCGTTCCTGCCGGTCGGTATCGACCTGCAGCAGTCGCGCTTCCTCGATGCATTCCTGCTGCTGTGCGCGCTGGACGACAGCCCGCAGCTGAGCAACGGCGAATGCGGCCAGTGCACCAGCAACTTCCTCAGCGTGGTCAAGCAAGGCCGCAAGCCGGGCCTGGAGCTGCAGCGCAATGGCCAACCGGTGACGCTCAAGGAGTGGGCCGGCGAGCTGATCGAGCGTATCGCGCCGCTGGCCGCGTTGCTCGATCAAGCCAACGGCGGCGACGCCCACGCCAAAGCGGTTGAAGCGCAGCAGGCCAAGGTCGATGATCCCGAACTGACGCCGTCGGCGCAGGTGCTGGCGCGCATGACCGAGCACGATGAGAGCTTTGTCGAATTCTCCATGCGTCAGAGCCGTCTGCATGCCGAAACCTTCCGTGAGCAGCCGTTGAGCCCCGAGCGCCAGCAAGCTTTCGAGACGCTGGCACGTGACTCGCTGGCCGAGCAGGCGCGCCTGGAGCAGGACGAGGTGGGTGACTTCGACCTGTTCGTCGGTGCCTACCAGGCCAGCATCCTGGCCATCAGCAACTGATGACCCGCACGCCCACACCACGCAAGCCGCGCGCCAGCAGCCAGGCCAGGATCGTCACGATCCTGGCGGCAGCCCGCGAGTTGCTTGCGGCGCACGGTGTGGCCGGGCTGTCGATCTACAGCGTGGCTGAACACGCGCAGATCCCGCCGTCGTCGGTGTACCACTTCTTTGCCAGCGTGCCGGCCCTGCTCGAAGCGCTGACAGCAGATGTGCACCGGGCCTTTCGTGAGGCACTGCGCGCGCCGATCGACAGCAGCGCGCTGACCACCTGGCATGACCTGTCGCGGCTGATCGAGCAACGTATGTTGGAGATCTATCAGGAGGATGCCGCAGCGCGGCAGTTGATTCTGGCCCAGCATGGCTTGAGCGAAGTGACCCAGGCGGATCGCAAGCATGATCTGGAG
>Ga0213828_1003441_pt1 | contig 10401 bp, 10 predicted proteins | sample MC6MC0897MG_FD_180664 | JGI IMG/M metagenome (GOLD analysis project Ga0213828, IMG submission 180664) | Enriched soil aggregate microbial communities from Iowa State University, Ames, United States - MC6-MC0897-MG | ecosystem: Environmental > Terrestrial > Soil > Unclassified | place: USA: Iowa...
TAAAAAAGTTTTTGAAGAACCATAATACCTTAAAAAGTTATCAATAATATCTATGACTATATATCCGATAATAAACACGTATTTTACAACATAAGGATTTCCCTTTTTAAAGAGATAAATAGAAATTGGCAATAAACTAAGAACACAAATATAAAGCCAAAAACCTAGACCATCCCTAGTTATTAATACTATTTCTTCTTTAAATTTAATAGAAGAAATGTAGTTATAAAAAATATCAAAGAAAAAATACATTAAGTAAAATATCCACAAAAATAATTTATTTGCCTTATTCTCTTCATAAATTAATTTAGGACTATTACTGCTTTCCTCCATGTAAGTAGCTCCCTTGGCCTATTTCTATGAACAAATAATCCGAAAAACTAATAAAATTTTCCTCTCCTACCATCTTACCATCTTTTTACGAAAAAAATGACAATAAAAAAGAAAAAACTCCGATTTTCGACATATTTCGATAAAATCCACATAAAAAAAGGGCTTGCTCTTGGGCAAGTCCATATCATTTTATTATTCTATTTTACCTATTTTGTTTAATAGAATTATTTAACTTACTTTATTCATCTGCTCTACTGAGGTATTCAAGGTTGAATGTTTACGTCCATAACCAAAGTAAACAATCAATCCAATTACAAGCCAAACACCAAAGCTAATCCACGATATTGCCGGCAGCTGTAGGGCTAAATACCCGCAGAATAAGAAGGCTAGAATTGGGATATATGGTACAAACGGTACCCGGAACCCTGATTTTGGTGCTTGGTTGTTTTTTCGAAGATACAAAATCCCCACTGCCACTGTCATGAAGGCAAATAATGTTCCGATGTTTACTAATTCTGCGAGCCTGCCTAATGGAACAAAACCGGCAAAGATTGAAACCAATAAGCAAGTAATCCATGAGTTGACCATTGGCGTTTGCTTCTTTTTGTCTACCTTAGAAAATACCTTTGGCAGTAATCCATCACGGCTGATGGCATAGAATAAACGAGTTTGTCCATATAGCATAACAAGTAGTACTGTCGTAATACCAACAATGGCACCAAGAGAGATGAAACCGGCAGCCCAATCCTGGTGAATAAAGTTTAGTGCAAAAGCAACTGGGTTTTTCACATCAAGCTGTTGATAAGGTACAATTCCTGTTAAAATTGCCGAAACAACAATATATAAAACCGTACAAACAAGAAGTGAAGCGATAATCCCGATTGGCATGTTTTTTTGCGGGTTTTTCACTTCCTCAGCAGCCGTAGATACGGCATCAAAGCCAATGTAGGCAAAGAAAACGGTAGCAGCCCCTGCCGTTACACCTGAGAAACCAAATGGCATAAATGGAGTCCAGTTTGATGGCTTGACATACCAAACACCGACACCGATAAATATTAGAACAACCGCTAACTTTATAATGACCATTATTGTGTTAAAACGGGCTGATTTTTTTACGCCCTGCGTTAATAACAAAGTGATAATCAAAACAATTAGAATAGCCGGAACATCAATAAACGTCCCCTTCACTGGATCATAAGCACTTGTTAAGGCTTTAGGAAAATGAATACCAAATCCTGCTAGCAAACCCTGGAAATACCCTGACCAGCCGCTGGCGACAGCTGATGAAGCGAGTCCGTATTCAAGGATTAAATCCCACCCCAATATCCAAGCAATTATCTCGCCAAAGGTTGCATAGCTATACGTATAGGCACTTCCCGATACTGGAACCGTGGAAGCAAACTCTGCATAACAAAGGGCTGCAAAAACGCAGGCTAAACCAGATAAAATAAATGATAGAATAAGTGCGGGTCCCGCATGTTCTGCAGCAGCTACTCCTGTCAGTACGAATATCCCGGTTCCGATGATTGCCCCAATACCGAGCATGGATAAATCAAAAGCTCCTAAATCCTTTTTTAGAGTTACATCTTTTTGTCCAGCCTCTTGAATTAATGCCTGAATCGATTTCTTTCTAAATAAGTTCATAGAGTTACCCCCTAATTATAATGTCAAAATGTTCAGAAAATAAAGTTTATAAAATCTATATCGAAATAATATAATTATTTTTGAAAAAAAGCAATGTATTTTTGAAAATTTAATTATTTCAAAATAATCCAAAACATATATTTCCATATAAAAATGTTATTTACGTCTTTATCAAAGAAATTCTCTTACTACTACGCCGCCATCTTAATACTATCTAAAGAAAGTAATTTAGGTATTCGAAATAATCATTAAGAGGGTGTTATTTCCTGAGGCAGAAAGGGGAAGCAAAAATGTTTTAGGACAAGTAAGGATTAATAAAAATAAATTCTGGCCTTATTAAGGAGTCATGAGGACAAATAAGGACAAAACCCAAGGAACTCTGTCCTCATGAAAACGGATTAGTTTGTTTTATTAAAAAAACGGATTGTTTTGTACAGTAATCCAGGAATCAGTTTGTTCAAGCATTCCTGCTAATGAAAATAAAAGATCCTCTCTACCTCTTGCCGCCATGAATTGTACACCAATCGGAAGACCATCTGATGTTAGATGGATTGGAACTGTCATCGCAGGCTGGCCTGTTAAGTTTGCAAGCTGGGTGAAAGGAGTTCTTGATAAATTGTTTTCAGCCACTTTCTCAACCGTTCCCATCTTTTTCAATAGACCGCCAAGTCCAAGCTTACCTGTCATCTGCATTGCCAATTTTTCAGATTTACTTGGTTCAAGCTCACCAATTTTAGCAGGAGGAAAAGCTGTTGTAGGTGTCAAATAAAAATCATATGTTTCATGGAATTGTTCCATCGCAATTGCTGCTTTGTCCCATTCTCTAATACTCAACACAAAGGCTTCTGCCGATGTTGCCTTACCTACTAAACCTAATATCCAAGTTGTCGGTTCAACATCACTCATGACTGCCTTTCTTCCAAGAACTTCTTCCAGTGCTGTTAACGAGGCAGCAACTTCGCCAAAATACATCGTCAAATAGCTTTTGGCAATTTTCCTGCCGTCTACAGGAGCATCGACTTCAACAACATGATGCCCAAGTGAGTCTAATAGCTTTGCTGCATTAAAAACTGCCTGCTTACATTCATGATGAACCTCTGTTCCAATCGGTGATTGAACAGAGTAGGCGATAATAAACTTTTTACCAGAAGGTGTCTGGCTTTGTTGAAGGTATGAGCCATGAAAAGGCGGTGCATGAAAGGCTGCGGATTTTTCAAAAATACTTATTTCATCAAGCATTGCCGCACTATCTCTTACCGTTCGTGACAAAATATGATCTACTGAGGCCCCTTGCCAATGTCTGCCATGATTCGGGCCAACTGGTGTCCGGCCTCTTGTTGGCTTCAAACCAAATAGTCCGCAATAGGCACCGGGGATACGAATCGAACCTCCGCCATCATTTGCCCCTGCAATTGGGACCATTCCGCAGGCAACCGCAGCAGCCGACCCTCCGCTTGAACCTCCAGGGGTATGGTGTAAGTTCCAAGGATTTCTGGTTGGACCATAGAAAGCGGGTTCGGTAATTCCCATTAACGCAAACTCGGGAACATTGGTTTGAGCTACAAATAATGCCCCAGTCCACCGTACCTGTTTCACATAATCGGAATCAGCTTTTGCCCTGTAGCCTTGGAATGCCTTAGAACCAGAAGTTATTTTTTCTCCTGCTACTTCTTGGGAGATATCCTTTAAGAGCATAGGTACACCGGCAAATGTACCGTTCAAATCGACGGTTTCCGCTTCTTTTTCCACTTTTTCATAGAATTTATTAATGACGGCATTCAGCTTCGGGTTATGCCGCTCAATTGTATGAATCGCTTCTGTCAAGACTTCCTTCGGGTGTAGCTCCTTCTTCTTGATTAATTCCGCAAGACCAAGACCATCGTACCGCTTATAATCAAACCCCTCCATCCGCCAACTCCCCTTTAACTAGTCTTCTAAGTACTACTTCTACCCGTTATTCATTTATTCCTTTTAATGGATTACGCTTGGTTCTAAATATAAAATCCCAACAACTATTGACAAAACAAACCAATTAATGTAATATTAATACTTGTGCTTCACATTTAAGTAACTTGTAATAGATGAGATAACGCAATGTAAGAATTTTTTTCTGGCATTCTGCTTATGTTTTAAAATAAAAACTTATTCACACTGGATCGGCTTCGGAGCCGTTAGGATGTAAGAGAGGTAGGGCTTACGTCGTTTAGGTATAAAACCATCGGGTGGAAGAATAACCGCGGCAAACTTGTTTTTATTAACAATTACAATAAATTAAGTTTTTACCTTGCGATGGATGAATGATATAAAGTCAGCCATTCACAAGTTACGATATGAATTCATAATGATTAAAAAGCAAAGAAGGCAGAGGAATATTTCATTCCTCTGCCTTCGACCATTTCACCCCGTTTATGTAATTTAAAAATGTTGTTTTTATTTTTCAATTACAATCGCTTGCTTGCCCATTTGCTCCCACGCCTTAATAAAATTCTCACGGTTTAATTTTTTGTTTTTCTCTCCATATGGATCATTTACATAAATATAGTTTTCGTCGTAGCCGGTAATAGCGACACTATGCTCACTAAAGGTAATATCGATTTTTCCCTGCGGCGTATCCCACGTTTGGAAAACAGAGACTGGAGTAAAGCTAGAGGTTGTAATAATCCACACCGGTAACCCCTGCCCCACTTTTTTAAGTACTTCAGTAAAGGAACTATTCGTTAAATTAACTGCTCGATTGCCAACATATTTCTGTGCTAGTTCTAAAACTGGTCCATTGTACACCCCTAAGCCTGGACCATTTGCCATATCTCCGACAAATCCAGCATTTGGATTTCCTTTTTTTCCATTTGGATAGGTTAATGGTACTGTTTTTATTTTTTCAGCCAATTCGTTTTTAGTCACTTTTATTCCTTGATAATTAAGAATCATCGCCAAGCTCGTTACCTCGCAGCCATTGTATAACTGAGGTTGATCCATTTGATTCAATAATGGCACGTCGAGCAGTATACTATCTGGAAAAATTGGTTCAGTAATATTTTTTGTAACTTCCCTTATAGGCTCTACTTCCTCCTTAAGAAAGTCCCAATTTTTTTTTGCCTCTAATTGTGACAGAACCTTATTTGTTTTGGATTGTGCTGCTTCCTTCAATTGAACGACACTCTGCCAGTTAAACTTGCCTGCTAATATTGTTTTTGCACCAATAAATGATATAAATAGCATAATAATGATCAATAACCTTTTTTTCATAAATATGTATACCATTCCTTGTAATAAAATTTGCAGGGGTAAGCAATTAAATATATAAAATACAATTATATTAACCATACCAAAAGATACTTGATCGATAAAGGATAAGATTTTCCAACTAAATCATATTCCAACTTTCTTAATTTATCCTTAAGAAAAAACCTCTTTTAGAGTTTCACTAAAAGAGGTTCTATGTCCGTATCTTATTTTGATTAATTTTTCGAATCACTTGATTAATGACTTCTGAAAAGACAAGCCCAAAGGCAATGGAACCCGCCAACATAAATACTTTTGCAGCTAAACCGATTGCAGTATTGTAGTCATTTTCAACAAAGTTCCGCATCGCATCATAGGCCATGCCACCAGGCACCAGTGGAATAATTCCTGCGACGCTAAAAATTATGACAGGCGTTTTATTAAACTTTGCCAATTCCTGACTAAGGACTGCAATAAAAATGGTAGCAATAAGCGTTGCGAAAATGGCATCGTCTAAATATCCTTCAAGAAGATAATAAATCAACCAGCCCCCCATTCCAATCAGTCCGCATTTTACTAATGTTTCTTTCGGTGCATTAAAAATGATTCCAAATGCACCTGTAGCAATAAAGCTAGTTATTAACTGGGCTAAAATCGCCACTCTCTATCCACCTCACCTTCATAAAAACGATAATACAACAGCAATTCCCGTACCAATGGCGAAGGCAGTCAGAAAGGCTTCTGCACCTTTGGACAAACCTGAAACCAAATGCCCCGCCATCAAATCTCTGATCGCATTGGTCAGTAAGAGGCCTGGTACTAGGGTCATCACCGAACCAATAATAATTTTATCTAATTGATGACCGACACCCATTTTTACGAACAAAAAAGACAGTAAACCAATCACAAAGGATGCCAAAAACTCAGAGAAAAATTTAATAGGGACAAAGCGGTGGAAGTGAACGAAGCTATAAAAACCAACTCCACCCGATATCATTGCCGGGATAAAATCATTCCAGCCACCCTTAAACATAATCATGAAGCAGCCGCTAGCTAACGAGGCAGCAGCTACTTGAATCCGGAAGGGAAACGTCACATTTTGAGAATCAATTTCCTTTAACTGCTCCCAGGCTTCGTTCAAATTAATTTCCCCGCTGCTAATACTTCTAGATATACTATTCACCAAGGCGACCTTCTTCAGGTCTGTGGAACGCTCTGATATTCGGATAAGCTTGGTCCTTGTTGGCCCCGAACTTTCTGCCGAAAAAATAATACCTGTTGGGGTCACATAGCTATGCGTTTTTTCAATCCCGTACGAGGCGGCAATCCGCATCATCGTATCTTCAACCCGGTACGTTTCCCCGCCGCTTTGCAGCATAATCTTCCCCGCAAGCAGGCATACCTCTATCACTTCGGATGTTTTTACAACTTGTTTATCCATCTATTACTCACCACATGTTTCTACATTTGTTTCTTAGTTTAAATCAAAACAATCATATGACGCAATTTTTATTTAAATAACAACAGTCTGCATTCAAAATACAGACTGTTTCTCCTTCATTGATGCCAGATTTTCATTAATATGAGATTAATAACCGTAATCAATCCATAAATATAGGCTAGGTTTTGTTTTTCGATAAAAAACAGGGCAACTACGGGTAATCCAAAAATGATAATTTCTAATAATAGAAAGGGGAATCCGGTTAATAAATACGATGCCTTTGGTGCTCCAAACATTCCCCATATTACCGCTGTAAGAAGTGGTGCCCCAATTCCTAGGATGATTTTCATTATGGTACTTTGAGATATTTGAAATCCCCAATAACCCAAAATAATGAGTGCCATGATTTCTAACAAAAATCGCACTCCTAAATTCACAACTTTGATTCCTTCCATTTGTTTCTCATCCCTTTTGATATCCTGATCGTCTATTTTTATATATTTACTCTGCTGCAGGAGTATTTACTAAAGTTACTCCGGCCTTCTTCTTTCTTTCCCAAAAAACGAATCCCGTTAAGCAGCAAAATAACACAAACGGAATACTTGATTGATAAAGATCGGCAAAACTTGAGGAAATGGTCTCTAGCGCATAGTCTGCGACTTGCTTTCCATATGTTTTTACCACTTTTTCTTCCTTCGCTATATCTTCATCCACCTGTTTTTCCACCGTTTGATAAATCTGTTCTTTTGCTAAAGGTCTTTGTTCTTCAGGAAGTGAAGCCAATGCTTTTTGGACATTCGTCTCGATAATTTGCCTGCGTTTCGTTTCTGTTATCAAGATAGGTCTGGCTTTTCTGTCCTGCTTTTCTGCGTTAATTGATTTTACCGTTTCACTTAAAATTTTCTCTTTTGCGGACTCTGGTACATCTAGTTTTTCTAACTTTTGGGCTGCAAAAAGAGCAACTTCTTGTTTTTTATCATGAAGATGCCAAATTCCAAGGTAAAGCGTTTATGTTGTTCCATTTCAGAACCGCACATATCCGCAATTCTTGATAAATTATCATACATCGCCTGGCTCTTATCGCGTTCCCCCTCTAACCACTGTTTAATATTTTCTTTGGTAGTAAATCGCCCAAAGAAGATCCGGATGAGGACATCCGACCTTGTAATGGTTGGATTAATTGGACTATTTAGGTAATGTTGAACGGGCACTCTGAGCTCTTCACAGTGACCGTCCATCGCTTTTTTTGACCTGCGGGGAGTAACGGGCGGGGCAGGGGGGAGACCCCGCAGGAGCGAAGCGACAAGAAGGCTCCCCCTGCACGCCCGCGGAAAGCGAAGCACCTGGAGCGGAAATCAACAGGTCCGGTCGCATAGACAATCTTTTAATAAAAATCGGTATTTTAGATCAGACAAAATGAAAAATTGCCGAGAAAAATAAACTTTCTCGACAATCTGAGCAGGGATGCCCGCTTTTTCATTTTTGAATCCTATTATGTCGTTTGCTAAAGTCACAGTCTTGATAATAGCTATTCTTGACTAATATATTTGGACCGAGGCAGGAAACTGATGGGCAATGACAGCTTAATTCTTTTGCTAATGAGGATGATTGCCAAGTCTCATATGCATCTAGCAGCTTCGTAGATTGAATATTTCCTAATGGTGGTGTATCACCAAAATCGGTGACAATAATGTCGCCGCTAAATATATTGACGTTCAAGCGGGAACGGCCATCCGGATCGTTTCTGACGGTGACATTCTTACTTTCATACAGTCTTTTTAAAAGATGTAAATCCTCTTGGCTACTGCTGCAAGCATAGAATGGCAGGGTTCCAAACAACATCCACACATTTTCATCCCGGATATCAAGAATGTGATGGATAGCCTTCCTTATTTCATCCAATGATAAAGTTTCCAGATTACTAGCAAAATCACTAGGGTACATGGGGTGAATCTCATGACGTTGACACAGCATTTCATTGACAATTTGATGGTGAATTTTCTCTAAATGCGGCAGTGTCCGTTTGTTTAACATCGTTTCCGCGGAAACCACCACACCTGATTTAACAAGCGAGCGGCTGTTTTCTATCATTCTTGTAAAATATTTTTCACGTTGTTGGTAATCAGGCTTCCGCTCCATTCTGGCAAAGCCGCCTTCAACAAAATCATCGACCGTTCCCCAATTATGTGAGATATGTAATACATCTAAATAAGGAATGATTAATTCGTATCTGGCTAAATCAAGGGTTAAATTCGAGTTTATTTGTGTCCGAACACCACGTTCATGGGCATATCTTAAAATCGGTACCACATAATTCTTTACAGAGGATAAAGACAGCATTGGTTCTCCGCCAGTAATGCTTAAAGAACGAAGTTTCGGGATTTCTTCCAGCCTTTGTAACAATAATTCAAGTGGAAGTGCATCAGAATCCTTTGTCTGCAGCGTATATCCTACTGCACAATGCTCACAGCGCATATTACAAAGCGTTGTCGTGGTAAATTCAATATTCGTAAGCTCAGACTTTCCAAATTCCTCGATATCTAAATAGGCCTCCCATGGATCATATATCGGTGTGATTTTTTTCATTTTTAACATAATGAACTCCTTAATCATCAGTCTTTACAAAACCTTTTTATTATAACTGATTCAGGTACAATTACACTAATTTCAACTGTTACAACCTTCAAAGGCAGCCGAAATACAAAGATTAACTAATTTAGAAAATCCATCCCATCAATACATATCTCACCACCTATCGTTAAAAATAAATAGATAGTTAACAACAAATGGAATGGTGGTAATTGCAATATGGAAATGCAGGCTTTAGGTAAAGCTGAAAAACTAGCCTTAAAAAAGGTGAAAATATTTCGGCAAAGTGTCCTCCGTTATATCTTACGGGCGATGCTTGCCAGTATGTTTATTGGTTTTGGCGTCATAGTTGCATTCAAAACTGGGAATTTCTTTTATCTTGAACATTCCCCTTTCGCCTATCCGATGGCAGCACTCACTTTTGGGGCGGCCATCATTTTAATCGCCTACGGCGGCGGAGATTTGTTTACCGGAAATACATTCTATTACACGTATGCTGCGCTTCGCAAGAAAATGACCTGGACAGACGTTGGGAAGCTATGGGTTTGCAGTTATACAGGGAACATTTTAGGGGCAACTGTATTTGCCTTTATAATTTTTACAACTGGACTTTATACCGAGGCGTCTGTTAACGGCTTTTTACTCCATGTTGTTGAGATTAAAATGCAGGTGCCGATGACAGAGTTATTTTTCCGAGCCATCCTTTGTAATTGGCTTGTCTGCATGGCCTTCTTTCTTCCAATGGGGTTAAAAGGGGATGGTCCGAAAATGTTTGCGATGATGCTGTTTGTGTTTTGTTTCTTTATTTCCGGCTATGAACATAGCATCGCCAATATGTGCACGTTTGCCATTGCGTTAGTCCTAAATCATCCTGGGACAATTTCATGGGGAGGCGTAATCCATAATTTAGTACCGGTAACGATTGGTAACCTTATTGGCGGCTCAGTTTTCATGGCGATGATGTACTATTATGCTAATAAGCCATTTTTGGAAGACTATGATAAAGAACAGGGGAGTTAGTCCTGTTTTTTTATCGACAAAATTACCTGGGAAATAACAACAATATATGAGGGATATCGACAGTATTATGAATATTCCGGAAATAATATAATGTAATTCCTTTCAAAAAAAGGCTGTCATCAAAAGGCACTCTTCAATGACAGCCATCTTTC
>Ga0213828_1003446_pt1 | contig 10381 bp, 7 predicted proteins | sample MC6MC0897MG_FD_180664 | JGI IMG/M metagenome (GOLD analysis project Ga0213828, IMG submission 180664) | Enriched soil aggregate microbial communities from Iowa State University, Ames, United States - MC6-MC0897-MG | ecosystem: Environmental > Terrestrial > Soil > Unclassified | place: USA: Iowa...
CCGTGATCGCGCCCAGCGGCATCATGTCGCCGCCGCCCGCGTTGGCGAACAGGATGTCGAGCTTGCCGGCGCTCTTGGCGATCTGGGCGTAGACGTTGTCCAGGTCGCTCAGCACCGACGCGTCGGCTCGGATGCCGGTTGCCGCGACGCCGATGCTGGCCACGGCGGCGTCAAGTTCGGCCTGGCGGCGGCCAGTGATGAAGACGCGCGCACCCTGCGCGGCCAGTTCCTGGGCGGTCGCCAGGCCGATACCCGTTGTGCCGCCGGTGACGAGTGCGATCTTGCCGTTGAGTTGCTGATTCATGATGAGCTCCATGTATTCGATGAGGAAGTTGTCAGTCAGCGGGCTGGAGAGGAAGTCTCCTGAAACGCCGTGTTGACTGGGCATGGAGGGACTGTAGGCGCGCGGGGATAATGGATAAACCCTGCAAGATTGAAATAACTATCCATCTTTATGGATAATCAGCGCGCCTGCGGTTGTCATGCATGAACTCGTCGATGGGGATTCCAGCGATGCACGCGGGGTTGCGGGCAGAGCGGCTTTTCACCTGGTCGATGGGGAAAACTGGAACCGCCCGGCAGGAAGGGAATTTCGGCTTGAACTGCCGAGAACCAAAGAAAAAGGGGCTGCATAAGCAGCCCCTTGTACGAACGCCGGATATCCCGGGAAAAATCTAGGTAATCGCGGGATCCAATACGATCAAGCGTCGATGTTGCCCGCCGACAGCGCGTGCGTTTCGATGAAGTTGCGGCGCGGTTCGACGTCGTCGCCCATCAGCGTGGTGAAGACCTCGTCCGCCGCGATGGCGTCCTCGATCTGCACGCGCAACAGGCGGCGCACCTTCGGGTCCATCGTGGTTTCCCACAGCTGTTCGGGGTTCATTTCGCCCAGACCCTTGTAGCGCTGCTTGGAGATGCTGCGATCGGCTTCGCTGCGCAGCCACTGCATGGCTTCGCGGAAGTCGGACACGGGCTGCTCCTTGCGCTTGTCGCCTTCGCCGCGGGCGGCCATCGAACGCGCGCCGACCTTGCCCAGGAAGCTCTTGGCGGCCTTGGACAGAATGGCGTAATCCGAGCCATTGATGAAGTCGGCGTCGATGATGCTGACGCGCACGTTGCCGTGGTGCATGCGCTGCACGGACAGGCGATGGCGTTCGGTGGCTTCGTCGAATTGCGGAACGACCTCGACGCCATTGCCGTTGATGGGATCGCGCATGGCATCGGCCAGCCGCTTGGCGGAGTCCGCGGTGGACTCGGCCGTGTCCAGGTTGATTTCCACGCCTTCGGCCATGGCCGACAGCGCACCCACGTCGAACACGCGCGACAGGCGGGCGATGACGCCGTCGGCTGCCACGTATTGGCGGGCCAGGTCGTTCAGTTCTTCGCCGCGGATAATATTGCCGCCCGAGATGATCTCGGCGTCCTTCAGGGCGAGCGTCAGCATGAACTGCGCTTCTTCCTGGTCATCCTTCAGATAGCGCTCTTCGCGGCCAACCTTGACCTTGTAGAGCGGCGGCTGCGCAATGTACACGTAACCGCGCTGCACCAGCTCGGGCATCTGACGGTACAGCAGCGTGAGCAGCAGGGTGCGGATGTGCGCGCCGTCGACGTCCGCGTCAGTCATGATGATGAGGCGGTGATAACGCAGCTTGTCCACGTTGAAATCGGGACCGATGCTGGTGCCCAGCGCCGTGATCAGCGTGGCAATCTGCTCGCTGGCGATCAAGCGGTCAAAGCGTGCCTTCTCGACGTTCAGCACCTTGCCGCGCAGCGGCAGGATGGCCTGGAACTTGCGGTCGCGGCCTTGCTTGGCCGAGCCGCCTGCGGAGTCACCCTCGACGATGTACAGCTCGCACAGCGCGGGGTCCTTTTCCTGGCAGTCAGCCAGCTTGCCGGGCAGGCCTGCGCCTTCCAGCACGCTCTTGCGGCGCGTCATTTCGCGTGCCTTGCGCGCGGCTTCGCGGGCACGCGCGGCTTCGACGATCTTGTTGCACAGGGCCTTGGCGTCGTTCGGGTGCTCGAGCAGCCAGGTTTCCAGCGTGCGGGCCACGGCTTCTTCAACGGCCGGACGCACTTCGCTGGACACCAGCTTGTCCTTGGTCTGGCTGCTGAACTTGGGCTCGGGCACCTTCACGGACAGCACGCAGGCCAGGCCTTCGCGCATGTCGTCGCCGGACGTCTCGACCTTGGCCTTCTTGGCCAGCTCGTTGTCCGTGATGTACTTGTTGATGATGCGCGTCATCGCGGCGCGCAGGCCGGTCAGGTGCGAACCGCCGTCGCGCTGCGGGATGTTGTTGGTGAAGCACAGCACGCTTTCGCTGTAGCTGTCGTTCCACTGCATCGCCACTTCAACGCCCACGGACACGCCGCCGGCGGCGGACTCGGTGCTGACCGAGAACACGTTCGGGTGCAGCACGGTCTTGGCGCGGTTGATGTATTCAACAAAGCCCTTCACGCCGCCAGAGAACGCGAAGTTCTCTTCCTTGCCCTGACGCTGGTCGATCAGGCGGATCTTGACGCCGTTGTTCAGGAACGAGAGCTCACGCAGGCGCTTGGAGAGGATCTCGTAGTGGTATTCGATGTTGTTGAAGATGATCGGGTCGGCCAAAAAGCGCACTTCGGTGCCGCGCTTGTCGGTCGTGCCGGTCACGGCCAGGGGCGCCACGCGCTCGCCCTGGCGGAATTCCATCTGGTGCACTTCGCCGTTGCGGCGGATGGTGAGCCGCAGCCATTCGGACAGTGCGTTCACGCACGACACGCCCACGCCGTGCAGGCCGCCGGACACCTTGTACGAGTTCTGGTCGAACTTGCCGCCGGCGTGCAGTTCCGTCATGACGATTTCGGCCGCGCTGCGGTGGAATTCGTCGTCCTTGTGGATGTCGGTCGGGATGCCGCGGCCGTTGTCCGTGACGGAAATGGAGTTGTCGGTGTGGATCGTGACGACGATGTCGTCGCAATACCCGGCCAGGGCTTCGTCGATGGCGTTATCGACGACCTCAAACACCATGTGGTGCAGGCCGGTGCCGTCGGACGTGTCGCCGATGTACATGCCGGGGCGCTTGCGCACGGCCTCCAGCCCCTTGAGCATCTTGATCGAGTCAGCGCCGTAGCCGCTGGTCTCGGGAGTGGTGTTCTGCTGATCTGACATGTCTGTATCGATAACGCTTTAAAGAACGGCCTGGCGGCCGGACCGCCCGCGGACCATCGGTCCGCAAGCGGCACAAACCCACGGGGGGAATGCGGATCAGATCCGCATGGGCATGACGACGTACTTGAACTGGTCGTCTTCGGGCAGGGTGATGAGCGCCGACGCATTGGCATCGGGCATGACCGACCACTGGATGTTGTCGACCTTCACGTTGGACAGCACGTCGAGCAGATAGCCCACGTTAAAGCCCACGTCCAGCGCTTCATGGCTGTAGTCGATGTCGATTTCTTCCTGGGCCTCTTCCTGCTCGGCATTCGAGGACGAGATCTTCATCTGGTTCTGCGCCAGTTGCAGGCGCACGCCCTTGAACTTGTCCGTGGTCAGGATGGCGGCACGCTGCAGACTGCCCTGAAGCGCTTCGCGGCCGACCAGGAAGTGACGCGAGTAGTTCGTCGGAATCACGCGCGTGAAATCGGGGAACTTGCCTTCGACCAGCTTGGAGACCAGCTCGACGTCGCCAAAACGAAAACGGATCTGGCCCGGCGCGACGTCGATGGAGACGGTTTCGTCGGAGTCTTCAAGCAGACGCTGCATTTCCAGCACGGTCTTGCGCGGCACGATGACTTCGTGGCGCTCGGCGATGCCGTCGGCTTCGGTCGAGCAGTGCGCCAGACGGTGGCCGTCGGTGGCAACCGCGCGCACACGGCCCGGTTCAAACACCAGCAGCATGCCGTTCAGGTAGTAGCGGATGTCCTGCTGGGCCATGGCGAAGTGCACCATGTTGAACAGGTGGCGCAAGGTGCGCTGCGGCATGGTGAGCGAGACGTCCCACTGCTCGGGCTGAGCCACGGTGGGGAACTCGCTGGCGGCCAGCGTCTGCAGCGCAAAGCGGCTCTTGGCGGATTGCACCGACAGCTTGTTGCTGGCCAGGGCCAGGCGCACGTCGCCGGTATCGGGCAGGGCTTTCAGGATGTCCAGCAGCTTACGCGCGGCCACCGTGGTGGACTCGTTGTCCTGGCCGACACCAAAGTCGGCGTGCGTTGTGATCTGCACTTCCAGGTCGGTCGCAATAAAGGCAACCTTGTTGCCTTCCTTGCGCATCAGGATGTTCGCAAGAATGGGCAGGGTATGGCGTCTTTCGACGATGCCCGCCACAGTCGACAGCGGTTTCAGCAATGCATCGCGTGTGGTTTGTACGAGTTGCATGTTCATCCTTTTAGAGTTTGTTCCAACACGTGCAGGGTATGGTTGAGCTCCGCTTGCTTGGCGCGGGCATCGGAAATCTTGCGAACGGCGTGCAGCACCGTGGTGTGATCACGGCCGCCGAATAAATCGCCGATTTCCGGCAGGCTTTTCTGGGTCAGCTCCTTGGCCAGGTACATCGCAACCTGGCGCGGCAACGCGATATTGGCCGGCCGGCGTTTCGAGTACATGTCGGCGACCTTGATCTTGTAGAAGTCCGCCACCGTCTTCTGGATGTTTTCCACGGTGATCTGGCCGTTGGACACCGACAGGAGGTCCTTCAGCGCTTCCTTGCAGACATCCACCGTCAGCACGTCGCGGCCGTGGAAGCGCGCGTAGGCCAGGACCTTGCGCAGCGCGCCTTCCAGTTCGCGCACGTTGCTGCGCAGGTGCTTGGCGATGAAGAACGCCACTTCCTCGGGCATGGGCACGCCTTCGGACTCGGCCTTGCGCAGCAGAATCGCCACGCGCATCTCCAGCTCAGGCGGCTCGATGGCGACCGTGAGGCCCGAATCAAAGCGCGAGATCAGTCGGCTGTCGATGCCCGACAGTTCCTTGGGGTACGTATCGCTGGTGATGATGATCTGCTTGCGCTGCGCGACCATCGCCTCGAACGCATAGAAGAATTCTTCCTGCGTGCGGTTCTTGCCGGAGAAGAACTGGATGTCGTCGATCAGCAGCAGGTCGAGCGAATGGTAGTAGCGCTTGAAATCGTCGAACGCCTTGCGCTGGTACGCCTTGACCACGTCGGACACGTATTGGTCGGCATGCACATAGCGCACGCGCACCCCGGTGCCCGCCGCAACCATGGCGTTGCCGATGGCGTGGATCAGGTGGGTCTTGCCCAGGCCGACGCCGCCATACAGGAACAACGGGTTGTACGAGGTGCCGGGATTTTCCGCGACCTGCAGCGCCGCCGCGCGCGCGAGCTGGTTGGCCTTACCGGTCACGAAGTTCTCGAACGTGAGGTCGGTGTTCAGGCGCGATCGCTCGTACACGATGTTGGCGGCGTCCGCGTTCACGGCCTGCGCAGCGGCGGTCGTGGCGGGCGGGGGCGGGGCGGTCGTCACGGTGACCGTCACGGGTGGCGCGGCGCCGGAAGGGGGCGCAGCGGACGGGTGCGGTTGCTGGGCTGGCTGCTGCGCACGCACGGGCGCGACCGGCATACGCGGCGCGGTCCCTTGCGAAGGCAGCTCGAACAGCACCTGCACCGGACGCTTGAACCACTCCGCGGCCAACGCTTCGATCTGGTGGGAAAAGTTTTTGCGCACCCAATCCAGCTTGAAGCGGTTGGGCGCGGCAACGCGCAGCACCGCCTGCGTTTCGTCGTACGCAAGCGGGACCAGCGGTCGTATCCACGCGCTGATTTGTTGGGGGGGGAGTTCCTGCTCAAGACGACTGACGCAGGTCTGCCAGAATTCTTTCATGTCGCTCTTATTCAAACCTCGATTCTACCTTGCCCGGGCGGGGGTTATCCACAGGGAAGGGCATGAGTGTCTATATGATCACCCCTTAACTGTTTGACAAGACAGGGAAAACTTGCTGAAATGGTGGGCTTTTCCGAATTCTGTCTGTCAGAAGGTTTCGCAGAAAGCTTGGCCGGACACGCTCCCGCAAGGGCAAATTGCCAAAAGCGCAATTGCCCCTACAAGAGCAATTTGTCCGGTTTTTAGCTTTGCTGAATAGGTCGCCCGAGATGAAATTCTCGGTACAGAGCCCCGTCTAAGAGTTGTTTTTTGCACCGGTTGCAAAACCCATGCAAAACCCGTTGCAAAAACGCTCTCTGGATACCCGCTTCTGCTTAGCGCGACGTGGAACCCTCCGGGCAGGTCCCTTCTGACTTTGTTCTTTTTGTGGATCGTCCATGAAACGCACCTACCAACCTTCCGTTACCCGTCGCAAGCGCACCCATGGCTTTCGCGTGCGCATGAAAACCCGCGCTGGCCGCGCCATCCTGAGCGCCCGCCGCGCCAAGGGCCGCAAGCGTCTGGCCGTCTAAGTCCAGTTTTCCGGTTTTCCGGAAACTGACTTTCGCACGGACCGACCATATTGCAAGATCTCTCGCAATCCTGTTCCGGTTCCGCGCAACCGCCTGATCCGCAGTCCATGCCGCGCTCCACGCTTCCCCCGGAGGCGCGGCTGCATCGCCCCTCCGAGTTTGCCGCCGCCCTTAAAGGCCGGCGTCTTGCCCGAGGGGCATTCTTCATTGTGAGCGCCGCTCCCAATGATCTGCCTCCCGGCCAGGACGCCTGTGCTCGTTTGGGGCTCATCATCGCCAAGCGGTTTGCCGCCCACGCCTCCACGCGCAACGCCTTGAAGCGGGTCATCCGCGAAGCGTTCCGCCACCGGCGCCTGGCGCTGCCGGCAAAAGATTACGTCGTGCGCCTGCATAGCAAGGTCGCGCCCGCCACGCTCACTGCGCTGAAACGCGCCGCCCGAGCCGAAGTGGACGCTCACTTTGAGCGGATCGCACGATGATCAAGGCACTACTCATTGCCCCGATCCGGTTCTACAGGTTCTTCCTGAGTCCCTGGATTGGACGGCAGTGCCGTTTTACTCCGACCTGCTCGGCGTACGCGATCGAAGCGATCGAGCGCCACGGTGCATGGCGCGGATTCTGGCTGGGCGTCCGGCGCATCGGCCGGTGCCATCCCTGGTCGCCCGGGGGCCTGGATCCAGTTCCGCCGGCCAAGGGAACCAACGACGCCCGTTGCTGCTCCCACAGCCACCGCATCGAGCACGATTGACGCTAAACTGGCGGGCTTTGCTGGCCCGTATTCACTTCAGTAGGCACCATGGATATCCGACGAACCGTCCTCTGGATGATTTTTTCCTTTTCGCTGTTGCTCCTTTGGAACAACTGGCAAATCCATAACGGCAAGCCGTCGCTGTTCGGGGCCCCGCCCGCGGCCAGCACGAGCGAAGCGCCGGCTGCGGCCAACAACGCGACGCCGTCCGTGCCCAGCGCCCCGGCTGCCACCGCGGCCCCGGCCTCCACGGTGCCTGGCGCCGCCACGCCCGTTCCCACGCGCTCCGAAGAAGTCGTCATCACCACCGACGTGCTGCGCCTGACCTTCGACACGATGGGCGCCCAGCTGGTGCGCGCCGAACTGCTGAAGTACCCGGCCACCGGCCAGGCCGACAAGCCCACGGTTCTGCTGGACCGCTCGGCGGGCCTGAACTACGTGGTGCAGACCGGTGTGGTCGGCGCCCCCAGCGGCCAAAGCTTCCCGACGCACCAGACGCCTTTCCGCCTGGTCTCGCAAGAACGCGAACTGACCGGCGACAACCTGGTCGTCACGTTCGAAGGCGAATCCGGCGGCGTGAAGGTCACCAAGACGTTCACCCTGCACCGTGGCCGCTACGACATCGACGTGCGCCATGACCTGGCCAACGTCGGCACCGCCCCCGTCACGCCCTCGCTGTACCTGCAGATCGAGCGCGACGGCAACGACCCGGCCGACACGTCCAGCTTCTATCACACGTTCACGGGCTTTGCCGTCTACTCGGACCAGGACAAGTTCCAGAAGAGCACGTTCAGCGACATCCAGAAGAAGAAGGCCAGCTACATCAAGCAGGCGGACAACGGCTGGATCGCCGTCGTCCAGCACTACTTCGCCACGGCATGGGTGCCCCCGCAAGGCAAGCCGCGCACCAACGAACTGCTTGAAGTCCAGCCGAACCTGTACGCCGGCCGCAGCATCGAAGCCGTCGGCGACATCGCCCCGGGCGCCGCCGCCCGCGTCGATTCGCACCTGTGGGTCGGTCCGCAAGACCAGAAGGCCATGGCCGCGCTGGCGCCTGGCCTGGAACTGGTGGTCGACTACGGCTGGCTGACCATCATCGCCAAGCCGCTGTTCACCCTGATGACCTGGCTGCATTCCATCCTGGGCAACTGGGGCTGGACGATCGTGGCGCTGACCGTGCTGATCAAGGCCGTGTTCTACCCCCTGGCCGCCGCCAGCTACCGCTCCATGGCCCGCATGAAGCAGGTGGCTCCCCGCCTGCAGGCCCTGAAGGAAAAGTACGGCGACGACAAGCAGAAGCTCAATGCGGCCATGATGGAGATGTACCGCACCGAGAAGATCAACCCGCTGGGCGGCTGCCTGCCGATGCTGGTTCAGATTCCGGTGTTCATCTCGCTGTACTGGGTGCTGCTGGCCAGCGTGGAAATGCGCGGCGCGCCGTGGATCCTGTGGGTGCACGACCTGTCGGTCCGCGATCCGTTCTTCATTCTGCCCGCCATCATGATGGCCACCATGTTCCTGCAGATCAAACTGAACCCGACGCCTCCGGATCCCATCCAGGCCAAGGTCATGATGATCATGCCGCTGGTGTTCGGCGGGATGATGTTCTTCTTCCCGGCCGGCCTGGTGCTGTACTGGTGCGTCAACAACATCCTGTCGATTGCGCAGCAGTGGTCCATCACCCGCGCCATCCAGAAGAAGTCGGAAGCGGCGGCCAATCGCTGATCGCCCTCCCGAAACAAGAAACCGGCCTTTCGAGGCCGGTTTTTTTACGCCCGTTGCCGATGAAACGCGGAAGGCACACTCAGCATTTTCTATGCCCATGAGGCATATACATAGGTATTACTTATCGACAAAGCAGGATCAATCAACTTCACACGGTCAACCATGACACCTATGATGGCTCTGAATTTGCCCTCCGGCGTCCCGCCCGCCGGAGTTTTTGCTGCAACGTGCGCGGCCCGCCAAGCGGATCCGCGTCATCCAGAAATGATCTAGGGAGTGTGCCATGACCGACAAGAAGCCTCTGACTACCGCCTCGGGCGCCCCAGTACCGGACAACAACAACACCCTGACCGCCGGCCCCCGCGGCCCGGCCCTGCTGGAAGATTTCTGGCTGATTGAAAAACTTGCCCACTTCGACCGCGAACGCATTCCCGAGCGCGTCGTCCACGCCAAGGGCTCCGGCGCCTATGGCAAGTTCACCGTCACCCACGACATCACCCGCTACACCCGCGCCAATATCTTTTCCAAAGTCGGCAAAGAGACGCCGCTCTTCCTGCGCTTTTCGACCGTCGCCGGCGAACGCGGCGCGGCTGACGCCGAACGCGACGTGCGCGGCTTTGCCATCAAGTTCTACACCGACGAAGGCAACTGGGATCTGGTCGGCAACAACACGCCCGTCTTCTTCATCCGCGACCCGCTGAAGTTCCCCGACTTTATCCACACCCAGAAGCGCGATCCCAAGACCAACCTGCGCAACGCCACCGCGGCGTGGGATTTCTGGTCGCTCAACCCCGAATCGCTGCACCAGGTCACCACGCTGATGAGCGATCGCGGCATCCCCGCCAACCTGCGCCAGCAGCACGGCTTTGGCTCGCACACGTTCAGCTTCATCAACGCCAACAACGAACGCTTCTATGTGAAGTTCCACTTCAAGTCGCAGCAGGGCATCGCCTGTCTGACCGATGAAGAGGCCGCGCAGGTCGTCGCCCACGACCGCGAAAGCTCGCAGCGCGACCTGTTCCAGAACATCGAGGAGGGCAACTTCCCGAAGTGGACGTTGAAGGTGCAGATCATGCCCGAGGCCGAAGCGGCGACGTATCACATCAACCCGTTCGACCTGACCAAGGTCTGGCCGCATGGCGACTATCCGCTGATCGAGGTCGGCGTGCTGGAGCTGAACCGCAACCCCGAGAACTACTTCGCCGAGGTCGAGCAGGCCGCCTTCACGCCGGCCAACGTGGTGCCGGGCATCGGGTTCTCGCCGGACAAGATGCTGCAGGGGCGCCTGTTCTCGTATGGGGACACGCACCGCTATCGCCTGGGCATCAACCATCACCAGATCCCGGTGAATGCGCCCAAGTGCCCGTTCCACAGCTTCCATCGCGACGGGGCCGGCCGGGTGGACGGCAATGCCGGCGCCACGATCAACTACGAGCCCAACAGCGCGGGCGAGTGGAAGGAAACGCCCTCGGCGGCCGAACCGCCGCTGGCGCTGGACGGCCAGGCCGCGGCCCGCTGG
>Ga0213828_1003457_pt1 | contig 10355 bp, 11 predicted proteins | sample MC6MC0897MG_FD_180664 | JGI IMG/M metagenome (GOLD analysis project Ga0213828, IMG submission 180664) | Enriched soil aggregate microbial communities from Iowa State University, Ames, United States - MC6-MC0897-MG | ecosystem: Environmental > Terrestrial > Soil > Unclassified | place: USA: Iowa...
GGTCAGTCGACGGCGGACGTCTCAATCTTGTCCAACTGGGCGGATCGGCCTGCGACACGACGCAGGTCCTGGCGCTGGGCGACTTCCTGCACCTCACGGCGCTTGACGAGGTCGGCCAGGCTGATGCCGCTGAGGAATTCATGGATCTGCTGGCTGAGATCGCACCACAGGTGGTGGGTCAGACAGGTATCACCGGCATGGCAATCCCCAAGGCCCTGGCAACGGGTGGCATCGACCGATTCGTTGACCGCGTCGATGACCTGAGCCACCTGGATGGTTTCCATGCCCCGCGACAGCTGATAGCCACCGCCTGGACCGCGCACACTGGATACCAGGCTGCTGCGGCGCAGCTTGGCGAACAGCTGCTCCAGATAAGAGAGGGAAATGCCCTGGCGCTCGGAAATGTCGGCCAAAGACACGGGCCCATGCTGCGCGTGCAACGCCAGGTCGAGCATGGCTGTCACGGCGTATCGGCCTTTAGTAGTCAGTCGCATGGCTATTGGGTACCACGGGAGTTACAGGATGTGAGCGAGTATGCGATTCCCGAGCATTTAAGTCAACTATTAGACCTACTGCTTTAGTCGGGTTTTACGTCGGGAGGCGGGCGCGATTGTAGCAGACGAGGGGCGTGAGCACACGCCCCGTATGTCACCACGGCTTCAGCGCGACGCGATCAATGCGACTGAGTGTCGCGCTGGGCGGCCTGGGCAGCTTCGGTGAAGTCATCCTCCGGCAGTGCCGGCAACTCCTTGGCACAGTAGTCGCTGCCCATCTTGGTCAGCGCGCCGCACATGCCCTCCAGGCGCTCATCCACCGCTTGCAGGTGGTCGAGCATCTGCCCGATGGCACGTGCGACCGGGTCTGGCATGTCGCCACTGACGCCATACGCATCGAAACCGATCTTCTCGGCCATGGCCTTGCGCCGGGCTTCGACTTCGTTTTCTTCGCTCTTGACGATGATGCGGCCCGGGATACCCACTGCGGTCGCCCCCGCCGGCACGGCCTTGGTCACCACCGCATTGGAGCCGATCTTGGCCCCGGCACCGACGGTGAACGGGCCCAGCACCTTGGCCCCCGCCCCCACCACCACGCCGTTTTCCAGGGTCGGATGGCGCTTGCCTTTATTCCAGCTGGTGCCGCCCAGGGTCACACCCTGATAAAGCGTGACGTCGTCGCCGATCTCGGCGGTCTCGCCGATGACGATCCCCATGCCGTGGTCGATGAAGAAACGCCGGCCAATGGTGGCGCCAGGGTGGATCTCGATCCCGGTCATCCAGCGCCCGAAGTTCGACACCAGCCGGGCCAGCCACTTGAAATCACGCGTCCACAAGGCATTGCCCAGCCGGTGCAGCCAGATGGCATGCATGCCCGGGTAGCAGGTCAGCACCTCGAAGGCGTTGCGCGCTGCCGGGTCACGATGGAATACGCTTTGAATATCTTCACGCAGGCGTTCGAACATCTGTCAGTCCTTCCTTTTATGCGGTTCGCCCCGAGCCACTTTCTGGGTCTCGGTGAGGATGCCGCGCAAAATGCTCATTTCCGGACGGTTCACCGAGCTGCGCCCGTACAGCCGACGCAGGCGCGCCATCAGGTGCTTGGGCTTCTCGGGGTCAAGGAAGCCGATGTCCACCAGGGTCTTTTCCAGGTGGTCGTAGAACAGCTCCATTTCGTCCATGGTCGCCAGCTCGCTGGCGTCGGCCTTCTCGACTTTCGCCGGGGCATCCTCGGCTGCCAGCCAGGCCATGCGCACCTCATAAGAGAGCACCTGGACCGCGGCGGCCAGATTCAGCGAGCTGAAGTCGGGGTTCGAGGGAATGTGCACGTGGAAGTGACATCGCTGCAGTTCGTCGTTGGTCAGGCCAGCGTGTTCGCGACCGAACACCAGGGCGATTTCCTCGCCGCCCAGCGCATGCTCCACAGCCTTGGCCCCGCATTCGCGAGGGTCGATCAATGGCCAGGGGATGCTGCGCTCGCGGGCACTGGTACCCATCACCAGGTTACAGCCGACCAGCGCCTGCTCAAGGCTGTCGACAACCTGGGCTTTACCCAGCACATCGTCGGCGCCCGAGGCCCGGGCACTGGCTTCGGCATCGGGAAACGCTTTTGGCTGCACCAGCACCAGACGCGACAAGCCCATGTTTTTCATGGCACGCGCAGCGCCGCCGATGTTGCCGGGGTGGCTGGTATTGACCAGAACAACACGAATATTTTGCAGCACGGTGTTGTGCTCTCAGAGGCAGATATCAGGGCCTTCGATCTTACAGAACCGACAGACGTAACGCCATGAAAGCAAATGTGACACTTCTGCCGTCAAAGTTTTCTGCTAGAATGATCGGCTTTCTTCTTTAACATCTCCAGGTGACCCGCCCATGCAGCCTATGCTGAATATCGCCCTGCGCGCCGCTCGCAGCGCCAGTGAACTGATTTTCCGCTCCATCGAACGCCTGGATAGCATCAAGGTCGATGAGAAAGAGGCCAAGGACTACGTTTCCGAAGTCGATCGCGCCGCCGAGCAGAAAATCGTCGACGCCCTGCGCAAGGCCTACCCGAACCACTCCATCCAGGGTGAAGAGACCGGCATGCACGCGGGCACCGGCGAAGAAGGCAAGGACTACCTGTGGATCATCGACCCACTGGACGGCACCACTAACTTCCTGCGCGGCATCCCTCATTTCGCTGTCAGCATCGCCTGCAAATACCGTGGTCGCCTTGAGCACGCCGTGGTTCTCGACCCGGTTCGCCAGGAAGAATTCACCGCCAGCCGTGGCCGTGGCGCCCAACTCAATGGCCGCCGCCTGCGCGTCAGCTCGCGCACCAGCCTGGAAGGCGCCCTGCTGGGCACCGGTTTCCCGTTCCGTGACAGCCAGATGGCCGACCTGGACAACTACCTGGGCATGTTCCGCGCCCTGACTGGCCAGACTGCAGGCATCCGCCGCGCAGGCTCCGCCAGCCTGGACCTGGCTTACGTCGCCGCCGGCCGCTTCGATGCATTCTGGGAGTCGGGCCTGTCCGAGTGGGACATGGCTGCAGGCGTACTGCTGATTCAAGAAGCAGGCGGCCTGGTAAGCGACTTCAACGGCGGCCACGACTTCCTCGACAAGGGCCACATCGTCGCGGGCAACATCAAGTGCTTCAAGGCAGTACTGACGGCTATCCAGCCGCACCTGCCAGAGAGCATGAAGCGCTAAGTACCGTTGGCGTTATAAAGAAGCACCCCTCGGGGTGCTTTTTTTATGGCGACGTATTGTGCTCGACACTTCACCAGCCTTACAACGTATTGATATAACAGCCGCACGGCAGCCGCGGCCTATTCAATGGCAGTTATTCTTGATGGCCGCCTCCAATGCCGACGTCGTCTTCTCATTCAACTCGATGCGCAACGCCACCGCACGCTCGACACCAATTTGCAACGCCGGGCCGAAGCGGCTGATATCCAACCCCAGGCGGATCAACATTTTCTCGACCCCCACCGTGGTCACCGTGACGAACTGTTTCACGCCACAGCCAATGGCATAGCTGACGATCGCATGAATAGCCTGCGTGGTGCCCTGGGAGAAGCCGAACCGATTGCCGTCCGGCAGCTCGATGGCAAAGCGGCTCAGCTCCCAGATGGCGTCGGAGCACGGTGCAGGATGCCCATGCAGCAGTTCGGGGAAGGTATGCGCCAGCATGTTCGGGCCCGTGGTCGGCAGTATCCGCCAGCACCCACAGACATAGCCCGCCTCGTCATCGCGGTTGATGATCATGTAATAGGGGTCGAGCGCATCGTAGCCATCGATCTCCATGTCATTGATCAGCGGGATGTCCCACATCTTTTTAACTTTGAAGATACGTGCCCGAAGTTTATGCATGGCATTCAGCGCTTGCGGGTCGATGTTAGTGCGGCGATCAATGGAGATAAGCATAGGGGCAATTACCGGCAGGGGTTTGAATTGCCACCCACGGTATATTCATGCCGGTTAAATAAAATCCTACCTAATTTGGGAGGTGGCCGACATTAACCAGACTTGTTAATTTTTCGGCTTTTGCAGGATTGACTCCCGATGAAGCTACTCAATACCTCAGCTGTGCGCGAGGTCGCCCATCAAGCCATCAGCCTGCGCTTGGGCCTCAAGCAGAGCCAGACCGAATTCTGGTCAAGGTTCGGCATCAGCCAGGCCTGCGCCAGCCGCATCGAATGCACCAGTCAAGTGCCCGCCCCGGTGTATATCCTGCTGCGCCTTTACCTCAGCGGTCGCCTGGAGGAAAGCGACCTGGCCCAACGCCCGCAGTGACACTCAGGGCGTGATCGATTTTTGCTGGATGGCTTTGAGCACTGCCATCTGGCGCGAGCTGACCTGGAACTTGCGGCGGATGTTCTTGAAGTGGAAGTCGATGGCCGAGGTCGTGCACGACAGAATCATCGAGATTTCCCAGGTGGTCTTGCCTGCTGCGCTCCACTGCAGCACCTCTTTTTCCCGGCTCGTCAGGTGCACGGGTGTGGAGCATTCGATGCGTGCCTTGAGCACCCCCTCCATCGCGTAATCGCGCAGCAGGGTCGCCATAGGCAAGGACTCGATCATCGTAGCAGTCGCTCGCGGACCACTTTCAGAGGGTTTCAGGCAGAGCATGCCCGCCTCGCCGCGCGGACCATGCAAGGGCAGCGCAAGGCCTTGCTGCAAGCCATGTGCGGCGGCTTCTTCGAAGAATTCCGACTCTGAGGGACGGCGGTAGTTGTCCCGGTCCCAGAGCAGTGGCCGGTTTGCGTTCAGGCAGTGCTGAACCACCGGATCGACCGCAGCGTAGGACTCGGCGTCGTAACGTGTGCGCCACGCATCAGGGTAGTCGCTGTAGATCAGCACCTGCTGATTGGCGTCAGTGGGCGCAGGCTTGAGACCGATCAGAAAGTTCGAGTATCCCAGCTTGCGGGTCAGGATTTTAAGGTGAGCCAGCCAGTCCTCAAAGCGCTCCATTTCGCTGAGTCGCAGCAGCTCATCCATTACCAGTAGGGTCATTCCCTTCCTCGTAGGCACCGTTTGACGGTGGTCTCATGGCGAGACAACACGCGAGGGAATATCGACTCCCTCATTCAGGTGGGTCGATAAGATAGTTACATGGCACATTGAAATCAACGTGCATAGAGTGCTCGCCGACGAGAAGCAAGCGGTCGCAGACACTAGTCAGTTGCCCAACCCGCCACAACCTCCCTGTTCTGGGAGGTACCAGGCGCTGCGCGCAGCCTATTTACTAGCGTGGCACCAGCCTGCACCGGCAGGCAGCACCACGATGCACATGGACGGCACGGGAAAACACCTGAAGCTGTATTTCGGCTGACCCACAAGGAGCCCTCCTGCATGTTCCAGCAACAGTTCTTCAGCATGGTTGCGCGCCATCGCGACTACCCGGCGGTCGTCGACAGCCATGGCAAAACCCGCAGCTACGGCGAACTGCTGCAGGACATCGACCAGTTGCGCGCCAGGCTGCATGCTGCAGGCCTGCGCGAAGGTGATGTGGTAGCCACTCAACTGGGCAACAGTACCGGTTATGTGGCGCTGCTGTTTGCCATGGCAAGCCTGGGGCTGATTCACTGCCCCGTGAGCGTGGCCAGCAGCACACACCAGCGGGCAATGCGCCTGGGCCAGGTCGGCGCCGCCCTACTGATCACCGAAGCCGGCATAGTGCCGGCGGGCCTTGGTGTACCAGGCTTTACCCTCTATTCGCCCACACCTGTCAACCTCAAGACCCCAGCGTGGCGCGACTGCGCCGGGCTGATGCGCATGCAGGAAACCTCAGGCAGCACCGGCGCACCCAAACTTGCGCTGTGGCGCCAGGACCGGCTGTACCGTGAAATCATGCATTGGGTAGACAGCGCCGGCCTGGACGCCGGTGCGCGCTACCTGAATATCCATAGCCTCGATGGCGGGCATGCAGTAGACCTGCATGTATTCCCGGCTTTGCTGACGGGTGCGACGCTGTACCTGGGTGATGCGACCCAGGTTGAGCACACCCTGCGCACCCTGCACGAACAGCGCATCAGCGTGATGAGCGCACTGCCGTCGCAGTACCTGGAGCTGGCACAGGCCGCACAGAACACCGGCATCCGCCTGCCAGCACTGAGCAAACCTTTCTGCGGCGGCGCCTACCTGGACGACCATGTGGTGCTGGAAAGCGAGCGCCACCTGGGCGTGCACCTGAAAAGGATCTACGGCTCGACGGAGTTCGGCATGGTCCTGGCAAACTTCACGCCGAACCTGCAGGTCGGCTGCGGCATGCGCCCGGTAGGTGATGTCGAGGTGACGCTGGAACCGCTGGACCCCGCGCAACCGGAAGTAGGCGAAATCATCGCCCGCTCCACGCACCGCGGCTCGGGGTACTTCCCACCTGCACCGATCCCTTGCGAGGACCAGGCCTATGCCACCGGCGATATCGCCCGGCGCCTTGCCGACGGCAGCCTGATGCCGCTGGGGCGCGCGACGGATGCCCTGCTCACGCAACAAGGCATGCAGTTTGCCCCCGCCCTGGAAGCGCAGATCGCACAGGCCATGAAGTTCGAGCGCGTGGTGGTACTGGTAGACGAGCAGGATCGCCGGCGCGCCCATGTGATCGTGCAAGGCAACACGGCTGACGCACATGAGCGGTTGGCGAAACTGACCGGGGGGCTGGAACGCCTGGGCATTAGTGCCAATATCGCAGTGCTTGAACGGATACCCATGACGCCGACCGGCAAGCCGGACCGCGTCCGGCTTCGCAAGCAGCTAGGCGCGCAGCAACAACTACGCTAGACCGGCTTGGGAGCGGGCTCGCCAGCCCGCCTCCTCAAACTGGCCAATGTGAGCTTTACTGCCCGGCCTGGTTGTCACTGAGAATCAGCTTGCCATTCTTGTCCAGGGGGATGGTCGAGCCCGGCTCGCGGTCCATCTTCACCTGCCCCGCCTGGTCACCAATGGTGTACTTCACGTTATAACCAACGACCTTGTCGCTGATGTCATTGACCGTATTGCAGCGGGTTTGCGTCGTGGTGTAAGTGTCACGCTGCTGCATGCCTTCCTGCACCTTGTTACCGGCATAGCCACCACCGACCGCACCGGCCACGGTGGCGATCTTCTTGCCGGTACCACCACCAATCTGGTTACCCAGCAGGCCACCGGCCAGGGCACCCACGACGGTACCGGCGATCTGGTGCTGGTCCTTGACCGGCGCCTGACGCGTCACGGTGACGTCCTTGCAGACCTCACGCGGTGTCTTGACCTGCTGCTTGATCGGCTGCACATCGGTGACCTGGGCGTACTCCGGCCCTTTGTTCACCAAGCTGTAGGTCGCCACAGCACCTCCGGCAGTTACACCGACAGCACCCAGTACCGCACCCACCAGCATTGATTTATTCACCTGAACCTCCTGATCTTCCCTGCGGGACATAGCCCGCCTTCTCCCTGCCTTGGAGCAAAAAAAAAGGCGCGAGTTCAATACTCGCGCCTCTTGATTCGCCAAACGGCGTAGGAAAAGCCCTTACGGACGCTCGTCCACGCCTTCGGTCTTGGCTGGCGGAATCAGGTCTTCACTGTTCAGGTTCAGCCAGATCAGTACCACGTTGGCGATATAGATCGACGAGTAGGTACCGGCCATGACCCCGATGAACAGCGCCAGCGAGAAGCCGAACAGGTTGTCGCCACCGAAGAACAGCAGTGCGGCGATGGCCAGCAAGGTCGACACCGAGGTGGCGATGGTACGCAGCAGGGTCTGGGTGGTCGAGACGTTGATGTTCTCGATCAGCGACGCCTTGCGCATCACACGGAAGTTCTCACGCACCCGGTCGAATACGACAATGGTGTCGTTGAGCGAGTAACCGATGATCGCCAGCACCGCCGCCAATACCGTCAGGTCGAAGGTGATCTGGAAGAACGATAGGATACCCAGCGTCACCACCACGTCGTGGATCAGCGAGATGATCGCGCCCACGGCGAACTTCCACTGGAAGCGGAAGGCCAGGTAGATGAGGATGCCGCCCAGGGCCAGGAGCATGCCCATGCCACCCTGGTCACGCAGCTCTTCACCCACCTGCGGGCCTACGAACTCGACGCGCTTGAGCGTGGCCGGGTTGTCGCCGCCGGCTTTTTGCAGTGCCTCGGCTACCTTGCTGCCCAGTTGCGGGTCATCGCCCGGCATACGCACCAGCAGGTCGGTGGTTGCGCCAAAGCTCTGCACCACGGCCTCGTGGAAGCCGGAGTTGACCAATTCGGCACGTACCGCCTTGAGGTCGGCCGGGCGCTCGTAGGTCAGCTCGATGAGCGTACCGCCGGTGAAGTCCAGGCCAAAGTTCAGGCCCTTCTGCCACCAGCTGAACAGCGCCAGGACGGTGAGGAGCACAGTGATGGCGAACGCGACATTGCGCACGCCCATGAAGTTGATGGTTTTCATCGCAGCTCCCTCAAACCCACAGCTTCTTGATGTCACGCCCGCCGCAGGTCAGGTTGACCATTGCGCGGGTCACCATGATGGCGGTGAACATCGAGGTGAAAATCCCGAGGGACATGGTGACCGCAAAGCCCTTGACCGGGCCGGTACCCATGGCGAACAGGATGCCGCCGACCAGCAGGCTGGTCAGGTTGGCGTCGATGATCGCGGTAAAGGCGCGGTTGAAACCTTCATGGATGGCGCGCTGCACCGACATGCCGGCTTTGAGCTCCTCACGGATACGCGAGAAGATCAGCACGTTGGCGTCTACCGCCATACCCATGGTCAACACGATACCCGCGATACCCGGCAGGGTCAGGGTCGCGCCCAGCAGCGACATCAGCGCCAGCAGCAAGACCATGTTGCCCGCCAGGGCGATGGTGGCGATCACGCCGAAGCCGCGGTAGATGGCGATGATGAACAGCGAGACGAACAGCATGCCCCACAGCGACGCATCAATACCCTTGGTGATGTTGTCCGCACCCAGGCTTGGGCCAATGGTACGTTCTTCAGCGAAATACATCGGCGCAGCCAGACCACCGGCACGCAACAGCAGGGCCAGCTCGGACGATTCGCCCTGGCCGTTCAGGCCGGTGATGCGGAACTGGCTACCCAGCGGCGACTGAATGGTCGCCAGGCTGATGATCTTCTTCTCTTCCTGGAAGCTCTGTACCGGCACTTCCTTCTCGACGCCGTCGACGGTCTGCTTGACGTAGCGGGTGACCGGCTTCTGCTCGATGAAGATCACCGCCATGCTGCGCCCGACGTTGCTGCGCGTGGCGCGGCTCATCAGCTCGCCGCCGTGGCCATCCAGGCGGATGTTCACTTGCGGGCGGCCGTGCTCGTCGAAGCTGGCCTGGGCGTCGGTAACCTGGTCACCGGTGATGATCAGGCCACGCTCGACCGGGGCGGAGCGGCCGCCCTCGCGGAACTCGAAGACCTCGGTGGTTGCCTTGGACGCGCCAGGTTCGGCACCGAAGCGGAACTCAAGGTTAGCGGTCTTGCCGAGGATACGCTTGGCTTCGGCAGTGTCCTGCACGCCTGGCAGCTCGACCACGATACGGTTGGCGCCCTGACGCTGAACCAGCGGCTCGGCCACGCCCAGCTCGTTGACGCGGTTGCGCACGGTGGTCAGGTTCTGCTTGATCGAGTATTCGCGGATCTCGGCGACTTTCGCCTGAGTCAGCGCCAGACGCAGCACGGCGAGGTCATTGCGCTCGGTGGCAGTCAGGTCGAAATCGGAGAAATTCTTGCGGATCAGGGCACGTGCCTGCTCGCGGGTTGCATCGTCAGCGAAGCCCAGCATGATGCCGCCATCCTGCTGAGGCAGGCTGCGGTAGCGGATGCGCTCTTTGCGCAGGAGGGTTTTGACCTCCCCTTCATACACCTTCATACGGGCGGTCATGGCCTTGTCCATGTCCACTTCCAGCAGGAAGTGCACACCACCGGACAGGTCCAGGCCCAGTTTCATCGGGCTTGCACCCAGGTTACGCAGCCATTGCGGAGTGGTCTGGGCCAGGTTCAGGGCCACGACGTAATCATCGCCCAGTGCCTTGCGCACTACATCCTTGGCTGGAAGCTGGTCTTCCTGGTTGGTCAGGCGAATCAGCGCACTGCCCTTTTCACCCAGGCTGGCACCCTTGACGGTGATACCGGCATCGGTCAGCGCCTTGGAGACGCGATCGAGGTCGGCCTGGTTTACCTGCAGCGCCGAACTGGCACCACTGACTTGCACCGCCGGATCATCCGGGTAGAGGTTGGGAGCGGAATAAATAAAACCGATCGCCAGTACCAGCAGGATCAGTGCGTATTTCCACAGAGGGTATTTGTTCAGCATCACGCCGCCCGTTCAAGACGCGGGGCGCGTTGCGCGCCCCGACTGGAAAAATAAAACCGGTAACTCAGATAGCCTTGAGCGTACCTTT
>Ga0213828_1003461_pt1 | contig 10353 bp, 8 predicted proteins | sample MC6MC0897MG_FD_180664 | JGI IMG/M metagenome (GOLD analysis project Ga0213828, IMG submission 180664) | Enriched soil aggregate microbial communities from Iowa State University, Ames, United States - MC6-MC0897-MG | ecosystem: Environmental > Terrestrial > Soil > Unclassified | place: USA: Iowa...
TGCATGGCCGTATCGTGTTTTGGAATTCCCTATGAATCAACAACATAAAGACCTGTCCGCGCTCGCAAAAGCGTGGCTGTTTGTGCTGGGCGCGTGCATTCTGGCCGCCGGGCTCTTTTTCGGTTATCACGGCGCTCGCCTGGTGGCCCTGAATGGAAGCTGGTATTTCGTGGTGTGCGGCGTCGTGCTTGCCGTCTCCGGCATTCAGATCGCCCGCCGCCGCCCCAATGGCGGCCTGCTTTTCGCGCTGGCGCTGGTCGGCACCGCGATCTGGGCGGTCATCGACGTGGGCCTGCAATTCTGGCCGCTCGTCTCCCGCGTGCTGGTGTTCGTGGGCTTCGGCATCCTGGTCGCGCTGTCGCAGCCGCTGCTGCGCCGCGCGCAGAAGCTGCCCGCCAACCCGGCGCCGTCCCGCATGGCGGCCGCCGTGCTGGCGCTGGCCTTTATCGCGACCGTGGCCGGCATGTTCGTGCCGCACGCGCCCGTGTCGCAGGGCGAGACCCTGGCGCTCAAGCCCGTCGCACCCGGCCAGGAACAGAAGGACTGGGCGCACTACGGCAACACCGCCGGCGGCACCCGCTTTGCGGCGCTGGACCAGATCACGCGCGACAACGTGAAGGACCTTGAGGTTGCCTGGACCTACCGCACGGGCGACACCCCCGTCAGCCCCGGTGGCGGCGGCGCCGAAGACCAGCAGACCCCGCTGCAGATCGGCAACCGCGTGTTCCTGTGCACCCCGCACAACAACGTGATTGCGCTGGACGCCACCACGGGTAAGGAACTCTGGAAGGTCGAGATCAACGCCAAGCAGAAGAAGTGGATGCGTTGCCGCGGCCTGGCCTATTTCGATATCGATGCGCCGCTTGAGCAGCCGACCGTCGAAGGCGCGACGCCGGTCAAGGCCGTGAGCCTCGCCGCCGGCGCCGCCTGCCGCCGCCGCATCCTGATGAACAGCGTGACGCCCGAGCTGATCGCACTGGACGCCGACACCGGCGCCTTCTGCGCCGACTTCGGCAACCAAGGCCGCGTGGACCTGCGCGCCGGCATGGGCAAGGGCGCCGACAAGGGCGAGTATTACCTGACCTCGGCCCCGACGCTGGCCGGCACGACCATCGTCATCGGCGGCCGCGTGGCGGACAACGTCAGCACCGACATGCCTGGCGGCGTGGTACGCGGTTTCGACGTGGTGACCGGCGAGCTGCGTTGGGCCTTCGATCCGGGCAACCCGGAAGACCAGGCCGCGCCCGCCGACGGCCAGACCTACGTACGCTCGACCCCGAACGTGTGGGCGCCGATGTCGTATGACGCCCAATCGAACACCGTCTTCATGCCGGTTGGCAGCGCCGCGGTGGACCTGTGGGGCGTGAAGCACACCGCGCTTGACCGCAAGTACGGCGCTTCCGTGCTGGCCGTCGATGCCAGCACCGGCCGCGAGAAGTGGGTCTACCAGACCGTGCATGACGACCTGTGGGACTTCGACGTCCCGATGCAGCCGTCCTTTGCCGACTTCCCCGTCGACGGCAAGACCGTGCCCGCGCTGGTGTTCGGCACCAAGGCCGGCCAGATCTTCGTGCTGGATCGTCAGACCGGCAAGCCGCTCACCCGCGTCGAAGAACGCAAGGTGCCGGCCGGCAACATCCCCGGCGAAACCTACTCGCCGACCCAGCCGTTCTCCGTCGGCATGCCTTCGATCGGCGCGAACGACATGAAGGAATCGGACATGTGGGGCGCCACGCCGTTCGATCAGCTGCTGTGCCGCATCCACTTCAAGTCCAAGCGCTACACGGGCCTGTTCACGCCGCCTGGCACGGATCCGTCGTTGAACCTGCCCGGCTCGCTCGGCGGCATGAACTGGGGCGGCATCTCGATCGACCCGGTGAACGGCTACCTGTTCATCAATGACATGCGCGTCGGCCTGGAAGTGCAATTGGTCGAAGCCGGCGCCAACGCCAAGAAGAGCGACGGCAATGAAGCCGCCGCCATCCAGGGCCCCGTGGCGCTGTCGGGCACGCCCTACGCGATCAACGCCAAGGTGCGCTTCATGTCGCCGCTGGAGATCCCGTGCCAGGCGCCGCCGTTCGGTACGCTGACCGCCGTGGACCTGAAGACGCAGAAGATGGTCTGGCAGGTGCCGGTCGGCACCGTGCAGGACACCGGTACCTTCGGCGTCAAGCTGGGTCTGCCGATTCCGATCGGCATGCCCACCATCGGCGGCACGCTCGCCACGCAGGGCGGCTTGGTATTCATCGCCGCCACGCAGGACTACTACCTGCGCGCGTATGACGCCGGCACGGGCAAGGAAGTGTGGAAGGTCCGCCTGCCGGTCGGCAGCCAGGGCACTCCCATCAGCTACAAGTCGACCGCCGATGGCAAGCAGTACATCGTCATCTCGGCCGGCGGCGCCCGCAACTCGCCTGACCGTGGCGATTATGTGATCGCGTACGCGTTGCCGGGCAAGGTCTGAGCCTTGCGGTAGCGTAAAGGGCAGGGCGGAGCAAGATACGCCCGAGCCCGCGCCAGACGCAATGAAGCCGCCTTTCGGGGCGGCTTCGTTGCGTTTGGGGGCTTGGATTCCAGCCCGCTTTGTTCGTTTCGGCTTCCTTGCGTTTGGGCCTACGCGTTGCGGTTCTTGGCACCGCCCTGGCGTGCCTTGAATCGCGGGTTGGATTTGCAGATGACGTAGATGCGCCCGCGGCGGCGAACGACCTGGCAGTCGCGGTGGCGCGTCTTGGCGTCTTTCAGAGAGGCGAGGACTTTCATGAAGGGTTCTCCTGTCCGGTTAAGAAAATCAACAGGTCGGGCGCATGCCGGGATTCCTGGGTTCGTGTGGTGTGGTTCGGGTCATCGCAGGCTTTCGGGTCTTCACGGCCAGTTCGGGAACGGATTAGGCCACGTCTTCCACACAAGCGGTCCCTGCGCCATCTCGTCGTCGCTGAGCAGACAGGCATCTAAGCGCGCCCGCAAGGCAGCTTCATCCATCTCCATGCCGATCAGCACCAGTTCCTGGCGCGCGTCACCCACACCGTCCACCCAGTTTTTGCGGATCATCGCGACGTATTCAGGATCTTCGGGCCAGCGTTCGGGCGGCATGGCCGCCCACCAATAGCCTGCCGCGCCGTGATGCGCGACCGCGCCGGCCTGCGACCACGACCCCGCAAATTCGGGATGGCTGGCCAGCCAGAAATAACCTTTGGACCGCACGACGCCCGGCCATTCGTCCTCGACAAAGGAAAAGAAGCGCTCGGGGTGCAAGGGCCGGCGCGCGCGGTAAACAAAACTGCGGATGCCGTACTCCTCGGTCTCCGGCGTGTGCTGGCCGCGCAGTTCCTGCAGCCAGCCGGGCGCCTTGCACGCTTCGTCGAAGTCGAAAAGGCCGGTATTCAGCACGCGGTCCAGCGGCACCTTGCCAAAGGCGGCGGCCTCGATGCGGGCGCGCGGATTGAACTTGCGCAGGATGGCGAGCAACCGCTCGCGCTCGTCGTTGGTGATCAGATCCACCTTGTTAAGCACGATGACGTCGCAGAACTCGATCTGATCGATCAGCAGGTCCACCACCGTGCGCTCGTCCTCGTCTCCCAAGGATTCTCCGCGCTGCTGCAGGCGGTCCCGCGAGCTGTAGTCGCGCAGGAAATTGAAGGCGTCGACCACCGTCACCATCGTGTCCAGGCGGGCGATCTCGCCCAGGCTGCGGCCGTCCTCGCCCTCGAAGGTAAAGGTTTCCGCCACGGGCAGCGGTTCGGAGATCCCAGTCGATTCGATGACGAGCTGGTCAAAGCGTCCTTCCCGCGCCAGGCGCTCCACCTCCAGCAGCAGATCCTCGCGCAGCGTGCAGCAGATGCAGCCGTTGCTCATCTCGACCAGCTTCTCGTCGGTGCGGGACAACTCCGCGCCGCCCGTCCTGACCAGCGCGGCGTCGATATTGACCTCGGACATGTCGTTGACGATGACGGCGACGCGCCGGCCCTCGCGATTGTTGAGGATGTGATTGAGCAGCGTCGTCTTGCCGGCGCCCAGAAAGCCGGACAGGACGGTTACTGGCAGATCGTGGGGGGAGGGAGGGTGCTTTTGCATGATTCAAGACCGGGATTGCAGAGCGCGCGTGCGGTACAGCATGTACAACGCCACCGGGGCGCCCACCAGCCCGATGACCGCGTTCAAGTGAAAAACGTGCCGGCTCCAGGGCAAATGCACCACCAGGTCCGCCGCCAGACCCAGCGCGGCGCCGGTCAGGCCGGCGGCGGGCAGCAGCACGCGGTGGTCCGCCGTGCGCATGAGCGCGCGCGCGACCTGCGCTGCCACCAAACCCAGAAAGGCCACCGGCCCGCAAAATGCCGACACCAGCCCGCACAGCCAGGCCGCCGCGAACAAGGCGGCGCGCTTGACGGCGGCCACGTGCAGCCCCATGGACTGTGCGTAGCGCTCGCCCAGCAACAGGCCGTTCAACGGCTTGACCAGCAGCGCGCACGCCGCCATGCCGCCGAGCAGGCCGGGAATCAGGATCTGCAACTGCTGCCGGGTGGCGCCGGCGAAGCTCGCGTCGTCCCACACCTTGAACGCGCGCGCCTGCGTTTCATCGATGAAGTGCATCAGCACGCTGATCAGGCCGACCGCCAGGTAGCCCAGCATCAATCCGACGATCAGCAGCGTCACCAGGCCGACGTGATGCGAAAGCCTGGCCAGCAACAGCAGGACCAGGGTCGATCCCGCGATGGACGCCACGGCCATGCCGACATCCCCGACCAGGCCGTAGCGCAACAAAAAGGCGTTGCCCGCCACGCCGGCAAACGTGACCAATACCGCGCAACCCAGGCGCGCGCCGTGCACGATTCCCAGCACGAACGGATCGGCAAGCGGGTTGCGAAACAACGTCTGCAACATCAATCCGGCCACGCCCAGCGCAGCACCGGAGACCATCGCGTTCACGGCCCGCGGCGCGCGAAAGCCCAGTACGATGTCGCGCCACGCCGGGTTTTCCGGTGTTGCGCCAGAAAGCAGGGCCTGCACCACCGCCTTCAAGGGGATCGCCACGCTGCCCAGCGACAGTTCCGCGACGAAAAGCAACGCGATCAGCGCCGCAAGCAGCAGGAATGTCGCCCACGTCTGCACGTGCCGCGCCGGGCGGGGCGGGGCCATGGTGGATGGCGCGCAGGTCTGGGGGATCATGGCAGCCTCCGCAGGAATTCGTATTCACCGTCGGTCATGCGCAGCCGGCCGGGGTGCAGCGCGCTGATGGCTTCAGCCAACTGCACGTGGGGTTTGGTCATGCTCTGGTCCTGATAGGGGTTGGCCCATGCGCCCGTATAGCCGCGGTCCCAGGCATAGACCCGGCCCGATTCGGCCGGCCGGAACCAGCCATGCAGCGGGTTCGCGCGTATCCAGGCACCCACGCCGGGCTGGCCGCCCAACGTGCCCAGCCAGACATCGGCAAGCGCGCCCTCGGCGTAGATGGATTCAATGGGCACATACAGCAGGCTGCTGGGACGGGCGTCGCGCACGACATAGTCGCCGCCCGCATCGCGGATCAGTTGCGCCCGCTGATTGGCCGCGCCAAACGTCTCGAAGGTGGCGCGGCCTGCGGCGAAGCCCGACATGACCGCGGGCCGTGCTGCCACGCCACGCACCAGCGCCGCCAGCCGCTCGTATTCCGCCTCGATGCGGTTAAAGCGGTCATTGGCAAGGGCCTCGCGATTTCCCAGCAGCGCAAGCAGCTTCATCCATTCCGCGCGGCCCAGCGGATGCGTCTCGTGATGATCGGCCTGCGGCAGGGCGCGCACGCCCATTTCCCACAGGCGCGGGTGCATGTTGGCCGCCGGATACGCAGAGTAAAAGGTCAGATAGACGTCCGGCCGGATGGCCATGATTTGCTCGATGCTGGCATGCCCGACTCCCCACATATCGTGAACCAGCCCGGCCTGAATGCGCTGCCGGACGGCGGGCACCGTGGCGTTGCGGACGTTCTCCGATCCCACCAGCACATCCACCATGCCCAATTCGTCCAGCGCGCCCAGCATCGCCGAGTTGCCGGTCACGAGCCGCTGGACGGGCACCTGTATTACCGGCACGTGCGCGTCATGCGGCGGCGCCGGGGTCCCGCACTGGACGAGCAGAAAGTCCAGCGCCTCTCGCGTGGCGACGCTGGGCGTAAAGCGCACGCGCTTGTAGTTCGGACCGTATTCGACTTGTAGCTGCGACGAATGACGGAACGCCGTCTTGTCCGGAAAGTAGTCCACGCCAGGCTGAAAGTCGCTTACGCAGGATGCTTCCAGGTTGTGCGCGGGGCCGTCCGGGCCGACCGTCTGCCGGGGCAGCGCGTCCACGGGCGGCGGGGAGACCTGCGTGCAGCCCGCCAGCAGCGCTGCCAGCATTGGGCTCATGATGCAAGCCCGCCTTGTTCTTGACGCGATCATGCCGTCACCCGAGTCGCGTGCGCCACGCGCAGCGCGCCAGCCAACGCCGCCACGGTCGCATGCCGCGTGGCTGCGCCTTGCGCCAGCGATAGCGAGTAGCCATCATCCAGCACCTCGACGGTGTGCGCCGCGTCGTCACGGATGCAGTAACCCAGACGCTGCACGGCGCGCAATGCCCAGACGCGCCGCATGCCGCTGCCGTTCACACGTATCGGCGTCTGGCTGCCGCGGCCGACGCGCAGCTCGCCGCGCTCCAGGTCAAACGCCAGTCCTTCGGCGGAGAAGGCGGCCGACAGCGCGCCACTCAGCGCCAGGTCTTCCGGTGCGCCGGTGAGCAACTGCCGTTGGCCGTCAATAAGCCACAACACGTCGGCATAGCGCAACGCAAGCTCAAGGTCATGCGTGGAAAGCACGATGCTCAATTGCTGCTGATGCGCCAGGTCCTGAAGCAACTGCATCAGCTCGATCCGACGCGGCAGGTCCAGAAATGCCGTCGCCTCGTCCAGCACCAGCACCTTCGGCTGCTGTGCCAAGGCGCGCGCGATCATGATCTTCTGGCGCTCGCCATCGGACATGCGCGACACCAGCTTGCCGGCCAGCGACGCCGCGCCCGCCTGAAGCAGGGCGGCTTGCACAAAGGCGTGATCCGGCTTGCGCAGCTTGCCGCCCCAGCCGACATGGGGATACCGGCCCAGACAAGCCAACTCGTATCCCGTCATCAGCATCGTGTCCACGCGGTCTGTCAGCACAACCGCCAGCAGTCGCGCGCGGTCCCGGCTGGATTGCGCCGTCAGGGCGTGGCCATCCAGCAGGAGGTCGCCCGCCAGCGCGGGCTGCATGCCGCACAGCGTGCGGATCAGCGTGGACTTGCCGGCCCCGTTGGCCCCAATGAGGCAAACGAAATCTCCGCGGGGCGCGTGCAGATGATACGGGCCCAGCAAAGGCCGGCCGTCGTAGCCGGCCACCAGGCCTTGCGCAAACAAGGACATCAGAGACGGACCCCGAAAGACACCATGACCGTGCGGGGCGCGCCCGGATAGGTGGGCACGAACGCGCCGCCGGATTCGTAATAGCGCTTGTTGGTCAGGTTCTGGACGGTCAGTTGCAGGCGGTAGCGTTCGGCAGGTCCGAAGCGATAGATGGCATTGGCGTCCCAGCGCGTGTAAGAGGGCAGTTCAAAGCTGTTGGCCGTGTTGGCTTGCCGCGCGCCCACGTAGGTCGCGCCCAGCCCCAGCCGCAACCCGCGAGCCCACCCTGTCAGGTCGTACGTCGTCCACAGGCTCGCCGAGCGCCGCGGCGCGTTGGCGACCAGATTGCCTTCGATGGCGGCGTCGCTGTCTTCGGTGATCTCGGCCGTCAGATGCGTATAGCTGGCCAACAGGCGCCACTGCGGCGTGATGGTGTAGGGAACATCAAGCTCCCAGCCTCGGCTGCGTTGCTCGCCCGCCTGGATCACGTAGTTGAAATCGTCCGGATCGCTGACCACGCCATTGGTGCGGCGGATGTCAAAGAGGGCGAGTGTGGGCTCCAGGCGGCCATCCAGCAGGCTGAACTTCGCGCCCACTTCAAACTGCTCGCCGCGCGACGGCTCGGGCAGGTTGCCACTGCGCAGCATGCCGCCGCCGGGCTCCGTCAGGAAAGACTTCGACCAGCTTCCGTACAAAGACACTTCCTCGCGCGGCGTCCAGGTCAGGCCGATCCGCGGGGACCAGGCATCGTCCGAGCGCTCGAGCGCGCCATCCGTTGCCAGATACTCCGCCTCGCCCGTCGTGCGCGCGCGATCATGGCGCAACCCCAGCAGCAGACGCCACTGCTTGCCGAACGACATTTCGTCCTGGGCGTACAGGCCGACGTTGTGGCTGGTGTAGCGCGATGAATCGTAATGCTGCAGCGGCCCGGTCTCCACGCCATGCACCGGATTCCACAGGCTGATCGGCAGATTGACGGGGAATCCCAAGCGGTTCATGTAGGCGTCGGCCGTGAAATCCCAGTCGTCATAGTTGTAGTCCGCGCCGACCAGAACGCGATGGCCGACCGGCCCCGTCGTGAACCGCCGCGACGCCTCGGCCAAGACTGACGTGTCCCTCTGCGTGTCGATGCTGCGCTGGAAACGGCGATTGACGATCGGATCGCTGGTGTCGGCCCCGCTGACCGGCGGAAATCCATACGCATACCAATGCGCATCGGAGCGCGCCCACGAACCCTGTACACCTGCACGCAAGTCCCAACCACTCTCGAACTTGTGGTCGATAACCAGGCTGGCCAGCGCACTGTCGTTCTTCAGCTTTGCGTCACGCTCGCCATAGTTGTAGTGAATCGGCACATCCAGGAACAACGGGCTGTTGCCGAAACCCCGGTCGAATGCCGCCTCCTTGTGCCCGAACTCGAATTCCGCCGTGACCGTGGTGCGGGAAGAGGGCGTCCACTGGAACACGGGCGACACGAACTGCGTCTGGTTGTCCACGAAATCGCGGAAGCTGTGATTGCTTTGCAGGGAGCCGGTCAGCCGATAACCCAAGGTCTCGCCCAACGGGCCGGTGCTGTCGATGGTCGCGCGGTAAAAGTCATAACGGCCCGCCGTGAAGTCGATGTCCGTCTGCGCCTTGTCCAGCGGCTTCTTGGTGACGATGTTCACCACGCCACCGGGCTCGAAGCGGCCATACAGGGCCGATGCGGGGCCTTTCAGCACCTCGATCTGCTCGATGTTCACCAGTTCGTCGACCGGCGCGAAGACGCTGCGCCGAAAGCCGTTCTTCAAATTTGCGGAAGTCGCAAAGCCCCGCAGCCGAAAGCGGTCGTTGCTGCCGCCCCAACCGACCTGGCTGGTCACGCCGGGCACCGTACTGGCCGCGCCGCCCAGCGTGGTGACACCGCGGTCTTCGATCAACTCCCGCGTCACGGTCTGGATGGAGAAGGGCGTCTCCTTGACCAGCGTGTCGCTCTTGTTGGCGGTGGGCGCCACAAAGGCGCGATAAGGACGTTCGCGCGTTCCGATGACAGTGATGGTTTCCAGCTTCTGGGTGGAATCTTCCGTTGATTCTGCCGATTCGGCCGAAAGGGACGGCAACGGGGCGAGAGCCAACGAGATCAAGGTAAGGCAGGCCCGCTGCCGGCGGTTGCTGTGGGCAGGGGCGCCCGACAGATCAAAACGCATGAACTTCTCCGGATGGATGCGCGGGCGTTGCGGCGATCCCCCTGGATGCCTGGCCGGTCGCATCTGACGGCCCGTTGTCTCCAGCAGGAGCACGGGCGTCTTGTTCTGAAATCGAATGTTATAACGTAACATTCAAATTTGAAAAGGTGGAGCGTTCGAATTCCCTGCATCACGCTTGCCGGGCTGGATGCGCCAGCTATTCGCTGTGGCGGTGCTTGCCCGTCTTGATAAAGAGATCCGAGAAGCTTTCCCAATCGTGGAGGTAGACGAACAACTCTCCCTCGTCGCCTTCACACAACGCCGAACCGTGGCTGCTTTCTTCCCAGAACGAGAAAAACGGCAGGCGGCGAATGTCGTCCAGACGCACCAGGCGGTCTTTCACGACGGTCAGGCCAAAGTAGGTGGTGGTCATAGCTGAATTCCTGGTTGGCTTCTTGGCAAGGTTTGGCTGCGGAACTGCGCTGATCCGCGTGCATGTTATCGGCGGAGCCACGGGCCAAGAAGAGCTAATGGCGGTGGTACGTGTGGACTGGCGCGCGAGTGCGCGGCATCGGCGGGAGGTGCCGTGCTTCTGGCGGGTGATGCCCGCGCGTTTTGGCTGCTTACGCACCACCCTCAGGAGCCCGCACGAGCAGCACAGGCACGGTAGCGCCGCGCATAATGCCCTCGGCACTGCTTCCCAGCACCAGTCGGCTCGGCCCTCGGCGTCCATGCGTGCCGATAACGATCAGGTCGGCCTTCCATGACAGGGATTCGTCCAGCACCCGCTGTTTGACGGTCCTGTCGAGATTT
>Ga0213828_1003467_pt1 | contig 10338 bp, 11 predicted proteins | sample MC6MC0897MG_FD_180664 | JGI IMG/M metagenome (GOLD analysis project Ga0213828, IMG submission 180664) | Enriched soil aggregate microbial communities from Iowa State University, Ames, United States - MC6-MC0897-MG | ecosystem: Environmental > Terrestrial > Soil > Unclassified | place: USA: Iowa...
AGTTCATTCTTTCAATAGTTACATCAGTCATGATTTTTTACCTTTTCTTCGTACTCACGTTCTGCTTGGCACAGTCTAAGATATAAAGGAGAGCTGTTAAGTACATTATCACCCGCGCTATTTGCTAATCTTAGATATCCTAAATATCCTATAGAAGAGGCTTTTGTAACATTAAGATGACTAGGCGCTATGAAAGCTTTTGTTAAGGAATTTAGTATATTATCCTTAAATTTTAATGTACCGTCACCTATGAAGGTAATAGGTTCATTAAAGTCACTACATTTTTTTATTACCTCTTCCATTGATAATAATTGTGGTTCATTCAAAGCTACTAGACTATTATTTTTAAATCTATAAAAATTAGTATATACATTACCCCTTAAAGCATCAATTATAGGACAGATAATACCTTGTGTATTGAATAAGTTATTTGCAAGACCATCTAGAGAGTTTATAGTTACAAAAGGTTTTTTAGTGGCTTGCACAAGACCTTTTATAGTAGACATACCAATTCTAAGACCAGTGAAAGAACCAGGACCACTGGAAACTACAAAGCCATCTATATCGGACACAGATAGACTACAGCTTTTTAAAAGATTATCTATCATAGGCATCATAATTACAGAGTGCTGCTTCTTGTAATTTACGATAGTTTCTCCTAAAATCTTATCATTATCAATAATAGCTACAGTTGCACACTCTGTTGCAGAATCTAGGGACAAAATCTTCATAGCTTCAACTCCTTTATATAATCATATCTATTGTTAGTATAAGAAAGAGTAATCTTTCTATAAGTTTCACCTAAATCTGGAAGTTTAGCTATGTTTATAGTTAAACTTTCTTCAGGTATTAATTCTTCGATATAGTTAGCCCATTCAATTACACTAACTCCATTTCCAAATATATATTCATCAAAGCCAATGGCAGCAATTTCATCGGGATCATTTACTCTATATACATCAAAGTGATATAATTTTAATCTGCCTTCATATTCGTTAACGATTGTAAAGGTAGGACTAGTTATACATTCATCTATGCCAAGACCTTTTGCAATTCCCTTGGTAAGGTGAGTCTTACCAGTACCGAGATCACCTATAAGGCATAGAATATCATTTTCTTTACACATTTTTCCTAGCTGTACGCCTAGGGAATCTAATTCATCAATATTACTAACTATAAATTCCATCTGATTCACCTCATTAATATTTTAGCCTAAAAGAAAAAAAATGAAAAGCAAATAATAAAATTACTTTTCATTATATAAACAGAGTTCTTAGCTTCTTCGAAGCTTAGAAATCGTTATCCAGGGACATAGCAGCTTTTTACTCCCACTTTAAAGAAGATGGGAGTATTAGAGTTGGTAGTCATCGGATAAATAAGCTTATAATAAATAAATTAAGGTTTCTTTTCCACTTGGGATATTAAAGTATTTTTAAAATACTTTACTGCATTACTACAAATTAAGTTTCTATTAGCCATATCATCTAATATATCAAATGCTTCATACATATACATACCTTTTCTATAGGGTCTATCAGCAGTTAAAGATTGATAGATATCACATACACCAATAATGCGGCATTCTTCACTAAGTTCCTCAGCTTTAAGTCTTCTTGGATAGCCTTTACCATTTAATTTTTCATGATGACTAGAAGCCCATAAACTAATATCAGATATGTTGTCTATTTTATCTAAAATTAATTTAGTATAGTAGGTATGAGATTTAATGACAAAAAACTCTTCTTCTGTTAAAGGACCATCCTTGTCCAATATGCTAATGGGAATAGCTAGTTTCCCAATATCGTGAAGTAATCCTGCAATTTTCATTTTAAGGCACTTTTCTTCATCATAACCTAAATGCTTAGAAACACTATAAGCTAAAATAGCAATTTCTTTAGAATGTTCAGCAGTAAAAGAACTTTTATTATCTATAATGCTTGCAAATACATCAGCAATTGCTTCAAATTCGGATAGAGAGATTATAATATCTTTCTCGGGTATTATATTATCAAGGATAAAGTTCATGTTAGGTAGATTTAAAAGGTTTAACCAAAACTCTTCCTTATCAGATATCATGAGAAAAGCTTTCACAACCTGTGGTGAAAATAAAGTTTCATTGTGTAGTTTTACCCAATCAGTAAGAATATCCTTTTGAATATAGTAAGGTTTAGAATAATCCATCTGAATTTCAATTAAGTCAGCTATTCTCAGAATTTGTGCTTCTATAGGAATTAGTGAATTTTTTAATTTTAAGCATCCACTACCATCATAATTTTCGTGATGGTAACGTATTATATCATATACCTGTATTAAGGATGGAATACGTTGAATCATTTCTGAGCCAGCAATACAATGCTTTTTTATATACCATTTTGAGGTGTGTGACTCATCAAATATATTTTGAGTTCCAATATCATGAATCATGGAAGCAATATATAAATTGTAGTAAGAGTTTTCATCCAGTTTCATAATACGAGCAATTTCTAAAGCTATATATGAAGTGCATCTAGAGTGATTAGAAAATTGATTCCTTGAAATATTTTTGTCATGTGTTGTAGTTATAACGTCCTCAAATTTACCCCAATTATTATCTGTAAGATCTAAGGATAATGATAGAGCGGAAACTATATTCTTTATACTAATATTCATGTTATCCTCCACAGTAAATCATTTATCTATATAAAATTTTAGCATATTTGGGAACGAAATGATATTATATATTGTTAAAGTAAATATATATTTAGTAAATAAATTTAAATATTTTATGTATTATATTTTGAAAATATAAATAGGATTTATATTCCCAATATATAAAATAGCAAAAATATATTAAATAATCAAAATATATTTAATATATTAATAATGAAATATATTAAAGTACTAACATTAGTATACTAAAATAAGGTATAATATAGAATAACAAATAAGTAGAGGAGGATAAATTATGTTTGTAAATAATTTGATGTTATCCAGAGAAAAGTTAACAACAGTAACACCAAAGGTAACCATAGGTGAAGCTCTTAAGGTAATGGGAGAAAATAAATTTTTATCCATACCAGTAGTAGAAGGAGATAAATTCTGTGGAGTAATTTCAAAAGAGCAGATATACACATACTACTATGAAAAATCTATAGAGAGACAATGTTTACTATCAGATTTTCTAGTTGAAAATGTAATGAGAACTGATGTACCATCTATAACTCCATTTAACGAAATTGAAGAGGCTGCACATTTCTTAGAAACTAAAAGCGTTTCCTTCGTACCAGTAATAAATAAAAATGGAGAAATGCAAGGAATAGTAACACATCATGCTATATTTCATCAATTTACAGAATTGTTTGGATTAAATAAAGGTAAACGATTAGCTGTAATTGCTTATGACATACCTGGACAAATATCTAAATTGTCAAAAATAATTACTGAAAACAAAGGACAAATAGTAAGCTTTGTAGTTGTTGACCCTAAGAGTATAACAGAAGTTAAAGAAATAGTAATAAGATTAAACACAGATAATATGGATGAAATCGTTGAAAAAGTAAAAGAAGCTGGATTCAAGATACAGTAAGTTTATCCGATGACTACCAGATCTAATACTCCCATCTTCTTCAAAGTGGGAGTAAAGAGCAGCTACGTCCCTGGATAACGATTTCTAAGCTTCATAGAAGCTAAGAACTCTGTTTATAGTTGAGTATGTAGGTGATCTACATACTCAACAGTACATAACTATATATTAAGAAAAGATTAATATATTTTAAATCCGTAGTTAACACAGTAGTAATTTGAATACTTTTATAATATACTAATTTATAAACATATTTCTTGAATTCATAATCTTTTGGCCTAAGTTATACTTATGTAGGTTCGTTACACTTTTATTTCCTATATTCTTAGAATATGGGAGATAAAAGTGATTAGAAATCAGATTAAATAAAAAATAAGATACTAAAATAAAAATTTATGGGATAAAATAAACAATGTAATAGAAGAAATATTGTATTCAAGGAGCTGATTAAAATTAGTGATGTAATAGATTTTAATGAACTAAAAAATAAGGCTACAGATAAAGATGTAGATAAGTTTGAGGATTACATATACTCTATGTATTATTCAATGGCTCAGGGTAAGCTATCTATGGCAGAGATGAGCAGAGAAATATTTAAGTATATGAAGGAGAATAACATATCTCAAGAGAAATTTATGAATATCCAGAAGAAGGTTATGGAGCGGTATGGAATTTCTACTGAAGATGTAGAAAGCCAAATGAAGTCTATGGGCATAGAGACTCCTTTAAGTGGATTAGGCAATGAGTATGAAGATGCAAGAAAAATCATTGGATTTCAAGAAAAGTATAAAGGAAAGCTCAAAGTAAAAAGTGTAAATTCATATAGCATTAAGAATGACAAGAATGATATAGAGATAATGCTCCAAGAGGAGAATGTTATATTAAAAAGTTATGGGAAAATAGATTTAGCTGATAATGAATTAAATGAATTTTTATGTTCCTATAAAAAGGTAATGAATAATAAGATGCTAAATATCTCAATATGTGAGAATGCTTCAACTTATTTATACTAATGTATATTCAAGAATATGGTGAATAATTTATAGAAAACCTCTTGCATTTGTGCCTATTATATAATATAATAAACGAGTAGCGAAGGGGTATAGCTCAATTGGTAGAGTAGCGGTCTCCAAAACCGTTGGTTCCGGGTTCAAGTCCTCGTGCCCCTGCCATAGAAACCTAGTGATTTTATTAATCACTAGGTTTTTTTATTTTCCTAATTTATTACTAGGAAACAAGGATTTAATGAAAATAAGTAAGAGGATATTATACTATAAAATTCCATAAAAATAATTAAATAAATTTATTGAGGAAATAATATGCCTGTGATATAATCTGTAAGTTAAGAAAATCAAATAAGTTATTAATTACAGTATAAACAGAGTTCTTTGCTTCAGAGGGATTTTACTCCCACTGAAGGTTAGAAATCGTTATCCAGGGACGTAGCAACTCTTTACTCCCGATTTGAAGAAGATAGGAGTATTAGAGCTGGTAGTCATCGGATAAATTTATATATGTAAGTTAAAGTTATTTATGTGAGGCGTGATTTAAGCTATGTTTTATAGGAAAACATAGCTTAATGTAGTGAAAGGAGAAATAATAATGGAAAAACGTGTGCCAGAATTTAAAGGTTTACTAAGAAGTCACATGATTGAACTACCTAAGGTTATTAGGGATGCTACAGGAATTATTATATTTGGAAAGAGAATTAAATCTTTAGTGTTTTCAACTGATGTAGCAGTTATAAGAAATACTAATGCTGATGCTGTTATTGCAGTATATCCATTTACGCCTCAACCGAGAATAACTGAAGCGCTATTACTAGCATCTGATATTCCAGTATTTTGCGGAGTAGGTGGGGCTATTACTACAGGAAAAAGAGTAATAAACTTGGCATTAGATGCTGAGTTTAAGGGAGCAATGGGAGTTGTAGTTAACGCATCTATAGACAATGATGTTATTGCCGGGATGAGAGAAACTATAGATTTACCAATATTGGTTACTGTTGTTTCAGAAAAAGATGATATAGATGGAAGAATAGCAGCAGGTGCAACTATACTTAATGTATCAGGAGCTAAAGAAACTGCTAATATTGTTAGACATATAAGAAGTAAGTACCCGAACGTTCCTATTATAGCAACAGGAGGGCCTACAGATGAGAGTATACGTGAAACTATACTTGCTGGGGCTAATGCTATAACATACACGCCACAAAGCACAAGTGATATATTAAATGAAATAATGATTAGTCATAGAAAAAGATATGAAGACTAATTTTCTTCAGAAATATAATATTTGAAACGAATATTATATTTGAGGTGATTTATTTATGGACAAGGCAACTTGGATGTTAGGAATAATAGTGCCACTAATATCTGCAGCATTTGGCGGATGTATATCTCTATTGATAATGAGAAAACTAATTATGGAAGAGAGAAAAAAATCTAAGAAAGAACGTGCTATAGATATTAATAATGATAAAATAAAAAGTTATAAGGAACTATTTGAACTGAATAAAAAAATTAAAATCTTTGGAGATAAAATTAGAAATAACACAATTCCCAATTGGATAAATGTAGAAAGTTATTATAGAGACGAATTTATAATAGAATTTGAAGAGATTATAAATAATTATAAATTTGTAAATGGTTATATTAATGACAAAAAGATAAATGAATATGCACAAAATGTGCTTAAATTATCCCAGGTAATAGTAGTAGAATTAAAAGATAGAGAAAATTATGGTACTACTTCTGAAAAAATAGAATCCTGCGTAGATACTTTGATAGAAGTTTTGAATACAATAGAAAAGAACATTTTATCTATAGTATTAGAGCTGTCTAAAGAAAAATATAAGTAATATTAATCATTTATACTGAGTATATTCTATTCCGAGATGTTTTTTAATGAAAGTAGTATGAAATTTGTATGAATTAATGAATAGTAGATGAAATATTTATGATTTTAAGTGGATTATGTTAGATTTAATTAATTGGACTAAAGTATAATAGGTGTGGTAAAATGGAATAGTTAAATTTACTACATAAAACCATGTGAAGTAAATAGAGAGAGGATTGTAAATATGAATATTCTTATTTTATCTGCATCTACTGGTGGAGGACATCTAAAAGCATCAAAAGCTTTAGAATCATATATTTTAGAAAATGAGTTAGATGCTAAAATAAAAGTAGTGGATACCTTAGAGTATGTTAATCCATTTATAAATAAAATAGTAACTAAGGGATATATAGTACTGGCAAAGTATTTAAATGCCTTGTATAAGAATTTATATAGTTTAACGGACAAGTCTGGCATTTTAACATGTTTAGTGACAAAATTAATTTTTTTATTTTCAAAAAAATTGTTGCCACTAATAGAGGAATTTGCTCCGGATGTAATCATTACTACCCATCCCTTTCCTACAGAAATGATTTCTATATTAAAGGGAAATAAAAGTATAAAAGTGCCATCAATATGTATAATGACTGATTATGCTCCACATAATACATGGATAAAACCTAATGTAGATGAATATTGTGTAGCATGTGAAGACATGATAGAAGGTATGATAGATAGAGGAGTTGCACCTGAAAAAGTTCATCCTTATGGAATTCCTGTATATAGTGGTTTTTTTCATCAAGATGAAGAAGATAAAAAAATACTGTTAGATGAGCTAGGTTTAAGCGAAAATAGAATGACAGTGTTAGTGATGGCTGGAAGCTTCGGGGTATATAATATAGAAAAAATTTATAAGAATATAAGTAATATTCCTATGGATTTTCAAATTATAATTCTAACGGGTAATAATAAAAGATTATATAATAAAATTAAAGAGCAGATTAAGTTTAGTAATAAACAAACAAAGCTTATTAAGTTCACCAATGAAGTGCATAGATATATGAACTTAGCAGACATTTTAATTACTAAACCAGGAGGATTGACAGTATCAGAAGCTTTAGCAGCAAATCTTCCTTTAATTACTTTTGATGCAATACCAGGACAAGAAGAAGCAAATGCAAAGTTTTTATTAGATCATGGAATGTCCATATCTATAGGCAGCGGTGATAATTGTATTGAAGCTATAGAGGCTTTGCTTAAGGATAAAGACAAGTTAAAAGAGATTAAAGAAAATTGTATGACTTTTGATAAATCAAATTCAACCATTGAGTTACTAGAACTTATAAGAAGATTAATTAAAGAGAATGAAGCTGAAAGCAATTCGGAAATTGCTTAGAACTTAAATAATTAAGACCAAGGTTTTTAAAGCCTTGGTCTTTTGCTTTAAATTATAAGTAGTTAGTCTTATTTGTGTAATTTTGTAATGGCATTAATAAATTCATCTAAAAATTTGAATGAGCCATTTTTCATGTGTAAAAATCCCATTATAGATAGTATAACTCCACTTAAAGAACCGACTATCATATCAGTCATAGTATCAATAAGACTATTAAGCTGAGAATCAAACCCAAACAGTTGATCTCCCGCAAATTCCCAAAATTCCCATAGAGCAGCTCCAGAAATCGTAAAGAGTAATATATATATACCTATAAATAATGGTGGCAAGATTTTAAGATTACTTTCACCTATAAGGGGCTTTAAAATAGCTAAAGCTAAAAATCCTAAAAGAACACCTGAAGCAAAATGAAGAAATAAGTCCCACCAAGGTAGTATTGAGTACATATTATACATTCGGCCTAAAAGTAGAGCTAAAAATATAAAGAATTGTAATAGAAAATCAGGTAAATTAGACATTTTAACTTTAAATAAATTTAAAGTTATATCTGGTATAAAAGAAGTGACAAAAATTATTAGAATATTGATAATATAATTGGCGTTATTACCCACTTTTACAATTGAGTAATAAATAAATAGTACTAATAAAATTGCTCTAAATATCCACTTGAAAAATAAAGCAAAAGAAAATTTTGTATTTTTCATAGATTTTCCTCCATGTTATTTTTGAAAGTAACTAAAATAAGAATAAATATATTTCATATATAATATTTCAAAAACATAACAAAAATATAAGCTAATTTAACATTATAACATATGAAATTAATATAATTAAATTAGTTGTATTATTTTTCTATAAGAATAAGTTTTTCTGCTCTAGAAAGTTTTTTTATTTCACATTCTCTTTTTAAAGCTGAAGATTTGTCAGGTAAATTTTCATAGTATACAATTTCTACAGGTAATCTGCATCTGGTGTATTTAGCGCCCTTACCGCTATTATGGCATTTAAGCCTTCTACCTAAATTAGTTGTCCACCCTGTATATAAAGTATTGTCGCTACATCTTAATATATAAACAAAAACCATATCTATACCTCAAAAAATATATTAAAAATTAGAATAATTATTACTAATACATAATACTATTTAAATAGTATAACATTATTTTATCATGAATATATTATACTATTTTATAAATACTGGTGTATTCATATTGAATTAAATTAAATCATAAGGTATAATTAAAGTGAATTAAAAAGAAACAGCAAATAATATGTTGATTTAAATTGAATAAAGTATAGTTTTAGGTACATTATGTTTAATAGGGAAAGTGGTTAAAGTCCACTACAGCCCCCGCTACTGTGTACGGAGACGAAATCTCATAGAAAAACCACTGGAGTGTATTTCTGGGAAGGTGAGATGGAGGATGATACGTGAGTCAGGAGACCTGCCTAAAGCATAGATATGACACTTCGGAGGGAAGGGAGTTAATAGTTTAGTTTGTACTTATATTACAAATTATAATTATGTTGTGTAGTTAAATTAAATTTTAACCTCTACCTTTTGGGTAGAGGTTTTATTTTGCACTAATTTATTAAATTTGGAGGAACTAGGATGAAAAAGGCTATATTAGTAGTAAGTTTTGGAACTACCTATAAGGATACATTAAAATTAACTATAGAAAAGATTGAAGATGAAATAAGAGAAAGATTTAAAGAGTATCATGTTATGAGAGCTTTTACAGCACATATGATAATAAGAAAGATAAAAAGTAGAGATGGAATAATTATACCTACTCCTGAGGAAGCTTTAGAACAACTGTATAAAGAGGGATATGAAGAAGTTATAGTTCAACCACTTCATATAATACCAGGAGAAGAGTTCCAATATGTTAGATTAGTAGTTGATAAGTTTAAAGCAAGTAATAAATTTAAGTCTATAAAAGTAGGTAGGCCAGCACTTCACTTCCAAGGAGGAGAAGAAACTCCTAATGATTATGAGGTATTTATAGATGCTATAAAAGAAATTATACAAAAGGATAAGACCATGGTATTTATGGGACATGGAAGTAATCATCCAGCTAACTCAGCCTTTGTAGCCCTTCAAAGTGTATTTACTTATTTAAATTATAACAATGTATATGTTGGAACTGTAGAAGGATATCCTACCGTAGATATGATAGTGGAGATTCTTAAAAGAAAAGGTATTGATCATGTTAAGTTAGCACCACTTATGTTAGTAGCTGGAGATCATGCCACTAATGATATGGCCTCTGATGAAGAAGATTCATGGAAAACTATATTAGAAGAAGCTGGAATTGAAGTAGACATATATCTTCATGGTTTAGGTGAGATTGAGAAGTTCAGACATATATATGTGAATCATGTACAAGACGTAATAGATAATAAATATCTTCATTTAGGAGATACAAAGAAAACACCGTAAAGGAGTTAATTATGGATAGTATAATAGTTTCTTCAAATAGTAGTGGCGGAGGAAAGACCACTGTTACATTAGCACTTATGAAAACCCTTATAAATAGAG
>Ga0213828_1003478_pt1 | contig 10302 bp, 15 predicted proteins | sample MC6MC0897MG_FD_180664 | JGI IMG/M metagenome (GOLD analysis project Ga0213828, IMG submission 180664) | Enriched soil aggregate microbial communities from Iowa State University, Ames, United States - MC6-MC0897-MG | ecosystem: Environmental > Terrestrial > Soil > Unclassified | place: USA: Iowa...
GTCTTTGTATTTAATGTATGAAATAACTTCCGATCGTACTTGGTTGGAAAAATCTGCAAACGCAGGTTATGCGCTCGCGCAATATTGGATGGCCATCGGTGATCGACAAGGTGAGGGATTTTTTCTTATACCTGGAAAACGTGATGAGGCCATCAGCAAATGGCTGAAAGCTTCCTCTGAAGGCGGCAACCCAAAAGCAATGATGGAATACATTGAGATCCTGTATAAGAAAGGCGATCTTGAAGGGGTGCGCCATTGGCTTCAAACAGCAGCTGAAACGGGTGATCAAAAAGCAATTAGCAGTTATGGCTCTTACATTGCCCATGCACCCGACCAAGTTGGTTATCCCCTCGATCTTGTTAAAGGTTATGCACTGATTAGCCTTCTGAAAGAGCTGGATGGTGGAGGCGCGATTCAAGATTTCGTTCAAGATACTCTCGAAGAAATTGGGAGCAAAATGACGCCTGAACAGCTAGAGAACTCAAAAGCTGTCGCTGAGGAATGGAAAACCACTCACCCACCGCTCTCCTTCTTCCCCGAAAAGCTAGGCAGATAACTAGAATGACAAGATTTTTGTCTTGGCCTTTATTAATTGCTCTTTTTTCTTGGGCAGAACCAAGCCTGGCGGCAGACAGCGCCCCTGAAAAAATTTCAGGATTAGTTCTATACAACCAACTCAAAATTAACGCAGCGACTCAACAACTCCAAATTGAAAGCAACGACGGAAACTCGGACTCTCAATACTATTTGGCGGAAATCATTCGTAAAAAAAGCCGTTACATGGCCCCCGAAGCGCAACATTGGTATGAAAAGGCAGCAGAAAAAGACAATATCTATGCAATGATTCAACTGGGCCGACACAAAAATGACTTTTGTCAGAAGATTGGCAACTGCCCTCCATTCAAGAAAACCCAAGCGGAATGGTTTGCACGAGCTAAAGGATTAGTTCTACCAAAGGCGCAGGAAGGCGATCCCGAATCCTTGTATCTAATGTATGAAATCACTCTTAATCGTGAGTGGTTAGAGAAATCCGCAAACGCAGGATACTCGCTCGCGCAGTACTGGATGGCGGTCAGCGAACGTCAGGGCGAAGGTTTCTTCTTGATTCCTGGAAAACGTGATGCATCTGTAAAAAAATGGCTTTTGCTTTCGTCGGAAGGCGGATATCCAAAAGCAATGATGGATTACCTGGAAATTTTACATAGAGAAGGCGACACAGCAAGTATTCGCCAGTGGCTTGAGTTAGCAGCCCGCAGTGGTTACCAAGTGGCAGTAAGCAGCTATGGTGCCTATATTTCCCACACTCCAGACAAACTGGACTACCCCCTAGATCTAGTTAAAGGTTATGCGCTTTTTACATTGCTTAAAGATCTAGGTGATGCTGGCGGAATCGGAAGATATGTTGAGCGAAAAGGTGAAGAAATTCGCGAGAAAATGACACCAGCACAGATTGAAGATTCAGAAAGAATAGCTAAAGAGTGGAAAACCACTCACCCGCCACTCTCATTTTTTCCGGACAAGCTAGGATATTAACGCCAGTGAGGCCATTTAGATATTTTATTATCGCGACATTTTTAACAAGTGCCACACTTACTTTTGCGTCGCAGCCAGCGCACGAAGTATCTGCAGGCATTATTTTATATAATCAGCTAAAGCTTGATGCAGCCTTTCCTGTATTAGAAAAAGAAGCGCAAGCTGGAAACGTGGAATCGCAATACTACCTAGGCGAAGCGCTAAGAAAGCGAAACCGATACATGACGCCCGAAGCACAGCACTGGTATGAAACGGCTGCGATGAATGGTTCCATATACGCGATGATTCAGCTAGGCCGTAAAAATTCGGATTTGTGCAAGATAATGGATAACTGCCCTGCCAGTTCCAAAAGTCCTGCTCAGTGGTTTGCGTATGCTAAAGAACTAGCGTTGGCAAAAGCGAACAGCGGTGACGCTGAGTCTCTATTCTTGATGTATGAAATAACTTTGAATGACGAATGGCTTGAAAAGTCAGCAAACGCTGGTTACCCACTTGCGCAGTATTGGATGGCGGTGAGTGAGCGGCAGGGGAAGGGATTCTTTTTTATCCCTGGGAAACGCGACGAATCGGTCCGAAATTGGTTAAGGCTTTCGTCAGAGGGTGGATACCCTAAAGCGATGAATAACTATCTGGAAATTCTTTACAGGGACGGCGACATGCAAACTGTCCATCATTGGCTAAAAATTGCAGCTGAAACTGGCGAGCAAGATGCCATGAGCAACTATGGTGCTTACATTTCGCATACGCCAGATAAAATTGGCTACCCACTGAATCTAGTCGAAGGCTATGCGATGTTCTATCTAATGAAAGACTTGAATGATGCCGGAGGCATTCAAGATTATGTTGACCGGAAGATAGAAAAAATTGCTGAGAAGATGACACCCGAGCAAATCGAGCAATCAAAAGTTTTCGCAAAACAGTGGAAAGACACTCACCCACCCCTCTCATTTTTCCCTGACAAACTAGGAGATTGACCGCAGCCCCAGCGGTTAGTCGCACAACACCCCGCTTGCATTAACCGGCAGCAAGTGAATCAGCCCGCGTAAATTCAGCTGTTCACCCCTGCCGTTTTCACTAGCTCATCAAACCGGCGCCTTCCAACTCAACATCTGCTGCTGCGCCACCTGCAGCAAATCATTGCCATCCTGCGTCAGCAGGTAAAGCGCATGGGTAATGTGTGGAATGTCCTGCACGTCGGCGTGCTTGAAGCACAGGCAATGCAGGGTTTCGAGCAGGTCGGCGGCGGCGCGGATGCGCTGGACGGCGGCTTCGAGGATGTCTTTCGTTGGCTTGGGTGTCGATGAGCAGTGTCGGGGTTTTGGTGACATTGCTGCTGAGGGGGAGATAGCGGTTTTGTAGCAGTTTGATTATCGGCATAGGTGATTACTCAATTGGGGCGAAAGTAACCGCCAGCACTGTGACCAAACAGTGGGAGGCGGACTGTGTGCAGGCTTGGTCAACCGAGAACAACCCCAACTCAGCTCGCCCGAAGGCGTCCTGCACACAGCCGCCACAGCTATGCACCGCACGGACATAGATGTCCGCAGCGCAAATGATGGCACATCTGCAATAAGGGAAGTTATCGGGTGACCAAACCCGAACCACTGATTTTGCAGCGGCAACCGACAATAACCGCCCCGCTCCAGCCGCCGAAAGCAGACAAGGCACCAGCCTTTGTAGGAATTCGCCAAACCTTCCTGAGAAAACCGCCGCACTCCCTGACAGCCGGCGTTCAGCTTGGTTAACCATCTCTTAACGCCGTGGTCAAAAACTCTACTGAACCGCACGCCCTCAGCCATTCTGGTTGTTGCCCAGTGCGGCAGGTTCGGCTGAATCACGCCGAACGCTAGAACCGCCACTCGGGAGTCCTTTCATGAACATTCGTCCTTTATTGCTCACCGCCGCCCTCGCCTGCACCGCGTTCGCCGGGCTGGCCCAGGCCAATGACACCTCTGCCACTTCCAAAGCCGTACCGTATGAGTACGGCATGCCGCTGCATGTGGCCAAAGTGGTGTCGTTGACCGAGCCGCCAACGCAACTGTGCAAAGTGGTCACGGCCGACATGAAGTACATCGACAACGCCGGTAAGCCTGAGGAAATCAGCTACCGGAAATTGTCTGACGCGTGCAACTTCCAGAACTGACAGAAACGTCTGATTTGCGGGTTTGCGGTAGGCGTGGGGTGTTTCGGCGGTTATGCTCGGAGCCCTCCTCACTGCCGCAAGGATTCGCCATGCAGTTGTCGTTTCGCACGTTGTCGGGCTTCACGTGTTCGTTGTGTTTTTTGCTGGCGTTGGCCTGGGGCGTTTTCCCGCAGAGCCTGCTGGCGATCTGGAGCATCGAGTACTCCGAAGGTGCCGGGTTTGTCGCGCGGCGCAGTGCGGTGCTGTTTGCGGCGTTGGGGGTGATGTTTTATCTGGTGCGCAATGCACCGCCGTCGCTGGGGCGCAATGCGCTGAGCAACGGGTTTATCGTCGGTTGTTTTGGTTTGGCGGTGCTGGGTTTTGCGGAATGGCTGAACGGTCATGCCGGCCCCGGGATTTTGCTCGCGGTGCTGGTCGAGTTCGCGCTGGGCCTTGGTTTTGTGCAGGCCCGGCGCGTGACGGTCGAACTGGGTGAAACGGTGCGTTAAACGACTCTGGAGCGTGGGCTGTAGTGATGTTGCACAGTTTGCTGGTTCAGATCCGATCGCAGCCCGGCGATCAGTTCGTTGATTTCACGACAGCCATTGAGGTGGCTGGCGTCGATGCCACTGACCAGCAGATCGACCTGATCGGTCTGGTGATCGCCGAAAACCTTGACGGTCATCGACAAGTCCGGCGACAGCGTGCACTGGCAGCGTTTCGGCAGAAAACTGCTTTCTATGATATTGCGTAGTTCCAAGGCAGACAGAAACATGGCGAAACCCTCTCCTTACTGTGAGATGCCAATCAAGTATTCACGCTGACCGTTGCTGCCCCTGCACGGGTGTGTCCCCGCTGTTTCCTTGGTGCGACAAGCGGTGGTACTGCGAAATGCCCATTGGAGTGTAGGCGCCCAAGGCCGGTGCGCCGCACTGAAAAGACGCATAAATCGTGCCTTTCATCGGTTCATTTTCACCCTCATGAAATCAAGCACTTGGCGGCGGTGCCAGTATTTGGCTACTTGCAAATTGCAAGAATGGCCTCGGCGGGTACTGCAATTTGCAACTCGGCGCTGGTTTGCAATCACGGCCCATGACGGTAAGAATGCCCGTCATCCACCCTACACCCGCACGGAGGCTTCCATGGGTTCTTTACGCGTCTACGCGACCACCGGCTTGTTCATCGCCAGCCTGTCCACCCTCGCCCACGCCGCCAAGCTTGAAGACGTCGCGCCGTACCCGAAGGCTGAAGCCGGGTTCACCCGTCAGGTCATTCACTTGCCCAAGCAAGAGCAGGAAGAGAACTTCCAGGTTGAAATCCTCGCCGGTAAAACTTTGGAAGTGGATTGCAATCGCCAGCGTTTGGGCGGCGTTCTCGATGAGAAGAATCTTGAAGGCTGGGGTTATCCGTTCTATCGGCTAGAAAAGGTTATCGGGCCGATGAGCACGATGATGGCCTGCCCGCCCGGCAGCCAGAAGAAACGCGCATTCGTGCCGGTCGTCGGTGACGGCTTCATGCTGCGTTACAACAGCAAGTTGCCGGTCGTGGTGTACGCGCCGTCGGACGTCGAAGTGCGTTATCGCATCTGGTCGGCGTCGGACAAAGTCGGTACAGCCCTGCAGGAATAACCCGAACAAGGAGTTCGCTGCTTGATTACTTGCCACGTCAGATATGTCATCGACCCTTACCAACTGACCGAGTTCGAGGCCTACGCGAAGGCCTGGCTAGGCATCGTCGAGCGCTTGGGCGGCACTCATCACGGCTACTTTTTGCCGTCCGAAGGCGCGAGCAATATCGCTTATTGCCTGTTCAGTTTTCCGTCGCTGGCGGATTACGAAAGCTATCGGCACATCGCGCTGACCGATCCGGAAAGCACCGCACTGGTTGCCAGCCTGGTCGAGAAGAAGTTTATCGTCAGCTACGAGCGCAGCTTCCTGCGCCCGTTGCTGCCGTAAACCGCTTCACGCCGAGACGCCGTACACCGCGGCGCGCTCGGCGACATGGCGCAGGCTGTCGAAGTTGATATTAGCGCCCGAGTCGATCGCCACGAATGTCTGCTCGCGCACCCCGGTTCGCGCTACGTACTGCTTGATCCCGGCCACGGCCAAGGCGCCGGAAGGTTCGGTGATCGAGCGGGTATCGTCGTAAATGTTCTTGATCGCCGCGCAGAGGTCGTCGTTGCTGACGGTGATTACCTCGTCGACGCAAAAGCGGCAAACCTCAAACCCGAACGCGCCGATCTGCGCTACCGCCACACCATCGGCGAACGTACCGACATTGGGCAGCACGACGCGCTGATCGGCTTCCAGCGCAGCCTTCAGGCACGCGGAGTGTTCTGATTCGACGCCGATGATCCGCACTTCCGGCCGCAGGTATTTGACGTACGCCGCGATGCCGGCGATCAAACCGCCGCCACCTACCGGGATAAAAATCGCATCCAGCGAACCTTGATGCTGACGAAGGATTTCCATCGCCACGGTGCCCTGTCCGGCGATCACTTCCGGGTCATCGAACGGAGACACGAAGGTGCATCCGGTCTGTTCCGCCAATTGCAGCGCATGGGCCAGTGCGAACGGGAAACTCTCGCCATGCAGCAGCGCTTCAGCGCCACGACTGCGCACACCCAGCACTTTCAGTTCCGGCGTTGTCGCTGGCATGACGATGGTGGCCACAATCCCCAGCTCGCGTGCTGCCAATGCCACACCTTGCGCGTGATTGCCGGCCGATGCGGTGATCACACCGCGCGCCTTTTGCTCGTCACTCAGTTGCACCAGTTTGTTGTAGGCGCCACGGATCTTGAAGGAGAACGTCGGTTGCAGGTCTTCACGCTTGAGCAGAATCCGGTTGCCCAGCGCCTCCGACAGCGCCGGCGCCGCTTGCAAAGGCGTGCGCACCGCGAGGTCGTACACCGGCGCGGCGAGGATCTTTTTCACGTAGTGCTCAAGCAGGGTTTGCTGATCGGGGCTGTGCGGCATGGTCGTCTCCTGACATTTTTCAAAACCCCGGAGACAGAAAGTAAAAACCCGCCTCTAGGGCGGGTTGGGTGCTGCAGTCGTGAGCTAGCCCGCCAAATAAGGAATGGCGGTAATAATCATTGGCTGGCAGCGCGATACAGTCGAAGTCATGGGCTGGAAATTAGCCTGCAGGCTGGTGGCAAGTCAATGGCCAATTTTGCGCGGTGACGTTAGTCTGGCGACTCTCTCATCACACCACGGAAGGAATGCATGATGTCGATCGCCCTGCCCCTCACGGCTTTGCTCGCGTTTAGCGGTTACACCGTTTCGGTGATGCTCCAAGCCGAACAGTCGTTGATCGATTTTGGCATCAGCCTGATGTCGCGGCCCGACACCGCGCAGGTGGTGATTGATCTGTATCTGTTGGCCACGCTGGCAGGCGTGTGGATGGTCAAGGATGCCCGGTCGCGTGGGCAGTCGGTTTGGTCGGTGCTGCCTTATTTGTTGCTGACGGCGGTTTTTGTGTCGATCGGGCCGTTGTTGTATCTGGTGGTGCGTGGGGTTCGCGAGCGCAAACAGAAGGCGGTGGCAAAGTGCAGCCAGATACTATGAACACCTGAAACCCCTGTAGGAGTGAGCCTGCTCGCGATAGCGGAGTGTCAGCCAAAGATGAGGTGACTGACACTCCGCTATCGCGAGCAGGCTCACTCCTACACTGGAATGTCGTGGCATTCAGCCCTTTTTTACGGCAACGAACGCGGCGGTTTCATAAGGCACTGTCACCACGTCCCTGCCGCGTAACCCAGGCTCGGCGGCAATCAGCGCACGAATCTGCTCATCGACCTTTGCCCGCTGCGACTCCGGCAGCGCGGCGATGAAACTGGTCGAGCGCACGCGGTTGAAGATCACGTCTTCCGGTGAGCCGGTATGACCATGATGAAACTGTTCAACCTGCAATTTCTCAAATGCCGGGTGCGGAAATGCTGTGCGCCAGGCGCCGGTGTAATAGCGCGGCGTGTCCCCTTCCAGTGCGTTGACGATGGCATCCAGTTTCGGCACCCAACTGACTGCGGTATCACGCAAGTTCCAGATCAGCCCCAACTTGCCACCCGGCTTGAGTACTCGAGCGATTTCGCTCAGCGCCTCGGTACTGGCGAACCAGTGAAACGCCTGCGCGCAAATCACCACATCCACTGAAGCGTCCGGCAACGGCAGGTCGGTCGCCGTACCGCTCACAGCCAGCACATCGGGCCAGGCGTCAGACAGTTTTTCCAGCATCTGCGCCACCGGTTCAACGGCGATCACTTGCGCGCCGGTCGCCACCAGGCGTCCGGTGAACTTGCCGGTGCCGGCGCCCAGATCGATCACCGTTTTATGCCCATCCAGGCCTAGCGTCGCAGTCAACCACTCACTGACCTGCGGCGGATAGTCCGGCCGCCCTTTGACGTAGGTGTCGGCAGCGGTTTTGTAGCCGGCAGCGGCTGAATGATGGACGTGATCGGTCATGGCAACTCTCCTTACGGCAAAACATCGGATCGACGGCAGACGCTCCCGAGCATAGCGCTTGAATTTACGCTGAACTTGAACAGTCACTGATAAAGCAATGAATAAAAATTCACCCTGTGGTGTTCAAAGTGAAACATAAGCCCCTGTGGAGCCTTGCCCATGACTATCCGTTCCGTTATGTTCGCCGCCCCGTTGCTGCTGGTCGCCGCGATGTCCAGCCAATTGGCCTTGGCCAATGGTGATGAAGAAGAACCGGTGCAGAAGCCTGAATGCCCGAAAGGCCAGGTCTGGGACAGCAAAACGCAAAAATGCGTGCTGCAAACCAGCAGTCTGCTGCCGGACGCTGACCGTACTGATTACGCCTATCGCCTCGCCAAGGCCGGTCGCTACGAAGAAGCCCTGGCGCTGCTTGATACGCTGAAACAACCCAACACCGCCAAAGCCCTCAACTATCGCGGTTACGCCACGCGCAAACTGGGACGCACTGACGAGGGCATCGGTTATTACCTGCAATTGGTGCAGCTCGATCCGCAGTACGCGCAAGTGCGCGAATACCTCGGTGAGGCCTATGTAATCAAAGGCCGCGTCGACCTGGCGCAGGAGCAGTTGCAGCAGATCAGATCGATTTGCGGCACCTCGTGCGAGGAATATCAGGACCTGGCTGAGGCCATCAACGACTCATCGAAAACCTGAGCACTTATAAGGGCCGCCATCATCTTCAACGATCAGGCATTCAGAGCAGAACTCGGGCAGCATCTGGCGCGACTGTGGCGCTACGGTCTGCTGCTGTCGCGCAACCGGCACGTGGCCGAGGATCTGGTACAGGCCACGTGTGTACGAGCGCTGGAGCGCGCCAATCAGTACATCGCCGGTACGCGCATGGATCGCTGGTTGCTGAGCATTCTGCATTCGATCTGGCTCAATGAAGTGCGCGCTCGTCGCGTGCGTCAGGGGACGGGACAGGTCGATGCCGATGGTCAACTGGCGTTCGATGGTGAATACGCGGCGCAGACGCACGTGATGGCGGCGCAAGTGATTCGCCGCGTCGATGCGCTGCCTGAAATCCAGCGGGAAACGGTCTACCTCGCCTACGTCGAAGGTTTGTCCTACCGCGAAGTCGCGGAGATCCTGCAAGTGCCGATCGGCACTGTGATGAGCCGCCTGGCCACCGCCCGCCTGAAACTCGCCGAATACCCGCCGTTGCAGGCTGTGCCAAAAACCACCGAAGGAGACCGCTCATGAACACACCTTCGGATGAACAACTGGTCGCCTACCTCGACGGCGAACTGGACGGCGACTATCGCCATCAACTGGACAATGCCATTGCCGAAGACCCGCTGCTCAGCCTGCGCGTGCAATGGCTGAGCCGCAGTAATCTGCCGTACAAGAACGCCTATGACGAGCTGGCGCAACAGGCGCCGCTGGATCGACTGCAAGCGCGGCTGGATGCCATTCCTTCGCCAGAAAAGCCTGGGCTGAGTCGCCGCTGGTTTATCGGTGGCGCGGCCGCAGCGCTGTTGGCCGGAGGCGTGTTGACCGACCGGTTATTCCTCGGCTGGCACGCCGCGCAATCGAACAACTGGCGCGCATTGGTGGGCGATTACATGGCGCTGTATGTGCCGCAAACGCTTGATCACCTGCCCACCGACGAAGCCTCCCAACGCGCGCAACTGCGCACGGTTGATGCGCGTCTGGGCCTGAACCTTTCACCAGCGAATCTGAAGCTTCCGGGTGCTGAATTCAAACGGGCGCAAATGCTTGAGTACGACGGCGTGCCCATTGCGCAGATCATTTATCTGGATGCGAAACATGGGCCGCTGGCGCTGTGCGTGACCCGCTCGAACAGCGGCAGTCAGCCATTAGCCCATGAGCATCGGCGTGAGATGAATGTGGTGTATTGGACTGAACGTGAGCATGCGTGGATGTTGATCGGACGTAATTCTGCGCCGGAACTGAAACAGCATGCGGGACTGCTGCGCTCACACCTACAGAAAGCGTAAGAAAGCTGCAGGCCTTCGCCGTCTCGATATCGCGTACATCCAGCGCTGAATATGGCGGCTGACCCAGCGCTTTCGCGAGCAGGCTCGCTTGTATGGTAGGACTTGAAGGGAGGAGGAGGGACAAGGCTCGATTCTGACTGTTGACGCAGTACAGACCGTGGGAGATTTCGCCCCTCTTCCTTTCACC
>Ga0213828_1003487_pt1 | contig 10274 bp, 7 predicted proteins | sample MC6MC0897MG_FD_180664 | JGI IMG/M metagenome (GOLD analysis project Ga0213828, IMG submission 180664) | Enriched soil aggregate microbial communities from Iowa State University, Ames, United States - MC6-MC0897-MG | ecosystem: Environmental > Terrestrial > Soil > Unclassified | place: USA: Iowa...
TGGTGGTGTCCGTCTTCATGCGCGGCCTGCTCAAGCATCTGTCGACGCGAATGTACTTTCCGGATGAGGCCGGCGCCAACGAGGCGGATTGGATCCTGGCCAAAGTGCCCGCACACCGGCGCGGCACGCTGGTGGCAACAGCGGCGGAGGCGGGCGTTTTGCGCTGGAACATCGTCCTGCAGGGTTCGGAAGAAACCGTGTTCTTCGACATCTGAGCCGGTGTGCGACGAGGTCTACACGATGAGCAACCTTTCCGGGCTGACCGAATCCATCTATTCGGATGACGCGATCCTGTCGCTGTTTTCGGGCGCGGCGACCCTCGGCCAGATGCTTGCCGTGGAGGCGGCCCTGGCGCGCGCGCAGGCGCAATGCGGCGTCATTCCTCCAAGCGCCGCAACGGCCATCAATGAGGTCTGCCGGGTTGGCGAAATCCGCGGCGTGCTGGACGTGGACGGCATTGCCAGGGCTGCGGTGGCGGCGGGCAACATCGCCATCCCCTTCGTCAAGCAACTGACCGCGGCCGTCGCGCGCGTGGATACCGAAGCCGCCCGCTACGTGCATTGGGGCGCGACCAGCCAGGACATTCTGGACACCGCGCTTGTCCTGCAGATGCTTCAGGTGGCGGCCAGGCTGGACGCGGGGCTGGAGCGCGCCTCGCTGGCGTGTGCGCGGCTGACCCGCGCGCATCGGGACACCATCATGGTCGGACGCACGTGGCTGCAGCATGCGCTGCCCACGACATTCGGCGCCAAGACGGCGGGCTGGTTGGAGGCGCTGGAACGTAGCCGGCTGCGCGTGCGGGAGGACACGTCACAGATGGCGCTGCTGCAATTCGGCGGCGCCGCGGGCACGCTGGCCAGCCTGGGACCGTCGGCAAACGACGTGGTGCAGGCGCTGGCCGCCGAGCTGGGCCTGGGCGCGGCTGCGATGCCATGGCACACGCACCGCGACCGGCTTGCCAGCCTGGCCGCGTCGCTGGGAGTGCTGACCGGCACGATGGGCAAGATTGCGCGGGACCTGTCGCTGATGGCGCAATCCGAGGTCGGCGAAGTGAGCGAGCCATCGGGCCCGGGGCGAGGCGGATCGAGCACCATGCCGCACAAGCGCAATCCCGTGGGCTGCGCGGCCATCCTGGCCGCCGCGATCCGCGTGCCGCCGCTGGTGTCGACGATGCTGTCGGGAATGATCCAGGAACATGAACGCGCGCTGGGCGGCTGGCAGGCCGAATGGGATGTGCTGCCCCAGATTGCCGCGCTGACGGGTGGGGCGTTGCGCCATTTGGGCAGCGTGCTGGATGGGCTGCAGGTGTATCCGGACCGCATGGCAAAGAATCTCGCGCTGACCGATGGCCTCATCCTTGGCGAGGCCTACATGCTGGCGCTGGGCGCCCGGCTCGGCCGTCTGCCCGCCCACGCGCTGGTGGAACGCGCGTCGCGCGATGCTGTTGCGAACGGGCTTTCGCTCAGGGATGCGCTGCGCGAGGCGTTGGAAAGCGATGCCGCGACGCGGGGAACGCTCAGTGACGATGACCTGGATCGTCTTGGCAATCCGGCGAATTATGTGGGCGAGGCGCCGGCGATCTGCGACAGCGTGTTGGCGGCCTGGAAGGCGAGCGGGAACGGCGCGAAGGCGGCTTGAAGCGCCTTGAAGCGCCTGCGCATCGCAGCGGCTCAGAACGCTGAGAACCGCATCGCGCGCGTTGCGTTGTGATTCAGGACTGCCCGCGCAGTCGCGCCAATTCCGCCGACAACTCCGCGACCAGCGCCTGCGCGCGCGCCAGCGGGTCCTGTCCGTTGACCGGCGCCTGCGGCTCAGGCGCGGTTTCATGCAGCCGGGGTTGCACGCTTTCATGTCCCATGCTGACGTCCACGTCGAACACCAGTTGTTCGGCGCGATGCCAGGTGGTGAACCATTCCAGCGGCTTGCCGTGCTGGTCCATGCCCTGGCCCTGCAGCATCAAGAGCGGCGTGCCGGCCTGCGTGTCCAGCAGGGCGGCCAGTACGCCGTCTGCGGCGACCGCGCGGATCTGGTTGCGGCCGGCGCCCGGGCGCAGACCGAACTGCCGCGTCAGCACGCCGTGCAGGGAGGCGTCGGCCAGGTGCTCGGCGCGCAGGCCGGGCACCGCGTCGGCGGGCAGCCACGTGCGCACGTAGGCCAGCGGCGCTTCGGCCACGTGGCGCAGGCGTTCGAGCATCAGGAGGCGGGTGGTGCCGAAGAACTCGGCAACTTCGGCGGGCGGCTCGGCCGGGCCCAGCGCCAGCACGCGCGTGCGCAGCGCAACGCCCGACTGGGCGAACTGTTCGTACAGACCGGTGGACCGCTGCACCAAGCGGCGGTGTTCCTGCGGCGCCGCCACGGTGGCGGGGCGGCCGGTCTCGCGTTGAATGAGGCCTTCGGCGGCAAGTGCCGCGAGGGCCTGGCGCACCACGCTGCGCGCGACGCCGAAGCGGTCGCACAGCGCGGCCTCGCTGGGCAGCACGGCGCCCGCCGCGAGCTTGTTCGTGCGGATGTATCCGCGCAACCGCGACGCCACCTGGGCGTGCAGCGGGATGTCTCCCGCGCGGTCAAGATCGGGCAATGCGTCGTGCGTGGCGGGCGCCATGGGAATCAACCTCCGGTTTGTGCCCGCGCAGTTTCCCATACATGCGTCCAGCCCGGGGCCAGATGCGCGGCGCGCTCGGCGGCCAGGATCAGGCTGTCTTCGCGCGCGATGCCCTTGCCGGCGATGTCGAAGGCGGTGCCGTGGTCCACGGACACGCGCACGACGGGCAGGCCGACGGTGATGTTGACGCCATCATCGCCGTACACGGACTTGAAGGGCGCGTGGCCCTGGTCGTGGTAACAGGCGATCACGAACTTCCACTTGCCGCGCACGGCCTGCGGGAACAGCGCGTCGGCCGGGATGGGACCGGCGGCCAGGATGCCGGCGGCGTTGGCTTCGGCCACGGCGGGCGCGAGGATGTCGGCGTCTTCGCTGCCGAAGATGCCGTTTTCGCCGGCGTGCGGGTTCAGGCCCGCGACGGCGACGGGTTCGTCGGCGCGGCCCAAGGCCGTGGCGAACGAGCCGGCCAGGCGCAGGACAGCGCGCATGCGGGCAGGGTTCACGTCTTCGATGGCCTGGCGCAGCGACACGTGCGTCGTGGCGTGGAAGATGTAGAGGTCGCCGGCCGACAGCACCAGCGAGAAGGTCTTGACGCCGAACTCATGCGCCAGCAGTTCGGTGTGGCCGGGCCACTTGTGGCCGGCGGCGTGCATCGCGGCCTTGTTCAGCGGGGCGGTGACAATGCCGTCGATCTCGCCGGCGCGCGCCAGGGCGCAGGCCGTGGTGACAAAGCGCACCGAGCCGTCGCCGGCGTCGGCGCTGATCTCGCCCAGCTTGACGTGCGCCAGCGACGGGCCGGCCTGCAGCACTTCGATCACGCCCGGGGTGTTGGTCGCGTCGGCCGGACGTTCGATCTTGCGCACGATGGCGGGGTCGGCGCCCAGATTGCGCACGGCATTGGCCATGACGTCTGCGTCGCCAACGACGAAAAGGCGCGCCTTCTGGCGCAGTTCGTCGTGGCCCATGAGCATCTTGGCCGTGATTTCCGGCCCGATGCCCGCTACGTCGCCCAAGGTCACGGCCAAGAGGGGCAGCTTTGCGGGAGGGGTTTGTGTCATCGCTTGAATCTCCTGTCGCGGATCGCGCGCACCGCGCGAACCAGTACGTCTTCGGTGCCAAAGCCGCCGGCCTTGGTCACCACGGGCAGGCCAGCGGCCGTGCCTCCGGTCAGCGTGCCCAGAGGCACACCGCCCATTACTTCATCCACCAACGCAATGCCGTTGGCCTGCAGGGCTACCAGCACGCTGCGCGCGCCGTCGCCGCCGGTGGCGACGACCCCTGCCGCGCGCGAGGCGGCGATCAATTGCGCGGCAAGGCTGCCGAGGCGGTCGGCGACCTTGTCGGAATCCAGGCCGGCGCGTTGGCCTTCGGGGGCCAGCAGCAGAATGGTGCCGGCTTCCAGCGGGGCCTGCGCGTGCGCCTGCAGGAGCGGTTGGCTCCAGGCATGCCACTGCGCGTCGTCGGCCAGTTGTTCGAGCGACGGGCGCCAGGTGTCGGCGCCCGCAGCCTGCAATGCGGCAGCCTGGCCGCGTGCGGCGCTGTGCTGCGAGGTCACCACGACGACAACGGGGGCGGTCTGGTCGGCGCCCGCCCAAACGCGGGCCAGCGGGACGGCCAGGCCGCCCGCGCCCACGGGCAGGGCGCGCTCGCCCAGCAGGCCGACGGCGCGCGCCAGCCGTTCCAGGTCGGCATCGGTGGACGCGTCCACCACCACGGCGCCGCCCGCGTGCGCGATGCGCGCGGCCAGCGTTTCCGGCGTGTCTTCAGCCAGTGGCGCCACGTGGGCGCAGCCGAGCAGGGTGGGGATGTGGCTTTCGGTCACGGGGGTGACCGGATCGGTCGCGGCCGAGGTTTCGGTGACCGGCTTGCCGTTCACATAAAGAATGCCTTGCTCGACGGTGCGGCCCGTCGCCGGAAAGGCGGGGCAGACCACCGCGATCGCGTCATCGCCCCAGGCGTCGCGCGCCGCGTCGATCTCGGCCTTGAAGGCGCCGCGCAGCGTCGAATCCACTTTCTTGTACAGGCGGGTCACGCCGGCATCGCGCAACTGACGTACGTTGCCGCGGATGACCTCGGCCGCATCGGCCGCGCTAAGCGCGCGGCTGTTGGTCGTGACGGCCAGCACCTCGACGCCGTCGTGGGCGGGCCCGGACAGGGCCTCGTCCGCGCCGCCGATCGACAGGTGCGTGCACCAGCCGGCGCGCACGAATTGCACGGCGGTGTCGCCGGATCCGGTCAGGTCGTCGGCAACGATGGCGATGGTGGGTTTCACAGGGCCTCTCCGCGGGCTTCGGTCAGGGGCGGGGCGACGGTGGCGTCGGCGTCCTCGGACTTCAGTTCACCGGCGCGCTTGAGGAACCAGGATGCCAGCACCGGGGCCAGAATGGAACTGATCAGCACGCATGCGGCGACCTGCGCGGTGGCGGTGGACACGTATTGCTGGAAGTTGGGGTCGGCTGCCGCGACCACGGCGGGCGTGGCGATGGCGTTGCCGGCGGTGGTGCCGGCTGCGAAGCCCAGGCCGCTCTTGCCGCCGCGGCGCAGGATCATGCGGTAGCCCAGGTAGACCAGGCCGCCCGTGATCGGGCTGATGATCAGGCCCAGGATCAGGCCGCTGATGCCGCCGCCAACCACGGCGCCCAGATCGATGCCGGTGCCCAGCGCAAAGGCGAAGAACGGAATGACGATGTTGGGCACGGGCTTGAGCACGTCACGCCACTTGGGGTCCAGGTTGCCGACGACCACGCCCAGCAGGAAGGGCACCAGTGCAGCGACCAAGGCGATCATCGGGATGTCGGCCAAGCCGGACGCGCCCAGGAACAGCAGGCTGAAGAAGGGGCCGTCGTTGACCGCGCTGGCGACGTAGGCGCCGCGGTCGCGGGCATCGCCGTATTGACCGGTGTAGGCCAGCCACAGGCCGCCGTTGCTGTTGTCGAACGCGGCCAGCATGGCCAGGATCGACACGCCCCACAGACCGTCCAGACCGACGTAGCTGCCGAGGATGATGATGAGCGTGGCGGGCACCAGCGTTTTCATCAGCAGGATGGTGCCGGCCGTGGCCAGGATCGGGCCGCCGGTGCGGGCGTTTACGTGCGTGCCGGTCGCGAAGATCAGCAGCGCGATCAGCGGCAGCGCGCTGTTCTTGAAGAGGGCGGTGGTGAAGCCGCCGATGGCGAGCGCATCAGGGGCGAAGGTGCCGATCAGGGAACCCAGGATCAGCGGCACCAGCATCAATCCACCAGGGATTTTCTGCATCGTGCCAAAAAAGGGCGAGCGGGTAGTTGCGGTCGACACTATCGAGGTCTCCAGGACGATTTTTCTGGGTTGCAGACGTTCATGCGCGCGTCTGTCGGACGGGTGAAAAAATCGTAGTGTACACCTGTACGTACAGCATGTACGTACAGGTTGACCTCAATTGCCGTCCCGGATATGGGGACGGTTTCGTCGTCAGAAGCGGTAGGCGCCGCTCAACATCACCGTGCGGCGCGCACCATAGAAGCAGTCGCCACGGTCCAGGCAGACCACTTCATACGTGCGGTCCGCGATGTTGTTGACGTTGAGCGCATAGCGCCACGGTCCGTTGGTGTAGCTGACCATCGCGTCGAACAACGTCACGGACGGCGTCTCCGGCGCGCCGCCGTCGCGGAACTTGGACAGGAAGCGCGTGCCGGCGCCGACCGCGAAGCCGGGCTGGCCCGCGATCGCGAAGCGATACTTGCTCCACAGCGACACCATGTGCTTGGGCATGCCTTCGAGCTGCGGATCGATGTCGGTGTAGATGTAGTTGGCGATCACGTCGACGTTTTGCGTGACGCGTCCGCGCATCTCCAGTTCGACGCCGCGTGTACGCGTCTTGCCCGCCTGGATCTGATTGTTGGGATTGTCCGGATCGTTGGTCTGGCGGTTGCTTTCGCGCAGGTCGTACGCCGCCGCCGTGAATTCCAGGTCGGCACCCGGGGGCATGTACTTCAGGCCCAGTTCCCACTGCTTGCCGCGCATGGGCTTCCAGCGCTGGTCGTAGAAATCCGCGCCCGCGATGGGGGTGAAGGACTCGCTGTAGCTCACGTACGGCGACCAGCCGTTGTCGGCCGCGTACATCAGGCCGAAGCGCTTGGTCGTGGCCTGATCGGTTTCCTTGTCCTGGCCCTCGGCCGTGCTTTCGACGCGATCACGGCGGATGCCTGCCAGCAGGATCCAGTTCTTGTCGAACGTGATCTGGTCCTGCGCATAGAAGCCCAGCTGCTGCTGGCGCTGCTTGGGCGAGTCGCTGAGCGTGTAGTCGGGCGCGTTGCCATACACCGGGTGGTACAGATTCAGCGGCGATCCCAGCCCGCTGTCCGATTGGCTGGTTTCGCGATAACGCGTGTAGTCCATGCCGACGATGACGGTGTGCTGCGTGCGGCCCCAGTTCAGCTTGCCTTCCAGGTTCTGATCGGCGAGCAGCGTGCGCATGCGCGGCTTGTTGATGTAGTAGTAGCGGTCGACGGTGGTCTGTTCGGGGTCGATGTAGGAATCGCCGCGGCGGTCGCCATACACGTTCGGGTACAGCGATTTGTAGTCCACGCTGCTGACCGTGTTGCGGAAGCTCTGGCGGACCTTCCAGGTGTCGTTGAACTTGTGTTCGAACAGCCAGCCGACGTTGAATTGCTCGGTGTCGTAGGTGTCAAAGCCCGGTTCGCTGGCAAAACGGCGCGTCGGAATGCGGCCGTTGGGATTGTGATCCACGGTGCCGCTCCATGGCAGGAACGATTGCGTCGTGCCGGAACGGTCCTTCTGCCAGGAGGCCTGCAGCGTCAGCGACGTGGCTGCGCTGGGTTGCCACGTGAGCGACGGCGCGAGGAACATCCGGTCATCCTGCGCGTACTGCACCTGCGTGTCGCTGTCGCGGCCCAGCGCCACCACGCGATACAGCCACTGGCCGTCCTCGGTCAGCGGGCCGGTGATGTCGGCCTGGATCTCGCGGCGGTTGAAGTTGCCCAGCTGCACGCCGATTTCACCCTGCTGCTCGGCTTGCGGGCGCTTGCTGACCAGGTTGACGATGCCGCCCGTGCTGCCCTGTCCGTACAGCATCGACGACGGGCCGCGCAGCACCTCCACGCGTTCCAGGCCATAGACCTCGGTGCGCGGGTTGTTGAAGCTGAAGAACTGGCGCAGGCCGTCCAGGTACTGCACGGGCTCCACGCCGCGCACACGCACGTAGTCGCCGCGGTTGTCCACGCCGTAGGCGTTGGGCCGCACGCCGGCCGCGTAGTTCATCGTGTCCTGCACGTTCTGCGAACCCTGGTCGATGATCTGCTCGCGCGGAATCACGGTGATGGCCTGGGGCGTTTCGGACAATGGCGTGTCGGTCTTGGTGCCGGTGGCGCTGCGACGGGCTACGTAGCCGTCGACGGGACCGGTGGCGGTTTCGCCGGTGCCCAGCACCTGCACGGCGGGCAGGGTGGCGGGCTGTTCGGGTTGCGCATGCGCGGCGCCCGCGCCCAGGCAGGCGGCCAGCGCGGCGGCGGCGGGAACACGGGTGTGCAGCCGCGCGCGCGGGGCGGCGGGGGTGTGGTGGTGCTTCAAGAGGATCTCCCCACTGGCGTCGGTTGGGTGCGGCCAGCTACGTATAGAAATGACAACGATAATAATTATCAATTGTGGCGATGTGCTCAGCCAATAGCGCGCGTCGCGGGAAGATGTAAAAAAGCCCTGCGGCGCACCGAGGCGGCAGGGCTTGCACAGGAATCTCCTGTCAATTCATGGGGTTGACGCGCGGCTTGATGCGGGACGCTGCCGCGGCCGCTGTTGGCGGCGCGCGACAGTGTTGCACCCGCAAGAACGGGGTGCGGTCGGCGGTACGCCGATCAGTCCTGGCGGGTCGCCTGATTCGCGGGGGTCGGAGGGTTGGCGGCGGGCGTGGCGGCGGGCGCCGGCGCGTCGGGACGCAGTTCGCGCCGCAGGATCTTGCCCACGTTGGTACGCGGCAGGTCGTCGCGGAACTCGATATGGCGCGGCACCTTGTAGCCGGTCAACTGGCTGCGGCAATGCGCGATCAGCGTTTCCGCGTCCAGCGTGGGGTCCTTGCGGATCACGAACAGCTTGACCGCCTCGCCGGAGCGTTCGTCCGGCACGCCTACGGCCGCTACCTCGCGTACGCCAGGATGCAACGCGGCCACGTCCTCGACCTCGTTCGGGTACACGTTGAAGCCGGACACCAGGATCATGTCCTTCTTGCGATCGACCAGATACACGTAGCCGGTCTCGTCGACATAACCCACGTCGCCCGTGCGCAGGAAGCCGTCCGGGTACATGACCAGCGCCGTCTCGTCGGGCCGGTTCCAGTAGCCTCGCGTGACCTGCGGACCGCGCACGCAGATTTCGCCGTTTTCGCCGATGCCCAGTTCGCGGCCCGCGTCGTCGCGGATCGACAGATCCGTAGAGGGCACCGGCAATCCGATGGATCCATTGAAGATCTTGGTGTCCAGCGGATTGATGGTGACGGCGGGCGACGTTTCAGTCAGGCCGTAGGCCTGGGCGATCGATACGCCGGTCGCCGCGCGCCACCGGTCCGCCACCGACCGCTGCACCGCCATGCCGCCGCCCATGGTGAGCCGCAGGCGCGAAAAATCCAGGTGGGCAAAATCGGGGTGGTTAAGCAGCGCGTTAAAGAGCGTGTTGACGCCCGTGAAGGCCGAGATCGGGACCTTGCCCATTTCCTTGATCAGCCCGGGGATGTCGCGCGGATTGACGATGAGAAGGTTGCTCGCGCCCAGCTTCATGAAGGTCAGGCAGTTCGCCGTCAGCGCGAAGATGTGATACAGCGGCAGGGCCGTAACGATGCATTCCTCGCCGTCTTTCACCAGGGGTCTTACCCACGCGTAGGCCTGGCTCACGTTGGCGACCATGTTGCCGTGCGACAGCATGGCGGCCTTGGCCACGCCGGTCGTGCCGCCCGTGTATTGCAGGAACGCCAGGTCGGCAGGCGAGAGCCGCATGTCGGTGTAGGGAAGGTCGCGTGCCGCACGCAGTACGTCGCCCAGCTTGTGCGAGCCGGGCAGCGACCACGCGGGCACCATGCGCTTGACGCGCCGGACCGCGAAGTCCACCAGGCGACCCTTGATCGGGCCCAGCATTTCTCCGATGGAGGTGACCACCACGTGCTCGACCTGCGTGCCGGGCAAGGCCTTTTGCAACGTGGCCGCGAAGTTGTCCGCGACCACGATGGCGCGCGCGCCGGCGTCGGCCAGCTGGTGTTCCAGTTCGCGCGCGGTGTAGAGCGGATTGCAGTTGACCACGATGCAGCCGGCGCGCAGGGCGCCGAACAGGCAGACCGGGTATTGCAGCAGGTTGGGCATCATCAGCGCGACGCGGTCGCCGCGCGCAAGGCCTTGGGCGTGCAGCCATGCGGCAAAGCGGCGCGTCAGCGCGTCCAGTTCGGCATAGGTGATCGACTTGCCCATGCTGATGTAGGCCGTCTTGTCCGGAAAGCGCCGGAAGCTTTCCTCGATGATCGTCACCAGCGTTGTCTCGCCGTCGGTCTCGATCTCGGCGGGCACACCGTAGGGATAGCTCTTGTGCCAGATTCGTTCCATGTCTTGCGGTTCCGTTGGGGCGCAAGGCCCTAGTTGCCCAACAGGGCTTTCTTCAGGGAAGCCTGCGCGGGGCTGTCGCCCAGCCAGACGCGCAGCAG
>Ga0213828_1003491_pt1 | contig 10267 bp, 9 predicted proteins | sample MC6MC0897MG_FD_180664 | JGI IMG/M metagenome (GOLD analysis project Ga0213828, IMG submission 180664) | Enriched soil aggregate microbial communities from Iowa State University, Ames, United States - MC6-MC0897-MG | ecosystem: Environmental > Terrestrial > Soil > Unclassified | place: USA: Iowa...
TGGCCCAGCCGGGCCCGGCGCTGCTGCACGTGGCCATCGATGCCCGCGCCAACGTGTGGCCGCTGGTGCCGCCCAACAACGCCAACAGCACGATGCTGGAAAGCAACCCCGCCCATCAGTCCCAGGAGTTCCCCAATGCAATACCGGCTTGACCTGGTGCTGGTTCCCGCCGAGGGCGCGCTGCTGCGCGTGATCGGCATGGCCGAACGCCGCGGCTTCGCGCCGCGCGCGATCGCCGGTGCGCCCAATGCGGCCGACAACGGCCGCTGGCACCTGCAGATGGTGGTGGACAGCAGCCGTCCGCCGGAGACCCTGTGCCGCCAGATCGAGAAGATCTACGACTGTGTATCGGTGCGCATCAGCGCGCTGGAACCCGGTACCGGAGTATCGGTATGAACGCCCGCGCCGTTTCCACGGTGCCGGTACGGAGGTCTCTTCTCGCAGCACGGGGAAGTGCAAGTGGTGCGCGTGCAGGATGCGTGGCGTCGCACCACGCAGCACAGGGAAGTGCAAGTGGTGCGCGTGCAGGATGCGTGGCGTCGCGCCACGCAGGGACGTCGTGGCACCGCGCAGCGCATGCCGGCGATCATCGTGGCCGGGGGCGAAATGCCCACTAGCGGTGCCCTGCAGGAACCGGAAGTAGGCGACGTAAGCGTCGCCGACGTGCTGGCTGCGCAGGCGCGGCTGCGCCGCTACCTGCCGCCTACCCCGCTGCACTACGCCGAGCGCTTCGGCGTGTGGCTGAAGCTGGAGAACCTGCAGCGCACTGGTTCCTACAAGGTGCGCGGCGCCTTGAACGCGCTGCTGGCCGGGCGCGAACGCGGCGATGACCGGCCGGTGATCTGCGCCTCGGCCGGCAACCATGCCCAGGGCGTGGCCTGGGCAGCGTACCGCCTGAACATCCCGGCGATCACGGTGATGCCGCACGGCGCACCGGCGACCAAGATCGCCGGCGTGGCCCACTGGGGCGCCACCGTGCGCCAGCACGGCACCAGCTACGACGAGGCCTACGCCTTCGCACGTGCGCTGGCCGACCAGCACGGCTACCGGTTCCTGTCCGCGTTCGACGACCCCGACGTGATCGCCGGGCAAGGCACGCTGGGCATCGAGCTGGCGCCGCATGCGCCGGACGTGGTGATCGTGCCGATCGGCGGCGGTGGCCTGGCCTCCGGCGTCGCACTGGCGCTGAAATCGCAGGGCGTGCGCATCGTCGGTGCGCAGGTCGAAGGCGTCGATTCGATGGCCCGCGCGATCCGCGGTGACGTTCGCGAGATCGCCCCGGTGGCCACGCTGGCCGACGGGGTCAAGGTGAAGATTCCCGGCTTCCTGACCCGCAAGCTGTGCAGCGCGCTGCTGGACGATGTGGTGATCGTGCGCGAGGCCGAGCTGCGCGAAACCCTGGTGCGGCTGGCCCTGGAAGAACATGTCATCGCCGAAGGCGCCGGTGCCCTGGCCCTGGCCGCCGGGCGCCGCGTGGCCGGCAAGCGCAAGTGCGCGGTGGTCAGCGGCGGCAACATCGACGCGATGGTGCTGGCCCAGCTGCTGGCCGACATCCGCCCGCGCCCGCCGCGCAAACCCCGGCGCCGCGCCAGCGAGCGAACGCGACTACCGCTGCCCACCGCGCTCGCCCCACCCAAGATTCCCGCTACTTCCCCTTCCTTTGTGACCCCATCCGACATCGCTGTCGAGGAGACCTCCTGGTGACCACGCCCAACTCCCCCCGCATTAGAATTTTCGACACCACCCTGCGTGACGGCGAGCAATCGCCCGGCTGCAGCATGAGCCCGCAGCAGAAACTGGTGATGGCCCGTGCGCTGGACGAGCTGGGCGTGGACGTCATCGAAACCGGCTTCCCGGCCAGCTCGCAGTCCGATCGCGAAGCGATGGCGATGATCGGCCGCGAAGTGCGCCGGCCGACCCTGGCGGTGCTGTCGCGCTGCCTGGCCGCCGATATCGAAACCTCGGCCAAGGCCCTGGAGGCCGCCGCCAACGCACGCCTGCACGTATTCCTGTCCACCAGCCCGCTGCACCGCGAGCACAAGCTGCGGATGAGCCGCGAGCAGGTACTGGAATCGGTGCACAAGCACGTCAGCCTGGCGCGCAGCTATATCGATGACGTGGAGTTCTCCGCCGAGGACGCCACCCGCACCGAGGAAGACTTCCTGATCGAGGTGGCCCGCGTGGCCGTGGCCGCTGGCGCCACCACCATCAACCTGCCCGACACGGTGGGCTTCACCACGCCCGAAGAGATCCGCGGCATGTTCCAGCGGGTGATCGCCGGTGTGCCGGACAGCGACCGCATCATCTTCAGTGCGCATTGCCACAACGACCTGGGCCTGGCCGTGGCCAACTCGCTGGCCGCCATCGAAGGCGGCGCGCGGCAGGTGGAGTGCACCATCAACGGCATCGGCGAGCGCGCCGGCAACTGCTCGCTGGAAGAGATCGCCATGGTGCTGAAGGTGCGGAACGCCTTCTACGAGGAAGACACCCGCATCAACACCCCGCGCATCGTCTCCACCTCGCAGCTGCTGCAGCGCCTGGTCGGCATGCCGGTCCAGCGCAACAAGGCGATCGTGGGCGCCAACGCGTTCGCGCACGAGTCGGGCATCCACCAGCACGGCATGCTGCGCCACCGTGGCACCTACGAGATCATGCGCCCGGAAGACGTGGGCTGGGAGTCGTCGCAGATGGTGCTGGGCCGCCACAGCGGCCGCGCTGCGGTCGAACAGCGCCTGCGTGCGCTGGGCTTCTGGCTGGACGAGGACGAGCTGAAGCACGTGTTCGAACAGTTCAAGGCGCTGTGCGAGCAGCAGCGCGTGGTCACCGACGCCGACCTGCAGGTGTTGATGCAGGGCAGTGCCACCCAGAACGGCTACCGCCTGGCCTCGATGACCATCAGCGACGTGGGCAGCCGCGCCAACGCGCTGGTCGAACTGTCCGACCCGGACGGCAACCGCGTGGCCGAAACCTCGCAGGGCGACGGCCCGGTGGATGCGCTGTTCGGCGCACTGTCGGCCGCCACCGGCGTGCAGCTGATGCTGGACAGCTACCACGTGCACAGCGTGGGCATCGGCGCCGATGCACGCGGCGAAGCCAACCTGAGCGTGCGCCATGACGGCGTGGAGTACGAAGGCACCGGCACCAGCCGCGACATCATCGAAGCGTCCGCGCTGGCCTGGCTGGACGTGGCCAACCGCCTGCTGCGCCAGCGCAACGCCACCGCCGAACAACCCGCGGCCAGCGCCGCAGCCTGAGGAATCCGCATGAGCGCCTTCGACAGCCACACCACCCCCGACGCCGGCCAGCAGTGGAACGCGCACGACTACGCCATCGACGCCGGCTTCGTGCCCGTGCTCGGCGGTGCGGTCGCGCGGCTGCTCGATCCGCAGCGCGGTGAACGCATCCTCGACCTGGGCTGCGGCGACGGCGTGTTGAGCTTCGACCTGGCGCTCAGCGGCGCACGGATCACCGGCGTGGACGCCTCGCCGGAGCTGGTCGGCGGCGCGCGCGCACGCGGCATCGAGGCGCACGTCATGGATGCCCATGCCCTGACCTTCAGCCGCCAGTTCGATGCGGTGTTCAGCAACGCCGCCCTGCACTGGATGCGCGGCGCCGACCAGGTGATCGCCGGCGTTGCCCGTGCGTTGAAGCCGGGCGGCCGCTTCGTGGCCGAGATGGGCGGGCACGGCAACGTGGTGGCCATCACCAGCGCGCTGCAGGCCGCCCTGTGCAGCAACGGCCACGTGGTGCCGGCGTTCCCGTGGCACTTCCCCACTGCCGACGACTACGCCGAGCGCCTGCGCGCGCACGGCTTCCAGGTGCGTTACATCGAGATGCAGGCCCGCCCCACCGCACTGCCCACCGGCATGCGCGGCTGGCTGCGCACCTTTGCCTCCCCGTTCCTGGCCGGCCTGGATGCCACGCAGCGCCAGCGCGTCATCGACGACGCGGTCGCGCTGCTCGAGCCGGCCCAATGCGACGCGCGCGGCCAGTGGACCGCCGACTACGTGCGGCTGCGCTTCGATGCGCGCCTGCGCACCATTTGACCTATCTTCTACACGTACACAGCAAGGCCATTCCATGACCCCAGCTCCCCGCACCCTGTACGACAAACTGTGGGACGCCCACATCGTCGTGCCCGAATCGGACAGCGCGCCCGCCGTGCTGTACATCGACCTGCACCTGATCCACGAAGTGACCTCGCCGCAGGCCTTCACCGAACTGCGCGAGCGCGGCCTGTCGCCGCGCCGCCCGGATCGGACCAAGGCCACCATGGACCACTCCACCCCGACCCTACCGGCCGGTCCCGACGGCAAGCTGCCCTACGCCAGCGCTGCCTCCGAAGCGCAGGTGGCGATGCTGGCACGCAACTGTGCCGAACACGGCATCGAGCTGTTCGACCTGCAGTCGGCCAACCGCGGCATCGTGCACGTGATCGCGCCCGAGCAGGGCTTCACCCAGCCGGGCATGACCATCGTCTGCGGCGACAGCCACACCTCCACCCACGGTGCGTTCGGCGCGCTGGCCTTCGGCATCGGCACCAGCGAAGTGGGCCACGTGCTGGCCACCCAGTGCCTGCTGCAGCGCAAGGCGAAGACCATGGCCATCACCGTCGACGGCGTGCTGCCGGTGGGCGTGGGCGCCAAGGACGTGGTACTGCACATCATCGGCGTGATCGGCGTCAATGGCGGCACCGGCCACGTGCTGGAGTTCCGCGGCAGCGCCATCGAGGCGATGGACATGGAGCAGCGCATGACGTTGTGCAACATGTCGATCGAGGCCGGTGCACGCGCCGGCATGGTGGCACCTGACCAGACCACCTTCGACTGGGTCGCCAACACCCCGCGCGGGCCCAAGGGCGCCGACTTCGACGCCGCCGTGGCGGCCTGGTCGCAGCTGCGCAGTGATGCCGGCGCGCGTTTCGACGCGGAGGTCCACATCGAGGCCGCCGACATCCGCCCCACCCTGACCTGGGGCACCCACCCCGGCACCGCCATCGCAGTGGACGAGCCGATCCCGGCGGCCAACGATGCGGCCGACCAGAAGGGTCTGGACTACATGCATTTCCACGCCGGGCAGACGCTGGCCGGCACCCCGGTGGACGTGGTGTTCGTCGGTTCGTGCACCAACGGCCGCCTGAGCGACATGCGCGAAGTGGCGCAGGTGCTGCAGGGCCGCCGCGTCGCCGACGGCGTACGCATGCTGGTGGTGCCGGGCTCGGAGATCGTCAAACGCCAGGCCGAGGCCGAAGGCATCCACACCATCGTGCGGGCGGCCGGTGCCGAATGGCGCGAGCCGGGCTGTTCGATGTGCATCGCCATGAACGGCGATCTGGTGGCACCTGGCCAGCTGGCGGTGAGCACCAGCAACCGCAACTTCGAAGGCCGCCAGGGCCCGGGCTCGCGCACGCTGCTGGCGTCACCGATGACCGCGGCCTGGGCAGCGGTGAACGGGCGGGTGTCCGACCCACGTGACCTGTATGCCGCCCGGGAGGTGGCCTGATGAGCGGCTTCCGTACCCTGACCTCGACCAGCGTGGTGCTGCGCGAGACCAACATCGACACCGACCAGATCATCCCGGCGCGGTTCCTGTCCACCACCGAGCGCGCCGGCCTCGGTAAGCATGCCTTCAACGACTGGCGCTGGCAGAGCGAGGGCGTGGCGAACCCGGCATTCGCCTTCAACCAGCCACACAACGCCGGGCGCAGCATCCTGCTGGCCGGGCGCAACTTCGGCTGCGGCTCCTCGCGTGAGCACGCGCCGTGGGCACTGACCGACCTGGGCCTGCGCGCCATCGTCAGCAGCGAGATCGCCGATATCTTCCGCGGCAATTCGCTGAAGAACGGCCTGCTGCCGATCGTGCTGGACGAGGCCGATGTGCAGACCCTGATGCAGCGCCCGGATGACGAACTGACCATCGACGTGGCCGCGCGCGAACTGCGCACGCCCGATGGACGCGTGTATGCCTTCCCGCTGGACGGCTTCTCGCAGACCTGCCTGCTGGAAGGCGTGGACCAATTGGGGTATCTGTTGGGTCGTACCCCTGACATTGAACGTTACGAGAGTGAACATGCACGCTGAGATTGTCGTATTGCCGGGTGACGGCATTGGTCCGGAAGTCGCCGCCGCCGCCGTCGCGGTGCTGGAAGCTGTCGCCACCCGTTTCGGTCACACCTTCGGGTTCCAGCAACACGACATCGGGGGCATCGCCATCGACCGTCATGGCGAGCCGCTGCCGGCCGCTACGCTGGCGGCCTGCCGCAACGCCCAGGCGATTCTGCTGGGCGCGGTGGGCGGCCCGAAGTGGTCCGACCCCAATGCCAAGGTACGCCCCGAGCAGGGCCTGCTGGCGATCCGCAAGGCGCTGGGCCTGTACGCCAACCTGCGCCCGGTGCGCACCCATGAGGCCGCACTCAACGCCTCGCCGATCAAGGCCGAGCTGCTGAAGGGCGTGGACTTCGTGGTGGTGCGCGAACTCACCGGCGGCATCTACTTTGGCGAAAAGACCCGCACCGCCGACACCGCCAGCGACCTGTGCAGCTACAGCGTCGGCGAGATCGAGCGCGTGCTGCGCAGCGCCTTCCGTCTGGCGCAGACCCGTCGCGGCAAAGTGACGTCCGTCGACAAGGCCAACGTGCTGGAGACCTCGCGCCTGTGGCGCGACGTGGCTACGCGGATCGGACGCGAGGAGTTCCCGGACGTGGCGCTGGAGCACCAGCTGGTCGATTCGATGGCCATGCACCTGCTGGCCAAGCCGCGCGAGTACGACGTGATCGTCACCGAGAACATGTTCGGCGACATCCTCACCGACGAAGCCTCGATGCTGGCCGGTTCGCTGGGCCTGCTGCCGTCGGCCTCGCTGGGCGAGCCCGGCGCGGTCGGCATCTACGAGCCCATCCACGGCTCGGCGCCGGACATCGCCGGCAAGGGCATTGCCAACCCCTATGCCACGATCTTCAGCGCCGCGATGCTGTTGCGCCATTCGTTGGGGTTGGAGGACGAAGCCGCCGCGGTGGAAGCGGCCGTGCATGCCGCGCTGGATGAGGGTGTGTTCACCGCCGACCTGGCGGCCCAGGGGGCAGCGGTGAGTACCACCCAGGCCACCGACGCGGTGCTCGCCCGCCTGCGCGGCTGAGCGCCGTTCCGACGAACGGTCGGTGGCTACCGTGGCGCCCAATAGGTGCTGCTGCTCATGCAGCCGGCCAGCACGGTGCCATCGTCCGTTTGAAGCACGCTGCGCTCACGCATCAGCGTGCGCCCGGGCGTTTGATCACGGGCCACGCTGCGCGTCCACACGCCGTCGCCCTGACGCGCGGCCGCGTCCATCCCGGTTGCCGCAAGCACCTTGGCCAGCGGCGCCTGACCCAGGTCGCCGGCGATGTAGCCGCCGATGGATATCGCGATGCGCTGGACCGGAAAACCGTGCAGGTTCAGCGGCTGATCCAGTTCGATGACATGCGCTGGTAGCGTTTCTTCACCCACGACATACCCGCGTTCGGCCACGGGTCGGCCCGGCATTCCAGCGCCTCGGCAACGTCCTGCGCGCTAGCCACAGCGCGCAAGCGGGCCGGAACACGTTCATCGCGCGTCTGCCCGGCGTAATCGCAGCCCAGCCGGTAACCCGGGCGCTGCCCGTCGCTGCGTACCACGATCGACGCGAGCGCCGTCGCGCCGCCTGCCGGCGCCTGTACCGACCAGACCTGCAGCGGCTCGCGCAACGTGCTCGACTGCAGGCGCAGCCCCTGCGCGGCCACGATGCGCGCATGCGACGCCGCATCGATCTGCATCGCAAGCCCGATGTCATCGGCGACCAGGCGACGGGTAGTGATGCCGTGGGCAGTCAGCTCCACCGGCATGTCGATGTTGACCACTGATGCTGCGTCATCCCCCACCCGCTCGAACCGCCACTCCCTCAACAACGCCGGGCGCTGCTGCGGGTCGCCATACATCGCCGCCCGCAACCTGCTGACCACCGCCTGCGCGGTTGCCGGTGCCGCCCTGCATTCCAGGGTCGCGACCAGGTCGCGCTCGAACATCGCCGCAGACGGTGCCGCGCCTGACGACGCAGCAACAGGCGTGCAGGCACACAGCAGCACAAGGGCGGCAATACCGCCGCGCAGACCAACAGGGAACAGGTGCATGGCAGCGAATGGATCGACAAGGCGCAATCGCGCATTGTCACGCCTGCGCGCGGCCAAGGCCATCGGCAGTGACGGGGTGCTGCACGCAAAGCGCCGCCGGGCAATGCCCGGCGCCACGCGGGGCCGACAGTACGTCGGCCCGGGCAACATCAACCTTCCGTGGTCCTGGCCTCATCCGGCTTCACCCGGAACCATGCCGCATACAGCGCCGGCAGGAACACCAACGTCAGCACGGTGCCGACGATCAACCCGCCCATGATCGAGATCGCCATCGAGCCGTAGAACGCACTGCGCGACAGCGGGATCATCGCCAGCACCGCGGCCAGCGCGGTCAGCACGATCGGGCGGAAGCGGCGCACGGTGGCGTCGATGATCGCGTGCCAGCGGTCGTGCCCGGCGTCGATGTCCTGCTGGATCTGGTCGATCAGGATCACCGAGTTGCGCATGATCATGCCGGCCAGCGCGATGGTGCCCAGCAGCGCCACGAAGCCGAACGGCGCGCGGAACAGCAGCAGGAACAGCGTGGCACCGATGATGCCCAGCGGTGCGGTGACCAGCACCATGGCCGCACGCGAGAAGCTGCGCAGCTGCAGCATCAGCAGCGTGGCCACCACGATCAGGAACAGCGGCATGCCGGCCTTGATCGAGTTCTGTCCGCGCGCCGAATCTTCCACGGTACCGCCGGTTTCCAGCAGGTAGCCCGAGGGCAGCTGCGCGCGGATGCCGTCCAGGGTGGGCAGGATCTGCTGCACCACGTCCAGCGGCTGCATGCCATCGCCGATGTCGGCGCGTACGGTCACCGTGGGCAGGCGGTTGCGGTGCCAGATGATGCCGTCCTCGAAGGCATACTCCAGGCGCGCCACCTGCGACAGCGTCACCGGGGTGCCGCTGGCGGTGGGAATGGCCAGGCTGCCGAGCAGGCCCAGCTGGGCGCGCTCGTTGTCCGGCCCGCGCAGCAGCATCTCGATCTGGCGGTTGCCTTCGCGGTAGGTGCTTACGCTCATGCCCGACAGCGAGCTGCTCAGGAACTGGCTCACCTGGGCGCTGCTCACGCCCAGCGCGCGGGCGCGGTCCTGGTCGATCACCAGCCGCACTACCTTGCTCGGCTCGCTCCAGTCCAGGTTGACGTTGATCACGTGCGGGTTCTCGCGCACCTTGGCCTCGACCTGGCGGGCAATGGCCTGCACCTGCGCGATGTGCTCGCCGGAAATGCGCATCTGCACCGGGTAGCCCACCGGCGGGCCGTTCTCCAGGCGGGTCACGCGCATCTGCACGTCGGGGAACTGCTTGATCACGTCCTTCATCAGCCAGTCGCGGGTGGATTCACGGGCCTTGGCGTCGGCCGTGAGCACCACGAACTGGGCGAAGTTGGTGGCCGGCAGCTGCTGGTCCAACGGCAGGTAGAAGCGCGGCGAACCGGTGCCGACGTAGGCCACGTAGTTGCTGATGCCCTCGCGGCCCTTCAACAGTTTTTCCAGCTTGGTGGCCTGGGCCTGGGTGGAGGCCAGCGATGCGCCTTCGGCCAGCTCGATGTCGACCATCAGCTCGGGCCGGGTCGAATCGGGGAAGAACTGCTGCGGCACGAAGCGGAAGATCGCCAGCGAGAAGATGAACAACGCAATCGTGGCGCCGATCACCCACCAGCGGTGGCGCAGGCAGGTATCCAGGAAGCTGCGGAAGCGCGTGTAGAACGGCCGCTGGTACGGGTCATGGTCGTGCGCATGTTCGGCCGGCTTGATCCAGCGCGCGAACGCCGGGTGGCGGTCGGCCCACTGCAGGCGGCGGGCGTGCCAGCGCCCGGCCAGGCTGGTCGGCTTGGGCGGCTGCCGGTTGAACAGGTCCGGCAGCATCTTGTCGCCCAGGTACGGAATGAACAGCACCGCGGCAATCCACGACACCACCAGCGCGATGGTGACCACCTGGAACAGCGAACGGGTGTACTCACCGGTGCTCGATGCCGCGGTGGCGATGGGCAGGAAGCCGGCGGCGGTGATCAGGGTACCGGTGAGCATCGGGAAGGCGGTGGATTCCCAGGCGAAACTGGCCGCGCGCAGGCGGTCGTAGCCCTGCTCCATCTTGGTGGCCATCATCTCCACCGCAATGATCGCATCGTCCACCAGCAGGCCC
>Ga0213828_1003495_pt1 | contig 10254 bp, 10 predicted proteins | sample MC6MC0897MG_FD_180664 | JGI IMG/M metagenome (GOLD analysis project Ga0213828, IMG submission 180664) | Enriched soil aggregate microbial communities from Iowa State University, Ames, United States - MC6-MC0897-MG | ecosystem: Environmental > Terrestrial > Soil > Unclassified | place: USA: Iowa...
CGGTTCGTGCAGTCGTTGAAATGCACAGCGGGTAGCGTTGCTCATGAGGGGCTTCCCGCGCGGGTCGGGTAGTGGCCGAAGGCGGACTGGGCGAGCCCGGGAGGAGGGTGCTAATGTTTGCCTCTAACAGGAAGGTCTGGCGGGGCGTAACCGGCATGGGCATATTTCATTACAAAGCGGTGCTGCGAGAGCAGTTACCCACCGGGATGTTCACTTACGCCTACTATCCCGATTTTCTGATGGCTAGCGATGTATCAGGAATGTTCACCCTTGCACAAGACGATTGGCAGCCAAGCATCACCCACGCCGCCGGCGCAGAGGAGAAAGGCCGGGTGTCGACAGACCTCCGTTGCGTGCTTGCACTGACCGCTAAGATAAAGGCCGATTTCAGTGCAACCGGTAGAATGCCGCACGAGATTCTGCGCATCTCGTAATGATGTCCGCTTCTGGCCGGAAGCAGACGCCCGCCGCCGAGCCAGCCTAAGTGATGCTAGCCCAAACGTGAGCCTGAGCGGAAACGCCGCTCGGACCGGTGATTTGTCCCAGTGAGGCGTGGGATGGGCAGCGCGAGCATGGATCCTCCCGGACTCAAGCCTCATTTTCCGGCGTTCGTCGCACCTGACGTCGTCTTGTCGGAAATCTTGCCCAGCATTGAGACTGCCCGGCCATACTGGCGCGAGGCGCGCACGAACGCCGCGGGTGAACCTCAAACCACTGCCTGAAAGGACGTTCCACATATGAAGTTCCGGCTTCTACTTGCTCTCTCCATCCTGCCGTTCGCAGCGAACGCCATTGTCATCCGTAGCGATGTTGACGATTCGAAGTACCGGATAGACCGGTCTGAGTTTCCGGCGCTGGCAGATATGCCCGGCGAGGGACACGGCGTTCTCATTGGGCGGAAGTGGGTCGTCACCGCCGCACACGCGGCTCCGATGGAAGGCATGGACGCCGAGGTGATCATCAACGGCGAGGGATACAAGGTTGCCAGGGTTATCGTCCACCCTGGCTTCAAGCGCATGCCCGACGCGCTGGGTCAGGAAGCGTTGAAGACGGGCGATCCATCCAGGATTCACGCGTTTCTGGCCGGGTCGGATGACATAGCGTTGATAGAGTTGGATACGCCGGTGGAGCAGGTTGCACCGGTAGCTCTTTACCGAGGCAACGATGAAGTTACCAAAGTCGCCATGTTTGTGGGGAAAGGGGCAACCGGCAACGGCGTTGACGGGCAAAGCACCAGCGCCCCGCATCGTGGCGTGCTGAGGCAGGCCTACAACTCCATCACGGGCGCCAATGATCGCTATGTCTGGTATCGATTCGATCCGCCCGCAGAAGGCCTGCCGCTTGAGGGGACGTTGGGAGGCGGGGACAGCGGCGGCCCCCTCGTTGTGCGTAAGCAGGATGCGTGGCAACTCATTGGGCTGGGATCGTGGATCACCGCAGTTCCGGAGCACGCCTTGGAGGCAGGCTTCTATGGACAGATGGTCTACAACGTTCGCATTTCGCGGTATGCCACTTGGATCAATAGCGTGATATGCGCTGCGGATAGCAGGGCGTGCATGGAGGCCATCCAGCGCCCTGACCACTAGAGAGTGTCGCGCCAAGTCCATCGCGAGGCCGCTTCTGGCCGAAGGCGGCCGACGGCTGATGAAGACTGGCACGAAAAAGCCCTGCATTGGCAGGGCCTTTTGTTGGGTACCGGCGAACTAGTTGAATCGTTCGATCTGATTGCGGAGAAGGACCTTTCCCCCAATCACGGTTCCCTCTGGGATGGGTACGGGTTCGCTGTAGCTTTTATTATCGCTGGCAACGTGGATGATCGCCCCTGTCGATCAAGCGCTTTATTTGCTGGCCGTTTCCCATGTTGATCAGATAGATGCCGTCGCCGTCAAACGAAGTTACGCCGGCATCTCTGAGTGCATGGTCAGGTTTAGCTTCCGGGATTATGGTCTCGGCCAATTCCCCAGCGAAATCAACTCACTCTTGAGCTCAGCTGCACGCTTGTCCGCACTAGCTAGCTCCGGCGCAGCCACATTGGGGAATCTTGCTGCAAAGGTCGGACCAGCCTTCGAGTCACCAGCAAGATATGCAAGTCGCAAATACGCCATGGAGAGTGGCAAATTCTTTAGGGCATCTGAGCTCAAGTAGATGTCTGAAGCGAGATAGAGGCCATAGAGGTTTCCTTGCCTGGCGCCATCAAGTGCAACACCCAGTGCCTCACGGTGCCGTTGTTCGCGCAATAGACCTTGAGCATACAAACTTGCGTCAACGGCTGACCCACTCTTCTCGGCAGCGGCCTTCAATTGCTCCGCGCTGAAGCTGCGGGCGTTCTGGACCTGGTCAGGCGTCGGGTACCCGCGCGCCTGAAGCCAAACGGCCTCTTCTGCCGTAGAGGCGACAAGCGGGTCGTTGGCGCACGTCGATGAGTCGCCCTTGCAAGAGTAGTGCTGCAGAAGAGCATTCTCACGCAGGTTGCCGAGATCGCTAGGGGCTTGGGCTACACCGGTTTTGGTTGCACTCCCCAAGCTGGGCGAAGATTGCCCATCGGACGGCGATGATGCTGAGGTTTGATCATGCACTTCTCCCTGGTGCGATGAACTCAAGTACCAGAAAGATGCCCCGACCAATACGACCGCCGCAGCTCCTGCCACGACCCATTTTGAATTAGCAGCCATTGTTTCTCACCTCGCTGAACCACACGTTGCACTGGGCCTGGGCTGTGATCTTCTCGTATTTCACGGTGAGTGAGTTCTCTGGCGCGAACCAGTTGATCATTGTTTGCGGAATTCCTAGGTCGGAAAGAACCACGCCAGTGTTGGCTAACCAGCCTTGGAAAAAGCTGGTGAACGACATGTTCGCCTCTCCATGCAGTCGAGTCACTGTTCCCAAGCAAGCGCGGAGCCCGGGGGAAGCACCGCCTGAGTGCGGTGAGAAGGGGGGATTGGCTGCGTCCCACTGGCGCTGAAATTCGCAGGCCAATGCGACGCCGTCGATCAGGGTTTGGTTGGTGGTATTCAAGGGCAGAGTCAGGTTCCCGAGGTTTGCAGTGTGCGCACTCAGAGAGGATTGAATCTGTATTCTGGCTTGGCTGGCCATGAGGGGGTTTGTTGTGTTCGAGATCGCAGTGGCGAGTCCCGAGCCAACGGCATAGCTACTTGAGCCGTAATTGTGACCATCGATTGATTCGGATTGACCACAGCCGGAGGGCTTGCTCATGAGCAATGTGGCGCAGTACTGCCCGTTGCCTCCGCCTCCTCCCGATCCGCCCCAATTACCGCCGTAGTCCCCGCCACCCAAGCCGTCGTCGATGATGTCACAGTCCTGGACGTCGGGCATTTGATAGGTAATTCCATCAACAGTAACTTTGCCGCCCGGAGAGCTTGAGCAAGATAGGTCGTTCCCAGCTTGCGCCTCTTGCGCAAGTGCAACTGACGTAACCAATAACGCGCAAATCCACCTCAATTTCATAGACCAATCCTTAGTAATGATTTAGTTGAGATAGTGCAATTTTCGGTCTGGGGGCGAGTGCCAAGATGAGCGCGGGAAGCGGAAAGAAATGCCGTTCCCATTAGCAGGCTAGAGTCAGGGGGCTCTCCCCAGAGCCCGCTCCAATAGAAGTGCTTGGAGCCGTTCGACTCTATCGCATACTGTTACCCCGAGTCCAGTAACTCGTATGCGGTATGGGTCATTTATGGGTGAAGAAAAATCTCTTGCTCGGTAAAGAATCGATCTAGAGTCTGGAGTCGAATAAAACGCAGCGAGACGTCGGCCTCGCTCGATACTCGAGGCATGAGTCGGATGCTCGTAGGCCTGCTTAGATTAAGCTTGAGAAACGGGGGTGCTGGCTTTTGGGTCCAACTGCAGCCGTAGAACACATGTCACCGGCAAATGTTGGTTGGGCATGCAGTGCGCGGGTGGGGTAGGCAGTCGCTCCACGCCAGGGGCCTGTCCGATCAAATTTTTGAGATCGTTGACGAGTGGCAGGACCTGGACGAAGTGTGGGAATTCAACCCGCGGCTATCATGTGCTTTGTATTGACCATACCTTTCAGGATGGCTCACAAGGCCTTCTAGCCGTCTCAGATGCACCTTCCTCGCCAACCAACTGATGTACCAACAAGGCTACACGGCCTATTGGACCGCGAGGGCGTCCGCGCTTGGCCGCGGGGCATCATGCGACCCAAAGCATCCATTGGTGCGGTCGTCGAGCCTACCGCTGGGTCCGGTTATACGCTGGCTTGTTCGCCGGACCCAGCGGCCCTAAGGCTGAGCTGTATCAAGGGGAAAGCCCACAATGCTGCGCTTTGTGAGTAAGTCGTGTAACCGAACCAACAAGTGCGTCTGCAAGATAGGCAGGGGTCATGCCGAAATTTATCGTTTCCCTGGCTGCGACCGTGTTGATGACGCTATCGGGCGCTGCGGAAGCTTGTACGCTGTTTCCCGATAGCCCGGAGGAGATCTTCAGGCGGCAGCGCGCGAGCATCGTGCCGCTGACCAGGTGCTGGGCCGGCTGATGCGGGAGTACGTGGCGGGCGAGTGCGGTCCGGTGGCTGTCGACGACAGGAACTTGGAGGAGTGGGTGCAGCACCAGCACGGATGGCGGTGCAGTCCGTTTGGCGGGGATTGAAGGTCGCGCTGGCGGTGTGTCTGGGTCGGGCGCCTGGGTGATGGGGCGCCCGATGGGTGCGTCAGCCACGCGTGGCGTGGCTCTACCGAGGGAAGTCTCTCAGGAATACAGCCAATGTGGCGATGTTGGCCACCACACACAGGGCGAAGACCCATTGAAACGCGGTCTTGCGGTGCTTGTGACGGAACACCGACTGACCCAGCAATGCGCCGGGCCAGCCGCCGGCGAAGGACAGCAGTTGCAGGGTGCGCTCGGGTGTTCGCCATTTGCCCAGACGGGCGGCGCGTTTGTCATGTCCGTACAGGCCGAACGCGACCACGCTGGTGAGCGCATACCAGGCGCCCAGCCATAGCGGCAACACGCCAGTGACCGTCATCGCGATCAACGCGCCTGCCGCGGCCAGCGCCAGGTAGCGGCGCGCGTGCTTCACAGTGCCTGCAGGAACTCGCCCACGGCCGGCCCGAACCGTGCGAAATCCACCAGGAACGCATCATGCCCCTGCGGCGAATCCAGCCCGATGAAGCGCGCGTCGGCACCGCCGGCCCGCAGGCCGTCGGCGATCTGCTGTTGCTGCTGCACCGGGAACAGGATGTCGGTGTTGGCGCCGATCGCCAGCGCCTTGTCCACCTGGATCTTGGCCAGCCCGGCCAGCACGTCGCCGTCGGCGTATTCGGCCAGGTCGAACCAGTCCATCGAGCGGCTCAGGTACAGGTAGCAGTTGGGGTCGAAGAAGCGCACGAAGCGGCGCGCGTGGCCTTCCAGGTAACTTTCCACCTGGAACTCCAGGCCGAACGGGTCGTCGTCGGCCTGGTCCGAATCCAGCCGCACGCGGCCGAACCGGCCGTCCCATTCCAGTGCCGAGCGGTAGGTGATCACGCCCAGCTTGCGCGCCATGCGCATGCCCGATTCGGGATAGCTGTCTTCGGTGTACCGGCCGGCGTCCCACTTGGGGTCCAGCCGGATCGCTTCTCGCTGCAGCGAGCGGATGGCGATCGAGAACGGCAGCGCCTGCGCGCTGCCGGAAATGTTGATGTGGCTGCGCGCGATACCCGGGTGCAGCAACAGCAGCGCCAGCGCGGTCATGCCGCCCATCGAGTTGCCGATCACGCAGGCCAGCTGCGCCACGCCAAGCGCGCGTACCACCTCGACGGCAGCGCGTGCGCCGTCTTCGATGGACAGCTCCGGGAACTGCAGCCGGTACAGTTCGCCGGTGGCCGGGTTGATCGTGGCCGGGCCGGTGGAGCCCTTGCAGCTGCCCAGCGAGTTCACGCAGATCACGAACCAGCGGTCGGTATCGATCGCCTTGCCCGGGCCGAGCATGCCTTCCCACCAACCGGCGGCCGGGTTGTCGGCGTTGGCGGCAGCGTGCGCATCCGGCGACAGGCCGGTGACGATGAGCACCGCGTTGCTGGCCTGCGCGTCCAGCGTGCCCCAGGTTTCATAGGCCACGTGCGCGTCCAGCAGCTGGCCGCCGCGCTTGAACGGGAACGGCGAGGGCAGGGCGTGGTACCGCGTACCGGGCGGGATGAATTCAGTCATGCGCGCATTTTAGCCGGGTCCGGTCAACGTGCCGTGCCAGTGGCGGCACGCTGCATCGTGCCAGCCCGGCTCACGGTCCGCCGATCAGCAGGGGCACCGGTTCGGCATGCGGCAGCGGCACGCGTACCGGGGGCGAATCGATGTCGCCCTCCTGCCGGTTGGCCTGGCCGGAGGCAGACAACCGCGCGAACACCTCCACCTCGTTGAGCGCCGACAACGGTTGGGTTGGCATCGGGCTGTCGGCGTCGTCCAGCGTGACCCGCAGCGGCAGGTCGGCCAGCCGGTGTTTTTCCACGGCCACCGGCATCGGCGGGCCGCCGGGAATGCGGGCGATCACGAAGATGCTGGCGTCGTCACGCAGGCGTGCGCGGGCGGCGAACGCGGGATCCAGCGCGACCGTGACGGTGAGTGCGGGTGCGGCGGTGGCCGCCGCAGACGGCGCCGCTGCGGCGGGCAGCCCGGCCTTCTCGCGGGCAATGGCGATCTGTTCGCGCAGCGCGGTGGCCGCGCCCGGGTCCAGCCGCGGCAACAGTGCTTCCCAGGTGGCCGCTGCCTCGGCATCCTGGCCGCGCTGGCGCTGCGCAATGCCGATCAGCCAGCCGGCGCGCTCGCTGCCCGGCGCCAAGCGCTGCGCATGGCGCAGCCACTGCAGCGCGGTGTCGTCGAACTGCTTGGCCGGGTCGGCCTGCGCGCGGGTCTGTGCGGCCTCCACCAGCAGCTCGGGCTCATCCGGGGCCAGCTGCACGGCGCGGGCGAAGGCGCGGTTGGCCTCGGCCAGGTTCCCCAGCGCCTGTTGCGAGCGGCCCAGCAGGGCCCAGCCGTCGGCGCGCTGCGGGTCGCGCTCCAGCGCGCGCTCCAGTTCCACCACGCCCTCGCGCAGGCTGGCCGGTTCGCCCGTGCGCGCGGTCGGCGCGGCGGCCTCTGGCGTGCCGACCAGGTAATACAGCGCCGAACCGGCCACGCCCACGGCCACCACCATCACGATGAAGGGCGCGCGTCGGCCTGCGGCGCGCAGCGGCCACAGCACCACCAAGCCGACGGCCGTGGCGACCATGGCGGCGATTATCGGTAACCACGATCCGCTCACCAGCGCTCCTCGCTGTTGTCCATCGGCTGCAGCTGGCGGCTGCGTCGGCGCACCACCCACACCAGTAAGCCGGCGCCGCCCAGCAGCAGCACGGCCGGGCCGAACCACAACAGGCTGTTGCGGGCGTCCATCGGTGGGCGGTACAGCACGAACGCGCCGTAGCGGTCCACCAGGAACTGCTTGATCTGCGCGTCGTCGTGGCCCTGCTGCATCAGGGTGAGCACTTCACGGCGCAGGTCATGCGCGATCTGCGCGTTGGAATCGGCCAGCGACTGGTTCTGGCACTGCACGCAGCGCAGTTCGGCCGCCAGTGCATGGAAGCGCGCCTCTTCGGCGGCGTCGCGGTAGTGCAGCGGCGTCGGGTCGGACACCGCCTGCGCGTTGGCCATGGCCGGCAGCAGTGGCGCAGCGGCCAGCAGGCCGCCGAGCAGCAGCGCGGGCAGCTTACGGCGCGGCGGGAAGCGTGGTCTGGGCATTGGCATGGCTGCGCTCCACCTTGTCCAGTTCGGGAATCAGCTGGGTGTCCACCACCCGCTGGGTGAGGGCGCCGCTGTACTTCCAGCGCACAACGCCACTGGCGTCCACCAGGAAGGTTTCCGGCGCGGCGGTGACGCCCCAGTCGATCGCGGTGCGGCCTTCGATGTCGGCCAGCACCAGCACGAACGGGTTGCCCAGCTGTTCCAGCCAGCGCAGGGCGTCGGCCGGCTCGTCCTTCCAGTTGTAGCCGATCACGCGCACGCGCTTGGTTTCGGCGAAGCGGGTCAGCACCGGGTGTTCTTCGCGGCAGGCCGCGCACCAGCTGCCCCACACGTTCAATACGTACGGCGCGCCGCGCAGTTCATTGCTGCTGACCTGGATGGTGGGGTCGTGCAGCACCGGCAGGGTGAAGGCCGGGGCGGGCTTGCCGATCAAGGCCGAGGGCAGCACGTCGCGGTCGGGCGCGCCGGACTTCATCACCCCGTACACCATCAGCCCCAACAGCCCGAAGAAGAACAGCACGCCGATGACGATGGCCACGGGCGGCAGGGGGCGAGGAACGGGGCGCGGATCAGACACGGGGCAACTCCAGGACTCAGGGACGGCGGAAACGGCGGTCGGCGGCGGTGACGAAACCGCCCAGGGCCATCAGCAGTGCGCCCAGCCATATCCAGCGGACGAACGGCTTGATGTGCACGCGCACCGCCCACGCATTGTTGCCCAGCGGCTCGCCCAGCGCCACGTACACATCGCCCGTGAGGCGCGCATGGATGCCGGCTTCGGTCATCATCTGGCCGCCACTGGCGTAGGCGCGCTTCTCCGGGTGCAGCAGGGCCACGTCGCGGTCGTTGCGCAGGATGCGCATGTGGCCGCGGTCGGCGGTGTAGTTGGGCCCCTGCTGGTGGTCCACGCCCTCGAAGCGCACTTCATACCCGGACACCTGCAGCGATTGGCCGGGCGACAGCGCCACCTCGCGCTGCACGTTCAGCGCTTCCACCAACAAGGCCCCGGCCAGGAACACCGCCACGCCGCCATGGGCCAGCAGCATGCCGACCATTTCGGCGGTGAAGCAGCCATTGCCACGCAGCCGGCTCCACACGAAGCGCGCGGTCCCGAAGGCAACCCAGGCGGCGGCGGTCACACCGGCCGCGGTCTTCAGTGCGCCCTGCGGTGCCATGAAGTAGGCGATGGCCCCCAGCAGCAGCGCCAGCACTGCCCACGGCGCCAGCATCGCCAGCGCGCGCGAGGCTTGGTCGCGTTGCCAGTTCACCAGCGGGCCGAACGGCAGCAGCGCCACCAGCGGCGCCATCAGCAGCAGGAACAGCGTGCCGAAGTAGGGCGGGCCGACCGACACCTTGCCCAGCCCCAGCGCATCGGCCAGCAGCGGGTACAGCGTGCCCAACAGCACCATCGCGCACGCCGCGGCCAGCAGCAGGTTGTTGGCCAGCAGCAGGGTTTCGCGCGAGGTGGGCATGAAGCCGCGGCGCGGGTCGTCGTTGCCCAGTGCACCGGCGCGCAACGCGTACAGCAGCAGTGCGCCGCCGATCACCAGGGCCAGGAAAATCAGGATGAAGGTGCCGCGCGTGGGATCGGCGGCAAACGAATGCACGCTGGTGAGCACGCCCGAGCGGACCAGGAAGGTCCCCAGCAGGGACAGCGCGAAGGCGGCAATGGCCAGCAGCAGCGTCCAGCTGGCGAAGCTGCCGCGCTTTTCCGTGACCGCCTGCGAGTGGATCAACGCCGCGCCGGCCAGCCACGGCAGGAAGCTGGCGTTTTCCACCGGGTCCCAGAACCACCAGCCGCCCCAGCCCAGTTCGTAGTACGCCCACCAGCTGCCCAGCGCGATGCCCAGGGTGAGGAAGCCCCACGCCACGTTGGTCCACGGCCGGGTCCAGCGCAGCCAGCGCGCATCCACGCGCCCTTCCAGCAGCGCGGCGATGGCGAAGGCGAACGGCACCGCGAAGCCCACGTAGCCCAGGTACAGCATCGGCGGGTGGATGATCAGGCCCGGGTCCTGCAGCAACGGGTTGAGGTCGTGGCCTTCCAGGGGCGCCGGCAGCAGCCGCGCGAACGGGTTGGAGGTGAAGATCAGGAAGGCCAGGAACCCGACGCTGATGATGCCCAGCACGCCCAGGACGCGCGCCAGCACCTGTACCGGCAATTGCCGCGACCACCGCGCAACGGCGCCGTTCCACAGCGCCAGCACCAGCGCCCACAGTAGCAGCGAGCCTTCATGGGCGCCCCACACGGCGGAGTAACGGTAGGCCAGTGGCAGCAGCGAATTGGAGTTTTCGGCGACGTAGCGCACCGAGAAATCCTGGGTGACGAACGCCGCGGTGAGCACGCCGAACGCGCCCAGCAGCAGCGCCAGCTGCGCGTACGCGGCCGGGCGGGCCACCGCCATCCACGCCGCGTAGCCACGCTGGGCGCCCCACAGCGGCAGCACCGCCTGCAGCACCGCCACCACCAGCGCCGTTACCAGCAGGATCTGCCCCAGTTCGGGCAACACTCAGCGCACCGCCGGTGCG
>Ga0213828_1003498_pt1 | contig 10248 bp, 2 predicted proteins | sample MC6MC0897MG_FD_180664 | JGI IMG/M metagenome (GOLD analysis project Ga0213828, IMG submission 180664) | Enriched soil aggregate microbial communities from Iowa State University, Ames, United States - MC6-MC0897-MG | ecosystem: Environmental > Terrestrial > Soil > Unclassified | place: USA: Iowa...
CTGTGGGAGCGGGTTTACCCGCGAAGAATCCAACGCGGTGAATGGCACCGGCTTCGCCGGTGTTCGCGGCTAAAGCCGCTCCCACAATGATCGCGCTAGCGTTCAGGTGTTGTGCAAGACAGTTGTCCCCACAGGTACTGCATATGCCTGACGCCTGCGCACTTACCTGTGGGAGCGGGTTTACCCGCGAAGAATCCAGCGCGGTGAATGGCACCGGCTTCGCCGGTGTTCGCGGCTAAAGCCGCTCCCACAATGATCGCGCTAGCTTTCAGGTGTTGTGCAAGACAGTTGTCACCACAGGTACTGCATATGCCTGACGCCTGCGCACTTACCTGTGGGAGCGGGTTTACCCGCGAAGAATCCAACGCGGTGAATGGCACCGGCTTCGCCGGTGTTCGCGGCTAAAGCCGCTCCCACAATGATCGCGCTAGCGTTCAGGTGTTGTGCAAGACAGTTGTCACCACAGGTACTGCATAAGCCTGAGGCCTGCGCGTTTACCTGTGGGAGCGGGTTTACCCGCGAAGAATCCAGCGCGGTGAATGGCACCGGCTTCGCCGGTGTTCGCGGGGCAAGCCCGCTCCCACAGTGATCGCGCAGACCTTCTAAGTTTGAGCAAGGCAGTTGCTCTCACCCAGGTAGCGCATAAGCCTGAAGCCTACAGGGGGGTCCCTGTGGGAGCGGGTTTACCCGCGAAGAATCCAACGCGGTGAATGGCACCGGCTTCGCCGGTGTTCGCGGCTAAAGCCGCTCCCACAATGATCGCGCTAGCTTACAGGTGTTGTGCAAGACAGTTGTCCCCACAGGACTGCATATGCCTGACGCCTGCGCACTTACCTGTGGGAGCGGGTTTACCCGCGAAGAATCCAACGCGGTGAATGGCACCGGCTTCGCCGGTGTTCGCGGCTAAAGCCGCTCCCACAATGATCGCGCTAGCTTTCAGGTGTTGTGCAAGACAGTTGTCACCACAGGTACTGCATATGCCTGACGCCTGCGCGTTTACCTGTGGGAGCGGGTTTACCCGCGAAGAATCCAACGCGGTGGATGGCACCGGCTTCGCCGGTGTTCGCGGGGCAAGCCCGCTCCTACAGTGATTGCGCAAACCTTGAAATTTTGAGTAAGGCAGTTGCTCTCACACAGGTAGCGCATAAGCCTGAAGCCTGCGAGGTACCAGTAGGAGCGGCCTTGTGCCGCGAAGCGCCGCAAGGGCGGCGCTCGATTTCGGCAACGGCATAAACCCCGAGCCGACCATAGCCAGCCCTCAGCCCAGGCGGGCCATTTCCTCTGCCACCACCGCCACGGTATGCCGAACCTGCGCTTCGGTATGCTCACAAGACACAAAAAACCGCACCCGCGCCGAATGCTCCGGCACCGCCGGGTACAGGATCGGCTGGGCATTGATGCCGCGCTCGAACAAGGCACTGGACAAACGCCCGGCCTTGAACGAACTGCCAGTAATCACTGGTATCACCGCCAACCCAGTACTGGTTGCCGTATCCAGCCCCGCCTCACGCGCCAAACGCAGAAACAACTCGCCACGCGCCTGCACCCGCGCTACCCGCTCTTGGTCATCCGCCAGCAGCTGCAACGCCGCCAGCGCAGCAGCCGTGACCGCCGGTGGCATGCCCACGCTGTACAAAAAGCCCGGCGCCAGAAACTTCAGGTGCTCGATCAATGCCGTACTGCCGGCGATATAACCACCGCAACTGGCCAGGGTCTTGCTCAGCGTCCCCATCCAGATATCCACGTCATTACCCGCCAGGCCAAAATGCTCGCGAATACCTTTGCCCGTTGCACCCATCACCCCCAGCGAATGCGCTTCGTCCACCATCAGAAACACCTTGTACTTGTTCCTGAGTTCAACGAATCGGGGCAGGTCCGGGTAGTCGCCATCCATGCTGTACACGCCTTCCACCACCACCAGCACCCGCTCGAAGTGCTGGCGCTGCTCTGCCAGCAGACGGTCCAGCGCTTCCCAGTCGTTGTGCGCAAAACTCAGGCGGCGTGCACCCGAAAGCAGAACCCCCTGCACGACGCTGTTATGGATCAGCTCGTCATGCACCACCAGGTCGCGCGGCCCGAACAGGTAGCCGATGGTGGTGACGTTGGTCGCGTGGCCGCTAACCATGACAACGGCATCGTCCACGTCGTAAAGGCGGGCCAGTTCACGCTCAAGCTCACGGTGCAGCGGGCGGTCGCCAGAAACCGGGCGGCTGGCCGACACCGAAGTGCCATAGCGGTCGATCGCGGCCTTCGCAGCTTCGGCCACCCTCGGGTGGCCGGAGTAACCCAGGTAGTTGTAACTGGCAAAGTTGAGGTACTCGCGCTCGCCAATCTGCGTCTGTGCACCGGCAGTGCCCTGATGCAGGCGGAAGAACGGGTTGCTCAGCCCCAATTGCTTCGCGCCCTGTTCAATCACGCGCAACTGCTGGTACCCCGGGTGCTGATCAAAGCGATAGTAGCTCTCGGGCACTTTCAGGGCAGCCTGTTGCACCTGCTCCAGGGTAGTGCCCGGCTCGCCCTCGGCAGCCGCATGGCGGCGCCGTGCGAGGGCTTGCTGGATCAAGCGTTGCTTGGCATCGCCACCAAGGCCGGTCGGGGTTTTGGCTGTCATCTAACGCTCTTAATCAATCAATCGGTTGGGTGCTGCACTGGTGTCGGCCAGGGCTGCGTTCATCTGCGCCAATGCTTCGGCACTGTGTTCGCTGCCATGACGGGCAAGCACATTCTGCGCCAACTGCCCTTCGCCACTTCCCGCCTCACCACGCAACAGCTCCAGCAAGCGCGCGGCAAGCTTGTCGATGCTGGAACTGTCGCTCAGCTCCATCACCGGCAGGCGAATACCGAAACGCTCCTCCAATGCCACCACCAGCTCCACACTCATCAACGAGTCGAGCCCCAGTTCTTGCAGCGGGCGCTGTGCATCCAGGCGGGCCGGCGGCAGGCGCAGAATCTCGCACACCTCGTGCTTGAGCATTTCCGCAAAGCGCTCGAGCAGCTCGCCATCGTCAAGTTCTGCCAGCATGCGCTGGATGTCTTCACCGCCGCCTTCATCTTCCTGGTCACTGCCATAGGCACGGGCCAACTCAGCAAAGCGCGGCGTGGCAGCGCTGGGCAGGAAACGCGACAGCGCCTTGAAATCCAGCTCCAGCACGCCGTGGCCGTTGTCGCCCTCCAGCAGCATGCCCTCCAGTTGCGCCAAGGCCACCTCGGCCCGCAGGGGCGCACCCCCCATGCGGCTTTGCAAAGCGTCCTTGATCTGGCTGTTGCGGGCCAGGAAGCCAACATCGTCAATGGCCCCCCACAGCACGGCCGTGGCCGCCAGCCCCTGGGCGCGGCGGTGCCGCGCCAGCGCTTCCAGCCAATGGTTGGCCGCCACATAGTTGGCCTGGCCGGGGTTGCCAAACAGGGTAGTGGCCGACGAGAACATGACGAAGAAGTCCAGCGCCTGGGCCTTGGTCAGCTCGTGCAGGTACTGCGCGCCTTTGGCCTTGGGCTCCAGCACGCGGTGCAACTGCTCGGCATCAAGGTTGCGGATCAGGCCGTCGTCGATCACCGTCGCCGCATGCACCAAGCCACGCAGCGGCCACGGGCTGGCGGCAATACGCTCGAACACTGCGCGCAGTTGCCCGCGGTCAGTGATGTCGCACGCCACGGCCTGCACATCGATACCCTGGGCGTGCCACAGCGCCAGCTGCGGCTGGGCTTCGGCACTGGCCGGGCCGCGACGGCCCAGCAACACCAGGTGACGGGCGCCTTTGTCGATCAGCCACTGTGCCGTGCGCAAGCCAAAGCCGCCCAGGCCACCGGTGACCAGGTAACTGGCATCGGCGGCAAGCTGCAGTGCCCGCACCGGCTGGGCACGGGTGTCTACTGTCTGCTGAATGGGGTTGGCATAGGTCACCACCACCTTGCCAATCTGACGCGCCTGCTGCATGTAGCGGTAGGCCTCGACCACCTGGTTGGCGTCAAACTCGCGGAACGGCAACGGGTGCAGGATACCCTGGGCAAACAGCTCCATCATTTCGGCAAACAGCCGGCGGGTGAGCGCGGGGCGTTCGCTCATCAGCTGGTCGGCATCGATACCGAAGTAGCTGATGTTGTTGCGGAACGGGCGCAGGCCGATGCGGGTGTTCTGGTAGAAGTCGCGCTTGCCCAGCTCCAGGAAGCGGCCAAACGGCTTGAGCACCTGGAAGTTGCGGTTGATGGCTTCACCGGCCAGCGAGTTGAGCACCACGTCCACGCCACGCCCGCCGGTGGCCGCCAGCACCTGGTCGGCATAGGCCAGCGAACGCGAGTCGTAGACGTTGTCCACGCCCAGCAGACGCAAGAAGTCGCGCTTCTCGTCGCTGCCCGCGGTGGCATGGATTTCCGCCCCCAGCCACTTGGCAATCTGGATGGCGGCAATGCCCACGCCACCGGCAGCACCATGGATCAGCACCTTCTCGCCCGGCTCCAGGCGCGCCAGGTGATGCAGCGCGTAGTACACGGTGAAGAAGGTACTTGGAATGGTCGCCGCCGCTTCGAACGACATCCCTTCGGGAATACGGGCCACGGCGTTGGCGTTGGTTACCAGGCGGTTGGCGAAGCTGCACGGGCCAAAGCCCACCACGCGGTCACCCGGGGCGAAATCGCCGACCACTTCGGCGCCTTTGCCTTCTACCACACCGGCAAATTCAAAGCCCAGGGTGGGGCCGGAGAAACCGTTTTCGATGGCTTCGTCCGACAGCAGGCCAAGGGCGAACATCACATCACGGAAGTTGAGGCCGGTAGCGCGTACGGCAATGTCCAGCTCGTCCGCCGCCGGTTGCCGGGGCTCGCGTACTTCCCAACGCAGGTTGCGCAACTGGCCGGGCAGGTCGAAGCCCAGGCATACCCACTGCGCAGCAGCATCCACACTGCCCGGCTGGCCAGCCAGTACGCGCAGGCGCGGCACATAACGGCGGCCTTCGGCATCAAGCGCCAGTTCGGTTTCGCTGTCGGCATGCAGCAACGCCGGCAGCGCCAGCTCGACGGGTGCAGTGTGCGCCAGGTCAAGCTGGCGTATGCGGCAGCTGGGCGACTCGTTGGCCAGGGTGCGGCCAAAACCCCAGAACGCAGCGTCGGCAATGGCCGAGACATCGGCGGCGGTGTCGGTACCATACAGGTGCTCGGCAGCACCGCGGCTGAACAGCCAGCACTGCGGGGCAATGCCCAGCGACTCACACGCCTGTACCAGTGCGGCCGCCTGCAGGCAGCGCTCGGCCTGGGCATCCAGGCCTGCATTGCTGTCGAAGCCGGCCAGGTGCAGCACGTGCTCCGGCGGCTGGGCCAGGGCGCCCAACTGCTTGGCCAGCGCCTCTGCAGCACCCGGTTTCAGCAGGTCTACCTGCTGGCCCTGGGCACGCAATTGCTCGGCCAGCCGCAACGCAGCGCCCTGCCCCGCTTCGGCCAGCACGGCCCAGCGCTGCTGCACGGCCTCGGGGGCGCCAGCATCAATGCCAGCGGGCTTGTCGGCCAGCAGCAGGTAGCTGCCACAGGCGTTACCCGGCAAGGCTTCGAGGGTGCGCAGCGCAGTAAGGCCATGGCGCTGCAGCTCATGCTGCCAGAACGCCGGGCCCTGTTGGCGCGACAACGCCTGCTGCGGGCCTGCCAGCCACCAGCCGGGCTGGGCACCGAAGACAAAATCGACCCAGCGTGCCGGGTACTGCCCCAGCAGCGCCACCTGGCCATGGGGGTTGAGCTGGCCGCTGGCCTGGCGCAGGGCGTCGCCCACGGTGCCCAGCGCGCCCAGGTCGGTCGGTACCAGCACCCAGTCGAACGTACCCGCTTCGGCCAGTTGCTCCAGGCCGAGCACGTTCAGCGCCGGGCAATCGTCGCGCAGGCGTTGCTCAAGTTCAGGTTCAGTGACGCAATAGGCATAGTCGATGCGGTCGAAATCCAGCCCGGCGTACAACAGCTCCGCAAACGAGGTGCCACCAAAGCCAAGCTCCAGTACGCGCAGGCGCTGCCCGGCCGGCAGTTGCGCCAGGCGTTGGGCCAAGGTCTGTTCAATGCCGCTCAGCAGGTGCTGCTGCCCCGCCGCCCCCAGCACCAGGCGGGCCAGGCTGGCACCACTGGTTTCCCGCGGTTGCAGCGCGTCGAACGCCTGGCTGCCATCCAGCAATGCCGGCAGGTAGCGGCCCATTCGGCCCACCGAATGGATAATCTGGAAGTACTCGGGGTAGCTCTGGAACAGCTCTTGCCAGATGGCCTCCGACGCCGGGCGCTCGCCCGGGTCGGCCAACTGCCAGCCACCGTCGGCGCTGCGCTGCAGGCTGCCATCACGCTCGGCGTGACGCAGCAGGGTGGCCAGAAAATCGCCTTGGGCCTGCGACCACTGTGCCACCTGCTCTGAACTCAGGCGGCCACCGGCCTGTTCGACGGCATCCAGCATGAAGCTGCTGCACAGCACGTCCAGCAGAGGCTCCACTTCATTCAGGTAACGCACCTGCGCCGGCTCGTCGGCCAAGCGCTGCACGGCCTCTGCCAACGGCGCACGGGCCACGGCGTGGCGCTGCAGTGGCACCACCTTGCCCGGGGCCGCCAGGCCCACATGGCCCATGCGCTTGATATCGCCGCTGCGGTCGTACTGCAGCCGCACGGCACGCATGCGCGCGTCCTTGATCGCCAGCACGGCAGCGCCGCTGGCATCGAACAGGGTGAAGTCAACCAACAGCGAATGCGCGGTGCGTTTGCGCTGGCGCACCTCGGCCAGCACCGGCACACCACCGGCGCTGGTGAAGGCAATACGCCCCAGCTTGACCGGGATGAACGCCAGGCCGTCATTGCGGCCTGGGCGGCTGGCCAGCAGTTCGGTAATCAGCTGGAACGCACCGTCCAGCAACGCAGGGTGCAGGTGCAAGCCTGCCAGTTCGTGCTCGATGGCAGCCGGGACGGCCAACTGGGCCAGCACACACTCCGCATCCACCCAGGCTGCGGCCACGGTCTGGTAGGCCGGGCCGTAGTTCAGGCCCACCGCGCAGGTCAGCGCCAGGTGCTGCTCGCCGGTAAAGTCTGCAGGGCGCCCTGGCAGCGCTGGGGCACGGGCTTCGAGCAGCACACCGCGGGCTTCGCCCGGCAGGCGCGCGACCACGTGCTGCACCCACTCTTCGCGCTGCGCCAGGGTGCGCGAAGTGATGCGCAGGGTGCCGTCGGCCCCTTCGACCTGCACGCGCACTTTCTTGCTGGCCTCACTGCTCAGCAGCAGCGGGTTGTGGATTTCGAGCTCCTCGATGTCTACAAACTCACCGGGCTGGTGCAGTTGCGCCACTGCCAGCGCCAGCTCGGTAAAGCCAGCCCCCGGGAACAGCACCGACTCGCCCACCTTGTGGTCGGCAAGGGTCGGGTACTGCTGCGTATCCAGGCGGTTTTCCCAGGTCAGTGCCTGGTCGTGCACAGGGTAGCCCAGCAGCGGGTGCACACGCTCACGCCCCAGCGGGCTGTTGAACTCGGCGCTTACCGGCAAGCTGAAATGGTCACGCTGCCAGGTATAGTTGGGCAGGCGCACCTGGCGCCCGGCCACCGGGAAGCGGGCCTGCCACTGGGGCTCGGCACCGGCAATCAGCAGGCGAGCCACCGTGCGCTCCAGCAGCAGTGGGCTGTGGTCGTTGCGCTTGAGGGTGCCAATCACCTGCCCTGCTTGTTCGCATTCGGCCAGTACGTCATTGACGTAGCTGCGCAAGATCGCGTGCGGGCCCACCTCCACGAACAGGCTCAGGCCGCTGCGCATCAGGGCCGCCAGCGCCCCCTGGAACAGTACCGGGAAGCGAATGTTCTGCCACCAGTAGTGGCTGTCCAGGCGCTCGCCGTCCAGCTGCCCACCCACCACGGTGGAATAAAACGGAATCTGCGTGGCGCGCGGGCGGATGTGGCTCAGGTCGGCAATCACCGCCTGTTCGATGGGGTTCATCGCTGGTGAATGGAAGGCGTAGTCCAGGTCGAGGCGGCGGGCGAACACCTGGCGCTCGGCCAGGGCCTCTTCCAGCAGCGTGAGCGCATCGACTTCACCCGCAACGGTGGCACCACGGCCGCTGTTTTCACCGGCCACCACCAGGCGGCCATCCAGATTCAGTTCAGTAATCAGTTGCGCTGTGGCTTCACCCGACAAGCCGACCGCAGTCATCTGCCCAGTGCCGCGGGTAAGGCCTTGCAGGCGGCTGCGGTGATAGATGACCTGGGTGGCATCCTCCAGGCTAAGCGCGCCGCTGGCCCACGCAGCCGCCACCTCGCCGACGCTGTGGCCGATGACCGCCACCGGGTGGATCCCTTCGGCAGCCAACACCCGGGTAACCGCCACTTGCAGGGCAAACAGGGCCGGCTGGGCGATTTCGGTACGGGCATAGCGGCCTTCGCCGTTGTCACCCAACAGCTCGGCGCGCAGCGAGTAGCCCGCCAAGGGCTGGAACAACGCGTCCACTTCATCCACGGCGGCGGCGAACAGCGGCTGGTCGAGCATCGCCCGGCCCATGCCCTGCCATTGCGAACCGTTGCCCGAGTAGACGAACACTGGCGCCGAGGCGCCGTCCAGCGCCTGGCCGGTCTCCAGCACCGCGCTCAGCTCGCTGAGGGTTGGGTCCTGGGCATAGTCGTCCAGGGCCTGGGCGGCTTCGGCCGCATTGTCGCAAACCAGCAGCAGGCGGTGGCTGTGCGCATCCCGACGGTACATCGCCTGGTAGGCCACATCGTAGTAGTCAACGTCGGTGTGCTCGGCCAGGTAGGCGGCAAACCGCTCGGCCATTGCCCGCAGGCCCTCTTCGGTCTTGGCACTGAGCAGCAGCGGCACGCGCCGTGCATTGGCCGGAGCCGGCACATCTGCCTGCGGCTCGGGGCTCTGCAGGATGACGTGGGCGTTGGCCCCGCCAAAGCCGAACGAGTTCACACCCACCGTCAGCTGGCCGTCGGCTTTCAGCGGCAGGGGCTCGGTGACCACCTGCAGGTTGAGGTCACCAAAAGCGATATTCGGGTTTAGCGCCTGCACGCCAATGGTGGCGGGCACGGTGCGCTCGGCAAGGCAGTTCAGTGCCTTGATCAGGCCGGCCACGCCAGAGGCGGCTTCAAGGTGCCCAAGGTTGCTCTTCACCGAGCCGATTGGCAGCGGGTTGCCGGCGCCGCGCGCCTGGCCCAGCGCTTCGCCGATGGCGCGGGTTTCGATCGGGTCACCCACGGCAGTACCGGTGCCATGGGCTTCCAGGTAGTCCAGTTGCTCAGGGGCAATGCCAGCCTGGGCATAGGCACGTTTGAGCAGCGCGGCCTGGGCCTCGGCATTGGGCAAGGTCAGGCTGGACTTGCGCCCGTCGGTGTTCACCGCGCTGGCCGCCACCACCGCCAAAATGGGATTCCCATCGGCCACTGCCTGGTCGTAGTCCTTGAGCAGGAGCAACCCGCCGCCTTCGGAACGTGCGTAACCGTCGCCGTTTTCGTCGAAGGACTGACAACGCCCGGTACGCGACAGCATGGTTGCCTTGGCGAAAATCATGAAGCCAAACGGGTGCATGTGCAGGCTGATGCCGCCGGTGACGGCCTGGTCCACATCACCGCTGAGAATCGCCTGACATGCCTGGTGGAAAGCCACCAGCGACGAGGAGCACGCGGTGTCGATGGCCATGCTTGGCCCGCGCAGGTCGTAGAAGAACGACAGGCGGTTGGCAGCAATGCTCATGGTATTGCCGGTGGCTGTTGCACCATCGATGGACGACAGGTCTTCGACCAGGCGGTAGGACTGCTCCACACCGGCAATGCCCAGGTACACGCCGCAGTTGCTGCCTCGCAGGCTGGACGGCTTGACCCCGGCGTTTTCGAAGGTTTCCCAGCACATTTCCAGCAGCATGCGCTGCTGCGGGTCCATCATCGCGGCTTCACGCGGCGAGATGCTGAAAAAACCCGCATCGAACGCGCTGATATCGCCCAAAGTGCCAGACGCGAAGGTATAGCTGGTTGCCGGGCTAGCCTTGTCCGGGTGCAGGAACTCGTTTTTGTCCCAGCGTGACGGGTCGACCTGGGTCACCAGATCGCGCCCTTCCATCAGGTTTTGCCAGAACCCTGCATTGGAAGAGCCCGGAAAGCGATACGCACAACCAACGATTGCAACCTTTTTACGCTTGATCAAAACCTATTCCTTCAAATCTCATCGGGCACCGTCCCATCCGTCGGACAGCCGGCATGCCTGGCCTTGCCATGAATCTGGCCGGTCGTTGTATGACATTGATGATTGTCTGGTTATCTGAAGCCGCT
>Ga0213828_1003502_pt1 | contig 10241 bp, 13 predicted proteins | sample MC6MC0897MG_FD_180664 | JGI IMG/M metagenome (GOLD analysis project Ga0213828, IMG submission 180664) | Enriched soil aggregate microbial communities from Iowa State University, Ames, United States - MC6-MC0897-MG | ecosystem: Environmental > Terrestrial > Soil > Unclassified | place: USA: Iowa...
ACGCCTACTTCCGATCCGCCGACTTGCGCGGCATCGACTTTCGCAACGCATCGCTGGAGGGCGCAAGCCTGGCGCATGCGCAAATCTCCGGCGCCTATTTTCCGCCCGAGCTGAGTGCCGACGAAATCCTCATGTCGATGAACTTCGGTACACGCCTGCGCTATCGCACTCGCTGAAACACGACGCTTCCTTGTAGGAGCGAGCCTGCTCGCGAAAGCGGTGTATCAGCCAACATACATGTTGAATGCTGAACCGCTTTCGCCAGCAGGCTCACTCCTACAGGAGGATGCCGCGCCCTCCTTTTCTGCGTCCGCAGAATTCTCCTACGCTGCAAAATTCCCCTTCTTAGAAGCTTTTGCGACAAAAGCGACCAAACAATCACGCTTTTCCTACTGATGGCTACACTCCTCAAAGGCTCGCCCACCCACCATTCGGCCGTCGCAAGGAGGCTTGATGAATGATGAACTGCAACACCTGAAGAATCTTGGCAAGACGTCGGCGCAGTGGCTGCATGCCGTGGGCATCCACAGCGCCTCGGACTTGCGTCGCCTGGGCGCGGTGGACGCCTACCGGGCCGTGCGTACCCGCGGGTTTCGCGCATCGAAGGTGTTGTTGTATGCGATCGAAGGCGCGCTGATGGATGTGCACTGGAACGACATCCCCGCCGAACGCAAGGACGCCCTGAACAAACAGCTTGAAGCCATCTCCTCGCGCCACAAGAACTGAACGGGCATAGACCGTCATGTATTTACTGGGGGAACAATCGACTCACGTCGATGCCTTGATCAACCGTTTGCAGAGCTTGCCCGCGCTGTGGCTGCGCGATCTGTCGCCTTGCGGGCCGGTTCTGCAACTTGAAGCGACGGACGATCTGATACCGCAGTTACCCGCTGATCAGTTGTTTCTGCTCAATGACGGTGTGATCAATGGCTGCATCGGAACCCGGCCACTGTTTTATTGGCAGGAGGGCGATGTGATCGGCCTTCAGCAGGGAGACGGCTGGGCGGATTGCCGCTTATGCAGTGAGGGCACGTTACGTTTGACGCCCTATCGACGTCCGGAAGTCTTCCAGCATTTATTTGCTGACTCTCGTCGGGCAGAACAGTTTCTCGAGTATCTGCTGGGGCAAGTGGCGATCCTTGCCCATGCTGTCGCGGAACTGAAGCCGCGAGAGTTTCGCAGTACCAACGGTTTTAAACGGGTTGAGGCGGGGGAAACACTGATCAACCAGGGTGACGCTGCTGACCATGTGTTTGTGATCATCGATGGGCATGCCGAGGCGTTTGTGGACGGACTTAAGGTGGGAGACGTGGCCAAGGACGAGATTTTCGGGGCCATGGCCGTGTTTACCGGCGAGCTGCGCAATGCCACGGTCATTGCCCGGGAGCCAAGTACGGTGATGCTGATACCCGGTGAGCAATTCTTGAGCATGACCCGCACCAATCCAAAGATTGCACACAGCCTGATCGAGAGCATGGCGCGACGAATCGGCCAACTGAACAAGCAAGTCACCCAATTGAGCGCAAACAAAAGCTAAGGCCAAGCCCTTTGTTTTCGAGCCATTGCGGCCATTTCCAAGTCTAATTCAAAGAAATGAGAAAACAGTTGTTGACGCGGTAATGAGAATCGCTATGATTATCACAACTGGTCGCGAGATCAGTCGATATTCTGAAAAGCCCTTGGTTCGGACTCTCAGATTATCTCCTCATCAGGCTAATCACGGTTATTTGACCCGGTTTTTACCGGGTCTTTTTTTGCCTGTGGAAAAGTCATTTGCCGAACTGTTTGCGCATCTGCTCGCAGTAATCCTGCTTTGGCGTGACGGACGTGTACCAAACGTAATCGGCCATTGTTGCGGTCACTTCGGCGCCCTGCTCTGCCAGCATCAGCACTATCGGTGACTCAGTGGCGCGCAAATCCACAACATGCAGCGGCACGCCAACATCCTTGCGCGCATGCCACGCACCGGCCAGCAACAAAGCAGGTTTCGGTGCAGCCAACAAGCGTTCGGCCATCCGCCGATCACGCTGTTGCTGAACGGCGAGCATTGCCGGCATCTGTGATTCGGGCAGCAGGCCACAATGGGAGTCGCTGATCTGTTCTAGCAAAACAGCTTTCACGGATGCTGTATTGCTGCGCTCCCCGTTAAGCACAGGCGGATCGCGATAGAAGGTGCGGATTTCAGCGCTATCCAGATTCGCCGCCAGCAGTGGATACGGCTGAGTCAGCGCGAAGCGGACAATGGGTCCATAGAGATTCCAGTCCCAGCCGTCCTCCCAGGCCAATGCGGCAGGGAAGTCCGCGGGCGGCGTTGCGGCCTGGCGCACTTGATCAACGCGAGGCTGCTGATCCGGCGTGAGCATTTCCAGTAGCAGACTGCCCTGCGGCCGCTGTTCACCGAGCGAGCGCAACAGCCACAATTGCGCGGCGTGATGATCGGCGTTGTCATGCTGCTCACCGATAATCAGCCGCTCAGGCTCAGCCAAGCGCTTCACCAACTGCTGCGCCGTCAGCACTTCACCGCTGCGCAGATCGCGAATCTCGCCATTGATCGGCGGCGGCGCCAAAGCATGCTGACACCCCGCAAGCAACGCCACCGCCAACAGCCACAAGCCACGCATGCCATCACCTCAATGATCCTGTCAGCGGGCGATGATCAACGGATGCCCGCGCTCCGGGTGCGGCTGCACCAGCACTTCGAGACCGAACACAGTCTGGAGCGTGTCCGGACGCAAAACCTGCTGCGGTGTATCCAACGCCACCGGCCGCCCGCCCTCAAGCAGCAGAATGCGGTCACAATAACGCGCCGCCAGATTCAGATCATGCAGGATCACCAACACCGCGGCGCCACGATCGGCAAACTCGCGCACAGCCTGCAGCGTGGTGTGCTGATGCAGCGGATCAAGCATCGAAGTCGGCTCATCCAACAGCAACGTCTGCCCGGCCTGACCCGGCCACAATTGCGCCAGCACCCGCGCCAGATGCACACGCTGACGCTCGCCACCGGACAGCGCCAGATAACTGCGCCCGCTCAAGTGTTCGGCATCCGCCGCCGCCAAAGCCGCCGCGATGATTTCGTCGTCACGCACCCGACCGCTTTGATAAGGCAAGCGGCCCATGCCGACCACTTCTTCAACGCGAAAGGCGAAATCCAGGGTCGACACTTGTGGCAACACCGCCAATCGTTGCGCACGCTGCGGGCCAGACCATTGACTCAATGCCTGCCCGTCGAGCGAAACCTCGCCCGCACTCGCCGCCAACTCACCGCACAAGGCGCCCAGCAAGGTACTTTTGCCCGCACCGTTCGGCCCGAGCACACCAAGCACCTCACCCGGTTCGAGTTGCAGCGTGACATCGCTGAGCACTGCCTTGCGGCCACGCTGGACGTGCAGGTTCTGCGCACGCAACATCAGGCACGCCCTCGCAGCAGCAGATAAAGGAAGAACGGTGCACCGATAAACGCAGTGACAATACCGATCGGCAACTCTGCCGGCGCCAGCGCCAGCCGCGCGACCAGATCAGCCAGCAACAACAGACTCGCCCCGGCCAGCACCGATGCCGGCAGCAGCACTTTGTGATCCGGCCCCGCCAGCAACCGCACCAGATGCGGCACCACCAGCCCGACAAAACCGATCATGCCCGCTGCTGCCACCGCTGCGCCAACACCCAGCGCCGTGCAGAACACCAGTTCACGCTTGAGCCGCTCGACATCAATGCCCAAATGCCCAGCCTCGGATTCCCCGAGCAGCAAGGCATTCAGCGCTTTGGCGCGACGTGGCAACCACAACGCCACGCCGGCGCTGATGATCAGCAATGGCCACAGCCGCGCGTAACTGGCGCCGTTGAGACTGCCGAGGTTCCAGAACGTCAGCGTACGCAGGGTCGCGTCATCCGCCAGATAAGTGAACAGGCCGACCGCCGAACCGGCCAGCGCGGTCAGGGCAATACCCGCAAGCAACATGGTCGCCACATTGGTCTGACCGTTACGGCGACCGAGGCGATAAACCAGCGCCGTCACCCCGAGGCCGCCGAGAAACGCGCAGAGCGACAGCAGATACGGCCCGAACCACTCCGGCAAGCCACCAAAAAACGAGCCACCGACAATCGCAATCGCCGCACCCAGCGCTGCGCCGCTGGAAACCCCCACCAGTCCTGGATCCGCCAGCGGATTACGGAACAAACCCTGCATCGCCACGCCGGACAGCGCCAGCACACCGCCAACCGCCAACCCGAGCAAGGTTCGCGGCAGACGAATCTGCCCGAGGATCAGCTCAGCCTGCTCCAGACCGTCCGGCGCCAGCGGCACGCCGAGCATGCGCAACGCTGCGCGCAACGTATCGAACAGCGGCAGGCTCACCGGCCCCAGCGCCAATGACAGCCAGATCGCCAACAGACATAGAAGCGTCAGGCCAATGAACAAACCACGGGGTTTTACCAATGTGGTCATTGGCCGCTCTTGGCCGGGTAGAAACCGTCAGACAGGGTTTTCAGCGCTGCCGGCAAGCGTGGTCCAAGGCCACCAACCAACAGGGTCGGGTCCAGTTCCAGCACTCGGCCGGCCTTGGCCGCGCGACTTGAATTGAGAATCGGGTTTTCCTTGAACAGCGCCGCTTTCGCCGCGTCTCCGGTCAATGCACGGTCGGCGAATACCAACACTTCAGGATCGAGGCTGGCGAGGGATTCCACGGAAAACGGTTTGTAACCGGTATGCGTCGCCAGGTTATGCCCGCCCGCCTGTTGCAGCAGCCAGTCGGCAGCGGTGTCCTTGCCGGCGATCAATGGCTTGCCACCGGCATGCCCGAGCAACAACAGAACGCCCGGCGCTTTTTGTTTGGACTGCGCATCTGCAACCCGCACGTTCTGCGCATCGAGTTGCTGTTGATAACTTTGCAGTAGCTGCTTTGCCTGGGCTTCTGTGCCGAGCAACTGGCCCAGATGGGTGACGTTTTTCTCCAGTGTCGGCAGATCCGGCTGAGCCGAGAACAACTCCACCTGAACCTTGGCGGCCTTGACCTGTGACAGCACCGGCGGCGGGCCCATTTCTTCGGTGCCGATAAGGATGTCCGGGCGCAGACTGAGAATGCCCTCAGCGGAAAGGCTACGCTGATAACCAATGCTCGGCAGCGCCTTCAACGACTCCGGATGCTGGCTGGTGGTATCAACGCCGACCAGCTTCGACTCGCCGCCCAACGCACTGACCCATTCCGACAGCGCACCGCCGGCGCTGACCCAACGTTGCGGCAAATCGGCCGCTGCAGCCTGATAGCTGACGAACAGTCCGGCACACAGCACAACAACGCGAGTACTCAGGCGCATACACAGCTTCCTTGAAAGACGTTTTTCCCGGGCATCCGGATGACAGGCCAAGTATCCTCGCCCCTGCCAGCCGCCCTGCGGACGAAGGCCGCCATTTGATAATTGTTTGCATTTAAACGTCAAGCTCGGACATATCCAGACACGAGCGGACATTAGAGGATAGCCATGAAGTTTCTCTGCGCGGGCACTGAACTCGCCGAAGCGGCCAGCCGTGGCTTTGAAGTCAACGGGAACAAGCTGTTCGCCGTGCGCCGCAATGGGCAAGCGTACGTCTATCTCAATCGCTGCCCGCACCGGGGCGTTGGTCTTGAATGGCAACCCGACCAGTTTCTCGACCCGAGCAATAGCCTGATCCAGTGCGCCACCCACGGCGCACTGTTTCTGATCGAGGACGGTGAATGCGTCGCCGGGCCTTGCGCCGGGCAGTCACTCAGCGCCATTGCGTGCCGGGAAGACGCGCAAGGCTTGTGGATCGATGTTTAACCGTTGAGCAGCACGTCGAGACGCCGGTCGATGACCATCTCTTCATGGTTCAAGCGAACGCCGTAAGCCAGCACTTCAACACCACACGCCACTGCTTCACGCAGCGCCTCGGCGTAGGCCGAGTCGATCTCCTCGGCCGGTCGCACCGCTTCAATCCCGGTCAGATTGACGCAATACAACTGCACCGCCCGGATCCCGTCCCGCGCCAGATGTGCCAACTCCCGCAGATGCTTGGCACCACGCTGGGTCACGGCATCGGGAAACGCTGCCACCGCTGTGCCGTCGAAGCCCAGAGTGACGCTTTTCACTTCCACATACGCCGGGCCGCTTGGGTATTCGAGGCGAAAATCGATGCGGCTTTTTTCCTGCCCGTAGGCCACTTCGCGCTTCAACGCGGTAAAGCCGTTCAACTCAGTGATCACGCCAGCCTGTAACGCCTCTTCAACCAAACCGTTGGCCCGGGCGGTATTCACGCAAAACAAGCGGCCCTGCGGGGTTCCACCGATTTCCCAAGTGCCTGGTAATTTGCGTTTCGGGTCATTGGAGCGGCTGAACCAGACCTGTCCGCCCTCGACCTGGCAATTGAGCATCGAACCGGTGTTCGGGCAGTGAATGGTCAGCAACTCGCCGCCAACGGTTTCGATATCGGCGAGAAAACGCTTGTAACGACGGATCAGTCGCGCCTCTTCCAGAGGGGGATAAAAGCGCATCAGCCTTGCCAACTCTTCAAACCACGAGCGATTCGCTCCACCGCTTCCTGTAGGCGAGGGAGGTTTTGCGTGTAGGCAAAACGCACATGGTGACTGGCCTGATGACGACCGAAGTCCAGACCCGGCGTGAAGGCAACGTGCTCGGTTTCGAGGAAATGTCGGCAGAACGCGAAGGCATCGCCGCCGAACTGGCTGATATCGGCGTACAAATAGAACGCGCCCTCAGGCTCCACGGCGATGTTGAAACCCAATTCGCGTAACGCCGGCAAAAGGAAATCACGACGACGGCCAAATTCGGCGCGGCGCTCTTCCAGAATCAAGAGGGTGTCCGGCTCGAAGCAGGCCAACGCCGCGTACTGCGCCATGCTCGGCGCGCTGATGTAAAGGTTCTGCGCCAGCTTCTCCAACTCGCTGACCGCCGCATCCGGTGCCACCAGCCAACCCAGGCGCCACCCGGTCATGCCGAAATACTTGGAGAAACTGTTCAAGACAAAAGCGTTGTCATCGACTTCCAGAACGCTGGCGGCATCGGTGCCGTAGGTCAGACCGTGATAGATCTCATCCACCACCAGATGCCCGTGTTTCGCCTTGATGGCTGTGGATAACCCGGCCAGTTCGTCGCGGGTCAGGATCGTGCCGGTCGGATTGGCTGGCGAAGCGACCAGTGCGCCGACGCTGTCGTGATCCCAATGCCGCTCGACCAGATCAGGAGTCAGTTGATAACGCACGTCCGGCCCCACCGGCACCAGCTGCGCCGCGCCTTCGACCAAACGCAGGAAGTGCCGGTTGCACGGGTAACCCGGATCCGCCAACAACCAGTGTTTACCCGGATCGACCAGCAACGCACTGGCCAGCAACAGCGCACCGGAACCGCCCGGCGTGATCAAAATCCGGCGCGGATCAATGTTCAAGCCATAACGCGATTGATAAAACCCGGAAATTGCCTCGCGCAGTTCCGGAATCCCACGGGCAGCGGTGTAACGGGTCTTGCCCGCCGTCAGCGCCGCCTGCCCGGCACGAATGATCGGTTCAGCGGTAGTGAAGTCTGGCTCGCCGATCTCCAGATGGATCACGTCGTGGCCTTCAGCCTGCAATTCATTGGCCCGCGCCAGCAGCGCCATCACATGGAACGGTTCGATCGCACGACTGCGCGCACTGTAGGGCTGAGCCATTGGTTTTCCTTCGGCAGGGAAAAAGAGACGATTCTACCCATCTGCCGGAACGAGCGAGAACCCGCAGCGGTCACAGCCTCAAGAACGCTGGACTGTAACGATATGAGCGTACGCTCCAGGATTGACTAAAATCAGTGATTGAACAGGTCTTCAACACCACCAGACACGGCTTGCCAAACATTTGCAAGCGCCACCCGCCGGGGCCTCGACATCCGGGAGTAGCGCAGGCCGATTTGATCTGGTAAGTTCGCCCGCTTGCAGCCGCAGGGCCGGCAGGTGTCGGTGATGGAGCAATCCTGCGCAATGGATTACAAGAGTAGAGGCGGTCCATTTCATGCCCACCCAAGCAAAGCAACAGCAGCAAACGACGATCAGCGGTTTCGAACCTTACGTTCCGAAAGCCGGTGAAGAGTACATGGGCGCTCCGATGCGCGCGCACTTCACCAAGATCCTGAACAAGTGGAAACAGGACTTGATGCAGGAAGTCGACCGTACTGTTGATCATATGAAGGACGAAGCGGCCAACTTCCCTGACCCGGCCGATCGTGCCAGTCAGGAAGAAGAATTCGCCCTCGAGCTGCGCGCCCGCGACCGCGAGCGCAAGTTGATCAAGAAGATCGACAAGACGCTGGAGCTGATTCAGGACGAAGAATACGGCTGGTGCGAGTCCTGCGGCATCGAGATCGGCGTCAAGCGCCTCGAAGCCCGTCCTACTGCGGATCTGTGCATCGACTGCAAGACCCTGGCGGAAATCAAGGAAAAGCAGGTCGGCAAGTAATCTCGACCTGAACGAAAAACGGAGCGTGCGAACGCTCCGTTTTTGTTTCTGCCTTTTGCCTTATATCCCCTGTGGGAGCGAGCTTGCTCGCGAAAGGGCCATATGCCTCAACATTCATGTAGCAGACACACCGCCTTCGCGAGCAAGCTCGCTCCCACAGGTGTTGTGTACACGCTCTGAAAAAGTACTGTCGCCCCATGACTGCCAAGAAATCCCCTGCCTACATCGGCCGCTTCGCCCCGACCCCCAGTGGCCATTTGCACTTCGGCTCATTGGTCGCTGCCCTCGCCTCCTACCTCGACGCCCGTTCGGTCGGCGGTCGCTGGCTGGTGCGCATGGAAGATCTCGATCCGCCCCGTGAAGAGCACGGTGCGCAAGCGGCAATCCTCAAGGCGCTGGAAAGTTACGGCTTCGAATGGGACGGCGACATGGTGCGGCAGAGCGATCGGCACGCTGCTTACGCCGAAGTGCTCGACAGCCTGTTCAATCACGGTCTGGCCTATGCCTGCACTTGCTCGCGCAAACAACTGGAGCCGTATAACGGGATTTATCCTGGCCTGTGCCGCAATGCCGGCCACGATCAACAGGACGCTGCAATCCGCCTGCGCGCACCCGAACTGGAATACCACTTCATCGACCGCGTACAGGGCGAATACCGCCAGCATCTGGGTCGCGACGTCGGTGATTTCGTGATCCGTCGCCGCGACGGTCTCTACGCCTACCAATTGGCCGTGGTCCTCGACGATGCCTGGCAAGGCATCACCGACATCGTGCGTGGCGCCGACCTGCTCGACTCGACCCCGCGCCAACTCTATCTGCAAGAATTGCTGGGCTTGCGTCAACCACGCTACCTGCACCTGCCGCTGATCATCCAGCCGGACGGCAACAAGCTCGGCAAGTCCTACCGCTCGCCGCCACTGGAGGCCGATCAAGCCACGCCATTGTTACTGCGAGCCCTGCGCGCCTTGGGGCAAAACCCCAGCGCCGAACTGGCCCACGCTTCGCCGCAAGAATTACTCAAGTGGGGCAGCGCGCACTGGGATGCCACACAGATACCGCGCACACTGACTTTGCCCGAGGCGCAACTACTGTGACGACACTTGCAGTCGCGCGCCCATCCGTTACCATCGCCGCACGTTTTCGGGCACGCGCATAAAAAAAGAGAGGCCGGGATGTACATCTATCGCTTGGTCCTGCTTTTGGTAGTGGGGATTTACCTGTTCTCCCCGGCCATCATGGATTGGTGGATCGACGCCACTGGCGCCTGGTATCGCCCCTATCTGCTCTGGCTGATTCTGATCGTCGTGACCTTCATCCTGCAGAGCCAAAAAGATGCCGATGAGCTTTAGCCTGACCCAGATGATCCTGATCAGCGCCGCCTACCTGGCGGTGCTGTTCGGCGTTGCCTGGATCAGCGAACGTGGAATGATCCCACGGGCGATCATTCGCCACCCGCTGACCTACACCCTGTCGCTTGGGGTCTACGCCAGTGCCTGGGCGTTCTACGGCACGGTCGGCCTGGCCTATCAGTACGGCTATGGTTTCCTGTCCAGTTACCTGGGGGTGTCCGGGGCCTTCCTGCTGGCACCGGTGCTGCTGTACCCGATCCTGAAGATCACCCGCACCTATCAGTTGTCGTCCCTGGCCGACCTGTTTGCCTTTCGCTTTCGCAGTACCTGGGCCGGCGCGCTGACCACCATTTTCATGCTGATCGGCGTGCTGCCATTATTGGCCCTGCAGATCCAGGCCGTGGCCGACTCCATCGGCATCCTCACCCGCGAG
>Ga0213828_1003517_pt1 | contig 10198 bp, 8 predicted proteins | sample MC6MC0897MG_FD_180664 | JGI IMG/M metagenome (GOLD analysis project Ga0213828, IMG submission 180664) | Enriched soil aggregate microbial communities from Iowa State University, Ames, United States - MC6-MC0897-MG | ecosystem: Environmental > Terrestrial > Soil > Unclassified | place: USA: Iowa...
TGCTTGTGAATGACCTTCTGTGCCAGGGCAATGGTTTCCAGTTTCCTTTCGTAGTCCTGCATTGCCTGTTCTTCTTCTTTGGTGATATCTATGAAGGTAGCTAATACCACATCTTCTTTTTCAATGTATAGAATATTCTGCAGAGTAGAAATATGGTATTCCCCATAAGTCACCTTTTTTCCATGGATCTTCTGGTGAGAATTATAAACCCACTGGAAATCCGAAGGATCAATGAATTCATATAAATACATGGTCAAAGCTTCCTGCCTGGTTTTCCCGAAATATTTTTCTCCCACTGCAGAATACTCTAAAATTTTCATATCTTTATCTACGATCAGAACAATATTGGGAGAGGTCTGCATCACGAGATTGGATAACGACTCTGATTTTTCATGCATAAATGGTATGCACATATTAAGTTCTGCCTTTTTCTGAAAAACGGCTATAGCCTTTTCCCGGCAGGTGGAATAACCGCAGGCGCCGCAGTTTAATTCATCCTCCGGCCTGGTCTTTCCAGTCATTTTTAATATTTCCTGGATCTGTACTTCCGTAGGCATAACATCTTTAGGAGCACGGTCCAGGAACAGCTTTCGAAAGGAGATACGCTCCATAACAGGGGCCAGCTCTTCTTTTGGCACTGGTTCCTTTTCAATGGTTTCCTCCATATCCAGCTTGATCTTGAATCTGGATACGTTCTCGTCCTCTACGGTGGGACCCTTGATGCAGCCGCCGGAGCACATATTCATCTCAATAAAACAGCCCTTAATGCCTCCCCGCAGCATGCTTTCGCACAAATCCATACAGTTAAGGCATCCATGAACATAAAACTTCCGATATCCATCCCGCTCCTCTTCCGTGGCCAGAACAGAATTTACCACTCCATTGGTAACCGGATAAAGGCGGTTGACTTTGGGGTCGCTTGCAAACGGGACATCCTCGCAATCTTCAATGGTGATTTCCTCTTCCGAAAGCCACCTGGAAATATCATTGAAATTCAGGACAGCATCAATATAGCCATCATGGCGAGGGTCTCCGGCTTCCTTTTTCTTTGCAATGCACGGTCCAAGGAAAACCACCTTTACCTCAGGTCCCAGTTCTTTTTTTAACATCTTTCCATGGGCAATCATAGGAGATACCACAGGAGCCATATATGGAATCAGCTGGGGGTAATAAATCTCGATCAAATCATTGACGCTGGGGCAGCAGGTGGTGATGATATTCTCCATCTTCCCTTCACTCAAAAGCCTGGCATATTCCGCTGTTACAACTGCCGCTCCCTCCGAAGTCTCCCTTACGTCATAAAATCCCAGCTTCCGCAGCGCACCGTTAACCTGGCCGATGGTCTTATAGTTTAACAGTCCCATATAAGACGGTGCCAGGGAAATAACCGTCCGGATCCCTGCGTCAATGTAACTCTTCACCAGATCCAGATCACTTATGAGAGTTTTTGCCGACTGTGGACATACCTGCATACATTTACCGCATAGAATGCACTTATCCGGCATTATTTCAGCCCGCTCATCTTTAATCATGACAGCCTTGACTTCGCAATTACGAATACATTTATAGCAATGTTTGCATTTAGTAGCCTTGAAATCAATGATCCCCATGATTACAGCCTCCCCAAGATCTCTTTGTCAAAAAACTCCTTTGTATCTTCTGGTTTTAACGAGTATAATTGACCCTCCACGGTCACACAGACGCCATTTACACAATCACCGCAGCAAAATGACCCGTTTAAATCCACCTTATCCTCCAGGTGGTTTTCCTTCACAAGGGTCTGCAGCTGTGCGATGATATCTCTGGAACCCTTTAAATGGCATGCGCTCCCTATACATATTGTTACTCTCATGAATATTCTCCCTCCAAATTTTGTACCTTACATTTGATTGCCCTTTTGAAATATTATCGCACATCGTTATATTTCTATCAATCTTTTTTTACCGATTTCCTGTTCTTTTTCACATACAGGAAATAATTGTCTCCACAATCTCCTGCTTCTCTACATCAATAAGGCCATATGTATTCAGCCGCAGCTCCGGAATGACCGGAAGGCTTGCAAAGGCAAGGGTCATGAAAGGATCGATGCTGTCCCCAATTCCAAGGCTTCTTGTCTGGGCTTTTAACTCCTCAAGCCTTTCATCCACCCACTCAGCCGGCTCTTCACTCATAAGTCCTGCAATAGGAAGAGGCAGCTCTCCCAAAAGCTTCCCTTCCGCTACGACTGCCAGGCCTCCCCGGTTCTTCCTTACGATGTTGGCAGCAAGAGCCATATCTTCATCATTGGTTCCTGCAACAATCAGGTTATGGGAATCGTGAGCAATGCTGGTGGCCACTGCTCCCCGTTTTAAGCCATACCCGCCTAAAAATCCAAGTCCCATATGGCCAGTATTGTGATGGCGTTCCAGCACTGCCATTTTTACGATGTCCTGCTCTAAGCTGACGCCGGGAGCAACCCCTTCCTTTTCTACCCATGGAGCCAAAAGGGACTTGGTAGTCAGCTCTCCGGGAGTGAGGCAAAGAACCCGGATGGTATTGCTTTTTTTCTTTATATGGAAATCTTCCGGATGAATCTCGTCTAGATGGAAGGAATCTCCCACTCTGACAGGCGTTTCCACACTCCGCTGTTCAGCCGCGAGAATTTCCTCCTTCATTGCTCCGTTTTCCGCTACCAGTTTTCCGTTTTTATATACTTGTTTTACCTCAAATTCATTGAGATCGGAAACTACAATGAAGTTTGCCTTATATCCCGGTGCAACGGCTCCTACATCCCGAAGTCCAAAAAATTGGGCCGGATGAAAGGATGCCATCATGACCGCATGAACCGGATCAGCTCCCAGGCTAATTGCCTTTTTTATAATATAGTCCAAATGACCCAGCCGGATTAAATCCCCCGGATGCTTGTCATCGGTAACCAGCATGCAGCGGTGATAATAAGGCTCTTTAAACAGAGGCATGAGGGCATTTAAATTCCTGGCTGCCGTGCCCTCCCGGATCATGATCCACTGGCCTCTTTTAAGCTTTTCCACGGCCTCTTCCCAATCGGAGCATTCATGGTCCGAATGCACTCCAGCGGTCACATAGGCATTTAATTCCTTGCCGGAAAGACCGGGAGCATGACCGTCGATCAGAAGATTTCTGTTCCTGGCCTCCTCTACCTTATCAAGGATCCCTCTGTCTGCCCTTACGGTTCCGTAGGAGTTCATAAGCTCCGCAAGGCCCAGCACCCGTTCCTCTTCATAGAGCGGAGAAAGATTCTCAGCCGCCAGAACAGCCCCCGATTCATCAAGGCCTGTTGCCGGTACACAGGAAGGGAGCATGAAATATACGTCAAGGGTAAGTCCCTTAGTCCGCTCCATCATAAACCGGATTCCTTCCGCACCTGCCACATTGGCAATCTCGTGAGGATCCGTAATGACCGCCTGAGTCCCATGAGGCACCACGGAGCGCTCAAATTCTCCCGGTGCAACCATGGAGCTTTCCAGGTGAATATGACCGTCAATCAGTCCAGGACAAACAACCGAGCCCCCCAGCTCGATCTCTGTCTGTCCCTCATATTCTCCCACTCCTACTATGTAACCATCCTCGATGGCAATATCTCCATTTTCCAGTTCAGCCGTAAAAACATTGACCACCCTGGCATTCTTTAGCACCAGGGACGCCTTTTTCGCCCCTGATGCTGCCAAAACCCGTTCTGCTAACATCCGATCCATAAGAAAACTCCTCCTTTATTTGCCCGCGATTTTGGTGATAGAAGCTGTAATCAGCCTTTTAAATAAAGGTGCAACCCTATCTGCTGTCTCTTGTACCTCTCCATGGCTTAATGGCTGATCCGTTATGCCGCAGGCCATATTGGTGATACAGGAAATGCCGCAAACCTTCATCCCCATGTGGTTTGCCGCAACCGCTTCACAAGCCGTGCTCATTCCTACCGCATCAGCTCCCAGAATTCCACACATTAAAACCTCTGCCGGAGATTCATACGCCGGGCCGGAAAGCTGCATGTAAATACCCTCTCTAAGGCCGATCCCTTCTTCTCCTGCTGCCTCTCTGATGGTCTGCTGAAGCTCTCTGCTGTAAACATCACTCATATCCGGGAATCTTGGCCCCAGCTCCTCTATATTTGCCCCAATTAACGGAGACGGAACAAAGCTTGCAATATGATCCCTTATGAGCATGAAATCCCCTGGCTTAAACTCCTTATTTACACCGCCGCAAGCATTGGTCAGAAACAAAACCTTAGCGCCCATAAGACCCATAAGTCTGGCAGGAAGCACCACATCGGTCATTGGATATCCCTCATAGAAATGCACCCGTCCCTGCATGATGACCACCGGAACATCGTTAACATATCCGAATACAAATCTTCCTTTATGGCCTGCCACCGTTGAGATCGGAAATCCTTCAATGTCTTTATAATCAATGGAGGCCTCTACCTTTATCTCCTCTGCATATTCCCCAAGGCCGGACCCCAGGATCAGCGCTATTTCCGGGACAAAGTCAGTCTTCTCCCGTACACTTTCCAAACAATTCTTAAGCTTTGCATATACTTCATTCATATACCATTTTCTCCTTTCAATGTTTATGTCCATGCTTTCCGGACGTAAAGGTATACCCACAGGGTGTTCCACAATCCCGTCAGACTTGCTGGACACAGGTATATACAGTATACCACATTTGCCTATATATCTGTATCTATATTTTGACAAATATGGGGGAATAATGATATACTGAAGGTGTTCGTACTAACCCGGAAGGATCCCTGACGGCGAAGGCGAGGAGAATACGTAAACCGGAAATCCCATGCCTGTTGGTGTGGGGTTTTTTTGATGGACTTAAAGAAAAAGGAACCATAACAGGTACGGACAGAAAGCGAGGATCATTATGAAAAAAACATTATCCCTATTAATGGCGTTTGCCGTAACGTCTGCCGTACTCTCCGGCTGTGCAAAGGGCGGCGCCGAAAGCACCCAGGCAACAACTTCTGCCTCTGAAACGGAATCCACCAAAGCCCAAAAACCTGACGACAACTATACACTAAAGATCGGTTCGTTAAAGGGGCCTACCTCCATGGGCCTTGTAAAGCTGATGGACCAGTCTGAAAAAGGCAATGCAAAAGGTTCCTATGATTTTACCATGGTAACCGCTGCCGACGAGCTTCTTGGAAAAATTGTAAGCAAAGAACTTGATGTCGCACTTGTTCCAGCCAATATGGCCTCTATTATTTACAATAAAACCAATCATGAGGTAACCGTCCTGGATATTAACACCCTTGGTGTTCTATACGGGGTATCCGCCGATGATTCCATTAAATCAGCCGCAGACTTAAAGGGAAAGACCGTTTACTTAACCGGCAAAGGAACCACACCGGACTATGCCCTTCAGCATGTGCTTAAAGCCAGCGGTTTAACTTCTGACGACGTAACCCTGGAATATAAATCCGAAGCCGCTGAGGTCGTTTCTATCCTGAAGGAAAAGCCGGATGCAGTGGGCCTTCTTCCCCAGCCCTTTGTAACAGCTGCCATGGCTCAGAATGACTCCTTAAAAATGGTTCTTGACTTAACGAAGGAGTGGGATGCCACAGCCGGTGAAAACGGCGGCAGTCTGGTGACCGGAGTTACCATCTGCCGGAATGATGTAATCAAAGATCATGGGGACGCCATTGATACCTTTTTGGCGGAACATAAGGAATCCGCTGAATTTGCCAATGCCAATGTAGCAGAAACCGCGGCCCTGGTGGCTGCTGCCGGAATTATTGAAAAAGCCCCGGTTGCAGAAAAAGCCATCCCATACTGCAGTATCACCTATGTAGACGGGGACCGGATGAAATCTCTGTTAAGCGGATATTTAAAAGTTCTTTTCGATATGGAACCATCTTCCGTAGGCGGTACGCTACCAGCCGATGATTTCTACTATATGCCATAAATAAGGTAACGCTTTGTAAGGAGATTCCCATTATGAAACCAACAGCCCTCCCGGCTAAGAAGGCCGGTATCATCTTTCTCTGGCTTCTTGCATGGCAGGCAGTAAGCCTGTCCGTGCATAACAGCATCATACTGGTTGGCCCTTTGGAGGTAATTCGGGCTTTATGGATTCAGGCGGCCATGGCCGACTTCTGGAAAACCATTGCCCTCTCCTTTGGAAAGATAAGCCTTGGATTCCTTCTGGCCTTTGGGTCAGGAATCCTGGCTGGGGGAGCCGCATGGCGTTTCCCCCTTTTAAAGGATTTGCTGGAACCGCTTATATCCCTGATTAAGTCGGTTCCGGTAGCTTCCTTTGTTATACTGGCCCTGATCTGGGTAGGTTCTGAAAATTTGTCCGTTTTTATTGCCTTTCTTGTGGTATTCCCCATCATTTACATAAATACCATAGCAGGATTTATGAGTACCGATCCAAAGCTTTTGGAAATGGCCCGGGTTTTCCGCATGCAAGGCAAAAAGAAGCTCCTTTATATTTACCGCCCCGCCCTTCGCCCCTACCTCATAAGCGGCTGCAGGGTGGCTCTGGGCATGGGCTGGAAATCCGGGGTTGCCGCCGAGGTAATCGGAGTCCCAAGCCATTCCATCGGTGAAAAACTCTATATGGCAAAAATTTATTTAAGTACGGCGGACCTTTTTGCCTGGACTCTGGTTATTATCGTAATCAGCGCTCTTTTTGAAAAATTATTTTTATGGCTTTTAAGCCTTGCACAGGAGGTTTGATCCATGGAACTAAAGGTAAATCAACTGTCCAAATCCTTTGGAACGCTTAACGTATTCACGCAGTTAAATCTTTCCCTTCATTCCGGCCAGGTCTACTGTCTCATGGGATCCTCAGGTTCCGGGAAAACCACATTCTTCCGGATCCTACTTGGACTTGAAGAGGCCGACTCCGGCTCCATGGAAGGACTGAAAGGCCAAAGAGCCTCCGCCGTGTTTCAGGAGAACCGCCTGTGTGAGTCATTTACCCCGGTCGACAACATTACCATGGTAATTCCCGGCCGTTCCTCCCGAAGCAGGAAACAGGCCAAAGATGAGCTTATAAGGCTGCTTCCGGAGGAAGCCTTATCCCGTCCCGTGTCCACCTTAAGCGGCGGAATGAAGCGAAGGGTTGCCATTGTAAGAGCCTTGTCGATCCCTTGTGACATGATTTTAATGGACGAGCCCTTTACCGGTCTTGATGAGAACACAAAACGATCCGTAATTCAATACATCAAAGAAAAGACCCGTGGCAAGCTGGTCATCATAAGCACCCACCAGGAGGAGGATGTGGCACTTCTTAACGGCACCATTATAAACTTGTAAAAACAGGGGCAAAAGCAGATAATCTGCTTTTGCCCCTGTTCTATTCATATCTTATTCCAATTTTATTTCAGTTTCAAGGTATCCAAAGCTGCCTCAATCTGGCCTTCTACCGCACTGTCCGGTGATTCAACCGTTCCTGCCGCACTGATGTACTTCTTTGTAGCAGCATTGTAGGAACCGGAAATTGCATAATAGCGGACTCCATCCTGAGCAGTCTTATACCGGATCGCATAGCGGAACGTCTGGCTTCCGTCGCTGCCGTTTTCTACATTATAGCGGACAAATTCCATATCCTCGCCACGGCTGACAAATTCCTTGTATTCTTCCATAGTATCCGGATAGATCTCTCTGGCACCGTCGGCATCATCGCCTTCTACATAGACAACTTCCAGCATATCGCTGCCATTGGGAGAGGTGAATGCGACTGAGCTTTCATCTCCGTCATCTTCAATGGTCCAGCCCTGTGGCGGCGTGATCTGGTATTTTCCGGATTTAGATGTAAAGACGCCGGAAGACAAGTTGCCTGCATCAGAAGCAGTTGTTTCGGTGGTTTCGGTGCTTCCGTCTTCCTCACTATCCGTTTCATCCTCACCTAATGTAGTCTCGTCCGTACCTTTTGATTCGTCTCCTGATACATTCGTCTCGGCAGCACTGACTTCTGTAGGATTATCCTGCGAAGATTTCCCATTATCTTTTGATCCACAGCCTGTAGCCGCCATCATAACTGCCATGGCGATGGCTATTACTGCCAGCATTTTGTTTTTTCTCATTTTAATCACTCCTCATCATCAATTTCATTCCTGGTGACGATGAGGATTATAACATTATCTGTATCAAAAGTATAGGGGATTAAAGGAACTGAAAGAATCACAAAGAATTCTTAATAATTATATTGGCAAGCTTTTAAGCGCTCCAGCTCCAGTAATTTCACTTTAATATCCACGCCTCCGCCATATCCTATCAGGCTTCCATTGGCCCCAATTACCCGGTGACAAGGAATGATGATGGGTATGGGATTGTGGTTGTTCGCCATGCCAACCGCGCGGCAGCCTTTGGGATTATCAATCAGGACTGCAATATCCTTATAGCTTTTCGTCTCTCCATATGGTATCAGTAACAGAGCATTCCAAACCTTTTTTTGAAATTCCGTTCCCTCCGGCTTTAGTGGCAGATCAAACTCCGTCCTCGTTCCAGCCATGTATTCTTCCAATTGGCCTTCTGTTCTCCCGATCAGCTCCGATCGCTCCCTCACGGCATTCTCATGCTCCACCGTTCCAAAATCGATGCGCAGAAGGGCTTCATCGTCACTTAGGATGGTAAGAGGTCCTATCTTGCTTTCATAAACTTCCCAGTACTTCATTCCCAATTCCTTCTTTCTCTTATGAACTGTACCATGTTTTCATCTGAATCCATTATATCATATACAAAACAAAGAGACGACTTCTTCTTTCATAAAATGTTCCAGGGCCGAAATAAGCAAACTTTCTGTTTTTTCAAATATTTCTCATAATTCTTTTAGTCTTTTTATGAAATGTTTATGGCTTAGTCAAACTTCCGTCATATTTTCCGCTTATACTAAATAGTGAAAAGGAACCCCACCCTTTTAACATTGACTTTTTATTTTTCATACTCAACCGGCAGGAACATTTTATGTACCTGCCGGTTCCTCCCATTTCAGGGCTATTTTCCTTAAAAAACCGCATAAATACAGGCTTAGAAACTAATTTGAAATTTTTTCTAAAATAATGTTGACAAAATGATATCCATCATATATAATAACTCTTGCGTTGCGGAAAAGCAACTAAGAGAAAGATGCAAAATACTTTCACTATCGGGGTGTGGCTCAGTTTGGCTAGAGTACCTGGTTTGGGACCAGGGGGTCGCAGGTTCGAATCCTGTCACCCCGATTCAAGAGAAAAGCCGTAGGTGGTAGTTTTAGTTTCTCTTACCTTTTGCGGGTGTAGTTCAATGGTAGAACACCAGCCTTCCAAGCTGGATACGTGGGTTCGATTCCCATCACCCGCTTTTGAGTCTGTAGCTCAGTTGGATAGAGCAACGGCCTTCTAAGCCGTGGGTCGGGGGTTCGAATCCCTTCAGGCTCGTTTCACATCTCTAACCAAGGTGTGAAAATTATGGTGGGTATGGCGAAGTTGGTTATCGCGCCAGATTGTGGCTCTGGAGGCCCAGGGTTCGAATCCCTGTACTCACCTTTCCCTTTTAGGGAATTTTTTTTTATCACAAGTTTTAATGGGCTATCGCCAAGCGGTAAGGCACAGGACTTTGACTCCTGCACTCGTTGGTTCGAATCCAACTAGCCCAGTATGGGATACTAGCTCAGGTGGTAGAGCACTTGACTTTTAATCAAGTTGTCCGGGGTTCGAGTCCCCGGTGTCTCATGAATGCATCGGAAAATACCGGGAAATCAATTGATTTCCCGGTCTTTTTTTCATTTCCCCCATGCCTTTCTAAAAGATGATTGTTTCTCTGCCCCAAAAAACCTATAATAGGATCATGGGATTCACTCCACTCCCCTCTCTTATTTGTACATAAAAAGAGAGGATGAGCAAATCGATAACAAATATAATACAAATGAAAGGGTTGATTTTATGGAATGGATTGAGGGAATAAACAGATCAATGAACTATATCGAGAAACATTTAACGGAAAACATTGACTATGAGCAGTTAGGGAAAATCGCTTGTTGTTCTGTTTACCATTATCAGAGAATGTTCGCATATATGGCAAATGTACCTTTATCTGAATATATTCGGCGCAGGCGTATGTCCCTGGCAGCAGTGGATCTGCAGAACGGGGATAATAAAATTATTGATGTTGCTCTTAAATATGGATATCAATCTCCCACTGCATTTAACCGGGCATTTCAAAGTATTCATGGAATAGCACCATCTCGCGTA
>Ga0213828_1003519_pt1 | contig 10197 bp, 7 predicted proteins | sample MC6MC0897MG_FD_180664 | JGI IMG/M metagenome (GOLD analysis project Ga0213828, IMG submission 180664) | Enriched soil aggregate microbial communities from Iowa State University, Ames, United States - MC6-MC0897-MG | ecosystem: Environmental > Terrestrial > Soil > Unclassified | place: USA: Iowa...
TGCGGATTAAATCAGTAGACACGGCTACGCATGTAGTACCGACAGCGGAGTACTGGCGGACGGGGGTTCAAATCCCCCCGGTTCCACCAAATAATCCTTACAAATCAGGCACTTAGCGAATCTCGCAAGTGCCTTTTTCTGTGCCTGAATAGGTTGTTTTGGCTCGGTAATGCCAGCTTTATGGCAGCCTTCCTAGCCCATTCCACATCTGTGGCCATGTCCCCATCGCATCAACCGTCTTTGCGTTTTCCGACGATTTTTCGGTTTGAAATCGAGCCACAGCGCTCTGCAAGGGATTTTAAATCTGTGTCGGCTTACACACAGAGACCCACACATGCCGACACATGCCCCTAAGAGGTACCTGATCAGTCACGCCTCGCTGCAGCACTGCTTTGACAAAAGCCGCTCTGGCCTCGAGAAGCTACGCGAAACGACCCCAGCTTCCCTCCCCCCATCAAGTTTGGCGCGAGCAAACAGGCTGGCGCTCACTTCGTCGTTGCAGAGGTGGAAGCCTGGCTGGAAAGCAAGATCAGCGAGCGTGATGGAGTCACCCGGGCTCTCTCTGAGGGAGATGAGCAATGACCAGATACGAGCAGATACCGTCGTTCTTGGCAGAAATACCTGAGGCAGCACGTGCCTCATATCTGAATCCAAGCATCGTGCCAAAGCCATTGCCGAGCGGATTAGCCAGGGTTATGGCTTGGCGTGGAGAGCTACTGCCTGCTGCTCTTCAAGAATACGTACGGGATGTTGCTGAGCGCGCTCAGTGCCCACCGGATTTTGTTGGTGTCGCGCTTGTGGTTGCTGTCAGCGCCGTGGTTGGGCGCAAATTCATCATCCACCCGAAACAGCATGATGATTGGACAGTCGTTCCCAACCAGTGGGGAGTCATCATTGGACGGCCGTCTGCAATGAAAACACCAGCGCTCAAGCAAGCGCTTCGTCCCTTGGACGTATTGGAGAGAAGAGAGCGAAATCAGCACCACATGGCATTGGAAGAGCACAGGACCAATAGTGAGCTGCTCGATATCGAGCGCAAGGCTGCAAAGAGCAAGGCCACTAAACTTGTAGGCAGCGGCGACAGACTCGGGGCGCGGGAGGAACTAACCAAGGTTTTGAGTGACGCGCTGCCTCCAGTGCAGCGCCGTTACACCGTCAACGACTCAACGGTAGAAAAGCTCGGCGAGCTGCTCAACGAAAACCCGAACGGCCTACTGCTAGTACGTGACGAGCTAGGAGGCTGGCTCGCAACACAGAGCGAGGACGGCTCAGTGGCACGCGCTTTCTACCTGGAGTGCTTCGATGGTAACGGCTCATTTACCTACGATCGTATTGGCCGAGGCACTCTGTTCATCGAGTCATGTTGTTTAGCGCTCATAGGCGGAATTCAACCCTCACGAATCGCATCCCTAGTGAACGCCGCAATCAGCGGCGAAGTTGATCATGGACTGATTCAACGCCTACAACTCGCAGTCTATCCCGACGACATGCGCGAATGGCGCCTGGTGGATCGATGGCCGAACCACGCTGCTGCTGAGCACCTGGAGCAGATTATTGACCACCTCGATCAGCTCCCACCCGAGCCACGTACTTCGCTGAGGTTCAGCCCGGAAGCACAGGAAATATTTAACGCTTGGTATACGCATCATATGCAACAAAGCCGGAGCGAAGAACTTCACCCAGCATTGCAATCCCATTATCTAAAAATGCCGCAGACCGTTGCGGGGTTGGCCCTACTGTTCGAACTTGTCGAAGGTGGACAGAGAGCCGTGGGCACTGAGTCCACGTCCCGCGCCATTAAATGGGCGAGCTACCTGATGAGCCATGCCTTGCGACTCTACGGTGCAGCTATCAACGCCCCACTACTCGGTGCTAGGCTGATCTTGGAGCGTCAGCAGAAATTACCCGAGCCGTTTACCCCACGCGAGGTGCGTCAGAAGGACTGGATGGGACTGGGCTCCCAGGACGCAGTGAACAACGCACTCGCAGTTCTGGCTGAACACCACTTAATCATTGGCTACGAGGTGGCCGGAGAAAATGGTGGCCGCCCATCAACACGCTACATCTGGCGAAAAACGTAGCCTCGACCCAACCTGTCTACCAAAAGGCCGGTAGGGTAACCTACAGAACCTACGGAACTAAATTCTGTAGGTTCTGTAGGCACCCTTTTCCTGGTTGGGATAAGCAATCAGCGCCCAAATGGACGTATCTGAGCGCCTAGGGGTAGCTGCCAGTGCTTGCGGACCGGCCGCTCTGAATCTGTCGAATCAGGCCGGAACCGGCTAAGAGGAGGCATTCGTTGTGCGTAGAGTACTGGGATCAGAAATCTGGCGTTCTGCACCCGGCACCTTTAATTTTCGAACCGGTTCCAAGAGGCGAAGCAACAGCGCTCACTTAAAAACTACGGCCCCCTTGAAAACTAACCGCCACTGACCGCAACACTTGTGATGACGTCAATTCAGAATGAATACAGCAGACAAGATGCAAGCAAAGGCCCTACAGGAGGCCCTGCTAGCCCTCGCCCCTTCAGGCCCAGAGGGGTTTGAGGGTTTCCTCGGTGTCATACTGGGGGAGATCACAGGGCAATCATTCCGTCTCGCAAAGTCAGGCACGCAGCAAGGACGAGACGGCGACTCCGCGTTCGATGGCGGCGCCACATACTTCGAGGGCAAACGCTACAAAGACGGCCTCTCGAAGAACGATATTACGGTAAAGATTTTTGACGTTGCCAACGACGACGTCAGTCTGGTGGATGTCTGGATACTCGGAGCCACATGCGAAGTAGCATCCCAAACCGTCGATGACGCCCGAAAGTTTGCGGCCAAACACGGCTTTGGCATCACGGTATTGGACTGGTCAAACAACGATCTCGGATCGTTGCTCGTCGCCACTGTGGCTGCAGGTTCAAAATCCAAAGCATTCATCACACAAGGGCTTTCCGGAAATCCTGGAACGGGACTTATCGCGCCCGCCCTCGCCGCAATCGACCACTTTGCAAATCATTCTAGTTATCCCTCCAGGGTGGGTTCGCTTAGAAAAGCGCTCTCCGAAGATGTTGGGCTGGGCCATGCCAAGACGCTCAACCAGACATGGCTGAGTCGGTTGCTCTCAAACAAGATTCAGGCACGTGCCGAATTCGGCCAACCCCTCTGCCCCCTTGATCCATCTGGCCCCATCGTGCTTGATCGGCCAGAGCGTGTGCGTCTTACAAACGCATTCTCCGGAGCGCCAGAAAGCGAAATTTACGCAGTCGTTGGTGAAGAGGGGGTCGGAAAGTCCTGGCTCGCTGTCCAGAGCTGGAACCTTTCCCATCCCAAATCACTTCTCGTCATGTGTCCCGCCGAAGATTTAACCGGCGACGAAGCGGAAGACTTCGACGATTTTCTGATCCGCAAACTGATCCGTCAGACAGGCGTAAGTGTTACACAGCAGGCGATTTCGCGATGGCAGCGCCGCTTCAATGCCTGGCGCGCGAACCTTCCAGCGACCTCCGTCCGTCTAACGCTCATAGTGGACGGTCTCAACCAACCACTCAAATCGAATTGGGGGCGTTGGCTCGGTCGCGCCGCGCTAAAGTTAAATGGCCTCGGTGGCTGCCTGGTGCTCACCACCCGCACTCAGCACTGGGCGCATTTAAAAAGCACGCTGTCCTGCGATACAAGGACAATCACGCTTGCCGAGTGGTCCATCGAGAACGTCAAACAGATACTTGATAGTCGTGACATCGATTTTTCCAGCGCCAGAACGGAGGTTCTCGAATCCATTCGTAATCCCCGGCTGCTCGGAATCGCGACCGAGCTGATAGAGGCTAAGACTATCGAGCTTTTGGATGAGCTTAGCGCGGGGCGGCTCCTCTTTGAGCATATGCGCAGGATGCAACAGCACGGTGCGGCTCCGCTCCCCGCGCCGGCCTTCGCCGACCTATTAAAAAACCTTGCAGCCCAGATCTTGGCACGAGCGAAAGCACAGGATACGGACGACCTTAGGTTGTTTGATGCGGTCCAAGAGTCTCAACTAGGTGCTGTTGCTTCCAGCCAGTTCTTCGCCTCGGTGAAAGGAAGCGCTTCACAGTATGAGATTAAGCCAGACGGTCTCAACCTCGCGCTTGCGCTCTACCTTGTTGGTCAACTCGAGCGAGAGCTGCGCAACGACCGTGACCCGCGCGAAAAGCTAGCAACAATCCTGGAACCGATCAGCGCACTTGATGAGACGGCCAAGGTTGTTTTGCTCGCGACGCAAATTGCTTGCCTGAATGAAGAAACAAGCCCCCAAATACAGTCGGCACTGATCGAAAAGTTAGTCACGCTGCAAAATCTACCGAACAGCCAGGTCGCCGCCTTCGCAGTACTCGCTAAGTCAGCTCCGTTTGCCTTCCTGCAAGCTGCTGAAAACCTGCACGTGTCGCAAGAGCAAATCGCTATCAACGAATGGCTGCTTTACGCGCTGCTAAACCGCCGCGACTTGCCAGATGTTTGGCAGCAAATTCTGGAGTCAACGAAGCGCTGGCTGTCCTTCTATTCGCTTGCACCCGAGCGCCGGATGCAACGGTCGCCGCGTCCTGATTCTGCCGCGCAGGTTGATGAAGAACGCTCTCGGATCTTGGCTGAGATTCTTGAACGTGAGGCTGCCCTAACTGAGGCTGAGCGATCATTCATGGTAACGAATCTCGTTGCCGCTCCCCACCATCAGTTTGATGGCATAAGCCGCTTTGCTCTCTATCTTATGGCCGGCATGCCGCTAGAAGAGCTCGCCCCCTATCTTGTTCGTTGGCGGTTCTCTTACGCGCTCAATCTATCAATTTCAGCACCCTACAAAGAGTTCGAGCAAGTGCTCCGTTTCAACCGCATCGATTGGCAGGAGACAAGATCAGCACTTCTCAAGGAGCTGGAAACGTTACCCGAGGAAGGTTCATCTAATGTGGGCAGGTGGACGCGCGTTGGTATCCTACACAGCACCGGAGATACCAGCGACGCGCAAGAAGGAGAAAGGATTTTCGACGAACTCACACGTGACCGGGATCGCATCGAAGGTTGGTCCATAAGAGAAGACTATTGCGCGGTCGACCCATGCGATCCACGTTCCGTAACGCCCGAGAACGTTATAGCGACGGCCCAAAACTACCGACAGATTGATCCAGGAAAGGTAGCAATGCGCCGAGGAGCGTCCGAGCAGGATCACTTCTTCCGCGGCGCCCGCGCCGGAGTTGCGCGCTTCGCACCGGACGACGCGATTTATGCGCTACGTGCGCTCGCGAGCGAAGTTCTTGTTCGCGACGGATACGAGCGACGACAAGGGGTTTTGGAACTGATGCGACACAGTGCTGGGCTTGCAAAAGATCAGGCTCTGCTTTTCCTTGCAGCCGGTGTATCTAGTACCGCGTCTTATAAAGACAAGAGCGACGGTAGGGACGAATTCCTCACAGCACAGTTTTCCACACTTATCGCATTGCCACATCTCACCGCCGACGATCAGCTCGACGCGATTGCAAACATGCAGGGCGATACGGTCCTGTTAGAGCTGTTTGACTGCATGAAAAAATCCACCCCAGAAAAAGTGGAGGAGGTCTTGGAGCGTGTCCTGCAGAGCGGGAACACGCATGCTCAGACTGCAGTTCTTGCCGCAATTCACTATTCTCAATCGCTGCTGACGCCCCGTGCTGCCGTTATCGTCAAAGGCTTCATCCGTGCTCCACTTAAGAGTCTTCGCCACGAAGCGCTTGCCATCGTCGCATCGAGCGGTGACGTTCCACTACTGCAAGACGTGGTGGATAGTGGATGGACCGCGGAAAAGCCACGCCGACGTGATAGCAGTTTCGAGGACTGGCACGGATCCACAGCGATATTGAAAGCGTTGAAAGCTGGCCTGATAGAAGTAGGACCTGCACTTGATCGAATGAATCTGTCCCACTACGGGTTTGCCGCCGAAACGCTACCTGCCGGAGACGTTGAGGTCATCGCCGAGCGTGTCGAAGTCGCGCTTACGAAGGCGTTGGGCTATGAAGGTGATTTGGAGCTGCCAGATATCGAGACTGCGACACCGAACTTGTCCAGCCCTGCGCCGCCTCTTATTTCATTAACGGAGCGGGTTCCAACGGAAAACGACTTCGCAGCGCATATGAATCGGCTTTCGGAAACAGCTGAACAGTTCGACGAACGTCAACGCCGCATGGGCGATAGCTATGAACGCTTTGCCGTTGAGCTTACGGTCGCAGATGCTGAACTCATTCTTTCCGACCTTACATTCGAGGGCATCCAAGCGATCATCGGAAAAGATGCGGATCGCGCTCAGCGCTGGGTCAAAATGTTAGTCGCCACCTCCGACCGCAAGCTGCGTCACCTCCACCATGTCGCGCTGCAGGTGGCGATCATATCCGGCGTCAGTGGCAGTCCGTTAGCTGAAGGCCTTATCACCCGTGTCCTGGCATTGGACCCGACCATACGTCGTGTCACTGGCGCTGCAAAAATCCCTGGGCAGGCTATTACGCTCTGGAGCAACACAACCAGTCCGGAGATAGTGAACATCTGCAAAAAGCGTCTGCAAACATCGCGAACCGATAGCGAGATCGCGCGCGAAGTCATCGCGGCCCACCTATGCGGAAAGGTAGAAATCCTGCAGACCTACATCGATGAGCTTCTCGCCACGGGACGGCCTTATGACACAGCGCTTGCCCTGATGATCTCGGGGTTTTGCGATGAAAGCGACCACGCCGAGGCGGTACTCTCCCGCTTCGACGGTACTAAAGGCTTTATTGGCCTCACCCATGCAGCCGCAAGCGATTGGTATGCAAAGAATGTTTGGGCGAAAGCTTGGTATGCAGAAATGCTAAATGCCCAGCAGCCGAGAGACTTCTGGAGGGCATCTGTCCTGTTTATGAAAATTGTCGATGGCCGCTTTGACGTATGGTCCGATGCTGCGTGGGTACCCTCGACAATCTTCAAGGCTTTCATGCCAACGATAGATCGAGAGATCGACAAGAGAGCAGCGAAGGTCCAGAAAAAGCGCGAAGGTAAGCTGTTCGGTGAAAAAGCTCCTGCATCGATAATGATGGGTGCGAAATAGCCCGTGCTGTTGACCGGTTATGCCTGATCCCAAAATGGACACTCAAGCCTATCTCTCACCGCTTACTGGCCCGCTATCAGCCATATAGGCCGCTTGCGCGGCCCATATGGCATTACAGATGCTGTTGTCGCTGAGTTGGCCTATTCGCGCTTTCGCCTGCTGATTCCACAAGCCATCCGCGCGACTATCAGTTTTCGATGTGTTTACTGCCTTTTCACACAGCCTGGACCGCAAGCAGCCACCTTCGGCGGCCATTCTTGATCGGCTAGGTCTACCGATCACTATCTGACTATTATGAACGCACTTCACCGTCGTCAATCGTTGCCCATTCGCCGTACTGGCACCGCGTTCAGGAAGACGCACCGTCATCTGCCGTCCATTTCTCGTCGCAGCCCGAGCCTTGTACTTACAACTTCGATGCCGGATCGTAATCTGATGCTGTTTTGTTGCGACGACTGGGGCTCCCCCGCGAACGATTACTCCCTCACTCAGGAGCGGCATAATACTGACCTCACCCTTTCACAACGCCAATTTCCCGGCTAACGCTCGTAAAAACACTAAAGCCCTGTATTCATGCGGCCTGCAGCCACAACACCCCTTCACGATACCCCTTCGGCCACAATCGGCAGATTCTCTCTATGTTAGGTGAACCGTCAGACTCCCATAAGCAAGTGATGGGAGGTGAGCCCTGTTTTTTACGATGTATCGCGAAGTGGATGTCAGGGCCATCCAAAGCATCAGATCAGCCCTTTGGGTTTTCCGAGATCGAGGCGAGACTGATCTCACCTACGTCGAGGAGCACCAACATGAATTTGCTCGCCACCATTTCCAATCTGATGGCCTCAATCGCCCAACAAAAAAAACCGCTGTACACCACAGTGGCCTATCCCAGCCAAGGGAAATGTGGCATCCCGCGATGAAGAAGGCCGGCGTTCGGTACCAACGTCCTACCAGACCAGGCACACCTACGCATCGATGATGCTTTCAGCAGGAGAGCACCCAATGTGGGTGGTCAAGCAGATGGGGCACAGCGACTGGACCATGATTGCCAGGGTCTATGGTCGATGGATGCCTTCCGCAGACGCTGCTGCTGGGAGCAAAGCGGAGTGCCTATGGTCCAACGAACCGAAGCAAGAAAATCTTGCAAAATATCTGTTTGCAAGATTTTCTTGCGAGCTATCCTATTCATAGCTATGCTCCGCAACCGAATGGAGGAGCCATGACCGCCCCAGTAATAACCTACCGCTTGCAGCATCTGCGCCGCACTCATTCCCTGACCCAGGAACAGCTTGCGCAGCAGCTTGGATTCAAAGACCGCCAGACTCTTTCTCAAATCGAGAACGGAGAGCGGAAGCTCAGCTCCGCAGAAATGGTTCGCGCATCAGAGATTTTCGGCGTTTCTTTGGATTACTTTACCGATCCATTTGAATTGGCCGGAGAAGGCCATTTTTCTTGGAGGGAGAACGGTACCAAGCCAGAAGCACTAGACGACTTTGAACTTCGTGCAGGGCGATGGATTGCTGCTTATAGACATCTATCGAAGCTCAAAGGAGACGTGATTAACTCGTCTACCCGAAGGGTAGCCCTTAATCACCAGTCCACATTTGAAGAGGCCGTTGCGGAAGGCGAAGCAATGGGCAAAGCGCTAGAGCTTGGCAGTATTCCATCGAAAAAACTTGCCGAAGCTCTGGTAGATAAGCTGGATACTCTGGTCCTTGAAGTAGATACCGCACAAGGTATTTCAGGCGCGGCGTGCCGCCTCAATCAGCTGAATGCCATTGTTATTAATCGTCAAGAAACTGCTGCGCGACGTAATTACGATATGGCACATGAGCTTTTCCATCTAATAACTTGGGATACAATGCCCCCACCCCGGCTTGATATCGCTGCCCCTACCGATAAAAAGGCAAAACGTGTCGAGCAGTTGGCCGACAATTTTGCTGCTGGGTTACTGATGCCGACAGCCCTAATAAAGAAGCTAATTGAGGCTTCAGAACTAGCTAAAGGGCCGGAACTAGTACCTTGGCTTAATTCTCACGCTCAAATGCTGGGGGTAAGCGCAATTGCGCTTCAGTGGCGCCTTGTTAACATGGGTATAATTAACAAAGCGTGCATGGTAAGTGAGGATTTCATCAAGAACAATGGTGACTCCCAGCGCGCAAAGCCTCCAGCTAAATTCGGCAGGAAATTTATGGAAATTATCGGCTGGGGTCTCGACGAAGGACATGTTTCTGTTCGTAGAGTTTCGTCCCTTCTGAATGTTACAGTTGATGAGCTCGCAACAATTTTCGAGAATCACGCCCTACCGATTCCGTATGACCTTTGAGGATACCAATGTTCGAGAAGGACCAAATCGTACTTATCGATACGAACGTGATACTTGAAGCTCATCGAGTGAGCTGCTGGAACACTCTCTCAAGCTATTTCAGACTCACAACGGTAGAGACTGTAGTGCAAGAGACTCAGACTGGCTTCCAAAACAGAAGTCCTGGGCAAACTATCCCGCTGGCACCACTCCGCGCCTCATTTCATCACATCGAGGATGTGAAGGATCTTGATAGGGCTCAGTTTGCCGCTGACCACCCTGGCGTGCTCCTCGACCCAGGTGAGCGTGATCTCGTCATCTACGCGGGTTCGATTGACCCAAAAACGGTTTGGTTTCTCAATAGCCCCGACATGGCCGCAGTTAGATACTGTCACGAAAACAAGTGGCTTGATCGCGTGGTGTCTCTCGAGGCGATGAACAGGCATATCCAGGCCCACACCACATCCAGCCTTCGTGACAATTTTACGGAGAGCTGGCTTAGCAGCCGGCGAACTCGTTTGAAGCTGAATAGTTTATGACAGCTTAATGCCAGCCTTATAGCCACAAGCCGCATAGACAAAGTGCCGGCTGCGGGTTCAAATCCCCCCGGCTCCACCAAATCCAAAGAAGAAGACGCCCTCGGGCGTCTTTTTTGTGTCTGGATTTTGGGGTCGGCGGGCGAAAAAAATCGGATTTAACCCCTTTCTTGTAGGGCGTTTCCCAAAGATACTCCCAGCGGCTGTTTACGGTTGCGGTCATTTTTTCAGGGTTTTAGTCTCGGTGGGTCGTTGCACATCAACGACCGGCTTTGACAGGCCGCAACGATACACAGC
>Ga0213828_1003526_pt1 | contig 10178 bp, 10 predicted proteins | sample MC6MC0897MG_FD_180664 | JGI IMG/M metagenome (GOLD analysis project Ga0213828, IMG submission 180664) | Enriched soil aggregate microbial communities from Iowa State University, Ames, United States - MC6-MC0897-MG | ecosystem: Environmental > Terrestrial > Soil > Unclassified | place: USA: Iowa...
CCACCGCGGGGCCGCCGGCATCGTCTACTGCATGTCGCGGCGCAAGGTCGAGGAAACCGCCGAGTTCCTCTGCAAGGAGGGCCTGAACGCCCTGCCCTACCACGCCGGCCTGCCGCCCGAGGTCCGCGCCGCCAACCAGCGTCGCTTCCTGCGCGAGGATGGCATCGTCATGTGCGCCACCATCGCCTTCGGCATGGGCATCGACAAACCGGACGTGCGTTTCGTCGCGCATACCGACCTGCCCAAATCGATGGAAGGCTATTACCAGGAAACCGGCCGCGCCGGTCGCGATGGCGAGCCCGCCGAGGCCTGGCTCTGCTACGGCCTGGGCGACGTGGTGCTGCTCAAACAGATGATCGAGCAGTCCGAGGCGGGCGAAGAGCGCAAAGCGCTGGAACGCTCCAAGCTGGACCACCTGCTCGGCTACTGCGAATCCATGCAGTGCCGCCGCCAGGTCCTGCTGGCCGGCTTCGGCGAGACCTACCCCCAGCCCTGCGGCAACTGCGACAACTGCCTGCTGCCGCCCGATGCCTGGGATGCCAGCGTCGCCGCCCAGAAGGCATTGAGCTGCGTCTACCGCAGTGGCCAGCGCTTCGGCGTGGGCCATCTGATCGACATCCTGCGCGGGGGCGAGAACGAGAAGGTCCGCCAGTTCGGGCATACCGAACTGAGCACCTATGGCATCGGCAAGGATCTGGACGCGCGTACCTGGCGCAGCGTGTTCCGCCAGCTGGTCGCCTCCAGCCTGCTCGAGGTGGACAGCAGCGCCTACGGCGGGCTGCGCCTGACCGATGGCAGCCGCGAGGTGCTCAAGGGCCAGCGCAAGGTCATGATGCGCCGCGAGACGCCCAAGGCGGCCCGCGAGCGCGATCGCAGCGGCCAGCGCACCGGCCTGTCGGTGCTGCCTCAGGACCTGGCGCTGTTCAATGCGCTGCGGGGCCTGCGCGCCGAACTCGCGCGCGAGCAGAACGTGCCGGCCTTCGTGATCTTCCACGACAGCACCCTGCGCAACATTGCCGAACAGCGCCCCACCAGCGTCGATGCGCTGGGCCGGGTCGGGGGCATCGGTGGCACCAAGCTGGCCCGTTACGGCGACCGCCTGGTCGAGATCGTGCGCGAGGAAGGCTGATGCGCCGGGGCGGCCAGACAGACCTTGCTCCAGAGTTGAACCGCGTGTTCAGCCATAGGTGCGACCGTGCGGATTTGGCAGTAAGGTGAGCCCCATGTCCGCCAGTGGCCTGCTCCTGCGAGTCGTCCTGATGCTCAGCCTGTTGCTCAACGGGCTGAACGTGGCCATGGCCGGCCCGATGGCGCTCGCCCTGGCCGAGCCGGCCACCGCAAGCCGTGCCGCACCGCCCTGCCATGGTGATGCACCGGCGGCCGCCCTCCCGCATGACCACCACGCCATGCCCGGTGCCGCCAGCGGCGTGCAGGCGCCTCACGATGGCGACCACTGCAAGATCAAGGACTGCCTGCGCAGCTGCGCGCAGCAACCCAGCCTGACCGCCCAGGTCGCCTGGCTGGCCACGCCCCCGCCGCTGTCGCTGGCCCCGCTGCCGGCCGCGCATCCGTCGCAACCGACACCGCCGCTGGACCGCATCACCCGCCCTCCGATCGCCTGATCCGCTGCGCTCTGCGAGCGCCTGCCTGATGCCCTGCCCACATGGCCCCGCCTGCGGGCGTTGCCGGCACCCCGCGTGCCATTCGAATCGGATCCGGAGTTGCAATGTCTTTCCTTAAAACACCCGGCACGGGCACCCCGCCCATGCCGTCACGCCGCCTGTTCGTGCAGGGCGTGGCTGCCGGCGGCGTGGTCGCCGGTCTGGCCGCCACTGGCCTGAGCCCACGCGCCTTCGCGGCCGCCGGCCCCGGCCTGGCCGGTGCCCCGCAGGTGCTCAGCAGCCATGACGTGCAGCTGAGCATCGGCGAATCGCTGGCCAACTTCACCGGGCGCACCCGCCCGGCGATCACCGTCAACGGTAGTTTGCCGGCGCCGATCCTGCGCTGGCGCGAAGGCCAGACGGTCAACATCCGGGTGGCCAACACGCTGCAGGGGCACCCCACCTCCATCCACTGGCACGGCCTGCTGCTGCCGGCCAACATGGACGGCGTGCCCGGCCTGAGCTTCAACGGCATCGCCCCCGGCGAGGCCTACCAGTACCGGTTCACCCTCAAGCAGTCGGGCACGTACTGGTACCACAGCCATTCGATGTTCCAGGAACAGGCCGGCCTGTACGGCGCGCTGATCATCGACCCGCTCGAGCCGGCGCCGTACCGCTTCGACCGTGAGCACGTGATCGTGCTCTCGGACTGGACCGACATGGACCCTGGGGCGCTGTTCCGGCGCATGAAGAAGCTCGCCGAGTACGACAACTACTACAAGCGCACCCTGCCCGACTTCCTCCGTGATGTGCGCCGGGATGGCTGGGCCGCAGCCACCGCCGACCGCGGCATGTGGGGCCGGATGCGGATGACGCCGACCGACATCTCCGACATCAACGCCCACACCTATACCTACCTGCTCAACGGCACCGCACCGGCGGGCAACTGGACCGGGCTGTTCCGCAGTGGCGAGAAGGTGCTGCTGCGCTTCATCAACGGTGGCTCGATGACCTACTTCGATGTGCGCATCCCCGGCCTGAAAATGACCGTGGTCGCCGCCGATGGCCAGTACATCCACCCGGTCAGCATCGATGAGTTCCGCATCGCGCCGGCCGAGACCTTCGATGTAATCGTCGAACCCAGTGGACAGGATGCCTACACGATCTTCTGCCAGGACATGGGCCGCACCGGCCATGCCGCCGGCACGCTGGCGGTCCGCCACGGCCTGCAGGCGCCGGTTCCCAAGCGCGACCCGCGCCCATTGCTGACCATGAGCGACATGGGCCATGACATGGGCCATGCCGGAAACGGTATGGCGGGTCACGACATGAAGGGCATGGAAGGTGGCTGCGGCGCGAGCATGGGCCACGGCGCGCACGGCGCTGATTCCAAGGCGCCGCGCCACCCGGCCAGCGAAAAAGGCAATCCGCTGGTGGACATGCAGAGCATGGCCACCGCCCCCAAGCTCGATGATCCCGGCATCGGCCTGCGCGACAACGGTCGTCACGTGCTGACCTACGGTGCGATGCGCAGCCTGTTCGACGATCCCGATGGCCGCGATCCCGGCCGCGAGGTCGAGCTGCACCTGACCGGCCACATGGAGAAATTCAGCTGGTCCTTCGACGGCATTCCGTTCGCCAGCGCCGAACCGCTGCGCCTGAACTACGGTGAACGCATGCGCATCGTGCTGGTCAACGACACGATGATGCAGCACCCGATCCATCTGCATGGCGTGTGGAGCGACCTGGAAAACGCCGATGGCCAGTTCCACCTGCGCAAGCACACCATCGACATGCCACCGGGCACCCGCCGCACCTATCGCGTGCGCGCCGACGCGCTCGGCCGCTGGGCCTACCACTGCCATCTGCTGTACCACATGGAAGCGGGCATGATGCGCGAAGTGAGGATCGAAGAATGAGCCGCTCGCCTCTCACCGTGCTATCCGCACTGAGCGCCGGCCTGCTGCTGGCCTTGTCCGCCCCGGCATGGGCGCAGTCGCATGCCGGCCATGCCACGGCACCGATCACGGCCGATGCGCCACCGGCAGATGGCGGGAGCGTCGATCACAGCCAGATGGACCATTCGATGATGGACCATGGCAGCGCCGATCACAGCCAGATGGACCACTCGACGATGGACCATGGCAGCGCAGATCACAGCCAGATGGATCACTCGACGATGGACCACGGCAGCGCCGATCACAGCCAGATGGACCATTCGACGATGGACCACGGCATGCCGAAGCCACCCGCGCCGATCGAGCCGCGCGAACCGATTCCGGTCGTCACGCCCGCCGACCGCCTCGCCGCGTTCCCTGCGATCGACCACGGTGCGATGGAGCATGCACCGGAGATCCACAGCATGCTGCTGGTCAATCGCCTGGAACACTGGGACGGCCAGCACGGTACCGGCCAGGCGTGGGAGGCCAGCGGCTGGGTCGGTGGCAACATCAACCGGCTATGGCTGCGCAGCGAAGGCGAGCGCGGTGACGGCCGCACCGAGTCGGCCAATCTCGAGATGATGTACGGCCGCAGCGTCTCGCCGTGGTGGGACATGCTGGTCGGCGTGAAGCAGGATTTCCGCCCGGCGGATTCGCGCACGTGGGCGGCGTTCGGCATCCAGGGCCTGGCGCCGTACAAGTTCGAGACCTCGGCCACGGCCTACATCGGCGAAGGCGGACAGTTTGCTGCGACGGTGGAAGTGGAGTACGAGCTGCTGCTGACCAACCGCCTGATCCTGCAGCCGCTGGTGGAAGCCACGTTCTCGGCCAAGGACGAGCCGGCGTACGGCAACGGTTCGGGACTCAACAAGGTCGAGGCCGGGCTGCGCCTGCGCTACGAGTTCAGCCGCCGCTTCGCGCCTTACATCGGCATCAGCCACGAGCGGCTGTTCGGCGATACCGCTGATTACCACGAGGCGGCCGGTGAGCGCGCGCGCGATACCCGCTGGGTGGCGGGCGTGCGCGTCTGGTTCTGATCCAGCGGCCGTGACAGGTTCCGGGTACCAAGGTGCCCGGAACCCCTGCCGCCTGCGCCGATGCCGTAAGCTGCCGGCCCCACCTGCCTGCCCTGCGCCATGACGTTGATCCTCCGCCGTGCCACCGTTGCCGATGCCGGCGCGCTGTCGGCGATCGCCATCGCCACTTACACCGAGACCTTTGGCGATTCGTATCCGCCGCAGGATCTGCGCGATTTTCTGGACGGCCACTACGCGGTCGAGCCACAACGCCGCGAGCTCGCCGACCCACGCAATGCGGCGTGGCTGCTGGAAGACGGCGCACGTGTGGTGGGCTATCTCGCAGCAGGGCCGAACAGCCTGCCGCATGCCGATGCCGCCGAGGGCGATATCGAACTCAAACGTCTCTACCTGCTCGCCAGCCACCAGGGCGGTGGTCACGGCGCGCGCCTGATGGACGCGTTCCTGGCGTGGCTCGATCAACCGCAGCGGCGCACGCTGTGGGTCGGCGTATGGTCGGAAAATCCAGGTGCGCAGCGCTTCTATGCGCGCTATGGCTGCAGCAAGGTCGGCGAATACGATTTTCCGGTCGGCGACAGCGTCGACCGGGAATTCATCCTGCGCCGCGCCTGAGCACGGCGCAGGCGCCTGTCAGAAGTCGAACAGGTCCGACAGGAAGCTTTCTTTTTTCTTCTTGCGGTAGCCGTGCTGGTCGCCGTACTGCTGCTGGCCCAGATGGCGGGTGTCACGGTGCTGCACGGCGGCCGGCGGCGGCGGAGCAGCCGCGCGTACCGGGGCCGGTGCTGCGGCACCGGCCGAGCGCTCGATGATCTTGTCCAGCTCGCCACGGTCCAGCCACACGCCACGGCACTGCGGGCAGTAGTCGATCTCGATGCCCTGGCGCTCGGACATCTGCAGCGCTTGGGTCTTGCATACGGGGCATTGCATGGGCAGTTATCCAAGGGGCAAAGCCGCACTCTAGCCGGTCCCACCTGACCGTGGTGCAACGCGGCCATGACCGATGGCCCCCCGACCAATGCCCCATGCTGCCCGGCCTGTCCTCGCCAACAATCCACGCATCCCTGGATATGGAGCGTCCCATGCCGTCCTTCCGCCTGCCCACCTGGCTGGCCGCCTGCGTGGTCGTGCTGACCCTGGCCGTCTCGATCAACCTGCGCGACCTTGCCGCGTGGCTGGGCGCACCGATTCCGAAACTGCCGATTCCCTATGGCGGCGCCATCCTCGACAACGGCCTGGGCGTGCTGCTGGTGCTGCTCGTGGCCGCGCTGCTGGTGCGGCCGGGGCAGCGCCTGCACGCGCTGCTCGGGTTGCGCTGGAATGGCTGGCAGGGGCCGGCCCTGGCGCTGCTGGCGACGCTGCCGTGCTGGCTGGGTCTGTGGTGGCTGGGGGGATTCAATGCGACCCAGGATGTTCTCGCCCTGCTGATGCTCGGCGTGCTGTTTCCATTCGCCGAAGAGATCATCTTCCGCGGTTTCGGTTTCATCTTCGCGCACCGCCAGCAGCGTTGGCCGTGGCTGGCTGCCGCGCTGGTCCAGGCCGTGATCTTCGGCGCCATCCACTGGTGGTCGTTCGGCGGTGGCGGCGGCATGGCCCTGCAGGTGTTCGCCATCACCGGCATCGGTGGGCTGGTGTTCGCCTGGCTCAATACCCTGGACGATTACACCCTGTGGAGCGGGCTGGCCCTGCATGTCTCGCTCAACCTGGACTGGAACGTGTTCGTGATCACCGAGGCCACGGCCGTCGGTTGGCCGGCTACCGTGCTGCGCCTGTCAGCGGCAGGACTGGCGGTGGCGCTGGTCTGGGCCTGGCACCGTCGCAGGCCCCGGTCCCTCACACCGGCATGAGCCACCCGAAGGCAGGCCACGCGGGGGGTTCACCCGGCATTTCGGCGCCGTCCACGGCCTCCTCACCGGCGGCCCGCGATACTTGCGCGCCCCTGTCCGGGGGTAAGCAGGAACCACGCTCCATGTTGTTGTCCAAGCACCATCCCGAACCCCGCGTGCTGTTGATCGAAGACACCGAAGACACCCGCGAACTGAGCCGTATGGCACTGGAAAGCCAGGCCTGCGAAGTTGTTGCGGTCAGTTCGGCGGAAGCCGCGCTGGGGCTGCTCCAGGCCGGCGAGCGCTTCGATCTGGTGTTCACCGATGTCTGCCTGGGTGCGGTCAGCGGCATCGAGGCCGCCCATCGGGTCAAGCAGGAACGGCCCGGGCTGCCGGTGCTGGTCACCTCGGGCCTGGAGCCTTCCGTCGTGGTGCCGCAGCTCGGCCCTGGCATGCATTTCCTGCCCAAGCCGTACAGCATGAGCGAACTGCTCGACGCGATCCGGGCCTGTTTCCAGCAACCGCTGGCCGCCTGCGCCTGAGGCGGCTGACCGGTTTGAATGGCGGGTGATCTTCATCCGGATTTCATGCCCGCGTGCCCATCGTCGGCGTCAGTGAAACGCGCTTCCTTTCCCTGCCGGAATCGACGTCATGCTTTTTCGTACGCTGCTGGCCACGCCCCTGCTGTTGCTGCTTCCGTTCGAGAACGCGCGTGCGGATGATTTCGTCACCTGCGAGAGCCGCGACAACCGCTATCAATCCTGCACCCTGCCCCGCGCCGGCTACGTCACCCTGGACCGCAAGCTGTCCGGTGCGGACTGCCGGCAAGGCCGCACCTGGGACTACGACCGCCGCGAGGTCTGGGTGGATGATGGCTGCCGGGCCTCGTTCCGGGTTCACGGCGGCAGCGACCGTGATGATCGCCACGATGATGACAACCATGACGCCAAGGTCGCCGCCGGCGTGCTGATCGGCGCGGCCATCCTCGGCGCGCTGGCGCACAACGCCAACAAGGATGACGCGCGCTACGACGACGACACCTACCAGGGCGCCCGGCATACGTCCTACGTACCCGGCTGGATGATCGGAGAATTCGAGGGCTACAACCCGACCTTCAATGCCGACATCCGCATGCGCATCGACAGCGATGGCCGGATGAGCGCGCAGACCCGCGGCCAGACGTTGAATGGCTGGATCAACGGCGGCCAGCTCAACGTCGGCAGCAGCGTGTTCGATATCAGCCAGAGCCGCGACGGGTTCGTCACCACCGAGGTCGGCGACCGGCAGAACGAGGTGCGCTACCGCCGCGTGCGCTGAGCGACGCGGCGGTGGCCGGCATCACCGGGCGATCTGGCACTGCAGCGTGGTGCCGTAGAAGTCCAGGGTGGTCTGGTCGTCGTGGATACGCAGATCGACGCCCTCCCGGCCCCAGCGGCCGCCATTGTTCTCGTCCTTGCTCACGGGCATCGGGAAGACGATCGCCTGATCGCTGCCCCAGCTGACCACGGCCGCGGTCGGGTCGATGTCGTTGTAGAACACCGCCGTCACCGGCTTGCTGTTGTCGTCGCAGCGGTACTCGACCTTCGCCGGCACCTGGATGCCGCCGCCGTTGATGGTCAGCTCGACCAGACGGGTCTGATAGGACTCCACCAGGCAGCGCTTGGGATCCACCGCGCGCGAACAGGCATCGCGCCCTTTGATCCAGCCACGCTGCTCGGCCGCGATGTCCAGCTCGTCCGGGCTGGTCTGCACGCGCTTGTAGAGCGCGGCCAGCTGACGGTCCAGCGCGGCCAGCCGGGGATCGACGCACACCAGTTTCTCGGCCTCGGACTGTGCCTTGGCGCAATCGAACGACGGGGACTGGGTCGCGGCAGCGGCAGGGTCGGCGGGCTTGGCCGCGGTGGGGGCCTCGGCGGTGGCCGACGGGCCCGCCTGATCGGCGGATTCAGGTTTGGAGCACGCCGCGAGCGCAAGCGCCCCCAGGCTCAGCAGGACGACACGTTTCATGGCACCTCCAACAGCAATCAGCTCAAAGACGGCCTATTGTGCGCGATCGCGTGCGTAGCGGGTGTATGCGGCGCCTCCTCCAGCCGACACGGTCCGCCAGGCGCAAGGATGGGCCCGTGGCGTCCTTCCCTGCGATGCTCATGGCGCTTCTCCGCCTCGACGTGCAGGTGTGCGCACGGCACCGCTGCCACTACCTGCGAGGCGTTCCCTTGACTAAGATCGAGGGTGGACAGTCACGCGGAAGCCGGATGTGCCGGCCCGACTCAGGGAGGATGTGATGGCAATCATGCGATGGATGGCGGGCCTGTTGGCGGCGATGGGCACGCTCTCGGCCAGTGGCGTGAGCGCGGCCGCGGCAGTGGATCGGGATGCCTGGCGGGCAGATTACGCGGTGCTCAAAGCAGCATTGCAGAGCGACTACGCGCACCTGGCCTGGATGGCCTCGCCCGAGAGCGGCGTCGATCTGCCGACCCTTGATGCCCGGGCACAGCGCGACCTCGCCGAGGCACGCAATGACGCCCAGGCCACCCAGGCGCTGCGCAGTTTTCTGGCCGGCTTCCATGATGGCCACCTTGCGCTGCTCGACCGGCTGGATGCAGGCGGCACGTCCCAGTCACCACGGGCTGTCGATCCGCGCACGCTGGGCCCGAGTGCCGGTTGCGCCGCGCTCGGGGTCGCCGATGAAGGCCGGCAGGATTTCAGCCTTCCGCTGGAAACACTGCCCGGCTACACACCCTTGGACGGCCAGGCAGACCCTGCGCTGCGCGCCGGCATCCTCGCGTTGCCCGAGGGACGCAAGGTGGGCGTGCTTCGGCTGCACGAGTTCGATGCGCTGCGCTATCCCGGTCTATGCCACGCGCTGTGGCCACAGCTGCGCCATGCCGATTCCATCGGCGACATGCGCAGCGCGCTGGTGAACGGCTGGGTGGCCATGATCGCCGGCAGCCTGCGCCGGTTCCAGCACGATGGCGTCGATGCCGTGCTGGTCGATGTCGGCGACAACCCGGGCGGGGATGACAGTGGCGACACGCTTGCGCGGTTGTTCAGCCCGCGGCCGGTCACGTCGGCCACGCTGCTGGTCAGTCAGTCCGCCGCAGGCAAGCCCTATCTCGACGAACAGTACGAGCGACTCGACGATGCCCTGCGCCGCCATCATCCGGCCGCCACCGCCCGCCGCCTGCTGACGGCGGAGCGCGCCAGCTTCGATGCTTCGCGGCGTGCACTGAGTCTTCCGGCCTGCGACCTGTCCTGGGTGTGGCAGACCCAGCAGCCATGGAATGGCGGCCAGTGCCGCCGCCTGGTCGCGGCAGGCACCTCCGGTGGCCCGCTGCCAAGCCAGGCGGTGGATACGCTGGACGATTTCCTGATCGCCCACCGTCTCGACTGGGCACAGGACCTGCGCGCCCACTGGGGTGCGTGGGACGGGCCGGTCTACGTCATCACCAATGGCAAGACCGTGTCTTCGGCGGAGATGTTTGCCGCGCGCATGCAGGACAACCGCATCGCGCGCATCGTCGGCACCGGTAGTGGTGGCTACGGCTGCGGTTTCATGAGCGGCGCCCCATCGCGCGAGCTGCCCCACTCACACCTGCGCATGCGTATTCCGGACTGTGTCCGGTTGCGCGCCGACGGCACCGATGAGGTGGCCGGCATCGCGCCCGATCTACCGATCACGCCCCGCGCTGGCGAAGGGGCACGCGCACGCGCGCAACGACTGCTGGAGACCGTTGCCGAGGACATCACGCGGCACTGAGCCGCTCGCTGCAGTGC
>Ga0213828_1003527_pt1 | contig 10177 bp, 8 predicted proteins | sample MC6MC0897MG_FD_180664 | JGI IMG/M metagenome (GOLD analysis project Ga0213828, IMG submission 180664) | Enriched soil aggregate microbial communities from Iowa State University, Ames, United States - MC6-MC0897-MG | ecosystem: Environmental > Terrestrial > Soil > Unclassified | place: USA: Iowa...
GTAGACCCAGATTTCCGTGCTGCATTAAAATCAGCTGGATTACTTACTCGTGATTCACGCATGAAAGAACGTAAAAAACCAGGTCTACGCGGCGCTCGTCGTGCACCTCAGTTCTCAAAACGTTAATATCGTTGTTATATCAACGATTTCAAGCTCTTCTCAGGTTTACCTGAGAGGAGCTTTTTTATGTCGATAACAAAAATAATATGATTTGTTCAGAATTTGTTTAACAGCCCTATGATAGGATGCCTAAGAGGACTAATGAAATACAGGTGAAAGTCATATTGCATAATGGATTTCATTCTAACTAACTGATAGTTTGATGTTATATATAATTGTGTTCAAGTAGGGGAGGGGTGATAGTGAAAAAAAATATTAGCATTACTTTGACCATTATCATGCTATTTATTATCGTATACTTTATTGGCAATGGAGAGTATTTTGTTAGTAGTAGTCAGCCGATTGCGCAGAATGGGATCGTTACGATTGAAGAAAAAGAACTACAAGAAAAGACTATTTTAAAACTAGATGGAGAATGGTCTTTCTATCCAAATATCTTAATAGCATCAAGCGATTCATTCGACGCGTACGAGAGCGAGAAAATACCAATTGAGGTGCCAGCTACTTGGAATAGCTTTGTAGAACCAAATGAGGAAGGACTTACTGTAGGAACGTATCATGTTAAGATAAATGTACCAGTTGAAGGGGAATATGGATTATACATTCGTTCAATTCGTCAATCTAACCGTGTTTTCATAAATGGAAAATATGTAGGTAGTAAGGGGAATCCGAGTGAAACCTTAAAGGACTTTAAGTTCGAAAATGATGATAAATATACGGTGTTTGCACCAAGTGAGAATCTAATGCTTGATATAGTAATTCATGTGGGGAATTATAATTATCCAAAATCCGGTATTACTTTTCCTATTGAGTTTGGAACAAAGGAAGCTATTCAAAGAGATTTTAGCATGAAAATTTTAGCAGAATCGTTTGTATGTATTGGTTATATTGTATTCGGTGCAATTTATATTATATCGTATAGTCAAAATCGGAAGCGTAAAGAAGAATTGTTTTTGGGGTTATTCACTATATTATTCGGACTGTACATGTCGTTTACAAATGAAAAAATATTTTTCCTTATTTTTCCACATTTAACTATAAATGAACAAGTACGTTTACAATTAGGGATTTTACCACTTGTTGATGTTTGTTTAGTATTATTTCTCTATTATTTGTATCCGGAGTTTATGAGGAAAAAAGCGATTTATATTATTAGTATTTTGTTAGGTTTACTTTTTTTTATCTATGGGATTTACAACCCGATGACAAAAAATAGTATGATTATACCAATAGAAAATCTAGTTCTTTCCCAAATAATCTTTGCAGTAATTTTTATTCCAGTTGGGCTTTATAATGTGTTTGTGCTATTACGTGTGCTTATGAAAGGTGTAGATGGCTCACGTTATATTCTAATTCTTTTAGTATCTCTTACTTGTTATACTTTTTTAATGGTAATGTATTACATTTTTGATATACCTATGGTTTATAGTGAACAATTATTGTTTATTTTTACACTCTATAGTTTTGCATCTCTGCTTAGCTTCCGAGCAAATACTTCTTTTAAGGAAGTTCAAGCGTTATCGGAAGAGCTTTTGATGCATAATCAAATGAAGGATGAGTTTTTATTGAAAACGTCTCATGAATTACGTACGCCTTTAAATGGTATTTTAAATATATCCAAATCATTAATGGAAGGTGTACAAGGACCTTTAAAGCGTGAGCAACAAGAAAATGTCATTTTAATACATAATGTCGCGCAACGTTTAGGTTATTTAGTAGAGGATTTATTGATTTCTTCGAATCATATGACCGGAGAAGTTCGTGTTATCCCTCGTGTTGTTCCGATAAGCGTAATTGATGAAGTAATTGAGGAAATTCGTAGTTTAATGTCGAGTGATACATCCATAAGGTTAATGAGTGCAGTAGATTCTAATTTACCCCATATGTATACAGATGAATTACGATTGAAACAAGTGCTTTATAATTTACTCTATAATGCTCTGCAACATACAAAACATGGGCAAATTACAGTCTTAGCTAGTGTACGTAATGATTATATGGAAATACAAGTAAGCGATACTGGAATTGGTATACCATCACAAGACTTAGATCGAATTTTTAATTCTTTTTATCAAGTAAAGAAAGGTAAAAAAAGTGGGGGTCTTGGGTTAGGATTAAGTATCTCAAAAAATATAGTAGAACAGTTAAATGGGGAAATTCATGTAACAAGTACATTAGGTGTTGGAACAATTTTTACATTTACGGTGCCACTTGCCACACTCGAAAAACTAGATATTGAAACACAACACCAGATAGGCAATCGAGCAGATAATACTATACTACAGCTAGATTTACCATTACTGCATAAAGGTAATGACAAAGCCATACTCATTGTTGATGATGATCATGTGAATATAAAAGTACTAGTGGACGCATTAATTCAAAAAGGCTATACCGTTATTGGAGTAGATAATGGGTTTGAAGCGATGGATTATATAAAGAAACATAAAGTAGATTGTATGTTAGTCGATTTAATGATGAATGGTATGTCAGGCTATGAATTATGCAAACAAATACGAAAGCAATACGATATGTTGGAATTACCGATTATAGTTTTAACAGCAATTATGCAGCATTCGGATTTAGTGTTATCTTTACAAGTTGGGGCAAATGATTATCTGCAAAAACCGATTGCGATGGATGAATTACTAGTGCGTATTCAATCATTACTAGCGGTTCGACAATCTTCCATTGATGCGATTGAAGATGAAATGAATTATTTATATGCGCAAGTAACTCCTCATTTTGTCTACAATACACTTAACACTATTATCGGCTTAAGCTATACAAATATAGAGAATACACGAGAGGCGTTATACAGTTTAGCCACCTATTTCCGTGCCAAGCTAAATGTCCATTATCGTAACAGCATGGTTTCAATAGAAGATGAAATAGATCTTGTAAAAGCATATCTCTATATTGAAAAAATGCGCTTTGGTGATCGTCTTACAGTTGCGTATGATATTGATGAGTCCATTCAATCTTTGATTCCAGCATTATCAATTCAGCCTATAGTTGAAAATGCAGTTTTTCACGGGATTTCGAAGAAAAAAGAAGGTGGTACTATTGAGGTGAGTGTGCAACGAGAAGGTCAATTTATACGTATTAAAATTTATGATAATGGGGTCGGTATCTCAGAAGAAAAGTTGCAACGATTAGTAAATGAAGAAAACTCACGTATTGGATTTACGAATCCTTTGAAAAAATTTAAGCTTATGAGAAATGCCAGTTTTCGTATATATAGTGAAGAAGGAAAAGGAACTACTGTTATTATTCTATTACCAGAAGAGAATTCGTAACCTTTACAAATGGCGTACCGTTTAAAGATGATTTGGTCTTTACGGAGTCAGAGGCAGACGAAACATCTATCCTAAGACTCTTTCTACTTTCGAGGAAAGAGTCTTTTTGTCATTCCATCATAAAAAGCAATCTGTGAAGTAACCCAAAGATTGCTTAACGTTATTTCTTTTGAAATTGCAGGTGAAATTGATGCAACAGGTAAGCTAATTCCGAAGTGAGGCCATCTAGAAAAGTATATGAAAATATCTCCTATAGTGTTAACTGTTATTTCGTTCGGGTACAGCTTCTTTTAAAATTTGCTCAATCTCATAAAAGCCTAGTTTTTTTGCATGCTGCAATGGTGTGACACCATCTTGATCTCCAATAGTTATATCAGCACCATGATCCACCAATAATTGCACAATTTCTTGATGTTTCTCCCCACCATTGCCTAATATGACTGCCTCCAATAGAGCTGTCCAATGCAAATTATTAATGTGATTGACATGAATGTCCGAGTGATTAAGTAGCTCTCGGACCACCTCAACATGTCCACGTTCGGATGCAGGGATGATGGCAATTCCACCAAAGCGATTAGTTAGCTTTGTATCTGCCCCTGCAGATATGGCAAGTTTAACGATTTCTAAATAGCCTGATGCCCCTGCATGTAAAAGTACGTTCTCAAGGTTATTATCTCTAATATTAATATCAGCACCATGTTGAATGAGCACCTTCACAGTATCCACCTGGTTATTATAAGTGGCAGCTAAGACAGGGGTTCTTCCATTCTGATCCGTTGTATTAATATTGATGCCTTTTTGCAGAAGTGCTAATACTTTATCAGTATCACCGTTCGCTGCTGAAAGTATTAATTGATCATTCATTTTTCCACCCTCTTTTCTTTGGTTAAAACAGCCAAATGACTAATGGTATATAACTGTAGCCTACTTTTCCGTTTATAAAAATATGGTAACATGTTGCGAATTATACGAGTAATATTAAAAAGATATGCTAGGCTTAGCTTTTTCCTATAATAAATAATGTTGAAGTACTCGTTTGTGAGAAATGTCGATCACCCATAAATTAAGTATATGTAGAAAAAAATAAATAGCTTTTTACATAAACCTCACTATTAGTGTACAGATTTAATATATATTAAAAATATTTTCGTATAAGTTTATGTTTTTTTAAGAAATTATTTAGGGGGAGTTTAACATTCCACTTTAATATAGTTTTTAGAAGGTACAACAAACCTTTCATTTTTAAAAATTGTCATTATGGGTTTGATGTAACTCAAAATATAAACTAACCAATGGAGGTAAGTAGGTATGAAAAAAATATTAATAGTATCTGTTGCTGCTATTGCATTACTGGCAGCATGTCAAGATAAGGAGCCTGCAAAAGGTAATAAGACAAATAGTGAGGAAGTTAAAACAGAAAGTACTGTAACAGAAAATACTGCCAAAGAGCAATTAACAAAGGGACAAGAAATGGCTAATGTTCTAAGTGGTACAAATTGGCAAGGTACAAAGGTTTATGATCAAGATAACAATGATTTAACGGAGGAGAACGCAAACTTCATTGGCTTAGCAAAATATGATGCCCAGACAGGTCATTATGAATTCTTTGACGCGGCTACAGGTAAAAGCCGTGAGGATAAAGGGACATTCTTTATCACAAATGATGGGAAACAAAGAATATTAATTTCCGAATCAAAAAACTACCAAGCAGTTGTCGAGATCACTGAGCTAAACGATAGTATCTTTACTTATAAGAGAATAGGTAAAGATGCTGCGGGCAATGATGTAGAAATATTCGTGGAACATATTCCATATAAAGAAAAAGAACTGGCATTTACTGATTCCGATAAAACGTTAGATGCTTCTACAGGTCAAATTGTTACAGACGTTGACGGAGATAAAATTCTCGCTGATACACTATGGCATGGAACAGTTGTGTTAGATGAAGCGGGTAATGATGTAACAGAATTCAATTCAAATTTCATTAGCATTGCAAAGTATGATGCAAATACTAACAAATATGAGTTCTTTAATCCTGAAACAGGTGAAAGTCGTGGAGACTATGGTTACTTTAATGTCATTCATGATAATAAAATAAGAGCGCATGTTTCTGTCGGTGATAATAAGTATGGTGTAGCTCTTGAAATTACAGAAATCAACGATAAGAAGTTCACGTATAAACGAACAGGTAAAGACAAAGATGGCAATGATATAACTGTATTTGTAGAGCATGAGCCATATACAGGTGAATTCAAACCTACTTTTACAAACCAATAAAATTGTTCTTCCTCCCTTAATATAGAAGAAATTAAAACTCTCAAGTTTGTGACTTGGGAGTTTTTTTTACTTTCTGGCATAGTTCATCCACTAATTTCGTACACTAAATGTAAAAGGGTGGTGTATATGGGTGAAGCGCTGGCTTGCACTAGGAGTAATTATGCTTATGAGTATAGTGGTCGTGGCATATGAAACAAATGCTTCGGACCGTAACTTCTTCTTACCGGACCCACTTGGTGGCATAAAAATTGTCATTGATGCAGGGCATGGTGGTGAGGACGGAGGAGCTTCAAAGGGCGAAGTGATTGAAAAGGATATTACACTTGCAATTGCTCAGCATGTAGAGAAGCAATTAAAGAAAAAAGGCGCAACGGTTATAATGACACGAACGAAAAATGGTGATGTAATCGATGAGCATGCGCCATCAGAAAAATATGGAACAATGAGAGAACGGAAAAAGCAAGATATCTTCCTAAGAAAGGATATCGTGGAAAAGGAAAAGCCAGATGTATTTATAACTATTCATGCAAATGCCATTCCTGAAACAAAATGGCGTGGCGCACAGGTATTTTACCATAAGGAAGGACATGCTGATGGAGAGATTCTTGCCAAGAGTATTCAAGAATCCATTCGCACTAATTTAAAAAATACAGATCGTGAAGCATTGTCTATTAAGCAAATCTATTTATTGAAGAAAGCGGAAGTACCTGCAGCTTTAGTGGAGACTGGTTTTATTAGTAATGATGAGGAACGAGCATTATTAGTGGACAAAAACTATCAAGAAAAAATGGCAGATGCCATAGTTGAAGGTATAGAAGACTATTTATTAGCCAAAATTGAGTAGAGCAACATCTACAACGTAAATCAAATCATTATGATATACTAATATTGAGACAATATAAGGGGAGTGTTCGTCGTGATTACTGAACAACAAGTACGAGAAATACTGGGACAACTACAAGATCCATTTTTACATAAATCGCTTGCAGAAACAGATGGTATTACGAACGTAGCAATAAAAGAAGAAAAAAATCATGTCAGTGTAAAAATTGCCATTGCTAAACTGAATACACCGGAACAATTACAACTACAAATGAAAGTTGTTGAGGTGTTGAAAGAAGCAGGTGTAAACACTGTTGGTATTCGTTTTGAAGAACTATCAACAGAAAAATTGCAAAGCTTCCGTGGCACAGCAACAGAGTCGGAAGCACAAGATATTTTATCTCCATTAAGCACAGTCCAAGTAATTTCAATTGCTTCTGGTAAAGGTGGAGTTGGTAAATCGACAGTATCAGTAAACTTAGCTGTTGCTTTAGCTCGTCTAGGAAAGAAAGTCGGCTTAATTGACGCAGATATTTATGGATTTAGTGTACCTGATATGATGGGTGTAACGGATATGCCTAAGGTAGTCGATAATCGTATTTTCCCAGTAGATCGCTTTGGGGTAAAAATGATTTCAATGGGCTTCTTTGTAGAAAATAACGCACCGATCGTATGGCGCGGACCAATGCTTGGTAAAGTATTAGATCAATTCTTCCGTGATGTTGAGTGGGGTGAATTAGATTATCTATTATTAGATTTACCTCCTGGCACAGGTGACGTTGCATTAGATATCCATCAAATGTTGCCATCATCAAAAGAAATTGTTGTAACAACTCCACACCCAACAGCAGCATTTGTTGCAGCTCGTGCAGGGGCAATGGCGCTTCAAACAGACCATGAAATTTTAGGAGTTATCGAAAACATGGCTTGGTTTGAATCTAAAGCAGGTGACCGAGAATTTGTCTTTGGGCAAGGAGGAGGACCAAAGCTAGCTGACGAACTACGTACAGAGTTGCTTGGACAAATCCCGCTTGGGCAACCAGATTGGACAGATGAAGATTTTGCTCCTTCTGTATACGCTGAAAAACATACAACAGGACAAATTTATTTAGACATCGCGACGAAAATCATCGATAAATTAAATAAATAATAAAAAACGGATTTCCACCAGTTTTATGGGGAAATCCGTTTTTACATTACCAAGGTTACTCGGTACTTTTTTGTCCCTTATCCGATCCGCCACCACTATCGCCACTCGCTTCTTTCTTATCGCCACTTCCTGATGAACCTGTTTCGCCACTTTTCTTAATAAGTTCCTGCCATTTAGATTGCATTAAAGGGCTTTCGATCGTTTCCTTTACAACTTCCTCCATTTGCTTGCGCATATTGGATGATTTAAGGATAGTCTCCAACTGCTTTTGCATATCGGGTTGCCCGAAAAATGCCTCCATATCCTTTTGGAAAGTCGGATCTTTTATTAAGTTCTTCATAATATCCTGTTGCTGTTTTTGCATACTTTTCGCAACAGTTTCTTTAAACTTTGGATCTTCAAAGGTTTTTTTCCAAAAGTCTTCTGCTTCCTTGGAAAGTAAAGTTTCCTCGGTAGCTTTTTTCACTTCATCATGCTCTAAAATCAAGAGCTCACGGAAACTCGGCTCTTCTAAAAGCTGTCGCAATGCCTTTTTACCATCCTCTGTTTGTAAAGAGTCAATCATGATTTTTTTTATTTCATCATAGGACATGGTAGAGGTTTTATCTTGTGAACAGGCAGAAAGAAAAAGCATTAGAATCAGTAATAAGGTGAATTTTCGCATCGACAATCAGTCCTTTCTCTAGATAGACTCTTTCAATTATTGTTCACATTTCTCAGGACTTTATGTATTGGTTAGGATGAGAAATAGCTTTTTTAACAAGGCATTGATAAAATAAGGACAGATATATTGAGAAATTGGGGGACTTTTAGTTGTGACGATACGAAATTGGGCAAAGTTTTTCTTCTTTGCAATGCTCGTTGGTGGTGCAGTCAACGGAGTTTTTAGTTTATTTATTCGCTGGGAATTCTTCCAACCATACATAGCAAACGGTCAATGGGGTGAGTTTTTCGCTGGACTTTTATGGATGGTTTTCTTAGGGTTTACAATGAGTGTTATAGCGCAAGCTGGCTTTTTTGCTTATTTAACACTTCATCAGGTAGGTGTTAATATTTTTAGAACACTGACATTATGGAATTGGGTACAGCTATTATTAATTGCCATAACGATTTTCGATATAATTTTCTTCCGCTTTATTCCTGGTGTGAAGGATGGGCAAAGCTGGTTGTTCTATGTAGGACTATTAATTGTCCTCATTTTTGGGGCAATAGCAACAGCTGTTCAAAAAGTAAAATTAACAGGGAAAAAACATGTAATGATTTCGGCACTATTCTTTATGATTGTCATTACAACGTTGGAATGGACAATTGCCTTGATGGGTCGCGATGAAAATATTAATGAGTATGTTGCGCTTTTATTATTCCCATTATTGGCGGTTAATGCGTATCAATTATTAGTATTACCTAAATATAATGCAAAATCTGATGAAGATCGTCAAAAATTAGAAGCACGACGCCAAGCTCGTCGTGAACAGGCTAAAAACGCATAAGGAAAAAATTGCCTCGCTGTATTGGAGGCAATTTTTTTATGGCGCTTTTTTAGTTTGAACCTTATAACCAAATATATTTTCTTCAATCGACATAAACTTATGCTGTTGTATGAGAGTGTTAAGCTCTTTAAAGGATATTTGATTATTTTGATGGAGCGGGAAAAAGACAAAATCACCTTTTTGTAATTTCGGAGTTTTCTCACCTTGCCAAATAAGCGAAGGAGATAGTAAATTCATTTGTTGTTGGAATAAGGCTTTCTGTAAATCCTGTGAATATTGATGATTTCGGGTAGCAAACCATAAAGGTTTTTCTTTTAAATATTTTTCGTAAGTATCAATATCCTTTTGGATGAGTGCAATGTCAACGGGTTCTTCTACTGAATCATCCGGCCCAAGTAATCCTGTAGGCAATTTTCGTTGTTGGATAATTTTTAAATGCTCGGGTGACCGTTTTATCCAATCAGCATCTAAAAGTAGAAGTGGATAAGGCTCTTTCACCGTTTGGAGCCATTCTAATAGAGAGTCATCAGAGAAAGAGATCTCTACAATAAGAGATGTGCCATAATGTCCTTTTGTGACCACTACTGGTGCATTCGCAATATTAAATACAGAAATCATCGTTGAATTTATAGGCTTTAAAAAGGCAAAGAGCATTACAATTAAAAGCAGCGAAATCAACGTTTTACGGACCATAATGATAACCTCGTTTCTAAAATTTAAAATAAAAAATGAATCTCTTTAAAAAAACTTATGATTTAGTGTTGACTTTCATGAATAATCGATGTTATTATGTATAAGTCGCCAAGAGGTGACAACGAAATAAAGAAACATGAACCTTGAAAACTGAACAAGCAAAACGTAATCAATAAGGTTTTAAGTAGCTAGCTTCGGTTAGTGAACAAAACAAAAATTTTGGACATCAAACATGATGCCAGCAAAACAATTTGAGCTAATCAAATTTCTTTTATGGAGAGTTTGATCCTGGCTCAGGACGAACGCTGGCGGCGTGCCTAATACAT
>Ga0213828_1003538_pt1 | contig 10157 bp, 6 predicted proteins | sample MC6MC0897MG_FD_180664 | JGI IMG/M metagenome (GOLD analysis project Ga0213828, IMG submission 180664) | Enriched soil aggregate microbial communities from Iowa State University, Ames, United States - MC6-MC0897-MG | ecosystem: Environmental > Terrestrial > Soil > Unclassified | place: USA: Iowa...
ATTTAAATGTTGCTAATAATAGGTTGCAAGGAGTAAATCTAGACATTAAAATTAAGTTATGCAAGCATGTAGGAAATCAATAGTATATTGGTATTTTTGATTAATATAGTAGTTGGGTGAACCTAGGTGATAGATAAGAATGTATGAGTAATTATATGTTCTAAAGGAGAATTATTTATAAATATAGGTATACTATGATAATACATGAACAAACAATAATTATAAATAATAACCACAATAAAGCTAGGGGGTAATATGATGAAAAGAATTGCGGTATTGACTAGTGGTGGAGATTCACCAGCAATGAATGCAGCAATAAGAGCCGTAGTGAGAATGGGAATTGAAAATAAAGTTCAGGTGTTTGGAGTACATAGAGGATACAATGGACTTATTAATGGAGAGATATTTGAGATGGATAGACACTCTGTTTCAGATATAATCCAAAGAGGTGGTACAATACTAAGAACTGCCAGAAGTGAAGAGTTTAGAACACCAGAGGGAAGACAGAAGGCAATCAATGTTATCAAGGTACTAAAAATAGATGGAATTGTAGTAATTGGTGGAGATGGTTCTTTTAAAGGAGCTAAAGAATTAAGTGACTTAGGTATTCCAACAGTAGGAATACCAGGGACTATAGATAATGATTTAGCTTATACAGAGTATACTGTTGGCTTTGACACAGCTTTAAATACAGCTATAGACGCCATTAATAAAATTAGGGATACTTCTAGCTCCCATGAAAGAGTAAGTGTAATTGAGGTTATGGGAAGAAATTGTGGAGATTTAGCTTTATTCTCAGGGATTGCTGGCGGGGCTGAGCAAGTAATAGTTCCAGAGAAAAAATTTACCATTGAAGATATATGTGAAAATATTTTTAAAGGAAAGCGTAATGGTAAGCTTCATAATATCATAATCTTAGCTGAAGGTGTAGGTGGAGCTCAAAAATTAGCTAAAAGTATAGAGGAAATAACAAATATAGAGACTAGGGCAACGGTACTTGGATATATACAAAGAGGTGGAAGTCCAAGTGCTTTTGATAGAATACTAGCCTCAAGGATGGGAAGTAGAGCTGTTGAGGTATTACTAGAAGGAAAGACCGCACGACTTATAGGTATAAAGGCAAATGAGATTATAGATATGGATATAACTGAAGCTCTTGAGATGAAACCACATTTTAATGAAGAGCTATATAAACTAAGTGTAGATTTGTCAAATTAATATACTATAACTATTGTCGAATTGTAAATTTTTTAATATAATTTTATAGATTGATAAAGTTATCTGAGTAAAAAAACTTTAAAGCTATCTAAATAAAAGGAGGATAACTATGAAAAAAACTAAAATTGTTTGTACAATGGGACCTACTACTGACGAGAAAGAAATTATTAAAAAGCTAATTGAAAATGGCATGAATGCTGCCAGACTAAACTTTTCCCATGGAAGCCATGAAGAGCATAAGAGAAGAATAGATATGGTTAAGGAAGCAAGAGTTGAACTAGATAAGCACATTGCCATATTACTTGATACTAAGGGACCAGAGATTAGAACTGGAAACTTTGAAAATGGAACTGTAGAACTTAAAGAAGGAACTAATTTTATAGTTCATTGTGGTGAAGATATTATAGGAGATGAAACTAAGTGTTCCATAACTTATAAAAATCTTTATAAAGACGTTAAGTCAGGTGATGTACTTTTAATAAATGATGGATTAGTAGCACTAAAGGTATTAGACATAGAAGATAAAAATATTAAAACTCATGTTGAAAATACAGGAGTCATAGGCAATCATAAGGGAATGAATGTACCAGGAGTTAAATTAAATCTTCCAGCACTAACAGAAAAAGATATTGCGGATTTAATGTTTGGTATAAAAAGTGAAGTAGATATAGTGGCTGCATCTTTTATAAGAAAAGGTACAGATGTTTTAGATATAAGACACCTTCTTGATAAGAATGGTGGGGATTACATTCAAATATTTTCAAAAATTGAAAATAGAGAAGGTGTAGATAATATTGATGAAATAATAAGGTATTCTGATGGAATTATGGTAGCAAGAGGAGATTTAGGAGTAGAAATTCCTACTGAAGAGGTACCAGTAGTTCAGAAGATGATTATAGAAAAATGTAACGAAGCTGGAAAGCCAGTAATTACTGCTACTCAAATGTTAGATTCTATGATTAGAAATCCAAGACCTACAAGAGCAGAAGCTTCAGATGTAGCTAATGCAATCTTTGATGGAACTGATGCTATAATGCTAAGTGGAGAAACTGCTAGTGGTAAATATCCAGTGGAAGTTGTAAAAACTATGTCTCAAATAGCTATGAAGGCAGAAGAATATATAAACTACGAGGAAAGTTTCAAGAAAAGAAGAAAGTTACATGTTTCTAATGTACCTAACGCTATAAGTGTGGCTACTTGTACAACAGCTATGGAACTAAATGCATCAGCAATAATTACAGCAACTCAAAGTGGTCAAACGGCAAGACAGATATCTAAATATAGACCAGAATGTGCAGTAATAGCTTGTACTCCTTATGAAAGAGTTGCAAGAAGTTTAGCATTAAATTGGGGAGTATTTCCTGTAATAACTCCAAAACTAAAAGACACAGATGAATTAATAGATAAAACTTCACAAATTGCATTATCAGCTAATTATGTAGAGAAAGGTGATCTTGTAGTAATTGTTGCAGGAATTCCAATGAACTATGTTGGTAGCACAAATATGATGAAAGTTCATATTATAGGAGATATACTTTTACAAGGTAAAGGAAGCGATTCTGGTGCAGCTTATGGAACAGTAATGCATGTAGATAATTCTAAAAAGTTTTTTAATTCTTTAGATGAAAAACAAATTATTATAGTTGATAAATTAAGCAGAGACTTTTCTAGTGTGCTTGATGAAGTTGGTGGAATAATAGTAGAAAGTGATGAGATGAGTTCTAGTGTACTACTTGAATGTTCATCAAGAAATATTCCTATTATATATAATGCACAAAATGCATCTTCAATTATAAAATCTGGTTGTTTTATAACCATGGATTCAAAAGTAGGAATGGTGTATAGCGGAAAAGCTAATATTAAGTAATTTTATCTAGTGGATTCCTAAAATGAAGATAATTATGGAATTTATGTAAAATAAATATAAAATATTGAAATTATCTGAAATTTAATGTATAATTAGTAATCCAGTGGATAAGACTTAAAATATAACATTTTTGGCAACTGATTCATTATTGACACCCGTAAAGGGTGTCTTTAATTTTTTGAAGTGCATTTAAATTAGGTAATATTAGTATTTAAAAGTAGCTAAAATTTTAGACCCACCCCGCGCATAAAAAAGATATTTTTCCACATAATAGTATTATCTAATAACTTAAGAAAATAATTAAGAATAGGAGTGCTATGAATGAGTGGAAATTTAGCATGTAATGCAACTAATTGCATACACAATAACTCTGGAATGTGCAGCGCTAGCAGTATACATGTGCAAGGAGGAAATGCTCACTCTAATGAGTATACTCAGTGTGGAACATTCATAGAAATGGGAATAAAAAATTCTCTTTCTAATGTATATAATATGAATATTGGAGGAGAAGTAAAACAAAGCTTTAATAATTTCGCTGGAGGTATAGGGCCAAGAATAATATGTGATGCAGTAAACTGTAGGTATAATATTAATAAAGATTGTGTTGCGAATTTTGTACACATCAATGGGATAGGTGCTATAAGTAGCAATAGAACAGATTGTGATACTTTCAAGATGTAATTCACTATAGTAAGGGTAACTTTAGCTAATTTAAGTAAAAATCTAAAGTTGCCCTTACTTTAATTTTATATTATGACTACTTATTATGGTTAATTAACTAGCTTTCTGATAAAATTAATATTAATTAGAAGTTAATAGAGGGTGGTTTTATGAAAAAACGTAAAAATATAAGTGAGGTAAAAGCCATAGAAGAGGCGGAAAAACAAGAGAAAGAAAGAGTAGAGGCAGCATTGAAAAAAGAAAAAATACTAAAGGAACAAACTGAAAGTGAAGAAAAGGAAGCCGAAATAGAAAGTCTTATTTTAGAATTAAATAATAATCACGTAAATATAGAAATTGCAAAAAATGAAGACTATATAATTAAGATAGATGGCTATGGACATGAAGGAGAAGGTGTAGGTAAAATAAATAACTTTACTGTGTTTGTTAAAGGAGCCATAAAGGGTGAAACAGTAAAGATAAAGCTTATAAAAGTTAGTAAAACCTATGGAATAGGTAAATTATTAGATGTAATTCTCTCATCTAAATATAGGACGGAACCCATATGTCCAATTTATAAGAGATGCGGAGGCTGTAATCTTCAGCATATATCCTATGAAGAACAACTTAACTTCAAAACTCAAAGAGTAAAGGATGTTATGGAAAGAGTAGGAAAGATAGAAGGATTAAAGGTACATAATACTATGGGTATGGATTTCCCATACAACTATAGAAATAAGGTTCAGTTACCAGTTGGAAATAATGATGGAAACATAGTAGTAGGATTTTATGCACCAAGATCCCATGAAATAATCAATATGGATCATTGTTATATACAAAGTAAAATCGGTGATAAAGTTGTTAAGCTCCTTAAGGAATGGATGAAAGAGTATAAAGTAACTCCTTATGATGAAAAAAGCCATAGTGGTGTAGTTAGACATATAATGATTAGAGAAGGTTTTAAGACTAAGGAAGTAATGGTAGTAATAGTTACAAATGGAGAGAAGTTACCTAATGTAAAACCACTTATAAAATCTCTTAGAGAAGAAATCTTAAATCTTAAATCTATAATTCAAAATGTAAATAAGGATAAAACAAATGTGATTTTAGGAAATAAATCTACTACTCTATGGGGAACAGATACCATATCAGATTATATAGGTGAATTTAGATTTAATATATCACCATTATCATTCTTCCAAGTAAATCCTGTACAAACAGAAAAGCTATATAAAAAAGCCTTGGAGTATGCGGGTCTTACAGGAAATGAAATTGTATTTGATGCCTATTGTGGTACAGGAACCATATCATTGTTCTTATCTAGAAAAGCAAAAATGGTTTTTGGAATTGAAATAATACCAGAAGCTATAGAAAATGCTAATGAAAATAAAATAATAAATGATGTAAATAATGTGGAATTTATAGTAGGAAAATCTGAGGAAGAAATTCCAAAATTAATAGAAGGTGGAATACACCCAGATGTAATTATGCTAGACCCCCCAAGAAAGGGGTGCGAGGAATCACTCCTATATGCTATAGCAGGAGTAAAACCAAAGAGAATAGTTTATGTATCCTGTGATCCTGCAACCTTAGCAAGAGATTTAAAAGTTCTTGAAGGATTAGGCTATAAAGCTGTAGAGCTACAACCTGTAGATATGTTTCCACAAGGACATCATGTGGAATGTGTAGTTAAGTTAGTAAGATAAGATTACAAAAGCTCTCGTTTTTTAACTAGAACGATTAATAGGTGTATATAAATTTATATGTATATCTAATGAGAGTTAAAATTAAAGTAGAAGAATGTTATTGTAAATTTATTTATTTGAAAGTAGTTCAAGTTATAATTGAATAAGATATAGTGAACTGATTGGGTATAAGAAACACCCAATCAGCATCTCATTTAAAGTTTATCTTAATAGTAACTTTAGCTGAAACTACATCAGTATATGAAGCTGTAAGATTACAAGAAGACTTGGTGAGAAATGGTATACATAGTAAATGGTGGACTGTTAACATGACTACATTAATTTTTTAAACAGTACTATTTGTAATTATTCCACTAGAACATGGATATTACAGCCAGATTTCTATACGTTAACTTAGCTTTGATCATATTATCTAAATAAGAAAAAACCTTCAAAACTGCATGGACAGAACAACTATTTAAATAGTTATATATTTAAATAGGATTATAGGTATATAGTTGTGTTAGGATGATTTTAAGTACTATAGACATTTTAATAATAAATAAAATGCTAGAGAACAAAATTAAATTTTAATATTGAATTTGAATGTGGTTAGAAATTAGAAATTATATATTAGAATATCATAATGTATAAACCAGTAAAGATTAAAAATATTGATCTTTGCTGGTTTTTTATGTTGAAAAAAATATTGAGGTTTTACGATTAATGTTTAAATATGGCATTTGAAATTCATTGATAAAATCTTCACGATTAGATAAAATAATAGATAAGCATACCCAACTATTAATTTACATATAATTTAAATATATACTTATAAGCAAAATATTATTTGAAGGGAAGTACCTATAAAATGAGAAAGATAAATTTTCCACTACTTCTTGGAAGTATAATTGTAATATTTCTAGCAATTGTGGCCTTGTACCCAGGATTTTTCACATCAAAGGATCCTCTTTTTGAAGAATCACCTAAGTATATAGAGTACGAAGAGGAAGGAAAATCGGTGGAAAAATTTGTGCGCAATCCAATGCCACCTAATAAAGATAATATCCTTGGAACAGATGATGCTGGAAGGGATGTTTACTCAAGGCTTGTTTATGGAACTAGAAACACATTAAAATTGGCACTTCTTATAGCTATATTTAGAATGGTTTTAGCTCTTCCACTTGGATTAGCTGCAGGAATGGGTGTAAAGTTTATTTCAAGTATAATAAAAATATTTAATACATTTTTTACTGCAATACCTATGCTTTTATTTAGCTTTGTAATTTTGAATATAGGATATTTTAGGAACCTACAAATGGATAAATCAATTTTTGCATTTGCCATAGTACTTACCATAGTGGGATGGGCAAAGCTGGCTGGAATAATTGAAGATTCAACTAGAATGGTTATGGAAGAAGACTTTATTGAAGGTGAAATAGCTGTAGGTAAGACTAAACTGCAGATAGCACGTCAAAATATCCTACCACATATATTACCAACTAGCATAAGTTTATTTTTTAAAGAAATGGGAATGGCATTGTTTCTAATTGCTCAGTTAGCAGTTCTTTATGTTTTTGTTGGAGTAACAAGACCGATTAACGAACTAGCTTTTAGAGCAAACTATGAGATGAATCTAGAACCTGAATGGGGAGGTACTCTCTCCAGAATTGCAATAAATGTTAAACAATACGAAACAACATATTGGATGACACTTTATCCTATATTAGTTTTTAGTATTGCAATTATTGGAATAAATCTTACAGGAGAAGGACTTAGAATAGAATTTCAAAAGAGGGAATCTAGAGTTATTAGCTCTATTAGAAAAATTTCTTATTTAATATCACCAAAAATATTTATATCTCAGCTTAAGGATATTAAGAAATACTACAAACCTGTAATTATAAAGACTTCAATTATAATAGTGATTGTTATATATATTGTAATACCTTGGCATCCTAGCCTTTATAAATTTGACATAAATCAAGCTAAACTACATGTTGAAGAACTTGCAAAGAATAAATATGGAGGTAGAGTAGCTGGAACTGAAGGAGGACATTTAGCTGGAGAATATATAATTAATACTTTAAAGTCCTATGGATATCAGGTTAATACTCTAGAAATTCCACTAACAATTACCATGAAAAACCCAGAAACCAACACTGAAGAAACAGTACCTGAAATTCTAGCTCCTGTGGTAATTGAATCTGGTTGGATAAAACTTACAGATGACGCTGGAGAAGAAAAGACCTACCAACTTCACAAAGACTTCACAATTGCAACTGTAAGTGATAGTATTTTTATGGATAAGAAAAAAGAAGAATTATATTACAAAGGAATTGCTGCAGACTCTAAAAATTTGGATAATATACCAGATGGAAAGGATTTTTTTTCTATCGACAGGGAATTTAATGGTTTGGCATTTGATTCTTTTAATGATCCAAATCAGATAAGAAGTGAGTCAGGAAAAGATTTTAATTATGATGTACAGTTTATATTAGGTGAAGGCTACAATACAAGTAACAATGCCTATCTTTTTAAATCTACTGCCATCATTCCCTTTGATGATTTAAGGGTAGAGTTAGAAAGTGGTTATAAAGAGGTTGAGATAAATTTTGACTATCCAAAGCTACCTAAATATAAGGGAAGAAATATTACTGCATTTTTGCCCGGTAAAGGCAAAACCTACGAAGAACCAGGTGAGTTAATAATTATAGGGGCAAGCTATGATGGTGTCCAAATAAATGGAACTGAAATTTCCTATGCAATGACAGCAACGCCAGCTGCAACAGCACTAGAGGTGGCAAGGAGATTGTCACTTATAGAGGAGCCATTGGAAAAATCAATCCAGTTTATATTCTGGGATAATGAGTATGAAAGGTATAAATATTCAAAGATTGATGGTTCATATCATTATGGTATAACAGAGAATATACCTGTAAATATGGCAATGTCACATGGATACTATTATTTTGATATAAGCTATCCGGGTTATAAAGAAGATGAAGATTTAAATCTAATAACATTCCCAGCACAAAGAGCAGATAAAAGCAATTATCTAATGGGGTTGGAGATAGAAAAACGATTTAAACAAATGGATGTGAGATACCAAAGATCTCACTATAATTATAGAACTACAAATGCTTTGAATAATTTGAGGTTAAATGCACTTTCAAGTGTTGGGGTAGGAAATCCTTCAACAGAGGGAGTTAATAGTAGTATTGATACCATAGAAAATATAAATTACAAAACAATGGAGAGTATAGGACAGATAATAGTAGATACCATGACAATGAATTCTTATATGATAGATAAGTAAGAAGCCTTTGAAAAGGAGAAAAACTATGATAGAAGTAAGAAATTTAAAAAAGCAATTTTTAATAAAAGACAAAATTTTTGGTGTAAATAAAGAAATTGTAAATGCAGTAAATGGTGTAGATTTAAAAATAGAAAAGGGTGAGACACTTGGTCTTGTTGGTGAATCTGGAAGTGGTAAATCAACTATAGGCAGATTGATATTAAGACTCTTAGAACCAACAGAAGGAAAAATATTCTTGGAAGGAAGAGATATTAGTACCATTAGTAATAAAGAATTCAGGAAGCTAAGAAAAGATTTACAAATAGTTTTTCAAAACCCTTATTCTGCACTAGATTATAAAATGACTATTGAAGATATTTTGATTCAACCACTTCAAATACACAAAATAGTACAACCGCTAGAGTATAAAAAAGAAGTATTAAGGTTGCTTGAAATGGTAGGGTTATCAAGACAGGACGCTAAAAAATTACCACATGAGTTTAGTGGAGGGCAGAGACAAAGAATTGCTATAGCTAAAGCTTTGGCAGCAAGGCCCAAATTTGTAGTATGTGATGAATCCGTATCAGCTTTAGATGTATCTGTTCAATCTCAGATACTCAATCTTATTATGGATCTTCAGGATGAATTTGGTTTATCATATTTATTTATATCTCATGATTTAAGTGTAATAAGGCATGTTAGTAACAAAGTAGCAGTGATGTATCTTGGAAAAATAGTAGAAAAAGGTAGTGTAGATGATATATTTGATTCTCCAAAGCACCCATATACTGAAGCTTTAATGTCTGCTTCACCAGTACCTGAGCCTAGTAGAAGCATTGATAGAATAAAGCTTCAAGGTGAAATACCTAGTGCAATGAATATACCATCAGGATGTGCATTCCACAATAGATGCCCTAAAAAAATGGCTGAATGCGAAATTCTTGAGCCAGCACTTATGGAACTTGATAATGGAAGGGTAGTTTCTTGTCATTTATATGAAGATAGGAGGAGTTAAAATGAAAACTGAAATAATAAAGGTAGTAGCTAAAAAAATTCTTATGAACATATTAATACTCCTTGTAATTTTATTTCTTGTTATAGCTGTAACGGGAATACCTCTAGATTTTGATATAATTTCATCTAATGGCAAAAATACACCCAATATGGAAATGAACGTAATCTTTGAAAATATAAAAAATAATTTTAAAATATTTTTTAGTGGTGAAGCATTTAAGGTTAGGATTCAAGGAGAAACTGTAGGTCAACTGTTAGTTAAAACAGCCACTAGAAGTTTATCCATATTATTTTTCGGAACTATTTTGGCAGTAATCCTTGGAATTCCAAAGGGAATTATAGATAGTAGAAAGAATGATAGGAGTGGAACAATAAAGCTACTTCAATCTCTCATACCTCTTTCAGTACCAGATAT
>Ga0213828_1003540_pt1 | contig 10154 bp, 10 predicted proteins | sample MC6MC0897MG_FD_180664 | JGI IMG/M metagenome (GOLD analysis project Ga0213828, IMG submission 180664) | Enriched soil aggregate microbial communities from Iowa State University, Ames, United States - MC6-MC0897-MG | ecosystem: Environmental > Terrestrial > Soil > Unclassified | place: USA: Iowa...
TTAACGTACTAGAGGCTCTTGACATAGAAAATTGGGGACGATGTGGCGAGGTAATACTAACTAGTTTCTTTGCTCTATATAATTTAACCGATAATGAAATGGACTTATTTTTTGAAAAGCTCCATGCCATAGGTATTAGTGCACTGATAATCAAGATGGAAAGATTAGTTTATAATATACCAAATAAAATAATTTATCTTTGCAACCAACATTTAATACCCTTAATCCAAATTGGCAAAGATGTAAAATATGAAACCTTAATCTTAGAAATCCTAGGACCAATAATAAATAGAAATGTATATTTGTTAAATAAATATTATGAAGTACATAGCGAGCTAACTAAGATTGCCTTAAAAATGCCATCAATGGACGAAATATTATGTGAATTTAAAAAAATGATACTTTGTGATGTTAGCCTTATTAATTCTGTAAAGGGAACTAAATTCAGCACAAATCCCCAACTTTATAATGTAACAGTAATTAATAAAAATGAAATCTTAAATGAAAGATATATGCATTTCAATTATGAACGTAACGAAGTAATGTATAATGATATCAATACTGTTGGAAACCAAATTAAAGTTCACATTCCTTCTGTTGGATTTGATGACTATGAACTAATTATCCATGAACTACAATATCATATTAATTCTGAAGATTTTATGGTTATAGAAAATGCAGTTAAATTCTTACAGATGGAGCTATTAAAAAAATATGTAGTTTCACAAAATCTATTCCAACAAAAGAACAACTTGACAGGTGACTTATTAAATGGAAGGTTGTACCAGCAGAAAGATATTGATGAGGTTCTAGAATCCCTCAATATTAGCAAATATAAATACTATCAAATAATTCTTATACAACTGTATGAACCAAAAGAAAGTAAAGATTTGGACAAAAATCTCATGCTCCCAATTCTAAAACAGATTAGGAACAAATTCAAATTAACTTTTAGCAATATGGCTTTTTTAGAGAAATCTGATAGAATAGTATTCATAATGAATTTCAATAAAGACGGATTTAACTTGGATTGTATTAGTAAAATAATGAATTCTCTAGTTAAAGCAAATGTACTAAAAAATTTTTACTATGGTGTAAGTATTAGCTCTAAAGCAGAAAAATCCCAAATTCCAAAAGCCAATAAAGAAGTTTTAGACACTCAAAAGGTGTTGCGATCATTTCATCATTATAATAAAATATTACCTTATGAAGACCTTGGAATTTATAAACTCTTTCTAGAGTCAAATAATCTAGAGGAGATTGAAACCTTTATTTCTCCTAAAATAAATGCCTTTAGGCGAGACTACCAACAGTTATATGAGACTCTAATAGTATTTCTAAATACAAATCAAAATTATAACCTTACCTCAGAAATATTATTTATGCACCCTAAAACAGTAAGATATAGAATTGATAAGATAAAGAATATTTTAGATACTGATTTTACAGACCCTGAGGAAATACTTCAATTTCAAATATCCTCAAGGTTAATTAAATTAACTGAATAGGAGTAAAACAAATGAATAACTCAAAAATATTTACCTTTATAACAAAGGAAAATATACAAGTAAATATGAATTTGTATATGTCAAAAAATAATAGGAGAGATATAACAATAATATATTTTCATGGAGGTGGATTACTTTATGGAGTTAGAGATGACTTGCCTGAAATCTATATAAATAAATTTTTAAATTTCGGATATGATTTTTTAACACTAGATTATCCATTAGCTCCAGAGTCAAAATTAGATGTAATTTTAAAATCATCCTATGAAGAAATTTTATACTTTTTAGAAAATCATCAGGAAGTATTTGGATTAAACAATGAAAGATATATATTGTTTGGAAGGTCAGCAGGAGCCTATCTCGCTTCCATGATGTGTAGCATGCTAATTAAAAATAATATGCCAATTCCAATGGCAATGATAAGCTTATATGGATATGTACGACTTGATGAAATTCAATTTAATACCCCAAGTAAACATTATAATAAGCTAGCTAAGATAACAAATGAAAGTATAGAAAACCTCATTTCAGATACTCCAATTACATACGGACCAATGAATTTAAGATTTTCCTTATATATAAAGGCAAGACAGGAAGGAACATGGATAAATTATCTCTGTGGAAAAGAAGATCCAGCAAAATACTCATTAGATGAGGAAATCCTTAGAAGTTTTCCACCTACAATATTAGCAGCAGCAACTCTAGACCCAGACGTTCCCTATAGATTATCTAAAACACTACATAAGTTAATACCAAATTCTCACCTTATAACTCTATATAAAGATGTTCATGATTTCGATAGAAATATAAATGATAAGTCTGGAATATCAACCTATGAAGAGATATTAAAATGGTTAGAAGATAAAAGTAGCGCTATTTAAAATATATTACAAGGTCAGACCTACAATGAACCCTCTTAAGATCTGACCCTAAAATCCTTATGCTTATTCAATAAGTGATTTCATATTCTCTTTCTATTACATATTGAAGTCCACTTCGAGCAGTGTCACCATTATCAGTTGATTCCTGTAATTCCTAACTTACCTTTTATTGAGGTTATTGCGCTGTGATTAGCTGCCCTCGACATTTCTATTTATAAATACTATTTATCTAAATACATATTTGTAAACTTAACCCCTGAGAAAAACCCCATTTTATGGTACAGCCCTTCAGCTGGATTGCCTATAGTAACGCATAATATTGATGCAGGAGATATTTCCTTTAAATTTGTTAATGCTCGCTTTATCATATTTGAAGCAATTCCCAGTTTCCTATATGCTGGTTTTACTGCAATTTCACCAATTTCTGAAAAATCATTATCACAATATCCACTAATTCCCGCTAAGCATGCTCCTATTAACTCGTTTGTGTTTTTATTGAAAACAAGAGTTGAGCCATCAAGAATATTGTTTGATTTATATATATCTAATACTTTTTCAACATTCATAGTAACTTCCTCTAAACTCTGATTCCCAAAAACTTTATAATCGATACCGCCACTATAACTTTCAAAAAATAACTTTCCTATCTCAGGAATATCAAATGTATTTGGTACTCTAATAGTTAAATCATCACTCCAGCTAATATTATCGAATACCTCTGTTGGTCGAATCATTACTCTTCTTTCGCATTTTATCCTATATCCAAGTTTATGAAAATGTTCTATATCTCTAGGCGTAACACCATATACTCTAACCTTGTCCTCATCATCTGACCATTGTAGTAATACATCATTAAGAGCGCTAATAACTATAAATCTATCAACAATATAGGGTGCTTCCATAAAAAAAGCTCCCATTAATTTAGGGTTAATATGCACTCCTCCAACTCTTTCGCCATCCTTAAATATCCAAAAATGACTATTATAATCTATTTTGTCTACAGTTTGTTTTTTCCAACTATAACTTAGTTCTAAATCTACATTTGAATATATTGTTTCATGAATTCCAAAATCACGTTTATCAGCTTTTTTGAGCATAAGCCCATTACTTAACATATATTGTTCTTTTTCCTCTTGCCACATTTCTATTTTTCCCATATACATACCCCCTGTTTTGAATAATCATATCAATTAAAGTTTTTTTGTATTATATAGAAAGTTTTACCTTGTCATATCTACAAATCATTCTTAAATGAAAAATACTTCAACAAATGGATTTATGAAATAGAAATATAAATAAGAACTATCCAAGGTTAATAATCCACATATATTTCTATATATTTCATAATTTTATATTTAGTAAATGACTGTATAATATGTTTCAAAGCATTGATTTTACAGTAATCTTTACTTATTATACACAAAATACTGTCCAATACGTTCTCCTTTCTTTTCAATTTAACAAATTGGAATTTAGCAAAATCCTTAATCAAAAACAACTTGCCATTTATTATCTTTTATTGCGTCAAAACACATTTTTATTTGTTCGTAAACATTTTTATCCTCATCTAAAATAGGTAAATTCTCAAGAGAAAAATAATTGCTTTCTGTTGTTTCATTGTTTTGCTGGAAACTTCCACCCAATACCTCACACAGAACAAAGACCTTAACTATCCCATAAGCATATTGGGGAACATTGTGTTTATTTCTATCTTGTATCGCAATAATCCTTATTGGTTTCACATCTAATCCTGATTCCTCTTTAGCTTCTTTAATTGTGTTTGAAGTAATTGACTCATTATAGTCAACCCATCCACCAGGAAGAGACCATTTCCCCTTTTCTTTTACAAGCAATATTCTATTTTCTTTAAAGATTACTGCTCTTGTTTCTATTTTAGGAGTTTGATATCCTGTTTCATTACAAAATAATTCTTTCACCTTTTCTATCGGAAATCCTGTCTTTATTGCCATTAATTCTGCAGATATTTCTCTTATTCTCTCAAAACGCTCTTTATCATAAACATCTTTCGTATAAGTCAGACCAATTTGAGCTATTGATTGTAATTCCATTGCCAGATTCGTTATTGTATCAAAATCATTCATGATATGTATTTCCTCCAGATTCTGTATTTTCACTTTATATCATCATCTCAACAAACTGTGATTTGTCTAAATAGTTATTGTTTTGCTAATCTCTGTTTTAATCGCTCGTTTTCAAATTTCAATTCCTCATAATCCACCAACTGAACGACAAGATTCTTTTTATCTTGTTCCAGTTTTTTAATATGTCTAAAATGTTAAATAGCTTCTAATTACTTACATTTCAACATCATTAGAACATATGTACAATAGTTATTCTACTGTTTAATAATTATTTCATATTCAGTTTTAAGGTATACTTACTTTACAATCACATATCCTAATAAACCCTTATATTTACTGGTTTTATTAGGATATATTCATCATTTAACTTACTATACATTAACTACTAAAGATAACATTTTCTTCTCTCCCCTAGTGGTAAGGTTCTATTAATTTGATTGTAACACTTATTTCTGCCTAATGTATATATATTGTATATAAGTTAATATATTCTACACATAAAGTAAAATCAATTTCAAAAATGCTATGTTTTTTATACATATGATTTTCAAAATTGATTTTATAGAATTACTACCATATTACGTTATTTATTATTTCATGACATTATACTTCATTACATAAAATTCACCAAAGCCTACTAATTTTTTTTCTTATTTATATATCCTATGAATCTTTCTCTTTTTATACTGTCACATAAAGAATAATTTTCCTTTATCATGTTATCCCATGAGGGTAGATTATAGATTGAATACTCTTCAGGATATTCCCAACTTGATATCTCCTTTGCGTGTTCTTCTGAAATTTTCTGTGGTGTTAACTCCATTATTATTCCTCCTCTTATTAAAACTAATAAATGATTTAAACATAATGAAAAAGAGTAAACTGTACCCTCTGCCTCTTTTCTGTCTCTCTCTTACAGGGTACAGTTTACCACTTAAAACTTCAATTATATTTTATATCCTTCCGATAAGTACTACTGCTATAAGATGTATTGGATAAAAACAATAAAACATCCATTTAGTAAACTTATTATTAATACCTAATTTTCCGTTATACATTAGTATAGGAATTATAGCAAACACCATCATCCATTGATAATCCCAAACTAAAATTGATTCTAAAAATAATTCTCCATTTCCAAGCGCCGTAAATACAGGAATAATACTAGAGATTATATATACTAGAGCCATAACACCCTTTTTCTCTCTAAAGAAGTAAAATATCAATGTCATTGCAACACCATAAAGTGAAGCCTCAGTAAACAACTCTAATACTAATGCAATTACAGAAAACATTACCCATATAATATAATTTTCATTATTTCTACGTGTCTCCTTAGCTTTATCAATACATATTAAAAGTGCTACTGAAAGTCCAAGAGATAAGAATATATTATTATGAATACCTAGTATATAATCTACAACTAGCATTACTCCGCTAAAAGCAAATAACCTTAGCATGTACTTATTTTTACTTCTAGTATGGAAAAATCCTTCAACTATTAAGAAAAAGAATATAGGTGCAGCAATCTTTCCAAAATATCCAAACCATATTGGAATACTTACTCCTCCATAAGTTCCTATATAAGTTAGAATATGATCCATAAGCATAAATATCATAGCTATAATCTTTAAAGTAAAAGAATCTAATTTTCTCATAAAATTTAACCTCCAAAATAAATTATCTACTGCTATGATTATAGATAATAAGTATACTTTTTCATATTTATTTACATTACGTGAAGATTACAAAAGTGTAAGATAAAATTTTCATAGACTTTTAAGGTACGCTATGTTTTAAACAGATGTTGATAATTAAAGATATTTTAAATATATGATATAATATGGATTTAATATGCTTGGGAAGAATGACAAGTAATCAATTAGGAGATTTTTATGGTGGTCATATAGGTGGTAATTCTATCTTTTGTACAGATAGCCATAAAAGTTATATTAAATTCACCAAAATTTCGGATTAGACCATAAACGAGTAAAGTCTGGTTACTATAAGGAGGGTGTATACCATATTCAGCATATAAATTCCCTACATAGTAAGTTGAAAAAATGGATAAAAGATTTTAATGGTGTAGCAACAAAGTACCTATCAAATTATCTTTATTGGTTTAAGTGGCTACAGTTCTTTAATGAAGATAAAGAAATAGTAAAAAGCAAAAACTTTTTAGTCCATAGTAATTCTAATTTTGTAAAGATAAATATAGCCAATCTGAAATCAAAAGCACCAATACCAGTAAAATAAACTTTAAAAACATGTTATAATTGGAATATTAATAAACTATAATTTATTACACATTCGTAAAATATTGTGCAGTACTGATAATTTATATAATGCTGGGAAAGAGGGTAAAAATGAAAACTAAAATTGAACAAGTTTTAGAACGGTATGTAGACAATCGAGAGATAGTGGTTTGGGGAAATCCGACAAATTTATTATTACACACATTAAAATCTTATAATTTTCATATGGCTGATAATGTTGATTCTAGAAAACATTATGTGGTGACAACAACTGAAGACGATTTAAAAGATTTTAAGATGAATCAACAAAGCCAAACATTTAGCTATGTTAAAGATTATTTTTCTTTCAGCGATTATGGGCGTCCTCTGCCTTTCGAGTGGGATTGTTACAATACGAAAATCGGAAGACAAACATATTTCGGCGAAAAAATATTATGGTCTTGCGGGTTTGGTTATATTAAAAATATAGGTCAATTCACTTCAATTAATAATTCGGCAGCAATTTACGGTGACCATCAATTGAATATGTTGTTTATGAGCGACCAGCTTCAAGAATTTTTCACCGAAGAAAACAAGAGGCTGTATAAAGATAAAATCCTTTCAGACCCGAAAAATCCTTATGGAAAAAATAAAGGCGGCATTACAATAGGAAACGATGTTTGGATAGGTGCGAATGCGTTTATAAACGCTTCTAAGGTTACAAGTATCGGCGATGGTGCAGTAATCGGAACGGGGGCGGTGGTTTTGGAAGATGTTCCGCCTTATGCTGTCGTTGTCGGAGCTCCTGCTAAAGTTAAACGATATCGCTATACGCCAGAAATGATAGAAACCTTGCTACATATCAAATGGTGGAATTGGACTATTGAAGAAATAAATGCAAATGCTGATGCCTTAATGTCTCCAGATATATTTTACGAAAGATTTAAAAACAAAAAATAAATTTTTGAAAAGTAAAGTATAAGTATACTTTGTAGCAAACTGCTTCACAATGTTCTAAAAAAGCAAATTAAGGGAGTTCATTTTTGGACTTCCCTTAAAAATTGATGTATTGTCAACATTTATTTAAAACAAAGCGTTAAGTGAAGAAATTATATTTTCATCATAGTCTATCAAACATACTTCTGCAAAATATGTATTGCCATAACACACATCCTCATAGATAGGATTTTCTGTTCTACCATTGGCATATCCCACTTCAGTATTCATTACCCCATTAATTCTAGAGAAAAATTCCTCTACACCTCAAAAGTTGAACTCTACCTAATACAATTCTTTTCATATTCTCAACTCTTCTTATATACAAGTTAGATAATTGTAAATATAATACTAATAATCTCTACCTTTAACTCTAAAGTAAAATGAAATAATTTTTGAATAAGGAGAGTAGAACAAAAATAAAATAGATATAAGAAATAACACTATGCAAAGCATATAAGGGAAAAGCTCAATTGTTTTTGAAATATCACTAATTAAAAGAAGTAATACTTTTATAATGCTAAAAGAAAGAATAGCTATAGGAGGTAGATAAAATACAGAATAAGTTAAAGCCATTTTCTTAGCATTAGAAACTTGCTCCTCCCTATGACTATATATATTAGGTCTTTCACCTGTGTATTCTTTGCTCCATAGACTCCATTTAACTGGAAGTGATCCAACAGTATATGCTAATTCCCACTGATCTAGTTTAAATATTTCATAATATGCAGCTGTAGGATTATTTTGAAAATCTAATTTATATCTAATTTTTCTAGAAGCTCCCTTAGTGAAATAAAATTTATTATTACCTTTTTTAACTTTATAAAGGTTAAATCCTTGTGCTTCCATATCTTCTAACCATTTTTCTAATTTATCTGGTTCTAAAAAACTAGGACCTCTTTTTTCTATTAACCTCATATTTTCTTGAAATGAATCTTCTTTCTCAGGTACATATTTCCCTTCAAATTTTATATAATCAGAACCTAATTCCTCTTTTAACTGCAATTTATTCTTACTTAATTTATAAAGCGGATATATGAAAAGTGATATAATACCTAGTAATTTTATAATATTTAAAATGTCTAACAATGTAAAATAAGAAGTTTCTATATGCTGTATTTTATCAGCAGATGCTTCTTTTATAAAGGTGATATCTCCAATACCTAAAAAATAAAAGATTATCATTGGAATTAATAATATTAGAGACATAATAGTAATTACAGCAAAATAAGAAGGAATTATTGATAAAAGAATTTGAGTTATTTTAAATCTCTTCAATGCATTTCAATTCGATTCAATATAAACAACTACTTCTCCATAAAGCGTAATCTATCACACGCCACCACCAACCATACTCATGGACATGTTTAGACAAATATGATACTATTCAATATGTAAAAGACAGCAGATGAGGAGTTAACAATTTATGAAAAACAAGAAGTTTCTAACTATTTTAGGAGTTGTAGTTGCAATTTATTTTATCGGAGTCATGATATACTATTTTGTAGCACGAATACCAGATAAGAAGCGAGAACAAAAGGCTATTCAAATTGAGCAAGTTATGAATGATAGTTCATTAAGCATTGAGGAACGAGATAAAAAGCTTCAAGAATTATATGGATTTTCTGATAATGAAACCATAATAAGAGATGGATTAGAATATAAACTAATCAATAAATCATCATTTGAAAAAGCATCAAATGAAGAATTTCAAAGCTTAATTAGTAAGCTTAAATATTATGATTACGAGTACAAAAAATCAGATGGTACGATTACAGCACACTCCACGGACAATAAGACTTCACGATCAAAACATCATAACATGTCACTTTCATATGAAAATAAATATGGAAATAAAAAAATGGAAATTAGTATTGACGATATTCCTGGAACAAAGTTTTCCATGTCTAACTATAAAGAATTTGATGATTTACTTGATGCTTTAAAAATTGATTCGTTCAATTTAGATACAGAAATAAATAATTTGAATAATTATAATGATAAAATTATTAAAAATTTAAATAGTGGGTGGAATGTAACTATTTGCATATTAGATTCCTCGAAACGTAAAAAAGAAATTCGAGAATCAAACAAAGCTGCTTTAGGAAGTTTGATAATTCATGATGACTTAGACTCTACCATACACGACGAAATTCATTTCACTTTAAAAAATTACAAGTAAAGTCTTAAGTTGATTCATTAAGAATCAACCTAAGATTTTTTTATTTTTAAAAGATATAAGCGAATGTACTACATTTATTATATCGAATTTCAATATAAAACTTGCAAAGAAAAACATCTATTACCGTAACTAATAGAATATGCTTTTTAAGAAATTGATTCATCCTTAATTTACTCCCTAATAATAATCAAATTTAAAATGCAATAGTTTGATTGTATATCACTTAACTGTTTCCCAAGCTGATTCCCATA
>Ga0213828_1003557_pt1 | contig 10110 bp, 9 predicted proteins | sample MC6MC0897MG_FD_180664 | JGI IMG/M metagenome (GOLD analysis project Ga0213828, IMG submission 180664) | Enriched soil aggregate microbial communities from Iowa State University, Ames, United States - MC6-MC0897-MG | ecosystem: Environmental > Terrestrial > Soil > Unclassified | place: USA: Iowa...
GCCGGCGAGCTGCCGGTGCGGGTCAGGCGGATCAACTGCTTCTGCCCCGGGGCGATGGTGGCCACCGGCGGGCTGCCGATGATCTCGCGCTGCGCCTGGAATTGTTCTTCATAATTACCCTGGCGCCAGGCGAACACCCGCACCTGCAGGCTGGCCGGGGCCGTGCCGCGGTTTTCCAGCCACAGCGCACCGGCCTTCTGGTCCGCTTCCAGTACCGGATCGATCGGCCAGATAAGCACTGAAGTCGCCGCCCCCGCTGGCAAGCTCGCCAGCAGCAATAACCCGATCAAACCCTGCGCCCACTTCGCGCCTGCCCGCATGCCGCTCTCCTTGGTCTAATGTCTGGGGCCCGGTTGTCTCACCAGGTCACCGTCACTTGCACTACATCGGTATAGGTGCCTGCGGGAAGCGTCCCGGTCAGTTGGGTACGCCCATAGACGGGCAGCTTGATCGCGGTTGGGTCGCTGTAGCTCACCACTGCGCTCTGGCCGATGCCCAGGCTCTGGCTGTAGCCCGCATCCTGATAAAGCTGATAGGCCAGCACCTGGGTGCCGCCGCTGCGTTTGAGGTAGCGCGTGCCGCTGGCGGCGTTCTGCCCGCCGTCCAGGCTCATGCTCAGGCTGACCCCCGGCGTGCATTGAAAGGTCACGGTGGTCCCCCCCAACGAGGTACTGAGAATCCCGGTCGACAGCGCCGATTGCGTGCCGTAATTGAGCACGCCATAGCTGGTGACACCGCCCACCACCAAGCAACCTGCGGTGATCGTCGCCGAAACCTGGAACGTGCTGCTGGTCGCGGCGTTCACTGGCGTTGCCAGCAACAGCCCAACCCCCGTGACACAGCCGCCAAGCCAACGGCGCATGGCCGCGGCTCAGAACGACAGCTCGACAGCCACCGTGTCGGTGTAGACCCCGGCCGGCAGGCCGGCCTTGCCGCGTGCCTGGCCGTAGAGGTTGACGGTCTGGGCCACGCCGGTGCTGGTCGGCAGGGTGATGGTGCCGTCGATGGCCAGCAGTTGGGTACGCCCGGTGTCGGTATAGAAGTCGTACGGTACGAAGTTGCCGGCGCCGTCGGCCAGCGCCCGGGTGCCACCGCTCGATGCGCCATCATGGGCGCCCGCGCGCACGCGGATCGCTGGCACCGTGCCGGCCGAGCAGAGGATGCTCATGGCGCCGCCGCCACCGCCCAGCACCTGGCCGTTGGCCGTGGTGAACAGCGCCTCCTGGGTGCCGAAACTGAGGGTACCGAAGTTCAGCCCCGAGGTACCTGTGGTGCCATTGACCTGGCAGGCCGATATCAGCGTCAGGGTCGAGCTGATGGTCCCGGTCACCGTGGCGGCCTGGGCGTGGGATGCCAACGCCAGGCCAAGGCCAGCGAGGATGCAGTGGGTGAGGTTCGTTCGCATCGGAGTCTCCTTGCGTTGTTTACCAGTCCAGGGTCACTCTCAGGGTGTCGCGGTACAGCCCGGCCGGCAGTGCGCGCGGCTGCGCCACCACCACGCCGTAAATCGGAATCGGGACTTGCTCGGTACTGCTGATGGTGAAGGCGCGGGCCTGGCCGATGCCGTAACGGCTGTTGCCGCCCGGGTCGACCGCCAGTTGGTAAGGGATCAGTTCGCGGCCGTTGCTCAGCCTGCGCACACCGTCGTTGCCATTGAGGCCGCCATTGATGCGCACGTTGAAGGCCCTGACCTGTGGCGTGCAGCTGATCTGCAAACTGCCCTCGCCGCCCGCTTCGTCCACTCGGCTGCGCAGCGGCTGGTCCCAGTTCGGGCCGCGCTCGCCAAAGTCCATCAACCCGGGGTTACCGAGGGTCGCGGGCGGCTGGTCGCCGCTGCTGATCTGGCAGGCAGCGCTGATTACCAGGCGCGCCTGGATGAAGCCGGTCGTGGTGCCATGGGCGGTGCCAGCAGGCAACAGCAGAGGGCCAAGGCTGAGCAGCAGGATCGAAGTGCGGTTCATGGCGTGACGTCCTTGTGCATGGTGGCCTCGCTACCAGGTGACCGTGACTTTGAGCAGGTCGGCGTACTGGCCCGCACGCGGTACCCAGGCCAGCTTGTCGATGCGGGCGTAGAGCGGGAGTTCGACCGTGCCGCTGTCGGGCACGCGTGCGGCGTGCGGTTCGCCCACGGCCACCGGCTCGCGCCAGGCGGCGTCGCGGTACAGGCGGTAAGGAATGGGCCGGGCCTGGGTGTCTTCACTGGCCAGAAAGCGCAGCTCACCGGCGCCGCCGTGCTGGCCGCCATCAACGCGCACCTGGTAGTGCGTGTCGGGGTTGCATTCCAGCCGTGGCGGGCGTTGGTTCAGCAGCACGCCGCTCAGCGGGGCGCCAGGGCCATCCAGACGTGCGGCAGCGCCCAGGTCGATACGACCCAGGGCCTGTGCGCCCGCATCGCGCTGCTGATTGATCAGCATGCAGCCCCGCTGCACCTGGACCCGCACCTCGACGAGGAAGTCCGCCGCTACGGCACTGCTGCTCAACAAACTGCCGCTCAACAACAGGCCCAACAGCCCGGCCAGAAAGCGTTCCGTCACTTCACGTTCCTTGTTACATGTGTTCTGATTTTGAGCGTAGCAGCCGGGGGCGCAGGCGTGCTCGCCGGGCGCCATTCTTTGGGAGTAATAACAAAGGCTTAACGGGCTGAAGCAACAACCCTCAAGATTTTTCTCAAGCACACCGAACCCACGCACGTTCAATGCCTCCAATGGCCATAGGCCGGCAAAGCCGTGCACATTCTGGTACGGTGCACAGCGACCAACCGGTCGGCATCACACGCATGCGCGCCATGCATGGACGAACATGACAGGAGCGTATTCATTGACGACCGCAGACATCGCACTCGCCGAAGCCGTGGAACGCTGTGCCCAGGAACCGATCCAGGTACCCGGCAGCATCCAGCCCCACGGTTTCATGCTGGTGCTCGACGACCAGGACCTGCGCATCCTCCAGGCCAGCGAAAATGTCGAGCGCTGGCTGGGCGTGCCCGCCCAGGCGCTGGTGGGTTGTGCCTTCGCCGACGTGGTCAGCGAGAATTTCGACCTGCGTACCCACCTTGAGCGCCTGCCCAACGACGATGTATTCCCGTTCCACATCGGCGATGTACGCCTGCGCCATGGCGCGCTCGATACCGGCAAGCTGCGCCTGCTCGCCCACCGCCATGACCAGGTGCTGATCGCCGAGTTCGAACCCTTGCGCCAGGCCGCTGGCATCAACGACCAGGGTGACTACTACCCGCTGGTGCGCGGCTTCGTCAGCAGCCTGAACAACGCGAGCAACCTGCAAGAGCTGCTGCAGCAGACCGTGCTGCAGATCAAGCGCATCACCGGCTTTGGCCGGGTCAAAGCCTACCGCTTCGATGCCGAAGGCAACGGCGAGGTGCTGGCCGAAGTGGCTGACGACGGCTACCCACAGTACCTCGGCCTGTGCTTCCCTGCGTCCGACATCCCCCGCCAGGCCCGCGAGCTGTACCGGGTGAACCGCATCCGCGTGATCGAGGATGCCAACTACCAGCCCTCACCGCTGGTACCGGCCGCCAACCCACGCACCGGCAGCCCGCTGGACATGACGTTCGCCGCATTGCGCAGTGTTTCGCCGGTGCACCTGCAGTACATGCGCAACATGGGCACCCTGGCCTCGATGTCACTGTCGATCGTGGTCGATGGCCAGCTGTGGGGGCTGGTCTCGTGCCACCATCAACAGCCCCGCCCGGTCGACCTGCGCACCCGCACCGCCTGCGAGCTGCTGGCCAGCGTGTTGTCGTTGCAGATCGAGTCGCGCGAGTCCCATGCCAATACGCGAAAACTGCTCGACCTGCGCCAGCACATCGTGCGGATGATCTCCTCCATGGCTGACCATGACAGCGTCAGCGACGGCCTGCGGGCGTTGCCCGAGGTACTGTTGGCGTTCGCCGGGGCCAGCGGCGCGGCGGTGATTTCCGCCGAGCGTTGTGACCTGTTCGGCCAGACGCCCCCTGAAGCCCAGGTAAACGCCCTGGTGCACTGGCTGGGCCAGCGCGATGGCGAAACGGTGTTCCATAGCGACAATGTGTGCCGTGACATCGACGAGTTGCCGGAACTGGCCGAGCATGCCGGTGGTGTGCTGGCGGTGGCCATTTCGCAGATCCATTCCCACTACCTGCTGTGGTTCCGCCCCGAGCAGGTGCGCACGGTCAACTGGGCCGGCCGCCCCGAAAAGCAGCTCAGCCCGCAGGGCGCGCTCAACCCGCGGCACAGCTTCGAGCATTGGCAGGAACAGCTCAGCGGCTACTGCGAACCCTGGGATCCGCTGACCCTCGAGGGTGTGGTGGAGCTGCGCACTGCCGTGCTCGGTATCGTGCTGCGCAAGGCCGAAGAGCTGGCGCAACTGGCCAACGAACTGCGCCGCTCGAACAAGGAGCTCGAAGCGTTTTCCTACAGCGTGTCCCACGACCTGCGCGCGCCGTTGCGGCATATCGCCGGCTACACCGAACTGCTCGGTGAAATCGAAGGCCAAGGCCTGAGCGAACGGGGCCGGCGCTTCCTCACGCACATCTCCGAAGCCGCGCAGTTCGCCGGTAGCCTGGTGGACAACCTGCTCAACTTCTCGCAGATGGGCCGTTCGGCGCTGCGCCTGTCGGATGTCGACCTCAATGCCCTGGTCGAGGCCATCCGCCAGGAGCTGGCACCGGACTATGAGGGCCGCGAGATCGTCTGGGAGGTCGCGCCGCTGCCCAAGGTGATCGCCGACCCGGCCTTCATCAACCTGGCGCTGCACAACCTGGTGGCCAACGCCATCAAATACACCCGTGGCCGTGAGCCGGCGCGCATCGAGATCGGCGCGCGGCAACACGCCGATGAAACCGAGGTCTATATTCGCGATAATGGTGTCGGTTTCGACATGGCCTACGCCAACAAGCTGTTTGGCGTGTTCCAGCGTCTGCACCGCATGGAAGACTTCGAGGGCACCGGGATCGGCCTGGCCAGCGTGCGCCGGATCATCGAGCGCCACGACGGCCGGGTGTGGGCCGAAGGCCAGGTCGACCAAGGCGCCAGTTTCCATTTCACCCTACCCCGTCATCCAGAGAACACCTGAGGCACCCGAAAGATCATGCTCAAACCTATCCTGCTGGTCGAAGACAACCCCAGGGACCTGGAGCTTACCCTCCTGGCCCTGGAACGCAGCCAGTTGGCCAATGAGGTCATCGTTTTGCGCGACGGCGCCGACGCCCTCGACTACCTGCTGCGCCGCAATGCCTATGCCGACCGCGACGACGGCAACCCAGCGGTCTTGCTGCTGGACCTGAAGCTGCCCAAGGTCGATGGCCTGGAAGTGCTCAAGGAAGTACGCACCACGGCCGAGCTACGGAGCATCCCGACGGTGATGCTGACCTCCTCGCGCGAGGAGCCCGACCTGCTGCGCGCCTATGAGCTGGGGGTCAACGCCTACGTGGTCAAGCCCGTGGAGTTCAGGGAGTTCGTCGCGGCGATCTCCGACCTTGGCATATTCTGGGCGGTGCTCAACGAACCCCCACCCGGCTCCCTGCGCCTGAACCGGCGTGGCAGCAACTGAGGCCCGCCGCGAAGATGCAGCCAACGCCGCTCAAACTACTGATGGTCGAAGACAGCTCGATGGATGCCGAGCTGACCCTGCTGAGCCTTGAGCGCAGCGGGTTGCTGGTGCAATCGCGGCTGGTGTTCGACCACATCGCCGCCGAGCACGCCCTGCGCGAAACCAGCTATGACCTGATCCTCTGTGACTGCGTGCTGCCCGGCTCGTCCGGCACCGAAGTGCTGGCCATCGCCCAGCGCCTGGCGCCCGACACGCCGTTCATCTACCTGTCCGGCATCTACGGTGAAGAGCATGCGGTGGAGATGATCCGCCTGGGTGCCACCGACTATGTGCTGAAGAAAAACCTGCCCCTGCTGCCCAAGGCCGTGCGCCGGGCGCTCACTGAAGTACACGAGCGCCAGCGCAGGCGCCGTGCGGAGGAAGCGCTGGCGGATGTCGAGGCACGCGCACGCATTGCCATCGATGCCGCGGGCATGGGCACCTGGGACTTCCGGCCGCAGGAGGATCTGCTGGTCTGGGACGACCGCTGCAAAACCCTGTTCGGCCTGCCAGTCGACACCGAAATGACCCTGGAGGTTTTCTACGCCGGCATTTACCCCGACGACGTGCCGCGGGTGCGCGAAGCGGTGCAACACGCCATGCGCCCAGACAGCGACGGCCTGTACCGGGTCGAGTTCCGCATCGCCCAACCCAATGGCCTGGAGCCGCGTTGGCTGCTCAGCAGCGGCCAGTGCCAGTTCGTCGATGGCCAGTGCACGCGCTTCTCTGGCGTGCTGCAGGATATCCACACGCAACGCCTGGCCACCCAGGCACTCAAGCAGCTCAACGAAATGCTCGGCGAACGGGTCGAGCGCCGTACCCGCGAGCGTGACCGCGCCTGGGAGCTGTCCCAGGACTTGCTGGCCGTGCTCAACAAGGACCTGACCCCGGTGGCTTTGAACCCTGCCTGGGAAGCCAGCCTGGGTTTTTCGCGGGAGCGCCTGAGCCAGACCTCGCTGTTGCACCTGCTGCCCGAAGCCGACCAGGAGTCGCTGCTGACCGAGCTGGCCGCCCTCGCCCATGGCCGCACCAGTGCCCGCTTCGTCGGCCGCATCCAGCATGCCGGTGGTCAGCTGCGCTGGCTGTCCTGGGTGGTGGTGCCGGAAGACACGCTGCTTTATGTGGTCGCGCGCGACATCACCAGCGAGCGCGAAGCGTCCCTGGGCCTGGCTGAAGCCAACCACCGCCTGCGCGAGCAGATCACCGAGCGCGAGCGCATCGAGGCGGCGTTGCAGCAGATGCAGCGGCTGGAAGCGGTCGGGCAGCTGACGGCCGGCGTCGCCCACGACTTCAACAACCTGCTCACGGTCATCCTCACCGGTGCCAGCTTTCTTGAGCGGGACCTGGGCAAGAATGACCTGGCCAAAGCCCGCACGCGCCTTACGCACATTCGCGAAGCAGGTGAGCGGGGCGCAAAACTGACGTCGCAACTGTTGGCCTTTTCTCGCCGTCAGCGCCTGGAGCCGGTGCCGCTCAACCTCAACCGCACGTTGAGCGGCCTGGAGGAATTGCTGCGCCGCACCCTGGGCGGCAACGTGTCGGTCCGCCTGGACCTGGACCACAGCCTGTGGCAAGCGCTGACCGACCCGACCCAGACCGAAATGATCATCCTCAACCTGGCGATCAATGCGCGTGACGCCATGCCCGAAGGTGGCCAACTGACACTCGCGACCCGCAACACGCGGATCGACGCACGCCCGCAACGCCCGGAAGACCCCGAACCGGGCGAGTACGTGATGCTGAGCATCCGCGATACCGGCTGCGGCATGAGCGAGGAAGTGGTGGCCAAGGTGTTCGAACCGTTCTTCACCACCAAGGACATCGGCAAAGGCTCGGGGCTGGGGTTGGCCCAGGTGTTCGGCTTTGCCAAGCAGTCCGGTGGCGGCGTGCGCATCGATACCGAGCCGGGGCATGGTACCCAGGTGGCCGTATACCTGCCGGCGGTGAAGCATGAGGTGGCGGCTGAACCTGTGCTACCGGCTGCCTTGCAGTCGGCCAGCGACAGCGGCCGCGACCGTACGGTGCTGCTGGTGGATGATGACCACCTGGTGCGCGACATGCTCGGCGATGTGCTGCGCCAGTACGGTTACCAGGTGCGCCAGGCGCACAACGGCGAACAGGCGCTGGCCTTGCTGGACGAGGAGATCGACCTGTTGCTGACCGACTTTGCCATGCCCGAATTCAACGGCGCCCAGTTGGCCCACGCAGCACGCGAACGGCATCCGCTATTGCCGGTGGTGTTCTTGACCGGGTATGCGGAGTTGCAGGGGCTGGAGTTGCCCGACAGCCTGGTGATGCAGAAGCCGGTGCAGGCTGAAGAGCTGGCGCGGGTGCTGGATGAGCTGTTGAGGGTCGCCAGGTAATCCCAGGTAATTGATGTTGCCCTCACCGGCCCTTCGCGGGTAAACCCGCTCCTACAGGGACAGCGCTGCGCTTGAGGGCGACGCTGGCCCTGTGGGAGCGCCGCTCCTACAGGATCCCCGCCCAATCAGTAAGTTAGCGTTGGTTCAATGAGAGCGGGTTGATTCGCGAAGCGGCCAGCGCAAACGACGGAAACGACAAAACCCAGCGCCGAGATAATCTGCACCGGATTGAAATACGTATTTGAAAAATGGCAGGGGCGGCTGGATTCGAACCAACGCATGGCAGGATCAAAACCTGCTGCCTTACCGCTTGGCGACGCCCCTGTATCGGATGCAGCGTTAGCTGCTCTGACCATTCCAACTGAGTGACAACTGGGTTGTTGTCTTGGAATGCGCGGCACTTTAACAACAATCTTTCGACCTGTGAACCCCCTGAAGCAAAAAAAATGCTTTAAAACAGCAAGTTAGTGTTTGGAGGCGGTAAAGCGTAGTGCTGGGCGACCACCCGTCGGTTTTCCGCCGCTTCGCTTTAACACAATCGCATTCCGCCCTTCCAATCAGATAAGCAATCTGCATTGACCAAGGAGGACGCCATGCCTGTTTCCCACGACCTTTACCAGGACCTGCACTACCCCCGCGAAATCGTCCAGCAGCGGCGCCAGCAGGACAAGACCCTCGACCGCCTGCTCGACGAGTACATCGACATCGACAACCAAGTGCTGGCTGCCGAATCGATTTCGGCGGGCAACTTCCAGGATGACGACCTGCGCCAACTCAAGGAACGCCGCCTGACCGTCAAATACATGATCGAGCGCCAGCTGGAGCGCAAGGCATGACGTATCTGGCCAGGCGATAGATACGCTGCATTTTTTCCATTAGTCAAACCCGCAGAGCTCGGGCAAGCTGCAGCCTGCCATTCCTTCGCCCGAGGAGCTTCGCTTTTGTCTGCCTGGATCCCTTCACCGCTACGCCAGCTCGGCCAACGCCTGCGCACCGCTTCACCCGCCCAGAGTGAACTGCTTGCGTGGTTTGAAGATAAAGCACGCAGCCGCGGCTATCAGCTCAGCGATGGCCAGCGGCGGGTCATTCACAGCATGGCCGAGCAGCTTGCGCGTTTGCCAGGTGGCGAGCCGCGCAGCCTGTACCTGTACGGCTCGGTGGGCCGCGGCAAAAGCTGGCTGCTCGACGGCTTTTTCCAGGCCGTACCCGTCGACGCCAAACGGCGCCTGCACTTTCATGATTTTTTCGCCCGCCTGCACCAGGGCATGCACCGCCACCGGCTGCTGGACGATGCGTTGGGCGCGACCCTGGATGAGCTGCTGGGCGACTGCCAGGTGCTGTGCTTCGATGAGTTCCATGTGCATGACATCGGTGATGCCATGCTGCTCACCCGCCTGTTCAACGCCTTGTTCGCACGCGGCATCTTCCTGCTGGTGACCTCCAACTACGCGCCAGCGGGGCTGCTGCCCAACCCGCTGTACCACGAACGCTTCCTGCCGGTGATTCGCCTGATCGAGGGGCGCATGAATGTGCTCGAGGTGGGCGGTGACACGGATTTTCGCAGTTTGCCGGCCAACCGTGAGCACCAGCGGTTTACCCAGGGGCACTATGCCTGGCCGGGCGATGCGGCGCAGCGCCAGGCGCTGAATGTGCCGAACCCGCAGCCGATCATGCTGGAAGTGAACAAACGCAACGTGCGTGCGCTGAGCAGTGACGGCCGGCAGGTGATGTTCGCGTTCGACGACCTGTGCGAACAGCCCACCGCGGTGATTGACTACCTGGTGCTTGCCGGGCAGTACGACGCATGGATCATCGATGGGCTGGATGACCTGTCGGAATGCTCACTGGCGGCGCAGCAGCGCTTCGTCAACCTGGTGGATGTGCTGTATGACCAGGACCGGCAGGTGACGGTGATCGGGCGTCGGCCGCTGGAGGACAGCCTGGGTGGGGCGATTGCCGACCTGATGCGTACGCGTAGCCGCTTGGGGCAGTTGCATCAGGTTGGGCCTGACAGCTCCGCTGGCTGAACAAGCCCCATCGCGGGCGAGCCCGCCCCGCAAAGGCTGCGCCGCCCCTGTAGGAGCGGGCTTGCCCGCGAAGAGGCCAGCAAGGCCACCCATCAACCCGCCCGAGGCAAATCCGCCAGCACCGCCTCGATCTC